>LXNJ01002491.1_pt1 | contig 10055 bp, 7 predicted proteins | sample 809081 | NCBI WGS metagenome assembly LXNJ01 (sample SAMN04870510, study PRJNA318959) | sponge metagenome | biome: sponge; feature: marine sponge reef; material: water | host: Petrosia ficiformis | place: Greece: Milos, Mediterranean Sea | collected 2013-05-29 | depth 5-7 m
CGTTGCAACGCCCGTGTGGCTGCACGTGGCCCACGCCGTCCAGGCCCTGGAAGCGGACAAGCACGTGCTGGTGGAAAAGCCCCTTGGGGTGACCGGCAAGGAATGCGCAAGAGCCATCGAGGCAGCAGAGAAGAGTACGAAATTGGCCGGATGTTCCTACTTCAGACGCCTCTTCCCGGCGTATCTCCAGGCGCAGGAGATGATCCGGAACGGTGAATTCGACCAGGTCGTCCTTGTGCGCATCGTCTACTTTTCCTGGTTCAGCCCGGCGGCTGACGATCCGAAACGCTGGCGCGTCTTCCGGGAGAGGTCGGGGGGCGGGCCGATCAGCGATATGGGCACGCATATGTTCGACGTGATGATCGGGCTGCTGGGGATGCCGGTGTCGGTGTACGCCCGGTGTGAGAACCTCGTGCAGAAATGGGACGTGGAGGACTGTGCGAGCATCGTCATGAAACTTGAGAACGGCGCGTTGGTCACGGCGTCGTTCAGCTGGAGTTCGAAAACGTGGCGGCACGAGTTTGAGATTGTCGGGACCGAGGCGAAGGTGTACTGGCATCCTTACGATTCGGGAGCGGTGGTAAAAACGGTGGGGCGGCAGGTCGATACACTGGATCTGTCGCCCGCCCACAACGTACACGGCCCGGTCGTCCAGGATTTCGTCGACGCGGTCCGGGATGGGCGGCAGCCGGTATGTCCGCTCGATGAAGCGGCAAAGACCAATGCGCTGCTGGACGCGATCTATCGTTCCGCGGCGGAGAACCGTGAGGTCGAGTTGGGTTGAGATCGCGGTTTTTTCACTGCGCTTCCAACCGTATTCCGGGACGCTGAACGCATACCACTTCCTTACTGATCGAATCCATGAAGAAGATTCTCGTGGTCAAGCCGGATGACAATCTCGAGCACGATTTCGCGCCGGAGATCCTGAAGGCCGAAGGTCTGTTTCATTACGAGGTCCTCTCACAAACCGAGGTGGCGCCGTCTCGTTTGACAGACGCGGCCGTGGTCTTGACGCTTCGGGGCGATTACACAAGGCGCGCGGCCGCGGTCCTTATCGACTATCTGCGCGACGGCGGGCGGCTGCTTGCGGTAATGCCGGGCGGCGACCTGGCGGACGGGCTGGGTGTGAAGCGCCGTGTTGTGGTATCGACCCAGAAAACGGATCCCAACAAGGAAGCGGCATCGGCGCCTTCGGCAAACGAGCCGGACATGGTATCGGATGGACGGATTGTGGTGCATCCGGCCGCCGGACTAACGGTACCGCCCGAGCCGTTGTACTGCCCGCAGGACACCGGGCTTGGCGTCGCGTCTGATGGCGAGGAACTGGCCGCGCTGATCGACGACCTGGGCAAGCGCAGCGGTCCGGCAATCGTCCGGAAGCGTATGGAACGGGGCATGGCGTTTGTGCTGGCCTACGACATGGTGGGGGCGGTGCTGCGGCTGAGGCACGGCACCTGGGCTCTGGAACAGCAGGACCGGATGCTGCCGCTGCGAGGTCCAAGGCATATCTTCGGGCTGATCGGGATTGCCGAGCGGCATTCGCGGCAGTACCCGCTGGCGGATATTCACCAGGACCTGCTTCGGGAGTTGCTGCTGGACCTGCACGACGGCGGCATCGTGCCCCGCGTATGGCACATGCCCGATGCACGGCGGGTGGTTGTGTTTTTCAAGTCGGACGGGTGCGGGGAGGAGGGCGCTCCGATGGGGATGGAACTGGCGGAGCAATACGGGCACAAGCACAATTTCTTCCGGGCGCCGGTGAGCCGGTACGAGGGGAAGTTGATCCGAAAGTGGCAGGACCGGGGCCATTTCATGTCGATCGAAGTGGATATATTTCCACTTACGTACAACCGCCTGTTGGATGAACTCGACGACGGGGTGCACGAACGCATCCGCGGGGAGATGGAAGCCCAGGCGCGCAGGTTTACGGATGAAACGGGGCTCGCGGTGACCGATATCGTGATCCACGGTTGCCAGTGGACGGGGGCCAGGACCGCTTCAATCCTGACCGACAATGATTGGCGGATGCCGTTTCACTTCTGCGGCCACGATCCGAGGATGAACCGGTACGACTTTGGGCCGTTCTCGCTGCCGTCTGCCATGCCCATGCGCTATTTCGACCCGGGCGAGGGACTGCTGGACCTGTTTCTGCAGCCCTGCACCTTCGACGATTCGCAGAGCATCACCGAGCCGGGCGTTGGCACGCTCGGGCTCGATCAGGTGGAGTACGCGGAGGCGGCTGTACGGTGGGTGGTCGATTCCCGCGATCGCTGGCACGTACCGCATATCGGGACCTTCCACCCGTGTTATCTGATCCGGCCTAAAGGCGATCCGCGCCGCACGTTCGAGGCGGCCAATATCGTCTACGCGTCGCTGGCGGCGATGGGCATCGAAACCGGCAGCCTGCAGGAGTGGTCCCGCTTCGTACAGGCGCGGGACGCGTTGCGGGTTGAACTGCTGAGTTCCGGCCCGGATCGGGCGGTTGCCAGGCTGACGGCCGCTGAGCCGATCGAGGGTCTGACAATGATCGCCGAGGGGCCACGGGAAGTCTCGCGCGTACTTCTGGACGGCCGTGAGCAGTCCCCCGTGACGCTCGAAGTGGAGGGGCGCCGGTGTTCTGCCGTCGTGTTTTCCCTGGACCGGAACCAGGAAGCCGAACTGGCAATGGTGGCCTGAAGTCCTATGCAGGGAAGGAGGAGCGATGAAATTCGCGCCCAGACCGGAAAACGATTTCGCGGACTACATCCGGACGTACTACGAAGCGTGCCGGTACCACTCCGACAAGATCGAGGCGATCGCGGGCAAGTGGATGTTCCGGGACCTGCTGCCGGGCATGAGCGATTTCGACACGCGGTTTGTCGTGAACGACGGCATGACGGTGGACGACTGGTGCCAGCTGTCCACCGTGATGGGTGAGACGCACCTGAGACTTTGCGAGAAATACCCCTGCTGGGCGCGGAACTTCGAGCACCTTCCAGGCGTGAATCTGACCTGGTCGGAGTTGACGTCGGAGCGCAATTACTATCCGGAATACCACCAGTGGACATACTATCTCACCGAGGATCCGAAAAGTCTCGGCGCGGCGCTGGACACGCTCGCCCGGAGGCCCTGGGATGAAAAGGACGAATATTTTCATCTGAAGAAATTCTGCCTGTATTTCGGCCGCTACAACCGCACGATCGATCCCGCGATCAACCTGGGAGTTCACGAAAACAAGTATCCCCTGCACAGCCGGATTATGCACTATTTCAATCCTCCCGTCCATTCAGCCGTCTGCGTGCTGGAGAAGCAGAATATCTGCGGAAAGCTGGACGCGTACGAGATCGCCGAACGACATTTCCCCGATTTGCGGTGCTGGGAGCCGATCCGGGAGATCCTGCACGCGCACTACGAAATCCCGATGTGGTACGAGGAGCCCCGCCTGTCACAGTTGGAGGACGTGCTTGAGGAGGCGCTGGGCGTGATAATGGAGCGGCTGAGGGATTCGGTGACGCTGATTCCCGACGAGGGAGGCACGGACGTCGGCGCCTGGAGAGCGGCGCTCCAGGAGGTGCCGGTGGACCCGGCACTTGTCATTTTCGACAACGCCAAATTCTCGCGCCTGATGAAGGGACGCCTGCACTTTTACGGCAACGCGCCGGCGCATTTTGATACGACGTGGCTGATTCAGAATGAACTGGGGCGGATCGGCAACAGTTTCTTCCGTACGCCCTTCCGCACGTTCTGGAAGATCAGGACGGGCGAGACGGTGGACGACCCGGTGACGATTCTGGACGAACTGAAGGGGGATCTGTTGTCTCCGTCGGAGGTGGAGGGAACAAAGGCATTCGCCCGGCTGACGCCGGACGAATGGGAAGCGGGGAAAGAGCACGAGATCGCGGCGGATATTGTGGAGGTTTTCGACGAATTTTTCCGGGCGTTGAACAAGATCAGCGAGGCGGTATAGCCGCAATCGGCGTGGGCCAATCCCCGCCGGATTGCCAACAGGAACATGAAAGGAGAACCAGATGCAGGTCAGGGCGCTCAGATTACAGGATACGGACTACGGCAACCAGTGGGACGAGGAGATTGAGGACCGCTGGGAATACGACGATTTCAGGATGGATTCCGCCTGGCGCGAGGGCTGGATCAGCATGGACAGCGTGTATCACAACGCGGAAGACGACCGTGTCTACCTGGGGATTACCTCGTTCAACGCCGATATATTCCGCGCCTACGACCGTTCGACAGGCGAGTTTGTGGATCTGGGGTACGCCAGAGTCGCCAATCCGTTCGACGCCAAGTTTCACAGGTCGCTGGTAAGGTGGGAGAAAGACGGCTGTCTGTACGGGGCAATCGCGCTCCTGCACGACATCGACCGGTATTGGGAGGCGCCGGGTGGGGCGATTGTAAAATACGACCCTGCGTCCGGCGAAATCCAAAAGGTGGGGATTCCCATGCCGCATATGTACATCCAGTCGATCTGCCTGGACCAGGAACGCGGCGTGATCTACGGGATGACGTTTACGCCGGAGCGGATGTTCCGGTTCAACCTTGCGGACGGCCGCTCGGACGACCTGGGGCCGATCAGCAGCGGGATGGAGATGGCACAGGGCGAGAACCTGGAACTGGACGACGAGGGCTGCGTGTGGTGCGGCTGGAGCGTCACGCGGGCGTGGCAGAATTTCGCGGGCGTGGACCGCAACCGGTTGTGCAAGTTCGACCCTGAAAAGGACAGGATCGAGTATTTCGATGCCGGTCTTCCAAAGCCCGACGGCAGCTACGGTTACGAAAAGGTGGAGGGGATTTTCAACCTCGGAGAGGGCCGGATGTTCGCCAGCGGCGCAAACGGGTCGATTTACAGGATCGATACGAAAACCGGGATGGGCACGCTTCTCGGCACCCCCGTTGCGGACCGGCGCAGCCGGCTGACAACGCTGCAGCCCGGGCCCGACGGGGCCGCCTGGGGCGTGACGGGGCGGGATGGCAGGTGTGAGGTGATCCGGTTCGACGCGGACTCGGAGTCATGGGACCTGCTGGGACCGGTGTCCGACGGGGACGCCCACTGCTGGCAGGTGCACGACGTGGCCGTCACGCCGGACGGCACGATCTACGCCGGCGAAAACGACAGCCCCTACCGTAGCGGATACCTCTGGGAGATCAAGGTCTGACGCGGAACGAGATGCGGATCGAAATGGACGTCAAGCCACAATCAGCGCAATGAATCAGGAGATCAACCCGATGAAGGAATCAGCAATACGGCTTCATATTGAGCCATTGGACGACGGTGGTTTTTCGGCCACGAGTCCCGATGTCCCGGGCCTGGTTGCGGAAGGACGCAGCGTCACCGCGGCCGCGGAGATTGCACAAGGTCTCGTGCGCAAAATCGCCGAGTCGTGCATAGAACACGGGGATCCGCTTCCTGATGCATTGTCAACGCTTGCGGATGGCAACGCGTCCATTGAATTGCTGGTACCCGTAAGTGTGCCGTAATGGGACGGCTTTCTGGTTTCAAATACCGGGATGTTGTCAAACGCCTGCGTTATTTCGGCTTTGTGTTCGATCGCCCGGGTCCCGGCAGTCACGAAGTCTGGCGTCATACTCGGACAGGTCGCAAAGTCACCGTGCCTCGACACGTCAAAGATATGGCGGAAGGCACGTAACGCGCCATACTTCGAGAGGCCCGAATCGACGTCGACGAATTCCTTGGAGCCGGTTAGGTGGGCGCCTGCGCAGCTGCGCAGGCGTGGACATTTCTTGCCCCAACGGCGAAGAATACTCATCCAGTTGGTGTCGTGATCGAACGTATCTGGGTCAGTACCATTGAGGCACCATTACAGGAGAAAACCATGGCATCGGGCAGCGGGCGTGTGCAGCGGGAACGGCATACCAGTACAGGTAACGGCGCGTTGCTGGTGGTTATCGACGGCGCAGGGCCGTACTGGGAGCGGGTGATTGTGGAGGAAACGGTCCTGCTGGCGCTGGCGCATTTCGGCATGCCCTACAGGTTGCTGGATCTGGCCGAGGAACGGCCGACGCCGGAGTCACTGGAACCGTGTGCAGGCATCCTGCTGGCGCAGAACGGGTTGGGCGCGTCGTTGACACTTTCCGAAACGGGTCTGATCGCGGATGCGGTTCGCAATGGCGCCGGGCTCGTCAATTTTGACTACGACCTGAGAAACTATGGGGGTCCCCTCCTGGAAATATTCGGGTTCGACCGGATCAACCCGCATCCGTACGCCACCGATACGCTGCGCATTCAGGATAGGGAACATTACATCACCGAACTGCAATCCCCCGGAGAGTTTCACGCGTTCGACCGGATGGTGACGGCGATTGCCGCCGAAAAGTGGGGCGATTCGGTCATACCGCTCGCCGACGGGATTCTGGGAAAGGAACAACTGATTTATATCCGGCACCTGGCGCCGTGGAGCGCGTTTGAACCGCGAAACTATCCCCTGGTGTTCGCAACGGAATGGGGAGCGGGTCGCGCCGTGCAGTTTACGTTGAATTCCAGGGTGTGGCGGAACGCGTTCTTCGGCCATGCCCGCGGAATGGACGATCTGTTCTGGCGATCGATCACGTGGACGGCCCGCAAGCCGTTTGCCGCCAACATGATACCACCGTTCGTGACCATGTCCTGGGACGACTGCGAAGGGCGGCACGATTTCGCGTACGCCGATATCGCGACGACCCATGGGTACAAACCAATGCCTTCCCTGTTCATCGCGAACGTTCCGGAACGGCTATTGCCCAGAATCAGGATCGGAATTCAGAGCGGGGATATTCACTACAACAGCCACGCGCTGGACTACTATCGGCTGCTGATCTACAATTTCGGTAAGGGCGAGTGTTCGCCGGAAGAACTCGAGTCCAACTTCGCCTTCGTGGATGCGTTCTGGAAACGGGTGGGGGCCACACCGGGTGCGACGCTCCGATTCCACTGGGGGGAATACGGGGTGCGGGCGCTTCCCTTTCTGAAGGCGCGAGGTCACCGGTTTTTCTGTCCGGCCCTGCAGACGGGGCTGCACAAGGCCGATATGTGCATGGATGACGGTTTCCGGCCTTACGGGTTGCAGACCTGTTACTACGACTATCTGCCTGACGACCCCGATTTCTTCGCGTTTGCGGCGATGCTGGCCCGGCACTCCGAGGATTTCCTGACGGGATGCACCCCCTATCTGCGCGAGAACGAAAGCACGGACGTCGAAAAGGCGGCGGGAAACGCGGCCCTGCAGATCCGGCACGGGCTCCGCGCCGGATTCTACGCGGAGATCGTCACCCATGAGCAGAAGTTCGACGCGGTTACGATGGATGAATGGGACCGGATTCTCGGTCGAACCCGGGAGATGACGGCCGGCTACGAGAAGATCTACGCCAGCCACGATGAAATCGGTCACTATCTCCAGGGAAAAGACGGGACCTGGCTGGAGCGGGTATCAACGGACGGTACGACGGCACGGTGTGCGCTGGCGGGCAGGACCACGGTGCCCTTGCGTATTTCGGTATTTCGAAACGAGGATGACGCCGTTGTGCGCGAATACAGGGAGGTCGATGCGTTTGAGGAACGGGCGGTGGTGTTGTAGATTACAGCGAACCATTCTCTAACAGTCGGTTGATAGAGTCGCTCTGCAGGCGAGGGAGCGCAACGCAGTATTTCGACCGCAAGGACCGGCCTCCTGTCTGCGTGCACCGCACAGGCAGGCAGCCCGGATGGATTTTTTCAACGGGCTGCTAACCCCGGAGTCGGAAAACGTGACGGAGTTCTTCTTCAACATTCAGATCGATTGCGAATCCACGCAACGCAGTGTAAACGATCCGGCGCTGGGCGAGCGGTCTATACGGGGATTGGGCGAAATCTTCTCACGGACCGGCACGAAGGGGACGTTTGTCGTGATCCCTTCGGACATGAAGGTCCATTCGGGCGTGTACCGCGAGCTTGAATCCGAAGGCCACGAGGTGGGCCTGCACGTCCACCCGGCTGAGCAGGGGTACGAAGAGTTCTTGGGCGTGTACGGGTTCGAGGAACAGGTGGCGATTCTGAAGGAAGCCGTGGATCGGTTCGCCGATTCGATGGGCCGCCCGCCCGCCGTATTCACCCCCGGTTATTTTTCGGCCAACGACCACACGTTTCCCGCGCTGGAGGCGCTGGGGTTCACGCACGGCACCGTGTCGATGCCAACCCGAAACCTGCCGCAATGCGCCTGCGTATGGGGTGGTTCGCCACTGGACATCCACTACCCGCACCGGTACAATCGATCCCTGTCGGGAGACGTGGATTTCGTGGACATACCGCCCACGGTGGACGTGGACTCCCGGATGTGGGGCGGGGCGCACCCGCAGGACCTGCGCATTGAACTGGTGGACGCCAAGAACCACTGGTATACGATTCACAAGAACGTACAGCGACAGATCGAGAACGGAAGCAACGTTCCGGTCAAATATCTCAAGGCGTTGACGCACAATATCTTCGACTATGCCAACGCGAGTGATTTCCGAAGGGAAACGATATTGGGAGTGATTGCGGCGGCGAGGGAAATATGTGAAGGGCAGGACGGTACTCTGGTTCCGGCGACAGCGGCGGATATCGCCGAAACCTATCGGGCGCGGGTTCCCCTGCCCGAACGCGGACTGCAACTGGATCTGGACACGAGAGGACGCGCGGCCTGGACGGGGGGAGGCGCGCAACCGAATGCGAATTGACGGAAATCCGTAAGCCTGGAATCACGGCACAACCATCAAAACGAAAGCAATGCCGCACCCGCGCCGCCCGCGAGACAGGGCGGCCTTTTTTTATTCCGGGTCGATGGACACGAGACTCGCGGCGTTTTTGAAGTAGATCCTGTCAAGTACGGCCCGAGGAAGGTCGAGTGAGGGCAGAAATTCCTGGAGTTCGTTGCCTGTGTTATCGCGTCCATAGAGCAGTCTGTCGGCACGATGGATAAGGAAGTCGCGTGCGTGCTCGGGATCGCGCCTGAGGGCGTTGAGGCCGGACCCGGAGGAAAGGTCTGCGAAAAGGTTGGGATGGTTGTCGAGGAGGCTATGGAGTTCCCCGCCGGGGGCGACCGGGCCGGACGGATAGGACTCGGGTGAAGTCGCTGCATCGCCGCTGATGTATCGCCAGAATCCGGGCGCGTGCCCGATAAAGACGGTGTTTGGGCATGCCTGCAGCGCGCGTTCCAGGTTCCCGACGTCGCCGCCGCACCAATGGTTCTGATACGTCGGGTTTCCATTATCGTCCGGCAGAAAGGGTACGTCCAGGTGGAGGACAACGGGCGCGCCGAGTTCACCCGCGCGACGGAACAGCTGGATGCTTCGGGGGTCGTCCAGCTGGAGCCGATAGCTCCATTCGCCGCACACCCTCACGCCGTGCATCCGCCAGGCACTCTCAAAGAGATCGGCGGCGGAGCCTTCGTAGGGGCACGGGCAGTACCCTGCGATGAAGCGGCCCGGATATCTGTCGCATGCCGCAAGGATGTGATCCAGGGTGGCGCCGGCGTGTGTGCCGTCCGGCCGGTAGTTGAGCGGGCTGAATCCGCCGCCGAATCGCGGCGCGTCCTGTCCGGGAGGAAGGTACCATGTCAACAGCCACGCGAGGTCGATACCATAGGCGTCCATCTCGGAAACGAGGCTCCCGGCATCCATGCCCTGGTAGTTGACGTGCATGTGTGCGTCGATGCGCATCGGGCTAGGAAAGGTCCAGGATGGAGAGACTGTCGCGATAGATTACCGATTCGATTTCGTCGGCGTCGAGGCGGGGCAGCGCGGTGCCCTCGAGCATACCGTTCAGGCTGCGCAGGCCGGCCAGCGATGCGTCGACGTTGGTAAAGGGGTAATCCGTGCCGAAGAGCAGTTTGTCCCAGACCCCGTATTCCTGGACGAGCATCAGGCTGTGGTAGAGCTGGAACGGTCTGTAGTGCAGGGCGCTGACGTCGGCATAGACGTTGGGATGTTTTCGGATAACCGCAATGCATTCGCCTTCGTAGGGATGCCCCAGATGCGCGAGGATGATCTTCACGTCGGGAAAGCGAATGGCAACGGGGTCCAGGTGGCGGGGAAGCGTACATTCCAGGGGC
>LXNJ01002492.1_pt1 | contig 10049 bp, 9 predicted proteins | sample 809081 | NCBI WGS metagenome assembly LXNJ01 (sample SAMN04870510, study PRJNA318959) | sponge metagenome | biome: sponge; feature: marine sponge reef; material: water | host: Petrosia ficiformis | place: Greece: Milos, Mediterranean Sea | collected 2013-05-29 | depth 5-7 m
GCCACCCTGACCCTGCCGGGCATTGCCGGTATCGTCCTCACCGTGGGCATGGCGGTGGACGCCAATGTGCTGATCAACGAGCGCATGCGAGAAGAGGTGCGACTCGGCAAAGGGGCGCGGGCCGCGGTAGACTCCGGCTATGAGCGCGCCCTACCGGCTATTTTCGACTCGAATATCACCACGTTTTTATCGGGCCTGATTCTGTTTCAGTTCGGGTCCGGTCCCATCAAAGGTTTCGCCGTCACCCTGTGTATTGGGATTATCAGCACGGTGTTCACGACGGTGTTCTGCACCCGGGCAGTGTACGACTATTTTCTGGTCCGGCGGCGTTTACACACCCTGAGCGTCTAAGCCGAGCGAGCAGTGAAGAGTGTAAGACCATGGAACTGATTAAAGCTGGCACAACGATTGATTTTCTGCACTACGCCAAAGGCGCATATCTGTTTTCCGCTCTTCTCCTCCTGCTCGGTATCATCGCCTTCTGGTATCGGGGCGGCTTGAACTATGGGGTTGATTTTGCGGGCGGGACCATTGTCCATGTCAAATTCAGCCAGCAGACCGATGCGGCGAGCATTCGTGCGGTTGTCTCCCAAACGGATATTTCAGACATTACGGTCCAGGATTTCGGACAAAACGGAGATGAATTCCTGATTCGTATTCCCAAGTCGGAAACGGGTGCGGAAAATTTCTCGAATCGGATTCGCCAGAGTCTGGCCGACGGCTACGGCCCTGAGGCATTCGATGTCCAACGGGTTGAAAGTGTCGGTCCGAAAGTCGGCAGAGACCTGCGGCGGAAAGGCATTCTGGCCGTTGTGTTCGCCACCTTCATGATGGGCGGCTATATTGCCTTCCGGTTTGAGCCCCGGTTTGGAGTGGGTGCGGGGGTCGCGTTGATCCATGATGTCCTGGTGACCACCACCGTTTTGCTCGTGGCTGATATTGAGTTCGATCTGACCGTTGTGGCCGCGCTGTTAACCGTCATCGGCTATTCGGTCAACGATACGGTCATTGTGTGTGACCGCGTGCGGGAAAACATGCGTAAGCTGCGCCGTGAGACCATGCGGACGATCATCAACCGCAGCATTAACGAGACCCTGAGCCGCACGGTGATCACGACCGGGACAGTCCTCATGGTCATTCTGGCCCTCTTCTTTTTGGGTGGTTCGGTGATCCATGCCTTTACGCTGGTTCTACTGGTCGGGATGACGGTTGGAACGTATTCCTCCATCTATGTTGCCAGCCCGGTTGTTCTGCTGTGGGAAAGAGGGGCTACCCGGCAGTGAACGGCGTTGGCGCTCGGCTCGAAAAACGCTGGTGCCCGCGGCCGGCTGACCCGAGTCAGGTCCAGAACCTGATCGAGTCAACCCAGCCCGAACCGCTCTCTCCGGTCACGGCGCGGCTGCTCATCAACCGTGGCATCGATACTGCAGAAAAGGCGGCCACATTTTTATCTCCGACCCTGCGTACGGGCCTTCGTTCACCCATGCTCTTCCCGGATATGCGGCGCGCGACAGACCGTTTGCTCCACGCCCGCGAGCAGAGTGAACGGGTGTGTATATGGGGAGACTATGACGTTGATGGGGTGACCGGCAGCTCTCAGCTCATCCTGTTCTTGCGAGAAATCGGTATGGACCCGAGGCTGTACATTCCCCATCGAACCCGTGAAGGATACGGCCTGAACACGCCCGCTATTGAGCAACTGGCCGGTGAGGGCACGCGGGTCTTGGTGACGGCTGACTGCGGAGCAACCAGCCATCAGCAGATTGCGCGGGCGCAGCAACTCGGTATCGATGTGATCGTGTGCGATCATCATCACGTCCCGGAGGAAAAACTGCCGGCCTATGCGGTGCTGAACCCGATGGAAGCGGGCTGTCCCTTTTCTTTTTCCGGGCTGTCCGGGGCTGGTGTCGCGTTTTATTTGTTGATGGGGCTGCGGATGCGGCTGCGTGAGCAGGGGGAGCAGCCCATTCCTGACCTGCGGCTCTATTTGGATTTGGTCTGTTTGGGGACGGTGGCTGATCTGGTGCCCTTGATCGAAGAAAATCGTGTGCTGGTCACCCACGGTCTGAGACAAATCGCACACAGCCAACGCCCCGGTATTCGTGCCCTGCGGGCAGTGAGTGGCGATGACGAGGTGACGGCGAGTTATATCGGCTTTCGTCTCGGACCGCGCATCAATGCCGGCGGGCGGTTGGCCGAGGCGCAGAAGGCGGTGGAACTGCTCACGACAACGGAGGCCGAACGTGCCCGGTTGCTGGCTGCTGAGCTGGACAAGGAAAACATCGCCCGCAGAGCTATTGAAGAAGAAATATTGCAACAGGCGCTCGCCCTGGCACAGGCCCAGCTTGCACAGGGCCTGCGTTATAGCTTTGTCTTAGCCTCTCCCGAATGGCACCCTGGGGTGATTGGCATTGTTGCGTCCCGCTTGGTTGAGCGCTTTGGGCGGCCGACCATCCTCATTGCGATTGATGGCGATATGGGGAAAGGGTCGGGACGGAGCCCCGCGGCTTTCCACCTCTACAAAGGAATGCAGGCGTGTGCCGAGCACTTGGCTGGCTATGGCGGGCATCGCCAAGCCGCCGGGCTATCGATCCGGGCGGCGTCAATAGCGACCTTTGCCGACCAGTTTGAGGCGGTTGTGCGCCAGCACCTGACCCCTGATGATCTTGTCCCCATTATTGAATTTGACACCGACCTTGATGTCGCGCGGGTCGGACCGGAACTGCTTGATGAGTTGCACCGTCTTCAGCCCTGTGGACCAGGCAATCCGGAGCCGGTGTTTCGATCCTCGCAGACTGAAGTGGTCAGTGCCCGCGTCGTTGGCGATCGGTCCCATGGCAAAGCTGGGCACCTCAAGCTCGTGCTACGCTCTTCCCAAGGTGGACCGCCCATTGATGCTATTGGGTTTGGGATGGGTGACCGTCCGATTGTTCCCCGCCAACAGGTTGACATACTCTACACGCCAACGCTGAACGTCTGGAATGGGCAGGCGAGTCTCCAGCTTCGCCTGCGCGATCTGAAAGTTCACTAACCCTGCGAAATTACACGGACATTGACGATTAAGGGGGGGTGTGGTATACCCCAGCCACCAATCTGAATCATATAGGAAACAGAAAGCTGTGGAAGAAAAAGAAGAAGTGCTGCGCAATAGCCGACAGGTGGCCGCGCTCCTTGAGTTGAGCCCGGATACGGTCAACGAGCTTGCCCGGAAAAACATCCTCCCAGGCGTCAAACGGGGCAGGCAGTGGCAGTTTCGTCAGTAGGACATCGCGCTTTTGAAGAAACAGCAGCAAAAGCAGGAAGCCGCCTAGACTGCGAAGGGGGATAACGGGTGCTGGCTACACAGAATGAGCGGGATCCCCGGCGCGCTCACGAAAGCAAGATTTACTCTGAGTTTTCCCATCTCTACGATAAAATCTTCGCGCGTTTTTTTACCGACCGTATCTCTGCGGTCATCCAGGGGCTCGACATTCAGCCCAACGCCAGCGTGCTCGAAGTGGGGGTCGGAACCGGCCTGTCCATGGAGGCCTATCCGCCCCATTGCCAGGTGACCGGGGTAGACCTTGCTCCCGATATGTTAGAGCGTGCCCAGCAACGGGTGGACGAGAACCAGTGGCGCCATTTTCATTTGCTGACGATGGACGCCATGAACCTCGACTTTCCAGACAACTCTTTTGACTACGTGACCTCATTTCACGTCATTAGTGTCGTGCCTGACCCCGTACGGATGATGCGCGAAATCCACCGGGTCTGTAAGCCGGGCGGAAAAATCGCCATCATCAATCATTTCCGCTCGACCAAGCCGGTTATTGGCTCCCTGATTGGCGCCCTCGACCCGCTCACCAGACGGCTGGGCTGGAGCGCCTCACTGCGTCTGAAACAAGCCTTTGACGATATTCCTATCCGCATTGAGAAGCGGTATAAAACCCACCCGATGTCCTTATTTACCGTGGTGCTGGCCGAAAACCTGAAGAATGGTGTTGCCCCGGACAACAGTCCGGCCAGGAATCTTGGCACAGCCGGCCGGAACGGGACCCGTCCTGCGTAAGCACGTCTCCACCAAGAGGGCACCCAACTGACCGGGAGAGCGCGTTTCCCCTGCCCGTGATTTTAGAAATTTGCCGGTCTGCCCACCGCAGCCAAGAGCAGATGGGGGAAGTCCACGGTCATGCCATCAACCCCGACGTCAATGGCCGCACGCATCATATCGGGGTCTTTGATGCCCCATGCCCGGACTTCGAGGCCTGCGGCTTTCCAAGCCGTGACCAACTCCCGGGAAAGGAATGGAGCTGGCGGGCAGATTTGATCAAGCCCGGCGTCCAGCACGCGCTGGGTGGTTTCCGGTTTGGCATCGATCGTCAGCAAGCCGACTTTCGCCGTGGGCGCATGGGTCTTGAGGTTGTGGACAATGGAAAAGAAAAACGACGAGAAGGTGACCTGGGCCAGCAGCCCCATGTCGCGGACCATGTCGAGCACCCGGATCTCTATGCCACGCTGCTTGACTTCGAGCACGAGGTGGGTCCGTTTGCCGTAATGCGCGAGTGTCTCTCGGAGTAAGGGGACCCGCGTGCCCGCATAGTCTGCGCTGAACCAGGAGCCCGCATCGAGCCCTTTCACGACTGACCAGGGGGTATCGTGCACAACCCCCGACCCATCGGTCGTCCGGCTCAGGTTTTTGTCATGAATCAGAACCAGCTCACCGTCGCTAGTGGAATGCACATCGGTCTCGATTGCGTCCACGCCGATCGACAGCGCCCGGTCAAAGCTTGCCCAAGTGTTCTCCGGAGCGAGCGCCGCGGCGCCGCGATGTCCAATCACTTGCATGAGAAAACCCGCCGCCCGGACAAATCCCCACCCCCGCGCCTTAATTCAACTCCTGACTCGAATAGCCCAAAATGCGGCGCGCAATAATAAGCAGGTTGATCTGCTGGGTGCCCTCATAAATATCGCTGATCTTGGCGTCCCGCATCCATTTTTCGAGCAGGGTATTGCGCGAATAACCCAACGGGCCGAGCAGTTCGACCGCCTTCTGCGTGACCTGGGTGACCATGCTGCCGGCTTTGGCTTTGGCCATGGAGGCTTCGAGATTGTTCTGGATCCCCTGATCGAGCATCCAGGCCGCCCGCCACGTCAACAACCGCGCGGCCTGGAGATTGGCCTCCATATCCATAAAGTCCCGCTCAAGCGTGGTCAGCTTTGTCGGCGGAGTGGCGTAACGAATGGTGACGCCTTCTGCTTTAAGCGTCTCGCGAACGTAATCCACCGCGGCCCGCGCCACACCGAGCGCGCTTGCCGCAACCAGCGGCCGGGTAGCGTCAAACGTGGCCATGACCCCCTTAAAACCCGTGGTCGATTGCTTGACCTCTGCCTGGCCGAGAATATTATCGAGCGGAATCCGGCAGTCTTCAAAGACGAGCATCGCCGTGTCTGAGGCGCGGATACCCATTTTGTCTTCCACTTTGGCGACCGTCATGCCGGGGGTGTGGTGGTCCACCACAAAGGCTTTGATCCCCGCGCGTCCGGCCGATTTGTCCACCGTGGCCCAGACGACCACAAAACCCTCTGATTTTTCGGCAGCCATGAGCCCGCTGGTGCAAAAGATCTTGGTGCCGTTAAGAACCCACTGATCCCCGTCCTGCACCGCGGTCGTGGTGAGAGCGGCCGAGTCTGAACCACAGCCCGGCTCGGTAATCGCCATTGCGCCCCATTTTGGTTCCCCGTCACGGAAGCGGGACAGAAAGCGCTCTTTCTGCTCCGGCGTACCGGCCGCCGCGACCGCGGCACCGCCGAGTCCCGGATGGGGAATGCTGAGATACAGACCGACGTCACCCCACGACAGTTCTTCAATCAGGACTGCCGAACGGACGGTGCGTTCCGAGGGGCGTCGTTCGACGCTCTCCGCCTTCCCGTTCGCCTCCTTTTTTTGTTTGCTATCCCCGAAGCTGATCAGGTTTTTGGAGGCACCCCACATCATGTTCAGCCATTCCGTCGGCTTTTCATGCTCGCGCTCGTCGTACTCGCGTGAGATCGGTCGCATGGTCCCGTCTGCAACGGCGTGGATCATATCACGGTTTTTTTCAACTGCCGGGGAAAGGGAGAAGTCGATCATGGTTTGCCTCCAGTTTGAGTCTGTTGGGTCTGTTGGGTCTGTTGGGTCTGTTGGGTCGTTAGATCATGGCCAGTCCCTCAAACGTCGCAAATCCGCGTCCGTTCCGGAGCCAGCGTTCAACCGGATGATCCCGAATATAGCCATGCCCGCCCAGGGTTTGGACGGCGTTATCCGTCACTTTGAGGACCATAGTGGCCGCATAGTTCTTGGCCAGACACGCTTCGCGGGTTGCGTCTGCGCCAGTGTCGATCCTCCAGGCCGCCTCCCAGACGAGGAGGCGGGCCGCGTCGACTTCCATGGCCATCTCGGCCAACATAAAAGCGATGGCCTGTTTCTGGGCAATGGCTGTACCAAAGGCCCTCCGCTCCTTGGCATACTCCCGCGCATACTCATAGGCGGCTCTGGCTATGCCAACTGCCATGGCCGACAGGGCGACCCGCGAGCGGTTCAACACGGGCTGGATAGCGCCCTGCAGCTGCGAGGAAGCAGGGACGCGACAATTGTCCAAACGCAGCTCATACGTGGCCACCGCTTTGAGGCCCATATTCTTCTCGCGTTCGCCTATGCTGAGGCCCGGCGTATCCTGAGGCAGAAGAAAGGCGGTGATGCCACTGTCTCCCCTGGCATAGACCAGGAGATAGGCCGCCTCGGCGGCAAGCGGTACGAAACATTTGGTGCCGTTCAGGACAAACTCGCCGGTGTGTTGCTCGGCTGTTGTAGCGAGTTCATTGAGGTCAAAGCCGAAGCGCGGCTCCATGACTGCGGCCGTGCCGGCTGTGAAATGGGGGCCGACATAGTCGTTGAGAATCTGCGTCTTTTGCTCGTGGGTCCCTAGTGCCATGACCGGATAGGTCACCAGTTGGGGCGAGAGAATATGGAGCGCCAGAGAGAGGTCACCCCAGGCCAACTCCTCACAAATAAGTGAGCCCGTGGTGGCCGAAGACTCGGCGCCAACACCACCGTAGGCTTCAGGAATCGTGCTTTGTACCAGGCCGAGTTCCCAGGCCTGCTGGGCCACCGAGGTGGGGAATACCCCGCTCTCATCCGCCTCGTGAGCAAGCGGGCGGAGCTGTTCGCGGGCAAATTCCGCAACCGTGTCGCGAATCAGTTGTTGTTCGTCGTCGGGTTGAAAACCAAGCATACCAGCCGTCTCCTCGTGATTCCTGTCCCTGCGTCTGTAGGGGCGACGCACGCGTCGCCCCTACTACCTTAGCATAAAAAGGGAGAATTGAACCTTGACTCTCATATGCGCAAGTGGGATGTTGAAGCATCAACATCATTCCACAGGGAGGGAAGACTATGGGCCTACCGAATGGCGTGCATCATCTGGCGATTTGTACCAAAGACATGAAAGAGCAGATTGAGTTTTTCACCCAGGTTGTCGGTATGGAACTGGTTGCGCTGTACTGGATGCATGGTGTGAAGAATACCTATCACGGCTTTGTCCGGCTGGGCGACAGTTCATCAATTGCCTTTGTCCAGGGACCGGAGAGTGGTGAGATTCAGCCCCAAACCGGAGTCTCCCATGCGAGCTGGACTGCGGGTCTGGTGGCACCCGGCGCCATGCAGCATCTGGCCCTCAACGTAGACACGGAAGAAGATTTGCTGACCATGCGGGATCGCGTCCGCTCGCACGGGCACTGGGTCATGGGGCCGCTGGATCATGGTTTTTGCAAGTCCATTTATTTTGCCGGGCCAGAGGGCATGATGCTCGAATTCTCGACTTCCGAGGGCGACACGATTGATGCCGAATCGTGGATCGATCCCGAGGTGGTGAAACTCAACGGCATCAGTCTGGAAGAGCTGGAACAGTATAAAAATCCTCCGGCATTCGAGTCCCAGGGGGGTGCAGTCCAAAACCCCGAAGTGGATTTGAATGACCCCCCGATGCAGTTCCCGCCGGGTCAAGAGGTCGTCTATTCGATGTCAGATAAGGACGTGACTGAAAAACTGAGCGAGACGACACCGCCCGTCCAACCGAATCACTGACGACGTGCCTGCAGGAGGAGATATGGCCGCACAGCACGAGAGCTCGCAATCACGGCTGATCGCTGTCAATGACTTTGCCTGGCAGGAATTGATGCCGGGCGTGCAGGCCCGCAGCCTGTGGACTGACGAAAAAACCAACCGACGGGCGCTGATGACGAGGATCACGCCCGGCCTGCAAATGCCCACCCACAAGCATGTGGGCGATGAGCTGGTCTATCTCATCGAAGGGACCCTGTCTGACGAGTTTGGCACGATCACCGCGGGTAATATGGGCTATCGGCCTGACGGGTGCGTCCACAGCGTATCGAGCAGCACCGGGGCCACCGCCATTGCGATTATCACCGGCGGGGTAGAGCCCGCGACCGAACGGGGGGACGCCCCACCGTCCCAGGTCTTTTCGCTGAGTGGGCTGGAATGGGTTGAGGCCCGGCCGGGTATCCGTCTGAAATCCGTTTGGGAAGATCAGGCGGTCGGGCGGCGGGCAGTGCTGGCGCGCTTTGAGCCGGGCTCGGTGCTGCCCCTGCATCGCCATAACGGGGATGAACTCATCTTCGTGATCGAAGGAGAAAACGAGGATGAGTCCGGCCCGGTGCCAACCGGGAATATGAGCTATCGACCCAACGGGTGCACCCACACCGTCACAAGCAAAAACGGGGCGACGGCCCTGAATTTTGTCTGGGGTGGGGCAGAGATGATTGAGTAGACGCCTGCGTCAAAAAAGATCAACCCGACTGTCCGCCGGGCTGTCCGGCTGCCAGAGTCGCCAGCCCGGCTATAAATCACCCGCCTCGCCCGTTCGCCCCAAGACCCATACCAGCGCGACACCCAGGCCAACTCCCAGAGGGAGTAAAAGAAGGGGTGAAACGCCAAAGCCGGCCGGCAGATAGCCCAGGCACAGCGAGACCGCTCCAACCGTGAGCGCGTATGGTAACTGCGTCCGTACATGGGTGATGACCTCGACCCCGCTGGCGGTGGCAGACAGTATCGTCGTGTCTGAAATCGGTGAGATATGGTCGCCAAAGCAGGCGCCGGCGAGGACCGCCCCAACCGTGGCCAGGACCGGGGGGCCGGCCGTCCCACCTGCAAGGGAGACGGCCAGGGGAACGACCAGCGGAATGAGAATGGCCATCGTGCTAAACGAGCTTCCAGTCGCAAAAGAAATTGCCGCTGCCACCAGAAATGTCAGCGCGGGCAGGCTCCACGTGGTCACGCTATCGGTGAGTAAATTGGTCAGGGCATGCGCCGTGCCTGTGGTTTCGAGAGCCGCCCCCAATCCCCAGGCCAGATACAGAATCACCAGCGCTCCAACAATACGCCGCATGCCTTGCCAGCTCGCCCAGAGCACTCCGGGGAGGGTGAGAGTATGGCTGGATAAGGACAGCACGACGGACACGACAAAAGCAGCGCCGGCACCCAATACCATAGACCGATAGGCATCAGCCGCCCCCATAATCGAGAGGAGTGTGGGACTGGCCGGACCACTCGCTCCTGCACTGGCTCGACCGTCTAAATAGAGAAAGGCCACGGTTGCCAGCAGGAGGCTCAGAATAGGGCCCGCCGCCAGCCAAGCGGACTGAGCCGGCTTGGGCGTATTGTTCTGCTCGACAGTGAGCGTCGCGGCTCGCGTTTTGTGCTCCAGACGGGCCATGGGTCCAAAGTCCCGGCCCGACAGGGCAACCGCGCCAGCAAAAGCCAAAGAATAGATGCTGTAAAAACGAAACGGCAGGGTGCTCACAAAGAAGACCAAGAGACCACCGGCAAGCGGAACACCGTCGAGCGCGTCGGCGAGCAGCCCCAACTCGTAGCCGATCCAGGTTGAGATAATGGCAAACGAAGCCACCGGAGCCGCGGTTGAATCCACAATATAGGCGAGCTTGGCGTGCGAGAGCTTGTGCCGGTCGTAGAGAGGCCGAAAGGTAGTGCCGACCATCAGGCAGTTGGCATAATCGTC
>LXNJ01002494.1_pt1 | contig 10043 bp, 10 predicted proteins | sample 809081 | NCBI WGS metagenome assembly LXNJ01 (sample SAMN04870510, study PRJNA318959) | sponge metagenome | biome: sponge; feature: marine sponge reef; material: water | host: Petrosia ficiformis | place: Greece: Milos, Mediterranean Sea | collected 2013-05-29 | depth 5-7 m
GTCGGCGTTCGTTTTCTTCAACTTCATGGCGCAGCCCACTGCTGTCGCGATGATCTCGGACTACGCGGCAGAGCGGTTGCAGGGGCGCATGTACGGTCTCACCTCGTTCACGGGCTTCGGTGTGGGAGCGTTTGCGGGCGTTGGCGGCGGATTGCTGGCGGACGGCCCGGGAGTCGAGTGGGTGTTCGTTATGCTGGCGGCCGTGGCGCTGATCACGGTGGTGTGCGCGATTGCGATCAACGTCTACGTGTTGGCGCGCCGCGACATTCCGGAGGGGCTGTCGCCCGTTTGACCCCGTCCGCGCCCAGGCGTACCGTTACGGCTACCGGCGGAGGTGAGCCATGACGAGCGCAAGTGAGAGCCGCATCGAGGAGATGGACCTGCTGTTGCAGGAGGTACGCAGCCGCAACGCGATGCCGCTGTGGGAGTTGAACGCGCAGCGCGGCAGGCCGACCGTGCAGCCCTTCATCTGGCGCTACCTGGACTACCGCGACCTGCTCTACCGCGCTGCCGACATCGTGCCGATGGAGCTCGCGGAGCGCCGTGTCTTCGTGTTCACCAACCCGGGCATCGACAAGCAGGCGGCTACGTCGTCGCTGTACGCGAACCTGCAGATCATCAAACCGGGCGAGATTGCCCCTTCGCACCGGCACTCGCCGTCGGCGCTGCGACTGGTCATCGAGGGGCAGGGGGCGTACACCGCCGTCAACGGGGAGAAGAGCTACATGGACCCCGGCGACTTCGTGACAACCCCGAGTTGGACGTGGCACGACCACGGAAACGAGGGCGACGCGCCGATGGTGTGGCTGGACGGCCTGGACGTGCCATTCGTGCAGTCGCTCGACGCGAACTTCTACGAGCAGCATCCCAACAACGCGCAGCCGCTCACGAAGCCGGACGACCTGTCGCTCCGGCTGTTCGGCGCGGGGAGCCTCAGGCCGACGTGGGAGCAGCAGGACTCGCCGAACTCGCCCATCATCAACTACAAGTTCGAGCGCACCTACGCTGCCTTGAAGGCGCTGGCCGAGGACACGGACGGCAGCCCGTACGACGGCGTCACGGTCGAGTACACGAACCCGCTGAACGGCGGCCCCGCGATGCCGACCATTGCGTGCTTCGCCACGCTGTTACGCGCTGGTCAGCGCACGCAAGCGCACAGGCACGTGGGAGGGACGATCTACCACGTCATCCAGGGCAGCGGCAGCAGCATCATCGCCGGGACGCGCTTCGACTGGGGGCCCAAGGACACGTTCGTCGTACCGTCGTGGCACTTCCACGAGCACACCGCGGACGAGGAGGCCGTCCTCTTCTCCTACAACGACAGCCCCGTGCTCCAGGCGCTCAACCTCTACCGTGAGGAAGCGATGGACGCTCCCCACCAGGAGGAGACGGGCGTCTTCGGGAGCTAGCCCCACACGCGAGCGGCGGTCTCCAGGATGATGTCCAGCTTGCGCCACTGCACGTCCTCGGGCACTGTCTCGCCGCCTCCGCCGCTGGCGAACCCGCACTGGGGGCTGAGCGCGAGTTGGTCGCCGTCGATGTAACGTGCCGCCTCGTCTATGCGCCGCTTCAGGTCGTCCATCGTCTCCACGTCCGTGCTCTTGGTCGTGACGAGCCCGAGCACCACGATCCTGTCCTTCGGGACGAAGCGCAACGGCTCGAAACTCCCGGCGCGTTCGCTGTCGTACTCCAGCATCAGGCGCTTGTGGTTGAGCTGGGTGAAGAGCTGCTCTGCGATGGAATCGTAGTGCCCCTCGCGGTGCCACTGCGCGACCATCCTGCCGGTGACGGGGTCGATGGCGCGTGAGTTGCCCCGGCAGAGGTGGATGCCGCACGTGGCTTCGACGCCCTCGATGACGCGGTTGTCCGCCGCGATGGAGCGTGTCAGGTTCTCCTCCGGGTCCTCGCCGCGGGAGCGCATCGCCGCCAGCGACGGCTCGTCCACGTAGGCCGTGTAGCCCGGTGCGTCGATGTGGACGTACGGGCACCCCGCTTCGACGAGTTGCCGCACCATTTCGTGCTGTATCTCGGCGACGTGCTTCCTGAAGTCGTCCAGGTCCGCGTAGACGCCCTCCGACGCCTGCCAGTCGAAGCGCTGCGCCACGCGGTCGGGCCCGATGAGCGTCACCTTGGCGGAGGCATGCGCGGCGCTCGCGGCGAACAGGTACTCCTCCAGCGGGAGGTTGCGCGCGAGCGTCAGCCGCTCTATCGCTGGACCGCGCGTCGTGACAGGCGGCCCTGCGACCTGCGGGCCGGACTCGACGCGCTGCTGCTGGTCGGAGCGGTTGCCCTGCTGCCAGCGCCGGTACTCTTCCCGGCTCTCGGGCGTCTCGTAGCCGGAGACGGACGCCCCGAAGCTGTCCTGGAAGTTGCTGCGGCGGAACTCCCCGTCGGTCACGATAGGAAAGCCGATGCGCTCCTGTTCGGCGATGACCTCCCGTATCAACTGGTCCTCGAGCGCCTCCAGTTCTTCGGGCGTTGCCCCGCCGTCGTCGACGCGGGCCCGCAGGTCGAGCAGCGGTTGCGGCCTGCGCAGGCTGCCGATGTGGTCCACGCGCAGCAGATCCAGTTCTCCCATGGCGCGCCTCCTTGTCGTTTGGGGGGTTGAGGTGAGCGTATCATGCGCCGCACGGGGATGCCCTGCCCGTGCGCTGCAGAGACGGTGACACGGTACGTGTGCTACAATCGCGGCATGGCGACGATGGAAGAACGCGTCAGCAGACTGGAAGGCGCTTACGAGCAGCTCGATCAGCGGCTGGGCGACCTGATGGGAGCCGTCAGGGGCCTGGATGCGAAGGTTGACGCCTTGCGCACAGACATCGATGGCCGGATCGATGCTCTGCGCCATGAGATGAACTCGAAGTTCAACACGCTCATCGTCGTCATCGCCACCGTCGGCGTCGCGATGATCGGCGCCATATTCACGCTCGCCCTCCGGGCCTGACCTCATCGTAGCCACCATCTTCGTTGCTCTCGCTCTGCTTATCCCGTGCAGCCTTGCGCCGCGCGGTAGAATGCGCCCTGAGTCATTCGAGACCGCCGGAGGGCAGCGATGCTCAGCACGGAAGAGAACGAACTGATCACGAAGGTAGGGCCCGGCACACCGATGGGCGAATTCGCGCGCCGCTTCTGGACGCCAATCCTGCTCGCGGAGGAACTGCCGGCTCCCGACTGCGCCCCCGTCCGCGTGCGCATACTCGGCGAAGACCTCGTCGCCTTCAAGGACAGCAGGAACCGCATCGGCGTGCTGGAGCCGTGGTGCGCCCACCGTGGCGCGGATCTCTTCTACGGGCGGAACGAGGAGTCCGGCCTGCGCTGCGTCTACCATGGCTGGAAGTACGACGTCGACGGCGTCTGCGTGGACGTGCCGAACGCGCCGGAAGGTGCGACCTTCAAGGAGAAGATACGCGCCCGCGCGTACCCGGCGGTCGAGCGTGGCGGCGTGGTCTGGGCCTACCTGGGCCCGCGGGACAACGGCGTGCCGGAGTTCCCGGAGATGGAGTGGACGCGCGTTCCCAACGATCAGCGCTACGTCTCCAAGATGTTCCTCGAGTGCAACTACCTGCAGTCGATGGAGGCCGACATAGATTCCAGCCATCTCGGCTTCCTGCACAGCTACGTCAAGAGCGGAACCGTTATAGACGGCCGCGCAAACGGCATTGAGGACCTGACCGCAACCGACAAGGCGCCCGTGTGGACCGTGACGGATACCGAGTACGGCGTGATGCTGACGGCACGGCGCGACGCGGGCGAGAACTACTACTGGCGTGTGAACCAGTGGATGCTCCCCTTCTACACCATGATCGCGGCGCGTCCCGACGACTCCGTCCTCTGCCAGGTGAAGATCCCGGTGGACGATGAGCACGCCGTCGCGTTCCGCGTGCGATGGCACGCCGATCGTCCGCTGACCCCGGAGGAGCTCTCCATCTACCGCGACAAGGGCATCCTCTTCCCGGAGATGGTCCCCGGCGCGTACCGCACGAAGGAGAACAAGTTCAACGACTACCTGCAGGACCGCGCGGCGCAGCGTCACTACTCGTTCACCGGCATCAAGTCGATACCGGCGCAGGACTTCGCGGTGACGGAGGTGCAGCACGGCGGGCCGGTGTCCGACCGCACGCGCGAGCATCTCGTGAGCAGCGACACCGCCATCATCCAGGTGCGGCGACGGCTGATCCGCTCCGTGCGCCAGCTGATGGAAGGCCAGGAGCCGCCGGAGGCGCGCAACGGCGGCGCCTTCCGCGTCCGATCGCTGGACATCGTGCTCCCGAAGGACACCGCCATCGAGGACGCCGGCCAGGAATACATGGTCTCGAACGTCTAGCCTTCCGTTGCGCTGGTAACCGCTTGAGAGAGAAGAGTCTTGCCAATCATCCGTTCCCTACGACTGCATTCCGTGGGTGTCTACGGGCACGCCGCCGCGCTTACCCTGTTGTCGCTCGCTCTCGTCCTGCTGACCTCCTGCACCTCACCGGGGCACGGCTTCGACCCCGAAGTCGTGTCGGAAGGACAGCAACTGTTCGCGGCGAACTGCGCGACCTGCCATGGCGTCGGAGGGGAGGGTCAGCCGGACTGGCACATCACCAAGGACGACGGCACGCTGCCCCCGCCGCCGCTCAATGGCGACGGCCACACCTGGCATCACGGCGACGGCCTCCTGTACCGCATCGTCAACGAGGGCGGCAAGGCGCTGGAGGACCCGAACTACGCGACCTTCAAGAGCGCCATGCCGGCATTCGGGGACAGGCTCAGCCACGACGAGATCGTCGCAGTGCTCACGTATCTCAAGAGCCTCTGGGGCGACAAGACGAGCCGCGGCATCTCCATTGTGGAGTCGCAGGCGTTCGCGAGCGAGCAGGACCCGTTCCCGCCGAGCGGCGGCGGGTAGGCTACCGTCCAACGTCTGCCATCCGCCTCTTACCCCATAGCCCCCGCATCCGCTACGCTGGTCGTATGACCGGCCTGCCGGCCTCACCCATAGACGAAACGTATAGCTCGCGGTGCAGTTATAGACGGCATCTATGAGTCGGGGACACGAACTTTGATTTCGATGAGATTGTTGTTGCCTTGTTCGTGGGAAGCAGGCCACGGCCACGAAAACGCCTGTCAACAACGCATCAAGGATGTCAAACCAGGAACGCCGTTCACTCCTGAAACCGTGAACAAGGATGTCAGATTGCAGGCCCGTTGACATTCTTGTTCCGACTCCCTGTCTGATTCCGTGGGACCCCGCCTGCTCCCTCTCCCGATTGCGGGAGAGGGCTGGGGTAAGGGCTCCTCCGCCCGCCCGCCTCGGCTTGTGTAGAATGAGAATAGGTGCCGGACGCCCGGCGCGATCCCCGTCAGGAGCGCCCATGACCACATCGCGAAAGAAGCCCACGACCAGGAAACCCTCCTCGAAGGACCAGTCGGCGAACGGACGAGCGACGACGCTCGGCGCGCTGCGCCAGAGCGGCTACGCCGTTACGTCCGTCCGTGACGAGTTGCGCCGCAACCTCATGAGCCGCCTGCGCAACAGCGAACCGGTCTTCCCCGGCATCGTGGGCTACGAGGACACGGTTATCCCGCAAGTGGAGAACGCCATCCTCGCAGGGCAGGACCTCATCCTGCTCGGCGAACGCGGGCAGGCGAAGTCGCGCATGATCCGCGCCCTCGTGGAGCTGCTCGACGACGAGATCCCCATCGTGCGAGGCAGCGAGGTGAACGACGACCCGCTTGCTCCCATCTCGCGCTACGCCATCGAGCTCATCGCGGAGCAGGGCGACGACACGCCCATCGACTGGGTCGGCCGAGACCGGCGCTACGGCGAGAAGCTCGCGACGCCCGACATCTCGATCGCGGACCTCGTGGGCGACGTCGACCCGATCCGCATCGCTGAGGGCCGCTACCTCTCGGACGAGCTTGCCATCCACTACGGGCTCATCCCGCGCACCAACCGGGGCATCTTCTGCATCAACGAGCTGCCGGACCTCGCGGAGCGCATCCAGGTGGGGCTCTTCAACCTGATGGAGGAGCGCGACGTCCAGATCAAGGGCTACCTCGTGCGGCTCTCGCTGGACGTGCTCGTGGTCGCGAGCGCCAACCCGGAGGACTACACGAACCGCGGGCGCATCATCACGCCGCTCAAGGACCGCTACGGCGCCCAGATCCGCACCCACTACCCAAGGGAGATCGCGCAGGAGATCTCCATCATGGACGTGGAGCGGAACGAGTTTCCGGGCGCGCAGGAACCCATCATCGTGCCGGAGTACATCAAGGAGCTCATCGCGGAGTTCACTGCGCTCGCGCGGCGGCACCCGGAGATCAACCAGCGCTCCGGCGTGAGCGTGCGCGTCTCCATCGCCAACTACGAGACGGTCGCCGCCAACGCGCTGCGGCGCGCCATCTCCCAGGGGGAGGGGCAGGCGGTGCCGCGCATAACGGACTTCGCGTTCATCATCGCGTCGACGCTCGGCAAGGTCGAGCTGGAGACGATGGAGGAAGGGCGCGAGGCCAAGATCGTCGACGAGCTCATCAAGCGGGCGCTCCTCAACGTGTTCGACCGCCACTTCGAGCCGCACGAACTCGACGAGCTCGTTGTGGCGTTCGAGGCCGGGCAGACGTTCGACACGGGCGCGGACCTGCCGTCCAGCGTCTACCTGGAGGAGATGGGTCAGTTGGAGGGGTTCGCGGGAGCGCTGAGCAAGCTTGGCACGGGCAACAGCGGGCCGGAGGCGGCGTCTGCGGCCGAGTTCGTGCTGGAGGGCCTGCACCTGAACCGTCGTCTGAACCGCGACCAGCTTGCGGGAGGCTACCGCTACCGCGTCTAGACCGGGAAGGGCAGAAGGGAGGATACGGAGGTCATGTCCAACGAACCGCAATACGACGTCATCATCATCGGCGGAGGCGCAGCCGGCCTCGCCGCATCCATCTACTCGGTGCGCGCGATGCTCAAGACGCTCATCATCGAGAAGAAGGCCGTGGGCGGCCAGATCCTGCTCACCGGCGAGATCGAGAACTACCCTGGCTTCCCGGAGCCTATCGACGGCCCGGAGCTTGCGATGCTCTACGAGAAGCAGGCCGGGCGCTTCGGCGTCGAGTTCGAGTACGACACCGTCGTCAGCCTCGACGTGGCGGGCGACGTGAAGCGCGTCGTCTGCGAGGACGGCGAGTACACGGGCAGGGCGGTCATCGTCGCCACCGGCGGCGAGCACAACCAGTTGGGCGTGCCGGGCGAGGTGGAGTACTGGGGGAAGGGCGTCTCCTACTGCGCGACGTGCGACGGCAACTTCTTCAAGGGGATGGACGTGACGGTCGTGGGCGGCGGCGACGCTGCGCTGGACGAGGGGCTGTACCTCACGCGCATGACGAACAAGGTGACGGTAGTGCATCGCCGCGACGCGCTCCGCGCGAGCAAGATCCTGCAGCAGCGGGCGTTCGACAACCCGAAGATGGACTTCGTCTGGGACACGGTCGTTGACGAGATCCGGGGCAACGGCGACGTGCACAGCACCATGCTGCGGAACCTCAAGACCGGCGAGGTCATGGAGCACACCACGCAGGGCGTATTCATCTTCATCGGCTTCCACCCCGTGAACGAGTTCATGCAGGGTGTGCTGGACCTCGACGCTGCAGGCCACGTGCTGACGAACCTCCAGATGGAGACCAATGTTCCGGGCGTGTTCGCCGCGGGCGACGTGCGACAGTTCTCGGACCGCCAGCTCGCCAACGCCGTCGGCGACGGCGTCGCCGCAGCCCTCGCGGCCTACCGCTACATCGAGGGGTAGGCTGCGACACGAGCGCATTGCCACGGCTGCGCTACGGATGTAGCGTGTGTACTGACCGAGGTGCCGCAGCCGGGTGGGAGGAAGCCCGTTGACGCAGATTGGCAAACAGACCGCTACATCGGCGATGCCAGCCGAATTCGCGCTTGACCGGCTGGAAGATGACCGGCTGTCCGTCGTTGAGCCTATCGCAGTCAAGAACATGGCTGAGGCGGAGCAGTTCGTGCTGGAAGCGCCGGAGATAAACGAGTTTGGCTACGGCGACACGCTTCCCGAAGCCCTCGCCGACCTGCAAGCGGCTATCGCGGAACTCTACTTCACCCTCGACGCGGATAAAGAGCGGCTCGGTTCCGATCTGCAGGCCGTCTACACGACGCTCGTCCGCAAGTTGCGCAGAGCCGATGCCCCTCACCGCCCGTGAATTTGACCTGATCATCCGGAAGTTCGGCTTCGAGACCAGGGACAGTAGAGACCTCCTGGCCTGGCTTGAGGTTGACGGCAAACGCGTCGTTCGGACGAGACGCTCCAAGAAGGGTTCGGGCGACCTGCCAATGTTCCACAGCATCCGGCAGCAATTGCGGCTCAACGAAGAAGAGTTGGCCAGGTCCATCGCCTGCACGCTCGGGCGCGAGGACTACATCGCGCTCCTCCGTGCCAAAGGGGTCGTCTAGCCCAGCGCCTGTCCCCTGCTATCCTTGCCTCCCACGTATTCGGAGGAGGGATAGCGCATGACCATCGGTTGGGGCATCGTCAGCACAGGGAGGCACCCGGACACCAAGATGGCGCCCGCCATCAACGAGGCGGAGGGCGCATCGCTCGCCGCCGTCATGAGCCGGGACATCGGACGAGCGGAGGCGTTCGCGCAGAAGCACGGCTCCGCCAGCGCCTACGACGACGTTGACGCGCTGCTGCGCGACCCCGCCGTGGACGTGGTCTACATTGCCTCGCCGAACGCGCTCCACGCGGAGCAGACCGTCCGCGCCGCGGAGGCGGGCAAGCACGTGCTGGTCGAAAAGCCGATGGCGCTCTCCGTGGACGACGCGCAGCGGATGATCGACGCGTGCGAGGCCGCAGGCGTGCGGCTCGGCGTCGGCTTCCATCTGCGCGCGCATGAGGGACACCAGCGCCTGCGATCGCTCGTCGCCGCCGATGCGGTCGGAAGGGTGTCGTTCGCGCAGGCCAGCTGGTGCCGCGGTGTGCGGGGCCAGGTGGCGCCGCCGCCGCGCTCCGGCCTGCAGGCGTGGTGGGACGATCCGTCGCTTATCGGCGCGGGTGCGTTCATGGCGACCGGCGTCCACTGCGCCGACCTGCTCCGGTACGTCCTCAACGACGACGTGGCGGAGGTCTCTGCCATGAGCGACGCCACGCCGGAGAAGCCGCTGGAGGAGCTCGTGACGCTGTCGCTGCGGTTCACGAGCGGGGCCATCGCCACGCTGCTGACTGGGCGCCGCACACCCGACTACGTGAGCAACGACGTCACGGTGTACGGCACGCTCGGGCGCGCGGGCCTGCAATCCAGCATCGAGATGACGCAAGGGGGCGCGCTCGCGGTCCGTACCGACGCCCTGACCGAGGATGAGTCCTACCCGGAGCACCCCTTCGCGCTCTACACGAAGCAGGTGCGGGCGTTCGACGCCGCGGTCGAGGGCAACGGCGAGCCGCTCGCCACCGGCATCGACGGCCTACGCGTCGTCGAGATCACGCTGGCGATGGTGGAGTCGGCACGTACGGGCGCTCGGGTAGCGCTGGAGTAGGGGCGACACTCAAGCTACTATGCCGATCGAGGACAGGGACTACTACCGGGAGCGCCGGGGGACGGCTCCCAGACCGCAGGGGGGCCGGTCACGTGGGGGTGGCAGAGGTCGCACGGCTACTGCCGTCAGTCCTGGCGGGGGTTCGTCCGGTGGACACGGATGTTGCTGGCTCGTTCTCGTGCTGCTCATCGCAGCTATCGGCGGCGGGTACTACTGGTACACGCAACACGGCCTGCCCATTGAGATTGGATTCCTCCCAACCTCGACGCCCACACCCCGGGCTGCGCAGGAAGGCGCGCCTATGCCAACGCCAACGCCCGTCTCGACAGCTGCCACTGCCACGTCGACACCGTACCCGTGCGCCGATCCGACGGCCAAGCCTCACGCTCCTGTGGCGACGCCAACCCCAACGTCGCCTGCGGCGTCTGTTCCCTCGGCAACGTCAACGCCCGCCTGGGAGGCACCGGAGCCAATCTCGGATGAGTGGCGCGAGCGGGCAAGCGGGTGGAGCCGCGCGGAGGTTGAC
>LXNJ01002495.1_pt1 | contig 10041 bp, 10 predicted proteins | sample 809081 | NCBI WGS metagenome assembly LXNJ01 (sample SAMN04870510, study PRJNA318959) | sponge metagenome | biome: sponge; feature: marine sponge reef; material: water | host: Petrosia ficiformis | place: Greece: Milos, Mediterranean Sea | collected 2013-05-29 | depth 5-7 m
AAAAAAGGCGGAGAGTTTCCTCCTCTCCGCCTGATATCGGGTTACGGAATGAATGCTACGACCGTTGCTCTGACGAGATATACGGGGATTGGTGACCTCCGGTGTATACCTGTGTCGGTCGAAAGATCCGGTTGTTCTTGAGTTGTTCATGCCAGTGGGCCAGCCAGCCAGCCACCCGGGCAATGGCAAAGATCGGTGTGAACTGGTCGATGGGAATATTCAGCTTGTCATAGACTACGCCGGAGTAAAAATCGACGTTCGAGGCAATCCCTTTTGCTCCGACCCGCTCGCTGATCACCTTCTCAACCTCTTGGGCGACCTTGTACAGCGGATGCTCACCTTTGGCTTCAAACAGCTTGAGGGCCAGACCTTGCAGGGCGTTCGCCCGTGGGTCTTTCACCTTGTATACCCGATGGCCCATGCCCATGATTTTTTGTTTGGCTGCCAGACGCGCTTCGATAAACGGCCTGGCATTGTCCACCGTTTCGATCTCCTGGAACATCTTGAGCGCCTGCTCGTTGGCTCCACCGTGGAGAGGGCCAGTCAAGGCGCCAATGGCCGACGACACCATGGTATACGGGTCGGCCTCGGTGGACCCGACGACCAAGCCGCTGAACGTCGAGGCATTCATCGTATGCTCAGCGTGCAGAATCAGGCATACGTCCATAATCCGCGCATCAAGCGGGTCGGGCTCCTCCTCGTTTAGCATCCACAGAAAATTCGCCGCATGAGACAGATCGTCCCGTGGCCGGACTGGTTCGTCGCCGTGGCGCATGCGCTCAAAGGCCGCCACAATGGTCGGCATCTTGGCAACGAGGCGAATGGTCGACCAATAGCGCTGCGTTTCATCTCGGATATCCCGGGCTGGATAAAACATGCCCATCGCAGCCACTGCGGCCTGGAGCATGTCCATGGGATGACCATTTTCCGGCATGCATTTCATCATATCGAGAATGCGATACTTGACCCGCCGGTGAGTACGTAGATCTTGATCAAAGTTCTTGAGTTCGTCACGAGTGGGCAGTTTCCCAAACAGGAGCAGATACGCCACCTCCTCATAGGTACTCTTCTCAGCCAGCTCCTCAATTGAGATGCCACGGTATTCCAGGATGCCCTCCAGGCCATTAATGAAGCCGATTTCCGACTCCATAATGGGCACCCCTTCTAGTCCGGGTACCAGTTTCTCCATACATCAACCTTTCTACACGTTCCCCAATCTTTCACATGTAAGCCAGGACGCGGCCTTAGCCCATCTGTTTGTTAAACGATTCGAGATCAAAGTAATCGCGCCAGGCAGAGATCTTGCCATCCGTAATTTCAAATATGCCCGCCACAGGTAAGGAAATCGTCTTCGGTCCCACAACAAAGGTATCAACCCGCTCGTTCATCACCACGTTTCCCGACGAGGTGGTATGCTTGATCTCGAACTGCGCGCTCTGCGCATCCTTGAGGAACGGCTCGACAAAGGCGCGGATTGCGGCGTGGCCGACAAAGGGCTCCATGGGGATATTGTGATAGAAGCAATCCTCTCTCAGATAGTCCAACAGTTCATCCGCGTTCAGGTTTGACCAGGCGTTACAGAAATCCGTAACCAATTTTTCGTTTTCTGCACTCATAACAAGATCCTCCTTCGATATTGGCTGGAGGGACCCCAGCCGCCCTGCTATTCCTATCGGAAATGGGCCATACATAGCAAGCCTCTCTTATCCGATCCGGTTTTTCAGGTTGTGTTGACGCCCGAGCACCCCTTGTTTACTCTGCACGGATGGCCGATTTTTATCACCCCTTTGCGCCAACAGCAGACACGCTTCGTGCCCGCCGACCTGAGGTCAGCGAGATTCTCCCCAACCTCTTTGTTGGAGAATATCCGAGCGTCGGAGATATTCCGTGGCTCAGACAAACCTTCGGAATCTCTGCGGTTTTAAGCCTCCAGGATGCCGAGGATCTCACCCTGAAGGGACTGGATATCACCGCCCTTCATACCGCCTACCGCACCAATCAAATAACATTCTTCCGAACGCCTGCGGCCGATTATGATTGTGACAGCTTGGCTGAGGCTCTGCCTCAGGCCCTTGAGTTACTCCAGACCACCCTCCAGAGTGGCAACCGGGTGTTCCTCCACTGTAATGCCGGCTGCAATCGTGCCCCAACGGTTGCGATTGCCTATCTGCACGTCTATCACGCCATGTCACTCGAAGAAGCCCGCGACTTTTTTAAGGCGCGTCGTCCCTGCGGCCCATATATGAATCTGCTGTATCGTCATTTTGGCCAAGAGACCGGGGACGAAAGCTAAAAAAAGCTCGCAAAAACACTATCCGCTACTAGCAACCCCTTGGGGGTGAGTCTGACCTTTCCTGCACTCTGGGTCATGAGCCCTTCGCCCAGCATGTCAGCTGCGTGCGGAAACTGCGTAAAGAATGACTGCCCAAACCGCCTCGCAAATCCACTCAGGGACATACCATCCCTTTGGCGAAGACTGAGAAAGAGAAACTCACCACGCGCCTGCTCTTTGGTCAATTGCTCGACATAGTGGTCTGCCCGACCCGTAGAGAGCGCCAACTCCATATAGGCTTTTGGATTCCGTATATTGCTCCAGCGTACTCCCCAGTCTGGCGTACACGCGAACGAATGTGCTCCAGCTCCCAGCCCGAGATAGGCCCCGCCCTGCCAATAGCGCAGATTGTGCTGAGACGCGTACCCAGGGCGGGCAAAATTGGAGATCTCATAGCGCTCATAGCCGTGGGCGGCACATGCCGCCTGGACCTGAGCATACATGGCGATCTCGGTCTCTTCATCCACCGGTTGCAGGACTCCCTTTTGCCGCATTGCATAAAATGGAGTGTTCTCTTCATAGGTCAAACCGTACATCGAAATATGCTGCGGTTCACAGCCAAAGACTTGGTTGAGGTCGCGCGTCAGTAGGTCCGTTGTCTGATTTGGCACACCAAATATGAGGTCGATATTCAGGTTGAAAAACTTGGCTGCTCTTGCCAATTCGATTGCCCGCAGGGCCTCCTCTCCCGTGTGGAGTCGGCCCAGCGTCCGCAGCACAGACGGCTCAAATGATTGGATGCCGAGACTCAGCCGGCTTATCCCGAGCGCCCGATATCCGGAGAGTGTTTCGAGCGAACCAGTAGCCGGGTCAGCTTCAAGAGACATCTCTACGTCAGGGGACAGCGGACAGCGATCGGAGACGCAGGTGAGAAAACGCTCCAGCGATTCGGGCTGAAAGAGCGACGGTGTTCCGCCGCCGAAATAGATCGTTTCAAGCGTTTCGCCCTGCCAGGGCGGAGCCTGCATATAGGAGGTAAACTCTTTGCACAGGGCGTCGATATAACGCGCCTCAGGCCAGCTTTGGGCGGCGTAGGCGTTAAAGTCACAGTAGGGGCATTTGCTGAGACAATAGGGGATATGCACGTAGAGAGAAAAGGGCACGGCTCAGCCTACTTCCCATATTTTCTCAGCACGGCGACCACAATGCCGCGCACTTCTACCTGCTCTTCCGGCGCAAGAATCGGCTCCATACTTGGGTTGGCTGGTTGGAGACGTATCAGGCCATCGGCTTGTCGATGGAATGTCTTGACGGTTGCCTCACCATCGACAAGAGCGACAACGGTCTCTCCGTTGTCCGCGCTGGAGCGTGACTCGATAACGATAAAATCACCATCGAGAATGCCTTCGCCGACCATCGAGCCGCCCCGGACACGAAGCGTGAACGCGGTATGTGGTCGACGGACGAAATCAACCGGCACGGCAAGCCTATCCTCGGTTTCCAGGGCCTCAATGGGCGAACCGGCCGCAACTTCTCCAAGCAGCGGCAACTCAATGGCTTCGACTGGATTTTCAGGCGGCATGAGCGCAATGGCCCGGCTGCGGTTCCACCTTCTGGTAATCAGCCCTTTGCGTTCGAGATTACTCAAATGCTTGTGGACGGTCGCCAGAGAGGAGAGGCCGAAGTGGGCACCGATTTCCTCAAGGGTCGGGGCGTAGCCATGCCCTTCGACATACGCGTCCAGATAGTCCCAGATTTCCTTTTGCCTCCGGGTCAGTGTCATGCTGTTCCCTTGTCAGCGTTATGCCAGCGAACAGAGAGCGAATCAAGCTGGGCCGGCAGAGCGCAGCCTCCCCCCATCAGCGTGTTTCCATTGTCAAAGCAGGGTTTTAGTGATAGGGGCTGCGAGGGATACCGAGCGAAACGAGTCACATGATGAAGTATAGCGTTCTTATACTCGTCAACCTGCTTCTCTTTATGCAGCCACTCTCCTCTGTCTTTGCCAAGGAACCGTTAAAAGAGAACCTGGAGGAATTCATGGCCGGCGTCCAAAAGGTCATAGAGCAGACGGAACCTGTTTTTCAAGACAGTATCTTGTTGCAGTGGGCAAAGCTGACCTTTGGTATCCGGCATATGACCTATATTGTGGACACCCGTAATCCAGAAAAGACCCTGGGTATCGTCACTTTTACCTGCAAAGTGACACAGAGCGACTTTTTTGAGACCAGGGAGGAGGCTGAACAGGCGCCCGTCAAAAATATGATTCCCCGCCTTATCCCGTGTCAGACAACCTATGAGTGGAAAGCGGACCGGTGGGAGTACACTGGCGGAGCGACCTATATCCGCGGCGGCGACTGGAAGCCTATTCCAACAGATAAACCCGACGCCTTTCCTCAGCTCTACTTCGACCTGATGAAAGGTCCATCTACCAGCTCGCTGAGTCTCCCCAGTACGCAAGAAGAGGCGTCACAGGAACAATCGTCACAAGCCCTAACGGCAGAAACTGCGTCTTAATTTCGGGAACCGATGGTATCAGGCAGATCCTTCCTATCCTGCGTCAGAGGCGTTGCGCTCTCCTTTGCGCAGATATGGATACCGTTTGCAGCTGACGGGTGTGCCTCTGCAGGGCACAGGATGTCTCACCCCTGAGAGAGCAGGCTGATGGCTGAGCCGAGGAGTCCTTTGCCGTCTTCACACGCATCATCTCCGCAGGGCGTCCCGCTTCGGGCCGGCGTTGTTGGGGTTGGCTATCTCGGACGCTTTCATGCCCACAAGTATACCAATGTAGAGGGCGTCGATTTAGTTGGCGTGGTCGATACCAATCCTGCGCGGGCTAAAGAAGTCGCCCAGGAATGTCAGACCTCAGCCCAGGCCGATTATCGCGCGCTGTTCGGACACGTAGACTGCGTCAGCATCGCCGTGCCCACCCAATTGCACGCCGCAGTCGCCCAGGATTTTCTCATGCAGGGTATTGACGTCCTGGTTGAAAAGCCACTCACGGCGACAGGCGATGAAGGCCGCCGACTCGTCAACCTCGCACATGAGCGCGGCTGTATACTTCAGGTCGGGCATTTGGAACGCTTTAACCCCGCGCTCCGTTCGCTGACCGGTATACTGACGGCACCCCGCTTTATTGAGTGTCAGCGCGTCGCACCTTTTATTGAGCGGGGGACAGACGTTGACGTGGTACGGGATCTCATGATTCACGACCTGGACGTGATTCTCAGCCTGGTCCGCTCGCCGGTTGTGTCACGCGAGGCGTTCGGCGTACCCGTTCTGACGGACGAGCCCGATATCGCGAATGTCCGCCTGCGGTTTGCTTCGGGCTGTATCGCGAATATTACTGCCAGCCGGGTGGCCCTCAAGCGGGAGCGGAAAATGCGCGTTTTCCAACCCGACACCTATCTTGTGGTGGATTATGGCGCGCATACCATTCGCATTTGTCGCCGCGAGCCGGCAGCAAACGAGACCGCCATGCCCAACCTCGCTTTTGAGGAGCGCGCGGTAGGGGGCGAAGACGCGCTGGAAGAAGAAATCAGAGCCTTCATCCGCTCCGTGCAAGACCGCAGTACCCCGCTCGTCAGCGGCCTGGACGGTCTCCAAGCCCTGGAAGAGGCCGAGCGCATTGTTGAAAGTCTGGAGATTCCCTAGTGCGGATTCTGCTCGTGGCTGGGGAAGCTTCAGGTGACGCGCACGGAGCCGACCTGGTCTCAGCTCTGAAGGCACAGCAGCCACAGCTTGACATTTTTGGGGTGGGTGGCCCGGCCCTGCGAGCGGCCGGTATGCAGACCCTGGTCGATTCGGCAGCCATCGCCGGTATGGGCTTATTCGAAGCTGCGGATAAGCTCACCGCCCTGTTGCGGACCTATCGGGCACTGACCCAAATCCTGCGCAGGCATCCCCCGGATCTGCTGGTGCTTATTGATTTTCCAGAGTTTAATCTGCGGCTGGCCAAAGTCGCCAAGCACGCCAAGGTTCCTGTCTTTTACTATATCAGCCCTCAGGTCTGGGCCTGGCGGAGGAAGCGGGTCTATACTATTGCCAAGTGGGTGGATCTGCTTGCCGCCGTGTTTCCGTTTGAGCCGGACTTTTATAGCGCGCATGGCTGCTCGGTTGAATTTGTTGGTCATCCGCTAGTTGGTCGTGTCCGACCAACCCGCTCTCGGGACGACACCCTCCGGCTGTACCACCTCAATCCCGCGCAAAAGACGATTGTCCTGCTGCCGGGCAGTCGGACGCAAGAGGTACGTTATTTGCTCCCTCCGCTGCTTCACGCCGCAACCGCGCTGGGAGAGCGGTATCAATTCATTCTCGCCGTCGCCTCAACCCTTGACCGCGACCACATCGAAACGACAGTCCGCGCCCACTCGGCCGCCATTCGGGTTGTTCAAGGCGATACCTATAATATTACGCATGCCGCCGACCTCGCTGTCGTGGCCTCTGGCACCGCGACACTGGAGGTCGCCCTGCTCGAACGGCCCATGGTGATTGTGTATCGCCTGGCTCCAGTGACCTATGCCCTGGCCCGTTTGTTTGTGCGCGTCCCCTTCATCGGGATGCCCAATCTCATTGCCGAACGACAGGTCGTACCCGAGTTGATTCAAAGCGCGGTCACGCCCGAGCGGATTGCCACTGAAGCGCAGCGGTTGCTAACCGATGCACGGGCATATAGCGTTGCCCAAGACGGGTTACGGGAGGTACGGGTCAGGCTTGGGGAACCTGGGGCTGCCAAACGGACGGCGGACTTGATTTTCAATTTATTGGCCCAGCGCTAGTTCGGCCTTGTGGAGTTATGACTGTTTATCGGCGCCTGCTGTTGTATTTGCGACCCTACCTCTACCGCGCCTTTCTTCCCGCGGTCGTGTGTATGGTCTTATTCAGCGCCACCAACGGGGTGCTGCCCTTTCTGGTCGAGTATGTGTTTGATGATATTTTCGCCGACAAGGATCTCACCGCCCTCAAGACCCTGCCGCTCATTATTATCTTGACCTTCAGTTTTCGGAGCGTGTGCAATTTTGGCCATATCTATCTGATGGAATACGTGGGCCAACGGATCGTTGAGGATTTACGCAATACCCTGAATGCCCATCTCCAATCTCTCTCCCTGTCCTTTTTTCAGCGCCACCCAACGGGCACCCTGATCTCGCGGGTGACGAATGACACCCTGCTCGTCCGCCAGGCGCTCACCCAAGCCACGGCGTCGATGATGCGGGATGCGACAACGCTTATGGTCTTGGTGACGGTGGCGTTCATAAAGGATTGGGTGCTGGCCAGTATCGCCTTCATTGCCTTTCCCGCAACCATACTGCCGCTCATGCGAATTTATCAGAAGGTCCGTCGTTTGAGTCGAAAAGGCCAAGGCTCCCTCGGGTATTTGTCGGCATTATTGCAAGAAACCATCCAGGGGACACGCGTAGTCAAAGCCTTTGGGATGGAAGACTACGAACGGCAACGCTTTGCCGCCGAGAACCATCGGCTATACAAACACGCCATTCGGGCTGGGCGACTCAAGGCGTTCGTGCCCTCCATGGTCGAACTCCTGGCCGCCTGTGGCATTGCCGGAGTGGTATGGTACGGCGGGATGAGCGTCATTGAGGGGGAGCGGACCCAGGGCGAATTTGTGGCTTTTCTGACGGCCATGCTGCTTATTTATCAACCCTTCAAACATCTCACCCGAACGCAGGCTGCGGTGCAAAACGGATTGGCTGGGGCAGAACGGTTGTTCGAGGTCTTGGACGAGGGCAGCGATGTTCGAGACCGGCCGCAGGCGCACGGCCTGTCCCGCTTCAGGCAACGTATCCAGTTCCACGATGTCTCCTTTCGCTATCAAGAGGAGTGGGTCTTACGACATATCAACCTCACCATAGACACAGGGCAGGTCGTGGCCTTAGCCGGCCCCAGTGGAGGCGGCAAGAGTACCCTGGCCGATTTAATTCCGCGCTTCTACGATGTCAGTGAAGGACAGATCACGGTCGACGGAACAGACCTCCGCAGCCTGACCCTTGCCTCATTGCGCTCCCAGATTGCCGTGGTCACCCAGGCCACTTTTTTGTTTAATGACACCGTACGCAACAATATTGCCTACGGTATGCCGCAACGGCCCGAGGAGGAGATTATTGCCGCGGCCAAGGCCGCCCATGCCCACGACTTCATCATGGCACTCCCGGAGGGCTATGCGACCCAGATTGGCGAGCTCGGGGTTCGGCTGTCCGGAGGCCAGCGTCAACGACTCGCTATTGCGCGCGCGCTCCTGAAAAACGCACCCATGCTGATCCTGGATGAGGCCACCTCTTCACTTGATAACGAATCAGAACGCCTGGTCCAGGACGCTATCGAACGCCTGATGGTTGGGCGGACCGTGCTGGTGATTGCCCACCGCCTGTCCACCATTCAGCAGGCCGATCGGATTGTGGTCCTAGACGACGGACGCATTATGGAAGAAGGACCGCATGAAGAACTCTTGGCAGGCAACACGCACTACCGCCGTCTGTATGAACTCCAATTTCGCGCCGCGCCGCGCTCGGCCGCCTGACGCCTATGCTCGATTCAACTCAGCCCCCTTCCGGTCCTGCCGCCGCTGACGCTTCACCCCACCCGTTCAGCCGGCAACCCCGCTTCCCATTCAGAGAAAAGATGAAAATCCGTGTATGGGCCAGCCTCACCTTTGCGCTCCTGTGGTTGCTCAAGGTGACAACCAGAAAACAGTATATCGGCGCGGATGATTTGTTCGCGCGGTGGAATCGCGGCGAACAGGTCATCATGGCATTCTGGCATAGCCGTATTGTGCTCATGCGCTTTGGCTATCGCGGCTCAAAGGCCTGTGTCATGAATAGTATCCACCGAGACGGAGAAATCATCACTCGCGTGCTCAAGCGCTTCGGGATTGCCGCGGTCCGAGGCTCTTCTTCTCGCGGTTGGGTCGGTGGTCTCAAAGGCATGGTCGAGGCATATCGACTCGGCTACGATCTCATCGTTGTTCCGGACGGACCCCGAGGACCGTATCAGCGCGCCAAATCCGGTGTACTCCAGCTTGCCCGCGCCACCGGTGCCCCTGTATATCCGACCACGTATAGTGCGGCCTGGCATATCAGAATTGGAAGCTGGGACCGGCTTATGATCCCCTTCCCTTTTAGTCGGATCGTCTACGTGGTGGGGTCCCCTATCTCCGTTCCGGAAGATACCACCACCGCGCAACTGGAACAGAAGCGACAAGAACTGGAAGAGCGTTTACGGACCATTACCGGGCAGGCGGACGCCTATTTCGAGCACTCATGAGTCTCGCTGTCTATAATGTTCTTTTGACGATTCTGCTTGTCATCGCCTTTCCTTTTGTGATCATTGCGCTCATGCTGAGGCCACGCTATCGCATCGGATTGGGGCAACGACTCGGACGGCTGCCCTCAGACCTTATCCGACTGACACGGAACACGACACCATTCTGGCTTCACGCCCCTTCTGTGGGCGAACTTCTCGCCACCCGGCCCTTCTTATCCGCGCTGAAGGAGCGCTTTCCAGACACACCGCTTCTGGTTTCCGTGCAAACCGCAACGGCCTACCAAACCGCGACCGAACGGTGCCCCGAAGCGGATGGAGTGTTCTATTTCCCCCTCGACTATCCGCTGGTGAGTCGCCGCGTACTCAAGCGTATCGGACCCCAGGTATTCTTTTTCACCGAAACAGAGATGTGGCCGAATATGTTAGCCAGCCTTGCACGCCAGCGTATCCCGACCCTGCTGGTGAGCGGCCGCTTCTCCAGACGTGCACGACGG
>LXNJ01002496.1_pt1 | contig 10038 bp, 4 predicted proteins | sample 809081 | NCBI WGS metagenome assembly LXNJ01 (sample SAMN04870510, study PRJNA318959) | sponge metagenome | biome: sponge; feature: marine sponge reef; material: water | host: Petrosia ficiformis | place: Greece: Milos, Mediterranean Sea | collected 2013-05-29 | depth 5-7 m
AGGTTTATCTTGTACCTTCCGGGACCGGTAATCATCAACACCACGTAGGCGAAAAGATATTCAATTGCGTTTGAAGCCCCTTGCCATCCCGCTGCAGATGACTCTTCCGGAAGATACAGGTGGAAGAGAACCGCCACGATCATGTTAACGCACAGAAGAAAAGTCGCGGGCATAAAGAAAATTCCCGCGATTATGAAGGCCGAGCAGAAAAACTCGGCAAAAGCCGCCATAAAACCAAAGAAAACCGGGAAAAAATCAATGCCGAAAGTCTGCAATGACCCTCCGACTTTAGCCCATTTTTCGGGCCCCCCGATCAGCTTTCCGTAGCCGTGGAAAATCAGCATTGAGAAGCCGAAACCCACTCTGAGCAGAAAAATTCCTAGGTCAATATCCGTGCTTCTGCGATAACTTAACATGATTTTTAAATTGTATACCAAGCAGACCCGTTAAACAAGGTCTTCCCCGCCGTCAACCCCTATAACGTTACCCGTGACCCAGGAGGCCTCGTCAAGGGAGAGCAGCGCGATGGCCTTTGCAACGTCTTCGGTGGTAGTCAGTCTTCCTGAAGGATTTGCCCTGAGAGCGTAGTCGATCAGCTTGTCGTTTCCCGGGATCTTTCTCAGCGCCGGAGTGTCCGTTACCCCGGCCATTATTGAGTTTGCGGTAATTCCGCGGGGCGCGAGCTCAACAGCAAGCTGCCGTATGTGGGCCTCTATGGCCGCCTTGGCGGCCGACACCGCGCCGTATGTGGGCCAGACCTGGTGGCTACCCGCACTCGTCATGGCGAATATTCTTCCGCCCTCGCCCATCAATCCCTCCATAACAAGATCCTGCGCCCAGTAAACGATGCTGTGGGCCATTACATCAAGCGTCATGTCGATGTTCCTGGTGCTAAGAACGTCTTTGCGTTCATCCGCAATATAGTGCCTGAGCGTCCCGAAAGCTACGGAGTGTATCATTACCTTTACCTGGGAACCGTCTTGTTGCATCACGTCTTTTACATCCGCGATAACTTCCTGCCTTTTCTCGGCGTCGGCCACGTTTACGTTGTAGAACTTGACCTCGCTTCCCGCGCTTTTTATCTCCTCCACTATGCCCTCTACCTTCGCCATGGTGCCCCTTCGGTCAAGGTGTACGCCGAAAATATTCATTCCACGGCGCGCAAGCTCGAGACTGCATGCCTCCCCAAAGCCGCTTGAAGAACCGAGCACGAGCGCCCAACTGCCCTTAAGAGAATTTTCAAACAATCTGCTTCACTCCTTTAGATATGGAAATTAAGGGTGGAATCGTACACGATTTCCCCTCCTTTTCCTAAATCCGACGGATCACGACAACCCGTCTTCCGCCTCTTCGCCGGAAGAAACCGCATGTCCCGAGAGCCTGGATCTCTCCGAGATATCCGGGTCAAGTTCTTTTGAGGTCTTTATTCCCAACTGCTTGAGATCCAAAGCTCTTTTTACCAGGTTGCCCTTCCCGTCGCGAAGGCTGCCCATCGCCTTCTGGTAAGCCTGATCGGACTGTTCTATCCGCTTTCCGATTTCTTCGAGGTGGTCAACAAAAGTCACGAACTTGTCGTACATCCTCCCGGCGCTTTCGGCTATTTCCCTGGCGTTCGCGTTCTGGTACTCAAACTGCCAGATGCTGTGTATGGTTCTCAGCGTCGCGAGAAGAGTCGAGGGACAGACGATTATCACATTCTTCTCGAAAGCCTCCGAGTAAAGATCACTCTCAGTCTCTATGGCCAGCATGAAAGCGGATTCAAGCGGAACGAACATCAAAACGTAGTTAAGACTCGTGATCCCGGGAATATCCTGATATCCCTTGGAGCTAAGCTCCCTTATGTGGTTTCGAAACGAGAGAAGATGTTGCCTGAGATAATCTTTTTTCTCATCCTCATCCTCGCAGGACACGTACTTTTCATAAGCCGTAAGTGAAACCTTGGAATCGATTATAACGTCTTTGCCCTCGGGAAGATGAACAATCACGTCAGGTCTCAGGGTATTGCCGTCACCTCCCTTATAGCTCAGCTGAGAGTGATACTCCTTGCCCTCGGATAAACCCGACATCTCAAGCGCCCTCTCAAGCACTATTTCCCCCCAAGCGCCCTGGGTCTGCGATTCTCCCTTCAGGGCAGTGGTGAGATTAACGGCTTCGCGACTCATCTGTTCCCCAAGGTTCTTAAGATTCTCTATGTGAACCTTGAGGGAGGCCCTGTCGGTGCTCGCCTCAGTGTGGGTATCGGTGACTTTCTTCTCAAAATCCTTTATCTGCTCGCGGAGGGGATTTAGAAGGGTTTCCATATCCGACTTATTTTTATCGGTGAATTTCTTGGTCGTATCCTCGAAAATCCTGTTTCCGAGGTTCTCAAACTCATCACCGAGTCTTTTTTTCGCCTCATCCAGGATGGCCAGTTTTTCCTCGAAACTCTTTCTTTCCTGCTCTATGGTCGTATTGAGCCTTGAAAGAAGGCTTTCTTTCTCCGTAAGCTGGGAATTTAGGTCCCTGATCTGCTTTTCGAACCCGGAAATTCTGGAATCACGGTCCGCAAGAGCGGTCGCCTTTTCCTTTATGCCAGATTCAAGGAAGGCTTTTTCGGAATTAAGGGTGCTTACAAGCTTAGCCGAACTTTTAAGCTCCTCTTCCAGCGAGGTGCCTCTACTCCTTGATTCCTGCAGTTCGGTTCTGATAATGGACAACTCGGTTTCGGCGGACTCTCGCCCGCTTTTTTCCCTGGTCAGGTAGTAGAACAACGCAAAGGCCGTAATCGCCATTGCTCCCAGATGGGTAAGCAGGTCGGAGATATTCATGACAGGCTTAATATTATAAATGATCGGGGTTGATAATAAAAACCTAGTATATATAATAGACTACACTAGACTAGTATATATTATCTGGAGGAGTTGCTACCATGAACGTTTCTAAAACTCAGCGCGTTTGGACCGTCTCCGAGGCCAAGGCAAAACTCTCCGAAATACTGAGGCTTGCCGAGACAGAGGGCCCTCAGCGTATTGGAGTACGGAGGTCCTTCATTCTTGTACCCTCCGACTTGTGGCAGGTCAAGGAGTCGTCTAAAAAGCCTATGGGGCAGTGGTTACTCGAAAATATGCCGAGGGGGACAAACCTCCCGGTCCCCGACCGTCGCGAACCTGGACGCGAAATCCCGTTCATTGATGAGAATGATCTTGAATGAAAGGTTATCTTCTTGACACCAACGTTATATCGGAACTGACCAAAGATTCCCCAGATCCGGAAGTCATGAAATTCATATTTGAACAGAAGGATTCATTCTGGCTGTCGCCGGTCGTTCTGCATGAACTGGAATTCGGCCTACAGTTGCTTCCCGAGGGAAAGCGTCGTCATGGATTAGATAAACTGTTGGCAGAATTTATTATAGAATACGAAAAGCGTATTTTGCCGCTGGACCGACAAGAAGCGGAGTTGGCAGCGCGACTCCGGTCTCAAGCTCGCAGGTCCGGCCGCGTGCTGCATCTGGGTGACGCGCTGATTGCGGGAACGGCCAAAACTCATTGCCTCTCGGTCGCAACGCGAAATACGGAGGATTTTGCCGGACTGGATGTCAAGGTCACAAATCCCTGGGAAACGCAATAGATAACACCTTCAGGTGGAAGCATTGCTTATGAAAAGTCGCCTTCAACTTGGGGAAAAATCCTTGGCAACTGAATATAACGCTGAGAAATTGTGTGTTGTGTTGCTATCGAGAATTTTCAAGCCTCGCAGTAAGCCTCACGGTCGGTTAGTACTCATCAGCTTAATTCCTCACGGAACTTACACCCTGAGCCTATCAACCTTGTAATCTTCAAGGGACCTTAAGGAACTTACGTTCGGGAGATCTAATCTTGAGGCAGGTTTCCCGCTTAGATGCTTTCAGCGGTTATCCTTTCCGAGCATAGCTACCCAGCACTGCCGTTGGCACGACAACTGGTACACTAGAGGCTCGTCCACTCAGGTCCTCTCGTACTATGAGCAGATCCTCTCAAATCTCCTTCGCCCGCTACAGATAGGGACCGAACTGTCTCACGACGTTCTAAACCCAGCTCGCGTACCGCTTTAATGGGCGAACAGCCCAACCCTTGGGACCTTCTCCAGCCCCAGGATGCGATGAGCCGACATCGAGGTACCAAACCTCCCCGTCGATGTGAACTCTTGGGGGAGATAAGTCTGTTATCCCCGGCGTACCTTTTATCCGTTGATCGATGGCCTTTCCACACAGAACCACCGGGTCACTAAGACCTGCTTTCGCACCTGCTCGACCTGTAAGTCTCACAGTCAAGCTCCCTTATGCCTTTGCACTCTACGCTTGGTTTCCAATCAAGCTGAGGGAACCTTTGCACACCTCCGTTACTCTTTAGGAGGTGACCGCCCCAGTCAAACTACCCGCCTAACATTGTCCTTGATCCGGATAACGGACCTAAGTTAGAATTCCAGAACTACAAGGGTGGTATTTCACCATTGCCTCCACTCCGCCCTGAAGCGAAGTTTCACAGGCTCCCACCTATCCTGCGCATGCAGCACCAAAATTCAATGCTAAGTTATAGTAAAGGTGCACGGGGTCTTTCCGTCCCGTAGCGGGTATCCGGCGTCTTCACCGGAACCACAATTTCGCTGAGTCTCTGGCCGAGACAGTGTGGCAATCGTTACTCCTTTCATGCAGGTCGGAACTTACCCGACAAGGAATTTCGCTACCTTAGGACCGTTATAGTTACGGCCGCCGTTTACCGGGGCTTCGGTTCTGAGCTTCTCCGAAGATAACCCATCCCCTTAACCGTCCGGCACTGGGCAGGAGTCAGGCCCTATACGTCCACTTGCGTGTTTGCAGAGCCCTGTGTTTTTAGTAAACAGTCGTTACCACCAATTCACTGCGACCCATTTCCGCTCCAGCCGCGAGGGCTTTCACATACATATGGGTACCCCTTATTCCGAAGTTACGGGGTTAATTTGCCGAGTTCCTTAGCCAGAGTTCTCTCACGCGCCTTAGTATTTTCAACTCACCCACGTGTGTCCGTTTAGGTACGGGCACTCGGTCGTCAAAGTTTAGAAGCTTTTCTTGGAAGCATGGACTCAATCACTTTACGAGGCTAATGCCTCTCGTACTCGCTTCTCAGAGTATTGAAAAGAGGTTTTACTCGTCTTTTCCTCCTACAAGCTTGAACCGGGATATCCAGCACCCGGATGACCTATCCTTCTCCGTCACTCCATCACTCAAACCGAATGGTACGGGAATATTAACCCGTTTTCCATCGACTACGCCTTTCGGCCTCGCCTTAGGTCCCGACTTACCCTGGGAGGACGAGCCTTGCCCAGGAAACCTTGGGTTTACGGCGAGGTGGATTCTCACCACCTTTATCGCTACTCATGCCTGCATTCTCACTTCCCAACAGTCCAGGCTTCCTTACGGTAACCCTTCAACCCGTTGGGAACGCTCCCCTACCGCTGCGTATAAATACGCAACCCGCGGCTTCGGCAACGAACTTAGCCCCGTTTCATTTTCGGCGCAAATTTGCATCGACCAGTGAGCTGTTACGCACTCTTTAAAGGGTGGCTGCTTCTGAGCCTACCTACTGGCTGTCTATGCCAATTCACATCCTTTACCACTTAGTTCGCATTTAGGGGCCTTAGCCGGCGGTCTGGGCTGTTTCCCTTTCGCCGATGGGACTTATCTCCCACCGACTGACTCCTGTGCTAACCCAACGGCATTCGGAGTTTGTCTGGGTTTGGTAGATCTTTCGACCCCCTAGTCCAATCAGTGCTCTACCTCCGTTAGTCATCACACAAGGCTATACCTAAATATATTTCGGGGAGAACCAGCTATCACGAATCTTGATTAGCCTTTCACTCCGATCCACAGCTCATCCGACAGGTTTTCACCCCTGACCGGTTCGGGCCTCCACAAAGGTTTTCTCTCTGCTTCACCCTGGCCATGGATAGATCGACTCGCTTCGGGTCTATCCCCAGTGACTGGCGCCCTATTCAGACTCGCTTTCGCTACGACTACACCTATTCGGCTTAATCAGGCCACTGAAGATAACTCGCAGGCTCATTAGGCAAAAGGCACGCGGTCAGGCATTTCCATAAATGGACATAGCCCTTCCACTGGTTACAAGCAGATGGTTTCAGATTCTATTTCACTCCCCTCATAGGGGTTCTTTTCACCTTTCCCTCACGGTACTGGTTCACTATCGGTCAACGGCACGTATTTAGCCTTGGATGGTGGTCCACCCAGATTCCTCCAACATTCCACGTGTGCCGGAGTACTCGGGATCCCTCTAGGGCTTATCAAAGTTTCGCGTACAGGGCTATCACCTTCTGTGGCAAGACTTTCCAGACTATTCCACTACTTCTCAAAGTCCCATACTGAGGTCCCACAACCCCGAAGAGAAAATCCCTTCGGTTTGGGCTGTTCCCCGTTCGCTCGCCGCTACTAGGGGAATCTCGGTTGATTTTTTTTCCTGGGGGTACTGAGATGTTTCACTTCCCCCCGTTAGCTTACCATTGCTATATATTCACAATGGTATGACCAAGGTTTGCTCGGTCAGGTTTTCCCATTCGGAAATCCCCGGATCAAAGCCTATTAAGCGACTCCCCGAGGCTTATCGCAACTTACTACGTCCTTCATCGCCGTCCGTTGCCAAGGCATCCACCTTCTGCTCTACATATCTTATCTGCGAGGCATGAAAATCCTCGATAATACTAACAACACGATCAATTCTGTTTCTCAGCGTTATATTCAATTGTCAAAGATCAAAAAAGCATTCAGAAATTCTTTTTTTAATGGAGGTGAACGGGCTCGAACCGTCGACCTCCTGCTTGCAAAGCAGGCGCTCTCCCAACTGAGCTACACCCCCTGGATGGTGGGCCTAGTTGGATTCGAACCAACGACCTCACCCTTATCAGGGGTGCGCTCTAACCAGCTGAGCTATAGGCCCCGTTGCGTTTAAGCGCAGCAAAAATACTTTTTTATAAAAAGCAGATGGCGAGCGAAAAAAAGACAGATATCTCCGTGAAAAAGGAGGTGATCCAGCCGCAGGTTCCCCTACGGCTACCTTGTTACGACTTCACCCCAATTACCAGCCCTACCTTAGGAACTTGCCTCCCGAAGGTTAGCACAGCTACTTCGGGCAGAACCGACTTTCGTGGTGTGACGGGCGGTGTGTGCAAGGCCCGGGAACGTATTCACCGTGGCAATGCTGATCCACGATTACTAGCGATTCCAACTTCATGCAGGCGAGTTGCAGCCTGCAATCTGAACTGAGACTAGCTTTGATGGGATTGGCTCACTCTCGCGAGTTCGCGACCCATTGTATTAGCCATTGTAGCACGTGTGTAGCCCAAGACGTAAGGGCCATGATGACTTGACGTCGTCCCCACCTTCCTCCGGCTTGTCGCTGGCAGTCTCTTCAGAGTGCCCACCCGAAGTGATGGCAACTAAAGATAGGGGTTGCGCTCGTTACCGGACTTAACCGGACACCTCACGGCACGAGCTGACGACAGCCATGCAGCACCTGTGATAACTGTTCCAAGCGAACTCGGAACCATCACATACTTTCGTATAGACTTAAGTTAACATGTCAAGTCTTGGTAAGGTTTTTCGCTTAGCATCGAATTAAACCACGTGCTCCACCGCTTGTGCGGGCCCCCGCCAATTCCTTTGAGTTTCAGCCTTGCGACCGTACTCCCCAGGCGGGATGCTTAATGCGTTAACTACGGCAGGGAGAAATAAATTCCCCCTACCTAGCATCCATCGTTTAGGGCGTGGACTACCCGGGTATCTAATCCGGTTTGCTACCCACGCTTTCGTCCCTGAGCGTCAGTTCCAAGCCAGTTGGCCGCCTTCGCCTCTGGTGTTCCTCCCGATATCTATGCATTTCACCGCTACACCGGGAATTCCGCCAACCTCTCTTGGACTCTAGTCAGGCAGTTTTGGATGCAATTCCAAGGTTAAGCCTTGAGCTTTCACAACCAACTTGCCTGACAGCCTGCGGACCCTTTACGCCCAGTAATTCCGAGCAACGCTTGCCCCCTCCGTATTACCGCGGCTGCTGGCACGGAGTTAGCCGGGGCTTCCTCTGGAGGTACCGTCAAGACACAAGTGTCCCATCGTCCCTCCTGACAGAGGTTTACAACCCGAAGGCCTTCATCCCTCACGCGGCATCGCTGGGTCAGGCTTTCGCCCATTGCCCAATATTCCCCACTGCTGCCTCCCGTAGGAGTCAGGGCCGTGTCTCAGTCCCCATGTGGCCGTTCACCCGCTAAGGCCGGCTACCCGTCTTAGGCTTGGTAAGCTTTTACCTTACCAACTACCTGATGGGACGTGGACTCATCCAAAGGCGATAAATCTTTTACCACTGTATCCTTGGATACTGTGGTCTTATCCGGTATTAGCTCCGATTTCTCGGGGTTGTCCCAGACCCTAGGGTAGATTATCCACGTTGTACTCACCCGTTCGCCGCTTTACTCGCGACCGAAGTCACTTTCTCGCTCGACTTGCATGTGTTAGGCGTGCCGCCAGCGTTCGCTCTGAGCCAGGATCAAACTCTTCATAAAAGTTTAAAAGAATTTACGGATACTGCTCTAGTTCGCCCGCTATCATCTGCTATTAAATTTTCAAAGATCAGTTGTAAAAAATGGGTTTAATATGTTACTCACTCACCGGGAATTGTCAACTTGAAAAAACAAGAAGAAACAAAACAAATTCCAAGCAAAAAAACAGAGTGAGCAATCATACTAACGGACGGTTTTGCTTTGGCAAGGACTTTTTTTGCATTCCAAAGAAAAAACTTTAAACCCAAAGCAGCAATCCGCAATCTTTCCCCGGATTCCGAGAAAAGATTCCCGGCCGTCTTGCGCACAGGCGCTCTACCCTTGAATTTAGGAAACGAGTACGTAGAATCTTCCTTTCGAAAAACACTGCAGGGCAAAGAAACCCCGTTTCAATCTCCCCGAAAACATGCAAAAAGAACCTCCCAGAATAAAAATCTATAATTCTCTCTCGCAGAAAAAAGAAGATCTCGTTCCATTTGAAGGAGACAAGATCCGGATGTACGTATGCGGTCCCACGGTATATGACTCAGCTCATCTGGGACATGCCCGCTCCGCAGTGTCTTTTGACGTGATACAGAGATTTCTGAGATACGCCGGCTACGACGTCCTGTTCGCGAGAAACTTCACCGACATAGATGACAAGATAATAACCCGTTCAAATCAGGAAGGGATAAGCTGCGAGGAGATATCCGAGAAGTACATAAAGGAATACAAAGACGACATGGCCTCAATAGGGGTTGAGACCCCTGATGCCGAGCCCCGCGTAACGGAACACCTGGAGCAGATAACGGCACTTATAGAGAAGATAATCGAAAAAGGCTTTGCCTACCGCTCGGGCAACAATGTCTTTTTCTCCGTAAGAAAATTCCCGGACTACGGAAAGCTTTCCAGAAGATCCCTCGATCACATGCTCGAGGGCGTGAGAATAGACGTAAACGAAGAAAAGGAAGACCCTCTTGATTTCGCGCTCTGGAAGGAGTCAAAACCCGGCGAACCCTCCTGGAAAAGCCCCTGGGGAGACGGAAGACCCGGCTGGCACATAGAGTGCTCCGTTATGAGCATGGAGTACCTGGGAACAAATTTCGAGATACACGGCGGGGGAAAGGACCTTATTTTCCCGCACCACGAAAACGAAATAGCCCAGTCAGAAGCCGCCTCGGGCGAACCGTTTGCAAAGTACTGGCTTCATAACGGCCTCATAAGGATAAACAAGGAAAAGATGTCAAAATCCCTGGGGAATTTCTTCACTCTCTCCGAAGCGACGAAGAAATGGTCCCCCGAGGCCATAAGGCTTTTCTTTCTCTCGCACCACTACCAGAACCCCGCCGATTTCTCGGAAAAAAGCATGTATGACAGCGAGGCGGCGCTTGAGAGAATATATCTCACCCTGCTAAGAGCAGCGGAGGCGCGGGAAGCCAAGGGTTCCGACCCCGGGCTTGAGAGTTCGATAAGGAAATTCGAGGAGGATTTTCATTCCTC
>LXNJ01002497.1_pt1 | contig 10037 bp, 6 predicted proteins | sample 809081 | NCBI WGS metagenome assembly LXNJ01 (sample SAMN04870510, study PRJNA318959) | sponge metagenome | biome: sponge; feature: marine sponge reef; material: water | host: Petrosia ficiformis | place: Greece: Milos, Mediterranean Sea | collected 2013-05-29 | depth 5-7 m
CTGTCGAGCACCGCGTCGCCGGTGAACACGCGGGCGCCCTGGATCACCGTGGGCTGCGCGAGGGCGACGCCGGCGGAAGCGGTCAAACCGCAGACGGCGGCGGCAGCGATGCGGAGTAGGCGGAAGGGCTCTGGCTTCATGGGCACCTCCTCGGGTTGGGCTTGCGGCGACAGGCCCCCACGCGGCGTATGCTAGCGGCGATCAAGCGAAGGTCAGACGAAGGGAGAACCCGTGAAGATCAAACTCGACATCGACTGCACGCCCGAGGAGGCGCGCGCCTTTCTCGGCCTTCCCGACTTGGCGGGGATCCAGAACGAGATGCTGGAGAAGTTCCGCGATCGCATGGCCGCCAACCTGAAGTACGCGGACCCGCAGGAGATGTTCAAGCTGTGGTTCGGCGGTCTGGGAACCGGCTTGCGACCTCCCGCCAAAGCGAATCGCGACGCCGACTGACCCGCGTCCGGCTCCGTTGCCCGGCGCTACACTGTCGCCGTGATTCGGCGAATCCAGGCACTACGCTACCGCTGTCTGCGGAGACCCGTCGCCGAGTGAACCGGATCTGCCGGGAACTGGCGCGGCGAGCGAATCGTGAACCGGATGGAGCGAATCGTCGCGCTGCACCGGGCGCTGGACGGCCGGCGGCACCCTGTGTCGCCTGGCGATCTGATGGCCCAACTGGAATGCTCGCGTTCGACCCTGTTCCGGACGATCGGCATGCTGCGCGATCACCTCGGCGCGCCGGTCGAGAATGTGCCCGGCCGGGGCTACTTCTACGACCGGGAAGCCGGAAGCTTCGAACTGCCGGGGCTGTGGTTCCGCAGGGACGAACTGGAAGCTCTGCTGGCGATGGACGAACTCCTGACCCGCGTCCAGCCGGGTCTGCTCGAAGACCTCATCGCTCCACTCCGTGGCCGTTTCCGGGCGATTCTCGATCGTGGCCGACGCGGCGGCGGGCGCTTCCCCGCGCACCGGTTTCGGATACTGCGAGCGCACGGACGAGAGGTGGCGCCGCGCGAGTTCGAGGTTGCGGCCTCGGCGGTCGTCGAAAGACGCCAGCTCGCCTTCACCTACGAAGCGCGCTCGACCGGCGAGACCGCGAGGCGCACGACCTCGCCGCAGAGGCTCGTCTACTACCGCGACCAGTGGTATCTGGATTGCTGGGACGAGGAGCGGCAAAGCTTGCGGACCTTCGCGCTGGACCGGATGTCGTCCACCGAGATCCTCCCCACCGCTGCGCGGGAGGTCCCGGCCGAGGACCTGATCGAAGTCTTCGGGGCCGGCTACGGGCTGTTCAGCGGTCCGGTCCAGGGAGAGGCGCGCCTTCGCTTCGAGCCGGAACGATCCCGCTGGGTCGGGGACGAACGCTGGCACGGAAAGCAGGTCAGTCGCCGGCTGCCGGACGGCCGGCTCGAACTGACCGTGCCCTACTCGGAAGTCAACGAACTCCTCGGCGAGATTCTTCGTTACGGGCCGGACGTCGAGGTGGTGGAGCCTCCGGAGCTCGTCGAGATGGTGCGGGAGCGATTGGAGCGGGCGGTGGGGCAGTATGGCTGACTCGGCATTTCGGGCGATCTTCGTTGCTGGTGTCAGGTTTTGAGACTGGGGGGCGCTAGCGTCTTTCGTGTTCGCGTTGAACGCATTCGACGTGCTCGCTGCCGGAGAAATGTAGCTCGATTGACCTGTGGTCGGTTCTGGACCGGAAGGGGGTTGGGACCTGAATCGGGTACATTCCCGCAACCTCGGGGGAAGGACACCGTGATCGAAGGACGAGGTAGCAGTAGTTTGGCCGGTGCCGCCGTACGCCCGGACCGGTACGCTGCGTGTTGGTTCGGTTCGATCCGATGACGCAGGCGGATTCCTTGGAGCATCTACCGGACGGCGCAGGCCTGTACCAGTTGGTCTTTGGGGCCGGGGGCCGCGCCGACAAGTGGCAACTCGCGTTGACCAGCGACTTGTGGCCGGAGGTCCTGATCGCTCCGACTGGATCAGGAAAGACCGTCGCCGTGACGCTGGGATGGGTGGCGCATCGATTGCGGAATCCCGAGCGGACGCCTCGGCGGCTCGTATGGTGCCTGCCGATGCGGGCGCTCGTCGAGCAGACGGCGGATGCGGTCAAAGGGTGGTTCGAAGAGCTGGCAGAAGTGAGCGAGGGTCGACTTCCACGACCGCAGGATGTGCATGTGCTCATGGGGGGCGTGGGGACCAACGATTGGCTGGAAGCGCCCGAGCGCCCCGCGGTGCTCGTTGGCACGCAGGACATGCTGCTTAGCCGCGCGTTGATGCGTGGCTATGCGTCTTCGCGTGCGCTTTGGCCGATGGAGTTCGCCCTCCTGCACGAGGAATCCCAGTGGGTGTTCGACGAAGTGCAGCTTATGGGCGCAGGTCGTGCGACTTCGGCGCAGCTCGAAGCGTTTCGGCAGTTTGAAGCGGAGCGTGCACGGCGTGATGGGTGCGCGACTGGCACTCCATCTCGCAGTCTCTGGATCTCGGCCACTCTCGATCCGAGTTGGCTCGCCACTGTCGATCACCCCGCTCCACTCGCTACGGCCGTGGTCAGGGTCGATCCGTCCGCGGCCCCAGACAGCAGGCTTGGACGCTTGGCGCGGGCTGGCAAGAGACTCGACCAGTCACCGGTCGCGCCGAAGTCGCCGAAGAAGAGCGATGTCGCCGTCTACATCGCGCGGCTGGCCGACGCGATTCTCGATGCACATCGCTCTGGGACGATGACTCTTGTGATCGTTAACCGCGTGGACCGGGCGCAGGACCTCCGCGAGGCCCTTGAGAAAAGGTTCTTCCGGCGGCCTGAGGCGGCCCCGACGCTGGCCCTCGTCCACGCCCGGTTTCGCCCCGCTGACCGTGAGAGGGAGATGAAGAAGGTTCTCGCCACGGACGACCCGAATGGCCCAGGCCGCATCGTGGTCGCTACTCAGGCGGTCGAGGCAGGAGTAGATGTCTCCGCCGCCACCTTGTTCACCGAACTCGCGCCCTGGTCCTCGCTGGTCCAGCGGTTCGGTCGCGCCAACCGCTACGCGGAGCTTCCCGACGGTGCCCAGGTGTTTTGGATCGATCTGCTCCAGTCAGGAACGAACAGTGCCTTGTCGGACAAGAACGCGGAAGATCTGGCAAGACCGTACGAAGCCTCGGAGCTTGAGGCCGCGAGAGACCGGCTGGCCACGTTGACCGATGTCGCGCCTGTACACCTTCCCGCGCCGGACGACGTCGAAGCGCCGCGTCAGGTGATTCGTCGCAAGGACCTCGACGACCTCTTCGACACTGACCCGGATTTGACTGGCTTCGATGTCGACGTATCGCCGTACGTGCGCGACGCCGACGACACCGACATCCAGGTGTTCTGGCGGGATCTCGACCAGACGGAAGACGATCCGCCTCGCCCCAGACGGGACGAGCCGTGCAGGGTGTCGATCGGTGCCGGAAGGACGTGGATCTCGAAGCTGCCCAACAGGGGGAGGAACCTCCTGTTCCAGCGCGACCCGCAGTGGCGGCGCGGGGAGGGCCGCATGGGTGCGGCTCCGCCGGGCTGGCTGCCCCTGCAGGGCCAGCCTTGGCCGGGCCTGATCCTACTTGCCGACGCGAAGGCCGGCGGCTATCGCGACGAGTTCGGATTCACCGGCAATCCGAAGGACCTGCCCGACCCCATCCTGGCGCCGGACCCACCGCCCGGAACCGGCGCCCATCATTCCGATGGGCCGGCTTCTTCCGAGAGCGAGGGCCACGACGAAGACCCGCTGAGTGAGAGCGGCACGATCGTGCGGCTGGCCGACCATCTCCGGCACGTGGCGGCCGAGGCTGAATCACTGTGCGCCGCCTTGGACGTGGAACCAGTGACGCGGGCCACCATCGTCCGCGCTGCGCGCTGGCACGATCTGGGCAAGGCGCACGAGGTCTTCCAGGACACCATGCGCCGGGGTCTCGACGGACAGGCCGTTGCGCCGGACGTGCTGCTCGCGAAGACCGCGAAACGGACTCGTCACGGCAGGGCCTACTTTCGGCACGAACTCGCATCGGCTCTGGCGTTCCTGGCCCACGAGAGCTGGTCGCGCTGTGCCGACCTCATCGCCTACGTGATCGCCGCTCACCACGGGAAGGTGCGGCTGAATCTACGCGACCTACCCCGCGAAGCGGCTCCGAAAGACGACCGCGCCAGTTCACCCTTCGCCCGCGGCATCTGGGAAGGCGACGAGTTGCCTTCCTTCGATCTGGAGGGTGGCGAGCGCTGGGAGGGCGGCCACCTGCGGATGTCGATCATGGAGCTGGGTTGGGATGATGTCTCCCGCGAGAGCTGGACCGAGCGCACACGCGAACTGCTGGCAACGCTCGGCCCGTTCCGGCTCGCCTGGCTGGAGACCCTGCTGCGAGTTGCCGACTGGCGAGCATCCGCAAGAGAGCGTGACGGAGGCCACGATGATGGGTGAGCCGATCGCGCTGCATGGATGCACGCCCACCCCTCTGGCTTCCTACCTGAAGGCGCTCGGCGTGCTGCGCCTCGTTTCCTCGCCCGACAATCATGTCACCGCCAAGGCGGCCGACCCGCGCGCGCGTGGCTGGTGGGAGAACGAGTGCTTCCATCTGCGAACGACCCTGAGCCGCGACGCCCTGCTGCGTTTCTTTCTGTACGACTATGCGCCGAGCCCGATTATTGCGCCGTGGAATGGGCGAGCCGGCTTTCTTGAGGGCGATGCGGGCAAGGCGTCGAGCCGCGGCGGTGCCGTTCTCATGCACGCCATCGAGAACAGCGATTGCCGTCGACTGGCGTTGATGCGCTCGACCGTCAGGTCACTGCGCAGCAACGATCATCTCGTTGAGTACGACCGCCTACGGGCGCTCGCGAAGCAGCTACAGAAGGCCGCCAAGACCCTCAAGGGGGAAGAGAAGAGGCTCAATGACGCACGAAGAAGGCAGGTCGAGAAGGAAGCTAAGACAATCAAAAGCCTGTTGCTGCCGAACTTGAGATCCGAGACGACCCCGCACCACGTCGGCTACATCGATGCGTGCTACGTGCTTGCCACCGACGAAGCAGCGGCTCCCCTGCTCGGGTCAGGCGGCAACGACGGCAGTCGTGATTTCGGCGTCAACTTTGCGGAGAAGTTGCGGGAACTGGTTGACTTCGGCGACGGAAACCCAAGCACCCGCGCAGCTACCGAGCTTGAGCCGGCATTGCTCAGTGTCGTCCGACGTGCTGAGGAGCATGGTTCGATGGGCCAATTCAGCCCTGGCCAGAGCGGACCCAACGCGACGACTGGATATGAGGGAAAAAACCCACTGAACGCATGGGACATCGTCTTGGCAATGGAGGGCGCGTTGGCGTTCACTGGAGCCCTCACTCGACGTTGGGGAGCAAGGAACGGCAGTCGGTCTGCTTTCCCCTTTACCTTTGAACCGACCGGCGCAGGAACGGGCGCTCTGTCGGCGGAGGACCCGAACAGGCCCCGCGGCGAGGTCTGGACACCCCTTTGGTCAAAGCCAGCCACTTTCTCCGAAGTTGCCGCCATCTTCTTTGAAGGGCGACTCACGCTCGGCAGACGCTCTGTTCGATCCGGGCTGGACGCGGCACGCTCGGTGGCCCGAGTTGGCGCAGCACGGGGTATTGGGAGTTTCGAGCGCTACTCCATCATCCAGCCGGACAGCAAGATGCCATACCAAGCGACCCCGCTAGGGCGATTCAGTACACCGGATCGACCGCGCAGAGACCTCGTTGCCGACCTGGAGGCAGGCGACTGGCTCAGCCGCGCCCGGAAACTCGTTGGCAACAAGAGGACGGTGCCCGCTCGTGCGCGATCGGCGATGCGCCGCTTGGAGGACGCACTTTTTGAGATGACCACTGCGAATGGCGAGTCGGAGGGAGCGCGAAGCGCGCTCATGGCTTTGGGCGGGCTCGTCGATTGGCTTGCCTCGAGTCCGACTAGCCGCCGGGACCTCAGACCTCCGCCGCCGATATCGTCCGACTGGCTCCGCCACGCCGACGACGGAAGCCCAGAGTTCCGAGTGGCGGCCGCGCTCGCCGCCGTTGGGCTACCGGCCCAAGCTCGTTCCGCCCGGCGGTCGGACGCGCGAGATCCGGAAGCCCCGGAACCCGACGCTCGCGGTACGGACGAGGGATTGTCTGCAGCACCGGGGATCCAACCCGCCGTAGAGCCGATCCCTGCACCGCCAATGGCGTCACACTTCGCGCCGCTGGACGAGCGGAGGTTCTTCTACCAGGGAAACCTGGGCACCCGTCGCCGATGGGCGGACGGCGACTTGCCTCCGACCATGGTGTGGGGTGCCGGTCCGCTCGTTCCGAACCTGATCGTCGTGCTCGAACGACGATTGGTGGAAGCGTCGATTCGCGCGCTGGTGGACAAACCGCTGGCCGGCGCGACGGCCGCAAGCCTCGCCGACGTCACCGCGTTCCTATCCGACGACTTCAACGACGCACGCTGCGCCGCGCTTCTCGCCGGTCTCGTGTGGGCGCGACCGACCTGCCTTCCGCCCAGCCCCCAGCAGTCAAGATCGACGCCTGTTCCTTTCGCCTACGCGGCGCTCAAACCCGTGTTCTCGCCGGACGCTGGGCTTCAGGCGGCCGGCGCACTCCCCGCGACCTCGCGGATGCCGGTGCCGCCGGGGCTGCTTGCAGGCCTGCGCGCCGGAGGTAACAGCCCGGATGGCACGGCGACCGACGGCGCGGTGCGGCAGGCCTTGGCGCGCACCCGTGCGTCCGGCCTGCCGTCGCCTTTCGGGACCGGCCGAGGAAGCTCGCGGGAAGCGAGAGCAGGATCTGGCTGCATGGGCGCCGGGGTCCCGGCCGACCGGCTTGCGGCGGCCCTGCTGATTCCCATCGGCGATGGCGGTCTTGCCTCCCTGATCGAACGCGCCTATCCGGGCGCTCCGACGGCCGATGACCACATGACGACGGAGGATACGACAGATGCCGCTTGACCTTACCGCTCTCGACGATGCGCCCCGCCTTCTCATAGAGGCGAAGCTCCGGCCGGTGCAGGGAACGAGATTCCAGCCTACGGGTTTCCCGAATCTCGGGCACGCCGTCTACGACTCGCCGGACGGACAGGGACGAACGGTGCTCGTGGAGAGCGCCCAGTCGATGGCGAACCGCCTCGAAGCGGTCTGCTGGGACGGTGTAGCCGATGACTGGATCGCGCCCCTGCGGGGACTGCCGTACGTCAGAGTTGTGGACGGTGACGGCAACCGCCGCACGAACTCGGTGCTTGAAGCCCATCGAATCAACTCCGAGTACATCGCGCGCGCCAACGGGTTCGAGAAAATCGCCGAGAAGATCGACTTCCAGAAGGGTCGCCCGTTCGATGTTCGTAGCCAGCTCGTGCCGGCACTGCTGGAGTTCGACATCAACTCGCTGATACATGGGGTGTTTCTGGAGGAGATCGCTGGAGTGATCCGCCTTCCGCGCACCCTCTCGGCGTTCGTCGAGGCTCATCGTGCCAAGGTCGCAGCGAGCGGCGGAGTGAAGTTCAATCGGGTAGATCCCACGCTGAAGGCAGGGGAGGGCAACGTGCCCTTCGCTCGCGACGAATGGGTCGCCGAGGAGATCACTGCCTACTTCAACCTCGACCTACGCCAGATGCGTGCCTTCGGGCTGGGGGCCGACGTCGAGCGGTTGCTGGTCCTGCTCGCGCTCTTCAAGATCAGGAAGTTCCTTGAGATGGGGCTTCGCCTGCGGACGGCCTGCGATCTCGATGCGAGCGAAGTCGTCGTTACCCGGCCCGGCGACTTTGACCTGCCGGCTCTCTACGATCTTGAATTGGAGTTGCCGCAGTTGATCGAGACTGTCGGATCAAGAGGTTTCTTCGGCGAGAGCCCTGTTCTCACCGTCCAGTACGAGAAGTGAGCGCATGTTCGCGCTTGAGTTCCGCTTCCCCGCCGGTCGGTACCACGCAACGCCGTGGGGCCGCAACGTCAACGAGGCCGATGTTGCCTGGCCCCCGGAGCCGTGGCGTCTCCTCCGCACCATCATCGCCACCTGGTGGCGCAAGGGCGACCGGGCTCGTTGGTCTGAAGACGACCTCGCGGGTCTCGTCGATACGCTGGCCGAAACGCTGCCAGAGTACAGCCTCCCTGCTGGCGTCATCCACGCCCACACCCGCCACTACATGCCGATCGGGACCCTCGCGAAGGGGCGGCCGAAGACTACGCTCGTCTTCGATGCCTTCGTCCGGCTCCCGGAAGGCTCGGCTCTGGTCGCCGCGTGGCCGAGCGTGGCGTTGGCGCCGGGAGCGTTCGCGCTAGCGTCGGACCTGGCCGGTGCCATCGGCTACCTCGGCCGGGCCGAGAGTTGGACCGAGTGCCAGGCGCTTGCCGATTGGGAAGGAGCCGCGAACTGCCGGCCGGTCGACGGCCCGGCCGACGGAGACCGCGTGAGGCTTCTGGCACCCTGTACGCCCGGTGCTTATGCGGCGGAGCGGCGCCGACTCATGGACGACATGGAGCGGGTGATGCTCGCGGCGTCCGAGCCGCCGCCCACTCGGCGCGAGATCAAGCAGCGTCTCGACAAGGAACTTCGTAGCAAGGGGCGCTTGGTGCATACGTTGCCTGAGCGCCTCGTCGACGCGCTCTCCCTAGACACTGCTGACTACCAGGACCGGAGATGGAGCCGGCCGCCGGCCGCCCGCGAGGTCGTCTACGCGCGCGCCCCGGAAGCTGCCCCAGGTGTCGTCGGCCGACGCCGCGTCCGACCGCGGCCGTCCCCGGCAGGCCCCGCCCTGCCGACCGTCGCGCGTTTCCTGTTGGCCGGTCGCCCTCTGCCTCGCATTGAAGACGCCGTTCGCATTGGCGAACTGATGCGCCGCGCGGCGCTCGCACAGTTCGGCTGGCAACACGACGAAACCTCCGGACGCCGGGTTCCGAGGGCGCCGGGAGAGATTTCGGGCCGTGCCGGCGATGGCAAGCCGCTGAAGGACCCGTCGCACGCGCACGCGTTCTGGCTGCCGGAAGACGCGGACGGCGACGGCTGGATCGACCACGTCTCCGTGTTCATCGCTGGCGGCATGAACGACAGCGTTCGTCGCGTCTTGGATCGCATCACGCGCCTCTGGCTAGCGCCGAAGCAGCGACCCTCGGGCGAGGAAGCCGAGCCCGGCAGTGTCAAGGAGTGGCGCCTTGCGCTGGAGGGCTTCGGCAATCCCGCCGATTTTGCTGGCGCTGCCGGCATCTTCGCCAAGTCCCGCAGGTGGCGAAGCGTGACTCCATTTCTAGCCTCCGGACACCTGAAGGCGTCCGGCTACGCTGGCGAGGTTCGCCGCTTGCTGCAGCTTCGGGGCAGGAGTGCGACCGACATCGAGATCGAAGAACTGGAGACCATTGACGTCGGTGGAGCCCCGCGACGCGCAATTCACTTCCACCGCTTTCGCTCCCGTGGGCGCGAGGCTCAGCCTGACGCCGCTGGGGCGTTGCTCAACATCGTGCTGCCTGAAGCGATCCAAGGGCCGCTGGCCATCGGGTTCGGCAGCCACTTTGGCCTCGGACTCTTCGTGGCCGAGGAAAGTGGCCTGGCGTAGCTGCCACCGTGTTGGCTGATTCGTCTATCGGCTATTCCCAAAGCCTTCGGCCCATCGGTGAGGCTCGGACCCATTGTCGAGGGTGAGATGTCCCGCGAATCCCAACTCTTCCTGAATCTACCGCCGCCGGTAGCCGGTCGCGGCGAGGAACTCGTACCGGTTCGCATGGTCAACGAGTGGGTCTACTGCCCGCGGCTCGCGTACCTGGAGTGGGTGGAGGGCGAGTGGGCTGAGAGCAGGGACACTGCCGAGGGGCGGAGGTCGCATCGACGCGTGGATGAGGGAAGCGGGCGGCTGCCGGCACCCGAAGAGGCCGATGACGTCGTGCGGCGCGCGCGGGGAGTCACGATGTCGTCGCAGGGCCTGGGGATCATCGCGAAGATGGATGTGGTGGACCTTGAGGACGGCGTCGCCATGCCGGTCGACTTCAAGAAGGGCAAGAGGCCGCACGTGGCGGCGGGGGCCTACGAGCCAGAGCGGGTTCAGGTCTGCGCGCAGGCAATGATCCTG
>LXNJ01002498.1_pt1 | contig 10030 bp, 2 predicted proteins | sample 809081 | NCBI WGS metagenome assembly LXNJ01 (sample SAMN04870510, study PRJNA318959) | sponge metagenome | biome: sponge; feature: marine sponge reef; material: water | host: Petrosia ficiformis | place: Greece: Milos, Mediterranean Sea | collected 2013-05-29 | depth 5-7 m
GAGTTTGCACTCACCCACGCTGGCGGGGTTCAGCATCGCATTGGAGGAGATATTCTGAGACGTAAGCGAGGGGCGGGCTTGCCCCAAATCGATGCAGTTGCCCTGATATAGAAGGGCCCCGCTGTGGACAGCGGGGCCTTTTGTGTTTCTTTGTATGCTCTTCTAAGGGAGCGACCGGTCTACTGTGCGACGTGGGGGATGCTTGCGAGTGAGCCGATCAGCTTCGCGGAGCCACGGTGAACCCAGACGGGGGCGGCGAGGCCGGGGACTTCGATGCGGAGCCATTGGGGATCGGGGCCGATGCCGGTGATATGGGCCCATGTTCCCTTGGGCAGGATGGCGGTCGCGCTGTATTCGGTGCCCGGACCGGACCGGGCGTAGACGGCTCCCGGCTGGACAAGGACGGCCGGCTGCGCCGCGACTTCCGCCGCGGTGACGCGTCGGACGCCTTCCACGGAACCTCTCACCTCGGTCATGTGGCAGTAGATCCAGACCAGTGCGTTGTGTCCTTCCAGTTCCACCAGAATCCAGTCGCCGGTGGAGTCGATGCCGTAGATGCGTGCTTGGGTGCCCTGCGGCACGACGGCGACAACGTCGTACGCCAGGCCCGGGCCCGAGCGCACGTTCATGGTGATGGGCTGGGTGACGGCGATGGGCCGGTCATCAGCGGCGGGCGGGAAGAAGTCGGTGACGCCGTAGCGGGGGATGCCGGCGAGCGAGCCCACGGCGACTTTGACAAAGTCGCGGATTACCCAGACTGGCTCGTCGAGGCCCGGGACGATGATCTGGTACCAGACGTTTGGCGGGCAGTCGCCGACGGCGATGATTTCGGCCCAGGTCCCTCGAGGGATCGTGGCTACGATGTCGTAGGCGAGGCCGGGGCCGGAATAGGCGAAGAGGGCGTAGGTCTGGGTAAGGGCGGCGGGCTGCTGAGAAATTTCACTGTCGGTGATGCGGAGCACGTTGACAAGCGGGCAGTCGATCTGGACCAGTTCGCGGTAGACCCAACCGAGGGAGGTCAGCCCATCCAGTTCGACCAGCAGCCAATCGCTGTTGGGGTCGATGCCGACTACTTTGACCTGCGTGCCCTGGGGCAGGGTAGTAAGGACGTCGTAGTCGATGCCGGGGCCGATGCGAATGTTCATGACCTCAGGCTGGATAGTCGCGATCGGTCTGCTGCCGGTGGCGCCGGAGATGGGGAGCTTGGCGAGCTCTTCGGCGGAGACGGTGGGTACGTTAGCGAGCGACCCTTCGACGGTGGCCAGGCTCTGGTGGATCCAGACGGGGATGTCGAGGCCGGTGATTTCGACCTGGTACCATTCGCCGCGGGGGTCGACGCCGATGATGTTGGCGCGCGTGCCCTGCGGCAGGGTGGTGATGACATCGTAGGCTAAGCCTGGCCCGAGGCGGGCGTTCATGCTTACGGGCTGGGTGATGGCCTGGGGATAGCTGCCAGGGGTCATTGTCTGGCGGAGGGCGGCGAGCCAGTTGACCAGTTCGCTGTGTTCCTGGCAGCTCCAGACGGTGCGGTCGCCGGCGTAGTGGTCGGGCGTATCGGTGTCGACCACATCTGTGATGTCGTCGCCGTCAGTGTCGTCGTCGGTGTCGTCGTCGTCGGTGTCATCGTCGTCGGTGTCATCGTCGTCGGTGTCGTCGTCGTCGGTGTCATCGTCGTCGTTTGTCGGTGTCGGGTCCGCCACGTCGGGCGTCGCATCCGGACCGTTCGGGTTACCTATGTCAATTATTACGATGATCTCCCAGAGATCGTCCGGCAGCTCACTCGTAGGCGGGATCGTGGGCCCTCCTGTAGGCGTGGGTGTCGGCGTAGGGGTTAGGACCAGGGAACCTGATGGCGTAGCAGTGCCAGTAGGTGTTGGCAGGCCAGAGGCGGTCGGCGTATGTGTAGCGGTTGGCGTCGGTTCTTCCTGCGTCGGGGGCGGCGCAAAGGAGATATCAACCGTAGGCGTAGGTGTAGGTGTCGGCACTGTAGTTGCCGTGGCGGTAGGCGTAGCGGTAGACGTCGGCTGCTTTTGCACTGGCGGCTGGTTTTGGGGCGGTGGTTGCCGTCGTCGCGGCGGATTCGTGGCGGTTGCGGTCGGTTCGGGCGTGTTCGTAGTGGTAGCCGTGGGCTCGGGTGTGTTGGTAGGCGTGGCCGTCGGCTGATTTTGCGGCGGCGGCTGGTTTCCTCCCGGCGGATCATTCGGCTCCGGTGTATTCGTCGAGGTCGCGGTTGGCTCGGGTGTGTTGGTAGGCGTGGCCGTCGGCTGTTGTTGCGGCGGCGGCTGGTTTCCTCCCGGCGGATCATTTGGCTCCGGTGTATTCGTGGCGGTCGCGGTTGGCTCAGGCGTGTTGGTGGCCGTGGACGTAATTGTAGGGGTGGCCGTAACGATTGGATTCTTCTGCGACGGCGGCTGGTTTTGCCGCGGCGGATCACTTTTCGGCGGTTTCCCGGCGGTCGCGGTCGGCGTGACTGTTTCGATGGGGGAGAGTGATACGCCGACGACCTGGAAGTCCTTGGTTGCGGTGTAGGTAAAGCCGCCTTCGCCGATAAGGGTAACGGTCACTGTATATGTGTCGACCGGGCAGGCGGCGGTGATCTCGCCGGGGACTGTAATTTGGCCCTCGCCATCGAGGTCGCCGGTATACTGTCCGTTTCCACCGAGTCCTGTCCCTTCACAGACATCGACGTCGTCGCCGTTGGAATTGGTGATGTCGGCGCGGTAGTGATAGTCGTCCGAGTCGTCTATGCCTTCGAAGATCATACTGAAGGGTTCTTCCTGGCCCACATCGATGACGGGGGGCACCCCGTCGATGCGGACGGAGGGTGGAGGCATAGGTGTATTCGTGGGCGTGGGCGTGCTCGTCGGCGTGGAGGTGTTGGCGGGTGTAGGGGTTTCGGTGGGTGTGGCTGTGGCTGTCGGTGTGGGCGTTGCGGTCGGTGTGGGCGTTGCGGTCGACGGGGGATCGACGGAGATGCCACAGTTGCAGGCAAGTGGAATCTCCTGGGTGGAGCCGTCTTCGGTATAGGTGATTGTGCACTTGACGACATAGGAGCCGGGCGCACAGTTGCTGTTAATGCTCAGAGGTATGGACCCTGTGGTGCTCCAGTGGCTGTACTGCGAAGGGTTGAACGTGCGGACTGTGCCAAACCCTTGCCCTTCACAGTTGTCGGCGTCGGGGCCGTCAGCGCTTCCTTGCAGCAGGTCGAAGCGGTAGGTGACGGTCGTGAAGGTATCGTCTGAGTCACATGTGCCGTCGTCGTTTTGATCGGCGCAGGGGAAGTTGGCGAAAAAGATGCTGATGTTCAGATCTTCCCCTGCCGACACAGAGCCGTCAAGCGATTCGAAACCGGCGTGCGGTTTGAGATCTTCCTGCGCGGGCTGGAGATCCTCTTGCATCGCGGGGGCGAAGGTATGGATCTCCGGGGGATTGGGCACGAAGGAGATAAGGGTCAGAGCGAAGAGTAGTAGAACGATCGCCCCGATCAAGGTAGGAGCCGACTGCTTCATTTGCGGCCTCTTTGCCACACCGAAAGTTCGGCGAGGGTGCATGTCCATTTCGTTTAGCCTTCTGGTTCCGAGAATGGCACCTTTCCAATATCGGAACTTACTCTGCTGATTGGACGTGCAGTGGGCAGGGAATGTTCCGTTCTTGGGGATCTTCAGAGAGTGAGTTTTTGCTGCCGAAAACGATGACCTGGCGGCAAGTTCCTGGGAGGCGGCGGGAAGGGATGCGGACAAAGAGAAGGCCCCGCATTCGACTGCGGGGCCTTTGTCATGCGCTATTGTGACAGCGGCTCAGGAGGGTGGATTAGCCGAGCTGGCGCGACTATGGCGAGAGTTGGGGGACCCCTGTCAGCGAGCCGATTATCTTGGCCAGGTCGCAGAGGATCCAGACCGGCTCGTCCATGCCGGCAACATGGACCAGAACCCATTCGGACCGCGGACCGATGCCGACGACCCTGGCCCATGTCCCCTTGGGCAGGATGGTGACGGCGGTGTACTCCGTGCCCGGACCGGACCTGCCGAAGACCGCTTGCGGCTGGATGAGGGCGGCCGGCTGCGCTGTTATCTCCGGCGCAGTCACCCGTCTCACCCCCACCAGCGAACTCTTCACCTGCGTCATGGGGCGGTAGACCCACAGCAGTGAGTTGTACCCGTCCAGCTCCACCAGCAGCCAGCTTTCACTCGGGTCGGTGCCGTAGATGCGGACCTGCGTGCCCTGCGGCACTTCTGCGACGACGGCGTGTTCCAAACCCGGACCCGTGCGCACGTTCAGTGTGTCAGACTGGATTACGGCGATGGGACGCTCATCCGGGGCCGGCGGCGTGAAGTCGTTGACGCCGTAGCGGGGGAGGCCGGCGAGAGAGCCCACGCCCACTTTGACGAAGTCGCGCACCACCCAGACCGGCTCGTCAAGACCTGGAACGATGACTTGGTACCAGACATTGGGCGGGCAGTCGCCGATGGCTATGATTTGGGCCCACGTCCCTCGGGACAGAATGGCGACTCTGGCGTAGGCGAGGCCCGGACCGGAGTAGGCGTAGAGCGCAGAGGGCTGCGTTATCGCGGCAGGCACCTGTGCGATTTCGCGCTCGGTGATGCGACGGACGTTGACCAGTGGGCAGTCGACCACAACCAATTCACGGTAGAGCCAGCCGAGGGAGGGCATCCCTTCCAGTTCCACCTGCAGCCACTCGCTGCTGGACACGATGCCGACGACTTCGACCTGCTTGCCCTGCGGCAGCGTGGTGAGGACTTCGTATTCGAAGCCGGGGCCGAGGCGCACATTCATGACCTCTGGCACGATGAACGCGATCGGTCTGCTGCCCGGTGCGCCGGATATCGGCAGCTGAGAGAGGTCCGCGGCGGGGACCTGGCGGACGCTGGCGAGCGATCCTTCGACGGTGGCCAGGCTCTGATAGATCCAGACGGGGAAGTCGAGATGGCTGAGTTCGAGCTGGTACCATTCGTTGCGGGGGTCGACGCCGATGATGTTGGCGCGCGTGCCCTGCGGCAGGGTGATGATGACGTCGTAGGCCAGGCCGGGGCCGAGGCGGGCGTTCATGATCTCCGGCTGGGTTACGGCCTGGGGATAGCTGGCGGCTGCCATTGTGCCGCGCAGGGCGGTGAGCGAGTCTATCAGGGCGCTGAGGTCGCGGCAGTCCCAGACGGAGCGGCCGGCGGCGTAGTGGCCGGGCCAGTCGCTGGCGGAAGCATCGTCAGCGCTTGTTGTTTGCGTCGCCTGGGTCGCTGTACCGGAGTCGGCGTCCGAATCGGCGTCTGAATCGGCGTCCTCATCATCAACAACAGGTATGATTCTGTCTGGGAATTCGCCGGTCAGGTCATCAGTGGGCGTGGGCGTCACGGTCGTCAATGGCGTCGCGGTGGCGGCAGGCTGTTTCTGCTGCGGGGGCGGCGAATAGGACACTTTTGCCGTTGGCGTGGGTGCCGGCGCGGCGGTGGCGGTCGGTACGGGCGTGTTGGTACTGGTCGGCGCCGGCCTGGGTGTGTTGGTGGCGGCTGGCTGCTGCTGGGGCGGCTGCTGTTGCCGCGGTCGACTTGTGGCGGTCGCGGTCGGTGTGGGCGTGTCAGTTGCGATGGGAGACTGTGAAAGTGCGTTGACCTGGAACGCCTGGGTTGCGGTGTAGGTAAAGCCGCCGTCTGCCATGAGCATGACGGTCAGTGTATATGTGTCGGACGGACAGGCGGCGTCGATCGCGCCGGGGACTGTAATCTGGCCGTTGACAGCCCCTGTGAGTCCGGCTGTGTACTGGTTGGCGCCGCCGACTCCCGTTCCCTCACAGTCGTCCACGGCATTGCTGTCTGCATTGGTGACATCGGCCCGGTAGCCGTAGTCGTCCGAGTCGTCTATGCCTTCGAAGATCATGTTAAAGGAAGCCTGTTGGCCATGATCCCAGTTGGAAGACAGACCTTCGATCTTCAAGGAGGGCGGCGGCATTGGCGTAAACGTCGGCGTGGCGGTTGGGTCCTCCGGGAGCTGTTGCACGGAGTCGTCGACTGTGGGCGTGGCTGTGACTGTGTTGGTGGGCGTCACTGTCGGCGTAGCCGTGGCCGTGGTGGTCGGTGTCGGTGTATCTGTTTCGACGATGGACGGCGCTGATTCGAGGACCTGGAACGCCTGGGTGGCGGTGACCCCAAATCCGCTATTGGCCATGAGCGTGACGGACACTGTGTATGTACCGGCCGGACAGGCGGCGTCGATTACGCCTGACACTGTTTTTTGTCCGTTGACTGTCCCTGTTAGCTGGGCAGTGAACTGGCTGTTTCCGCCGAGACCAGCCCCTTCACAGTCGTCTGCAGCGGAGCTGTCTTCTGACTTTGTGACGTCGGCGCGGTAGCCGTATTGGTCCGAGTCTTCCAGATCTTCAAAGACCATGTTGAAACCCGTCTGCTGGCCTTCATCGAAGGTGGAGGGCAGGCCGTCGATCCGTACTGAGGGCGGGGGCTTTTCTGTGGGCGTCGCAGTTGGCGTCGGGGTAGCGGTTGGGTCCTCCTGCGGCGAGTTCTGGCCGCCACCATCGACAGTTGGCGTGGCGGTGGGCGTGTTGGTCGGTGTCGCTGTCGGTATGGGGGTGTGGGTGGGGGTGTGGGTGGGCGCCGGTGTGTTTCTGGGCTGAGCGGGTATGATTTCGAAGTTTGCAGATGCGGTGGCGACTACAGTTTTGTTGGATTCCTTCAATTTGACTTTCAACATGTACAGCCCGACGGGGCAATCGGTGGGTGTGGAAACCTGACCCCAATTGATTACTCTCCTGACTCCTGTACCCTTAGAGAAGGAGCGAGGCCCGCCAATCCCAGTTCCTTCACACTGACTTACGCGTCCAGTTTCAGGAGGACGCTGGTGAACTTCGACTTGGAAATAACATGGGTCATCAAACGTTGTATGGTGCGTGCCCCCGTCATTCTTGTCGCAGGTTATGTCTTGAAAATTCGTGAAAGTGAGCCGCGCGTGGATGGGAGTGCCAAACTCTTCTTTTGAATTATAGGTGTTGAAATCGATCGCTACAGCCGGCTCGTTCTGGCCCTGCAAGGAGGGGGCCTGAGCCTCGATGATTGGGGTACGGGGAACGAAAGAGATGACGGTCAGGGCAAATAGTGCCAGTATGGCCACTCCGACCAGTGTGATGCTGGACTGTTTCGAAATCATTTTCTTCTTCTCTGCTTCTTTTCAAGAAGCGTATCCGGGCTATTCAGTTCGGCCACCCCGCATGGTCGCTTCAACTTGCCCGAACGCTTGAATTTGGTGTTATACAAGGACCCTGGACCTTGAACTACTTTCGAGATCGGATCTGAGTCTGCCGATCGGACGTGCAGTTGGCACAAAATGTTCCACTACTGTTGAAGTATTTTCGGGAAAGGAATTTGGCACTGTGCGGGCGCTTTTGGGAGGATAGCGTCCGGGAAATGGGCACGGAGTCCGGTTGGCTGTTTCAATTCCTGCCAGGCTGAATACGATGATTCAGCGACGGGCCTGTATCGCTTGGTGTGGGTGCATCCCAGATATTGGGGTGGGAACAGTGTGGCGGGGAACTCATGATCGAGTGGCTGGAATTGTTTATCGCTCGTGGAGAGACACAGGGCAGGCACACTGCCTGCCCCTACAAAACCTTTGAGGGGGAAGGCGGGGGTGGGCGCTGGGCGGGGGCGCAGCGAACTGCAGTGGTTAGTGGGTCGTGGCACGAGACAACATGTGGGGGGGTAGACACTGTTGGCTAGACACGGTTGGCTAGACACAGTGCTGGGGAAGAATACACACGGTCGCTAGCCAGGGCGGGGCGTTGCGGGGGCGCAGCCCCTGCACAAGGGAGGGCCGAAGGCCCGACCGCCCAAATGCGAGGAGAGAAGAGAGAGGAGTGAGTAACTCCGATTGGTCTGCCGGAGATTGAGACTGGAACTGACCGTGGCTTGGTTGCAACAAGAGGTATACGAAAGTTCACCCCATTTGGGGATGCACCCCTCAGGGTGCGCATTGGGCAAAAGGAAAGCCTTGCTGGTGTGAAAGCCAGCAGGGCTTTTGGAGGAGACACTTTTGACGAAAGTTCGGAGATGGGGGGTCGAGGGAGGCGACTGGGGTCGCTTACTGTTGGTCGGTCTGTGATGATGATGAGGGTCGACTGTCTTCCGGCATGGTTGTGGGGATCTCAGGGAGCGAGCCGGCGGCGATCTTTGCGTGGCGGCGGGCAATCCAGAGCGGCGCGTCGATGCCGGGAATCTCGACTTCGATCTGGATTTGGAACCATTGCGCGTGCGGGTCGATGCCGACGATCTTGACCCAGGTTCCTTTAGGCAGTCTAGCGACCGCAGGGTAGTCCTCGCCCGGGCCTGAGCGGGCGAGCAGGGTTTGCGGCTGGGTGATCAGCGCGGGCCAGGTCGCGATCTCGCGCGGGGTGATCCGTCTGACGCTCACCAGCAGGCCGTCGATCCAGGTCATATCGCGCAGCACCCAAGCGAGGGTATCCAGACCTTCTATTTGGATCTGGAGCCAGTTTTTGGTGGGGTCAATGCCGTAGATTTCGCCTGAAACGCCTTGGGGCACAATGGTGATCACCTTGTAGTCCAGACCGGGGCCGGTGCGTACTTTCATACTTTCCGACTGCGCAATCGCGAGCGGTCTGTCACTATTCGGTCCTGACTCCGGCTGCATTTCGTTTTCGCCGGTCGCGTGCGGTCGGAATCTCCCCAGGAGACCGCCGGCCACTTTGGTCTGATTGCGGGCAACCCAGAGAGGATCTTTCAACCCGACGACTTTGATTTGGAACCATTCGTCCTTTGGGTCAGTGCCGATGATCCGGGCCCAGGTTCCCTTCGGCAGGATGGTGTCGGCCTCGTGGTCTGGACCCGGCCCGAGGCGCGCGTGGACGTTGCGGGGTTGGATGATCATGGCGGGCAACGCGACGATCTCGCGTGTGGTGATGCGTCTGGCGTTCACCAGTGATCCGACCACCTGCGTCAGATCGCGGTAGATCCAGGCGAGAGTGTCCAACCCATCCAGTTGGACCTGGAACCACTTTTTGTCCGGGTCCATGCCGTAGATTGCGGCGCGCGTTCCCTGGGGCGCGGTGGTAATCACGTCGTATTCCAGACCCGGTCCGAGGCGCACGTTCACAGTTTCGGGCAGGGTGATCAGATAGGGCTTGGCTGCTGGATTCGGGCCCGGCCGGAGCAGTTGGGCAAGCTCTTTTGTCGTCAGTTGTCTGTACCCTCTGACCGAGCCGGACAGCTTGACCAGGCTCTGGTGGATCCAGGCGGGCCCATCCAGAGCGGAAAGCTCGATCAGGAACCATTTGTCTTCCGGGCCGAGACTGAGGATTTTAACACTCGTACCCTGGGGCACGGTGGTGATCACGTCGTAGTTGGTACCGGGCCCGACGCGCAGATGGGAGATTACGGGCCATGTATGGGCTGTGACGGTGAAAGCGCCGGCGGGGTAGCGACAGGCTCCGTCCAGGGACCCGACCAGAACTGTTAGATCGCTGCGAATCCAGACGGTCCCGTAGACGCCTTCGATTTTGACCTCGTACCAGTCGGCCCAGGGGCCGAGGCAGATGATTTGGGCGCGCGTGCCGTGCGGTACGGACCTGACTATCTTGTATAGGGTACTGGGTCCGAGACGCACATTGGTGCGATCGGGCTGGGTGATCGCAAACGGCCCTTTAGGCGGCGGAGGCTCTTGCGTGGGTTCGGGGGTTATTGGGGTCGCCTCGCTCTTTGGAGTCTGTGTGTCCCGGGACGGCTGGCCGTTGCTACCCTGGCCGCCGTTGCTACCCTGGCCGCCGTTGCTACCCTGGCCGCCGTTGCTGCCCTGGCCGCCGTTGCTACCCTGGCCGCCGTTGCTACCCTGGCCGCCGTTGCTGCCCTGGCCGCCGTTGCTACCCTGACCGCCGTTGCTGCCCTGGCCGCCGTTGCTACCCTGGCCACCGTTACTTCCCTGGCCACCGTTACTTCCCTGGCCACCGTTACTTCCCTGGCCACCGTTACTTCCCTGGCCACCGTTACTTCCCTGGCCA
>LXNJ01002499.1_pt1 | contig 10030 bp, 4 predicted proteins | sample 809081 | NCBI WGS metagenome assembly LXNJ01 (sample SAMN04870510, study PRJNA318959) | sponge metagenome | biome: sponge; feature: marine sponge reef; material: water | host: Petrosia ficiformis | place: Greece: Milos, Mediterranean Sea | collected 2013-05-29 | depth 5-7 m
GGTTCTGTTTGCCCGATCCGGCGACAGCGCAGTCCTGGCGTTGGATGCCTTCCTTCTCAAGAGCCGCATGATCGTCATGGAGGTCTCTCCTCATATCGCCGACCTCGCCTTCGATGCCTACCGGAGATACGGGAAGGTCAGCGGTCATGGAGCGGCCCTGAACTATGGCGACTGCTTTTCTTACGCCTTGGCCAAGCATCTGGCCGTCCCACTTCTGTTCAAAGGCGGTGACTTTTCGAAAACGGACATCCGGTCGGCCGCAGACGAGCGCACGGAGCAGCATCGACCTGCGGACACGTAGCGGCGACTCCGAGCCCTCCGGCGACACGGATATCTGATCCTTGCCTTGGACGATTGAGTACACCGAAACCGCCCGGACCCGACTTCGCAAGCTCGACAAACAGACCGCACACCGCATCGTCGATTCTATGAGGAAGATAATGCACGAACTGCCGAAGCGGAAGTGGCTATTCGGGGGATAAAAGAACACCGAAAAGACGGGAACGATATCCAACTCGTCAAGGATAGAAGATGTATCTGTCATTAAGAAGGCCGCGGAGATGAACGCCGAACACCTGCTCACCCACTTCGACCGTATAGCCGACGCCCCAGACGCCATCCCGCGCCTGCGGCGATTCATCCTTGATCTGGCAGTCCGCGGCAAGCTCGTACCACAAGACCCGAACGACGAGCCGGCGTCGGAACTGCTGAAGCGGATTGCAGCGGAAAAGGCGCGGTTGGTGAAGGCAGGGGAGATCAAAAAAAACAGTGACTTGCCCTTCGTGGCGACTTATGAGGCACCGTTCTCTGTTCCAGGCGTTTGGGAATGGACGCGAATTGGGAGTGTTGCCCACGTTGAAATGGGACAATCTCCGCCGTCGGAACACTACAATCGCACTGGTCATGGCATCCCGTTTTTCCAGGGCAAGGCGGATTTCGGAAAGCAATACCCAACAGCAAGATACTGGTGTACACAGCCGAAAAAGTATGCAGATACAGGTGACATCCTAATTTCGGTTCGCGCACCTGTCGGCCCCACTAACATAGCCAGCGAACTTTGTTGTATCGGAAGGGGTTTGGCCGCTCTTCGTTCACATAACGGCATGGACAGAGATTATTTGCTACGCTGCTTGGAGGCGTTTGAGCTTGTACTGGCTGCGCTGGGGTTCGGTACAACTTTCGTAGCAGTCAACAAGAACCATTTAACGTCATTTGTAATTCCTCTCCCGCCTCTCGCCGAACAACACCGAATCGTCGCCAAGGTCGATGAACTGATGGCCCTCTGCGACCGCTTAGAAGCCGCGCGAGTGGAACGAGAGGCGACGCGCGACCGGATGGCGACAGCGAGCCTCGCCCGCCTCAACACGCCAGACCCCGACCCGGCGACATTTCAGAATCACGCCGCCTTCGCACTTAACAACTTCATCCCACTCACCACCCGCCTCGACCAGATCAAAGCCCTCCGCCAAACCATCCTCAACCTCGCCGTCCGCGGCAAGCTGGTCCCCCAAGACCCAAACGACGAACCGGCATCGGAGTTGTTGAAGCGTATCGAGAAGGAAAAGAAATCCTTGATAAGGTCAGGAACGATCATGGGAAGAAAGTATTCTTCTCCCGCCATCATAGATGATTTGGATTTTGACTTGAGAGCAGGCTGGGTTCCTACAAAATTTCGGGAAATTCTCGTTGAGTTACAGACTGGACCCTTCGGTAGCACCTTACACCAAAACGACTACGAGAAGGGTGGTACACCAGTGGTTAACCCAGCGTCGATCCATAACGAACGTATCGTCCCAATCGAAAAAATGGCCGTCGGCCCTGCAACTCTAAGACGGCTTGCCACGTTCCGGCTACGGCAAGGCGATATCGTGATGGGTCGTAGAGGCGAGATGGGACGATGTGCGGTGGTTACGCAGCAGGAGAATGGGTGGCTTTGTGGCACGGGAAGCCTAATCCTTCGGCTGCCAAAGTTTTTCTATTCTCGGTTCTTCGTGATGTTGCTTGGCTCGCCTTATGCGCGCGAATACTTGGGTAGGTCATCGGTCGGCGCAACTATGCAGAATTTGAACCAGTCTATCTTGCTGAACTTGGTCATAGGTCTCCCACCCCTAGCCGAACAACACCGCATCGTCGCCAAAGTCGATGAATTGATGGCCCTCTGCGACCGGCTGGAAGCGAGCCTCACCACGGGTGACGAAACGCGGTGTCGATTGATTGAAGCGATGTTGTATGCGGCGCTGGCGCCGAACGGGATGCCCAAAAATTAGAGGGAATGTTTATCGATCTGCTGCTCGAAAAAGGCTTGGCTCGCCGGTACGACGGCGGACCACGAAACCGACCTACCTGTTCCGTCACGTCGTATTAGTCGCCGTGAGCTTTCCTCTGATTTCCCGTTTGACTTGGACGAAATTGGGGAAATGTCAGTACTATTCACTAGCTAAATGACACAATCTACGAGGCGGCGATCTGGCTAAAATTGAGATCTGTAAGGATGGTTGATCCGCCCTTTGAAGTACTCGACCTTAAGAGCTTTACTGATGCGTATGACGGCAATAGTGTGTTTCCACTTAGTTCGTTCGCGATATTCTCTCTCGCACAGTTCCAGTTTAACAAGCAAGAGCAGGTCTTTATTGTATTTGGCAAGTATCTTTTTAAGCACCGATGACGTGCAAGAAAGGCGGCGCCCAGAATGTGTTCTTTCCTCACTGTCGCTGTCCTCGCGACCCCAGGCCTGCGCGCACATCGCCTCCTTTCCTCGTTGGTCGTGCCAAGTTCTGCAGAACGGGTCACTACTGGTAAGGCGACAAAATGTCGCAAACTCGCGCGCGATGAAGGGCCTGAAATTAGCGTAAGCCACACCGTAGGGGTCGTGCTTATCAAGCAGAGTGTCACCGGAAGGACAGACGATCCAAGGCGTACAATCTTTCTCTTTTCTTCTTCTTAGATGTTCAAAATCAGCTTCGATCTCATCGAAGACCGGAAGCGAGACTATCATCGGCTCTTCGCGAATAAGCTTTCGCACAAGCAGCCCTGCTTTGCTTGGAGGAACAAGGGCGGATGATATGTCAACCTTGACATTGTCGGCCGAGAACCACGTCCCCTCCACAATAAGCTCTTTGCCGACACGAGACGAGAGCCCGGCAAGTCGTAAGAGCGTGTTTGAATCACCCGTGAGCACAGGCGCTTCTTTTCTCTTTTCAAGGAGGGCTTCGCCCGTATCAAGTGGTGTTCTGTCCGTACCGTCAGACAACCACAAGCCGTCATTTCTCGTGAGACCGTAGTGCCTGAACCACGCGCCCCAGGGATCGTCCGCATTCCAAGAAGAATAGTCATCTGTAACAGGAAACGTGGCAAGAAGCTTACCGGCGACTAAAAAAAGTGCATGCCAGCCAAGCTGCAAACCATACGTATGATACTGCGAACCGATCTTGAGGATTGTTCGGCTGTAAGGGGATTCCCGGCCATCCAATTCATACATGCTGGAAACGTCTGGATCGAGTTGTTGAACACTCACGGAAATCATGTCTGCAACTTCCCAGCACCCCTTGCTAAAGATGCGGCTCAGATCATCCACGTCGTACTTCTGGAAATCATAATCGAGATAAAACTTGAAGTGCGGCTTGGGTGCGGACTTGCCCCGCCCTTGAGAGAAACCGCCACTCTCCCTGATTTTTTTCTTGAGACGTGGACGCGGCGAGAGGTTGACGTTTCGCAAGCGCTCTGCGGTACCGGCTGGCAAGTTGAGTTTCCCTGCATCGATACAGGCCAGTAGCGCACGCGCAGCAAAGTGCCGCATAAGGACATGGGGGTTGTTTTTTGTCATTGCAATCAAAAGGAGTTCATCCTTATAGCGCGCAATCTCAGCAGGATGGTCAAGCGCCATACGCGAGAGCGCGATAAGTAGCCAAAGCCGGGCATGGAAGTAGTAGAATTTAAACTCGGTAGCCTGAAATGCCCAGGCTGTTTGGTCGGTGAAATGGCCGACTAATTTATCGACAATCTCCCAGCGGCCAAATCTTGCGAAGCATCGGATACTATGAGCAGCGCACCACCTTTTTTCCGCGTTAGGAGAACCAAGCATACGCCACACGAGGCCAGCCGCGATTGCCGGAACGTCGTTCTTCGGATAGAGGCCATCCACCCAAGTCCCGTCCACAACATTGTCTGCAAGTCTGCCGGCGTCACTGCCAAATAAACGTCGGAGGGCGAGTTGAACTTGCCCGTCATCCGCCTGAGGACAAACGAATGAGGCAAACGCAAGCCAGACGACACCTGCGACAGGACTACCAGGGCGAGCAAAGATTTTGATGAGTTCAAGGACAAGTTCAGCAACATGAACGCCCGTCAGTTCGGATATTTCTTTAATGGCAGAACCTGATAGCCTATCGTCATGAACAAGGTCGTCAGCGTGAAGCTGAATGAGTGGCAGGGCTTGGTTTCTGTAAAGCTCGTCAAGTGCAACAGACGATCCTGCCCAACTTTTTTTACACACCTGTAGCTCTGCAAGTTTCCAGTAGAAAAAGAAATTCTCAAGCTCAGAAATATCTCTAACATATTGTGCACGTTGGCCAAAGTGCACTTTTTTGCGAAGTGCAGCGAAGAAGTTTTCTTTCAGTTCATAAGTATTCTTCAGACTGTTGAAGTCTTCAATCGCTTGTACAAGGGAGGTCTTATCCGTGGGATCTGTGTTGGCAGCAATGGAATCAAGCTTTGCGCGATTCTTGCGGGCGTTATCATCCGCACGCTTGCGCATCCGCGCGTCCAGCAGGTTACTGCTGTAATTGCTATGCTCATCACGGGAATCCCGCGCCTTGGTATAGCGTCTGCGGGCATCGGAAAGATAGCGTACCACGTCAGATTTTGGTCCCAAGGCTTCTTCGGCAAGTGCGCTAAGGTCCTCAACGGCGCTAACCGTCGCAACATCGGGATTGTCGTCTATGAATTGCTGAATGAGTTCGGTTATGACCTCAGGATCCGGCCCGGCTTGAACTCGGATCGCCTGCGCAAATTCTTTGGTGCCAGCGTAAAAATATTCGACGGGGTGCGCGAGGCGATTGAGAGCCAAAGCGTCTTTGGGTTCGATCTTTCCGTCTGCAACGAGTGCCGTAAGATACGGGAGCAAAGTATATTTTAAAGAAATCTTGGAGCGGTCGTCCCAGCGGCTGAGCTTTGCCAAACCGCGGAGGCCAGCCGCCTTTGAAAGACCGCGCCCGTACGCGCCCCAGAAAAACTTTTCCGGCTCCCCACTCATATTGAGTTCACAAATGTTGCTCAAGGTATGGAAATCACGTTCGTCGAGTTCCGCCCCCTTCATTTCGGAAGCAAACAGGAGAAGTTCGTTGATGAAAGCATAGTCCCCCGAGCCGATGGCATCCATTTGCTCAAGGCCTTTGCGAAAATAGACCGATGCATCTTCAATGCTAGCCGGAAGCAAAGCGCGAGCGAGCGCGCCAAAGTGAGATGCCCGATAAGTGACCTCGTCCTCGGCTTCGATAAGCTTACTAGCTTTTGCAGCCAGTTCGCCGGCAAGTACCTGCAAGGGCTGCCTATTTGCCAGAATCGAAACGAGTCGTATGAGGTTGTGTGCCCCTATGTCCTGTCCATCAACTGTTTTAAGGAAACGCTTCACCGATGTGGATTTGAGTTCGCTTCGAGCCCATAGGATGAACAGAGCTACTTTGAGGCCAAGTGCACAGAAAAAATGATTGATCTCGTCGGTTCGGTAAGGGTCCCTTTTATTGCGTGCATCTTCCCAGGCTTTGAGTAATTCCACGAAAGCTTTGTCGACACGGCGCGAAGACGCCGCAAGGACGCTTGAAAGTGCTTTAGTAAGTGAAAGAAGCGGCTCTAAACGGTGATCGATAAAACGCTCGGCATACTGTTTCTCGTCGTCGCTTATGGTGTGGGTATGCTTCGCTGGACGTTCCTCATTGCGCTCCTTGCGAACGAACTTGGGCAACCTTTGCTTGACGTTGTCTCGAAATGCTGCACCGGCCAGCGCCCTGCTGATACGAAAACAGATCGGCACCAATTCCCTAGGCAGTACATCCTTCTCGTGAAGGACTTTCTTCTTGGCAGCGGAGACAAGGGCGGTTCGAAGCACAAATGAGAAGACACGACCATCAACAAAGGAAGCGTCGTGTAAGGACCATCCGTCTAGACGCTGATGCGACATAAGAAGCAAGATCGTCCGTGCTTCAGCATTTAGGCCTAATGATATTGCCAATGCAGTCGCTTTGCGCAATCCATCGTGAAGTGAGCCGTCCGGATAGCGTTCTGAGGGATGGAGTTTAGTCGTTTTTTTGCAGAGCTTGGCAAGCTTGCCGATAAGTTCTTTGCACGTTGATCGGGGAAGCTCTTGAAACGAAAGGGCTGTGGCCAGAGGACCGATGCCTGTCAGCGTATCGATAAATCTTGCGAGTCCACTTGGTGGCTGCGAGCGGATCGACTGCGCGAGACGCGTATAGTCGAACACATATTCGCAAACCTCGTAGGCATACCAATCTCGCCATGTCCCTAAAAACCGCGCTGCGTCCTGCGCGCGGCCCTGTGAAATCAGGAAGAACGGTATGGCTGCAATGTCAGGACACTCGGGACGGGACGTGAGCCTTCTGTTGTCGCCCGCCGTGCGTCGTTCATGATCGATCCACTCATTGGTTGCGACTGCATGACGGGTCGCTTCTTCGTATTCGCCCGAAAGCGTATTGGCTATTGCGAGTCTGGCGTGGCGTTTGCCCGGCCAGCCGGTTCGGGCTTCAAAAAGACGACGCGTAGAATCGACATCTGTCGCAGCCACGACAAGATCAGGATGATCCAGGATGTAATTGACGCCTCGCTGGTCGCCGGCGGCAACCGTCGAGAGTTCTACCAGAAGCCTGACGAGGCGATTGTAATCCTGGTTAATCGCAGCATGGAGAGTAGCAGCTTTTAGTCTTGCGGACCTGACGTTTCGCTTCCCGACCGTACTTGTTATTGTTTCAGGAATGCGGTCGTCGAAAGCAAGAGCGAAAAGCTGTTCGCCGTCATTGAGTTCATGCAAAAGGCCAGGTAGAGCGCGAGCTGCATAGACAGAAACGTCTTGGCGTTCGAGCAAATTCTTGGCGACAAGGCGCAGGGCATTCGTAGACGAAGCGTACCGATTATGAACCAGGGTCTCCGTAGGCTCGTCCTTGAACATCAGGCCTTCCTTGGTGCGTTCCAGCAGCGGCGCCAAGTCTGATGCAAAACTTTCGATTGCGCTTAGTTCAATACCATGGGCACCAGCATACTCATCAAGCGGCACGGGCGGAGGCAAGACGGCAAGGCCTGCCAGAAAAGCATCAATGTCGTTTCTTTCGTGACCGCGCTTGAAAGCAGTCTCGATCGCATCTGCAATCCTCTGTTGGATGAGTTCGTCCAGTTCGATCTTTTGATCGATCTCTGACTCGTCAAGGAGGTTGGAGCCGCTACTGAGGAGATAGTCAAGCACACGCGGATTCCCGCCTGAACGCGCCTGAGCAACATTGATCCCCACCTGCGAAACATTATTCAGCCTGGCACATAGAAAAGACGCTGTCTCGTCCCTACTGAAAGGGCGTAACTCAAACTCGCGGTACTGTGCGTCAGTAGAGGGTTTGCGTTCGGTCCGGCAAGAAACAATGAGCTTCACGCCGGGGATAGGCTTGGCATATAAACTCTCCAACAGTTTGACGGGAAAGGAGTCGTCGCTATATCGGCGCGCCGCTTTATCTGCGTTATCTATGGCATCGACGAACAACACCAGTTCTCGGCCTGCTATCCTTTTGGAAAGCGTCTCGACACACTGATTGAGGCGCCGTCTGAAAGTTTGGAATAGCACATCTATACTAGGACAGTCGGGTAATATGGGGTCACACAAGCCACGAAACGCGAGCGTGTTCGCTATGTGAATCAATCCCTTCTTCGGTAAATGCCGTACATCTTCCGGTGAACGGTAGGCGCCGCCTCCAAAGCAGTCAAAGAAAACGACCTCATGACGTTCACGTATCTTGTCTGCTAGACTGTCCATGAAAACCGTCTTGCCTACGCCGCCAGCCGCATGAACAAGAAGCGGGGCCGAGAGGGTCTGAATCCGGGCAATCGCATCGGCGAGTTGTTCACGCTCAAGGACTTCTCCTACGTCTGCAAGGGCAGGCTCGCACGGCAAGAGATCTTTCTGATCGCCAATTTGCAGTGCCGCCAAGATGTCGGTGCGGGTGATGAGGTTCCGATTGGTGCTGGCGTTGCCGGCCTTTGTGCGAACCAAATCTTTTAACTGGCCGAGGCGTGCCTTTGCGATAGAGTCACTGGTCGCAGACCAATCAACGAGCAAACTTGCCAACTCGTCCTTGGTTGCCGGAAGGCTCCCCTGGTGGCCGATGAGCTTGCATTTTTGAGCGAATGCAGCAAGCGATTTCTCATCAAGACCGGCAGCGCGATTAAATTGCTTCGCTTGGCCCTCTATTTCTCCTGTACGCGGCAAGCCGCATGCAATGTCGTTTATTGCTCGGCGAAACGGCTCATAAATCGGCTGATTTGTAATGAGTTGAAATTCAAGTTTATCGTGCACGGCTTGAGTGCCGTATCTCTTCTTGCGTTCCCGGTAGGTTTCTGCAAACTTTTGAATCGTCTTCTTGGCATCACTGGCGCGAAACTCTTTGGCTTCGTTGGCCACTGAATACTTAAACTGAACAATGCTCGTCCGTGCCGCTTTCTCAAAGGTAGGTCGATGGCCATCGTAGTAGAGAGTGATGTCTGCGATTTGAATTGTTTGCGCAGAAGCGTGTGCCTGGTCGGTTGGAGAAAGGCCTTCGACTGCGATTGCGGCAAGATCGCTGCCCGGCCACAGGAGTTGCATGGCCTTTCGGGCGGTCCACGCCTCATGGTATTCGTGACCGTCACGAGACGCTCTCACTTTATCGACCAAGTGTCTCCGCTTCATCATTGTTCTGCCTTATGCTGAAGGCTGGCTGATGCCTCCCGAACGCTGTCAAGATTGTATTCAAAAGTTTTGGAAAGAAGCAGGTGAATCGTCACAATTTGGCTACTTCGATGAGCCGTTGACCTTCCTCCAATTCAGGGTCACGTGGGGAGTAAGGAATTGGTGGTATTTATTATATCCGCCGTGGTGGCTAGAATACCATCACTCCCTCACATGCGACCTGAACCTGAATAGGAGGAAGGCCAAGAATGGCCGATACAGGAGAGTAGATCACTTTGAGAGCGTTGCAGATAGTAGCCTATACGCTACTATGTCATATGTCCTAGGTACGACCTCGACAAATCGTCGCGTACGTGGCAGCCGATGGTCGTACGCCATTTGCGGATTGGCTCCGTAAGCTGATGGACCAGAAAACACGAAATAGCATCCGTGTCAGGATAGCGCGGCTCCGTCTGTAGGCATATGGCAAAGCGAACCGTTCCGTACGAAGAGATCCTCTCTCACGATCTCCAGGATCCTGAAGAAGCCGCAGCGTATTTGAACGCTGCCTTGGAGGACGCATCCGAAAATGGGGTAGATGTTTTCCTGTTGGCCCTACGCGACGTCGCAAAGGCGCGAGGCATGAGACAGCTTGCTCAGGATACGCAACTGAGCCGTGAGAGCTTGTACCGAACGCTGTCCCGCAAGGGCAATCCTCGCTTTTCCACCCTTGAGGCCGTGCTGGAGAGCGTCGGGCTGAAGCTTGCCGTGGAGGTCAAGCCCCTTCCTGGCTCCGGGTGATGAAATCCGTGGACAGTTGGTTGAAGCATTGTCGTGTGTGTCGTTCGAGGAGCCCATGAGATGACTGACGAATAGTACGGGATATGACCTCCGCGGCTTGGATGCTTGACCCGATATCAAAATAAGATTAACTTGAGTTAAACTTCAGGGGGTGCCACGATGCCAGAGATGATCAGTGCGAAAGAACTCCGAGAAAGGTTGCAGGATGTCGTGGAAAAAGTGCGGCATGGGAAACGGTTTACCGTTCTGTATAGAAGTCGCCCGGCTTTTGACATAGTACCGGTTGACAGTCCTCCGCTCAACAGCATCCCG
>LXNJ01002500.1_pt1 | contig 10029 bp, 8 predicted proteins | sample 809081 | NCBI WGS metagenome assembly LXNJ01 (sample SAMN04870510, study PRJNA318959) | sponge metagenome | biome: sponge; feature: marine sponge reef; material: water | host: Petrosia ficiformis | place: Greece: Milos, Mediterranean Sea | collected 2013-05-29 | depth 5-7 m
AGGGGATCCCCAAAAGAGTTTTCTGATGACAAAGCTGACCGGGTCGGGGGTGGGGTACGGCGACCGGATGCCGAGGTCGTATTCCAGTCTCAGCGGTGTCGCCATCGACGCGATCCGGGCATGGATCGCGGCAGGGGCGCCCCGGGACAGCGTGGTGGCGGATGCACCCGACCTGGATCGCGTCCTGCACGGGACGGAGTTTTATTTTCAACCGCCGGCGCCGCCGGCGCGGGGGATTCAGCTTCACCTGAAACCCTTTGCAATCGGGCCGCGGTCGGAACGGGAGATCTTTTCAACAACGCGGCTGGGTACGGCCGAAGACCTGATGGTGAACAAGATCGAGGTGGTGCAGCCGGAGGGCAGCCATCATTTCATTCTTTATCAGACGACGGACGAAAACCCGCCCCCGCCGGGCGTTCGAGACCTGGATCCGATCGAGGCGCTCGGGATCTTCCGCAAACAGTTCGTCGTGGGCAGCCAGTCGCCGAAGGCCGTTTTCGATTTTCCCGATGGCACTGCGATTCCGATGCCGGCCGATGCGACCTATGAGCTGAACTCCCACTTTGTAAATGCGTCAGGCGAGAACACGCTCATCGGCGAGGTGTACGTCAATTTGCATACGATTCCGGCCGACAGTGTCAATGTAGTCGCGAAACCCATCTTCGTCAGCAATTTCGGCATCCGGGTCCCACCGGGTCAGACGGCGACGACCGGCCAGGACTGGACGTTAAGGCAGGACGTTAACGTGATCATGCTGTCCTCGCACATGCATCGCCACGGCCGCCGGTTCGACATTTTTCTGGGCGAGGAACGGATCTACAGGAGCGAGGAATGGGCCGAGCCGGTGACACTCCTGTTTAATCCGGTGCTTCAGGTCAAGGCGGGTGAAAGAGTGAGATTCGAGTGTACCCACGAAAACGACGACAAGGACTTCACCATTCGATTCGGATTTACGGCCGAGAACGACGAGATGTGTATCATGCTGGGGTATTATTATTGACAAACACGGAACCGATTTCCCGTACGGGATTCTCGCCGGAGGCAGTCTCGGTAAGGCGGATCGGAATCTCTCAGGCGACGTTCCGCAGTACCTCATCCAAAAGAACACCGTTGGTGGAAATGGCTTCTCTGCCCCGAATGGTCGGTTTTCCGCGCCAGTCCGTAAACGTGCCGCCCGCTTCTTCCAGAATAGGCTGCAGCGCGGCGCAGTCCCACACCTCCATTACGGGGTCCAGCATGATTTCCGCACGCCCTGTGGCCACCAGGACGTGGCCGTAACAGTCGCCCCATCCCCGGCAGTACGCGACCCTTCCGGCGAGGTTCAGGTACGCGCCATCCTTGCCGTATTCCGCGAACGACTCGAAGTCGGTGGCGCACAACAGGGCGTCTTCCATGCGTGAGACACTTGAGACTCGTGCTGGCCGGCCGTTCCACGTGCAGCCCAGTCCCCTGGCGGCGCAGACCATCTCGTTCATTGCGGGAAGGTGCACCACGCCGACCGACGGAACGCCATCGATTTCCACGCAGATCATCACGCCGTAGAGCGGAACACCGTGGACGAAGGACTTCGTACCGTCGATCGGGTCGATGATCCATCGGCGGCCGGTCCCGCCGTCCCGGTCGCCGAATTCTTCTCCGACGATGGCATCGTCCGGGAAACGGTCCTGTATCAGCCCGGCGATCCTGCGTTCCGCGGCACGGTCGGCTTCGGTTACGGGGCTGTCGTCTGATTTTATGTCAACCTGGACGCCGGTCTGAAAGTAGCGCAACGTAATGCGCCCGGCCTGCCAGGCCGCGTGGGTGCTGAAGGCCAGAAGATCCTGGAGAGTAGGCTCTGCCATGGTCGTCTCTTTCTCTGTTCCGCAAGGTGTATTGACCGCGTGACAACGTCCGGCGTCTCACGCCGGAAATGAGCCGGGAATGCCGGGTTCGTGGCTGGAATGTATGCAGCCGATGGAAGGAAGTCAAGCCGGCCCGGGCATTGTTCAGAGTTCCGCTTGCGTTTTCGTTCCGGAATGTTTATATTTTTCCCGGAGGCTGTATCCTCTGGATTCAACCTCTAAAAGTGCCTTGAATCTACGTAAGGGTGACCCAACCGGAAGTTATTCCACAGGTTACTGTGGAACTTCGTCAATAATTTTCGGCACCTGGTAGGTTAGGCGCTTTTTTTATTTAATGCGCCGGACCTCAAAGCGTGTGTACCGCTGGCCGCGCGTGCGGATTGACGGGAGGCATTTATGCTGGACGTCGAGTTTGTCGAACCTGTGGAAGTGGAAAGAGCCGCCCGGATTTTTCATCGTGACGGGTTTGTCGTGATGCGAAATGCATTGACGCCCGGGCAATTGGCCTACACAAGGTCGGGGGCCGAGCGCGTGATCGCACAGCAGACGGCGGACATTCCGCTGGAAGACGCGAACCGCGGATACGCGCGCTACTCCTTCGGTCCTCAACACCACCACCCGGAGTGGGCTCAACTGATTGATTTGCAGACGGTTCTACCAGTCCTGGAAGCGATCTGGACAAGCAGTGAATTCCACTGTTGGGGCGCCGGAGGAGATTACTCGCTGCCCGGCGCAAGGATTCAGAAGCTGCATGCGGATATCACGGATATGCTCCGCGATCCCCAGGGTCGGGTGAATGTAATGGACCTGCCAACCCCGGTAATCGTGGTGAATTTCCCCATGGTGGATTTTACGGAGATCAATGGCGCCACACGGTTTGTGCCCGGCACCCACCGCAATCGGGATCCGGTGCCCGGGCTGGAGGAGGAGCCGGACTGGATGAAGCGGTCGATCGTATGCGGTCCCGCGGGTGGAGCGGTGATTCGTGACATCCGTTGCTGGCACGGGGGTACGGCCAACCGGTCGGGTGAGATTCGCGCGATGACCAGCGTGGGTTATTCGGCGCCGTGGTTCGTGTGGCTCAGAAGGGAACACCCCTTGCCCCGGCCCGTGTACGATTCCCTTTCGGATCGGGCGAAGGACCTGACCCGGTTTATCGTGGAGGTTTGAGCGGCGGCAACGGGGACGCGGTCCGGTGATGACAGGGCAGCGGCACTTGGCAATACGATCGGCCCCGCAGGGTTGGGGGGCCCGGGCCGGGCGGCATAGAAGCGAGCCGAACACGAGGGGCGCAACGTCAGTTGCGCCCCTCGTGTTATGTATCAGCGTTCGTATCCCACGTCCTGCAGCAATACCTGTATTCCGGTATTGTGCGCTTTGGCCGCCGCTGTGGAAACCGCAACGCTTTCCAGTATTTCAGGGTACGGAACCGGGGAATGGCGGGTTTCAACCATCTGTTTCATCAGTTTGATGTTCTCGTACGCGCCGTAGGGGAAGACGTAGTCGCCAAGGGGCGCTGAATGTATATCGCCCATGTTTCCATACGCGCTGGCGTAGAACGCGCAGTGATAGGTTTCTCCCGTGTCGCAATTCAGCATGGCGCCGCGTCTGGGAAAGCGGGGTTCCTCCGGGTAGACCAGGCGCATGAAGCCGCCGGTGTTTTCCCCCATGGATTCAACGGCGCGCACGCCGGATCCGAAAAAGTTCTGTGCCAGGCAGATGGCGTGGATCTGACCCGCCATGGAGGGGCCTCCCCCGCGGATGGAAACGAATTCCAGGTTACCGACTTCCGGAAAACGAGCGGCGAATTGACTGGCCTGCGGGAGCGTATTCAGAATGGAACGTGAAAGCATGGGGGCATTGTGATTCCGGGCCAGGCCGACGATGGCGTACGCGTTGTCCAGGTTGTTCGCAAGCGGCTTGTCGATGAAGGTGGGTACCCCTTTTTCCAGGCCGGGCCTGGCCAGTTCGAGATGGTCGGCGCCATCGTAATTGCAGTCGGCCACCAGGACGAGGTCCACGTCGTCCGAGACTTCGTGAAAGTGATCGCACACCCGGGGTCTGGAGGTGAAGACCTGCGCGAATACATCGCCGACGCCGGGATGTTCGTCCCAGACACGCGCGATTTCGAATTCGTGGAGGCACGGAACGGTCATGCGGGTGGGGTCGCTGTAGAATGTATAAAAGTAAAAGTGCGCCCCGCCGCTCATCCAGGTGTATGGCGCGCCCGTGCTGTCTTCCATGGGGTTCTGCAACCGCAGTGGCGCGTGTTCGGCCATCAGCGCGCCGTAATACATTCCGTGCATATCGCAGCGGATCAGTCCGACTCGTATTTTTTTCATCGCAATTCTCCCGAATAACACCGGCACAAGAACGCTCGACCAGGCATGCATGGACTTTCCGGCGGTTCCGAAAGCGAAAAGTATGAAAAAAAATACACCGGGACAAGAAGTTTCTCCTTGAATGCTGAACATATGTTCAGTATATTTCCGTGTGCTGGAGTACACTGCATTTTCTCCGGAGGCGTCAATAATTCTCAATCAGTCGGGTTACTTCAGCTTACAGAGGCTGGGCGATGATTGCCGAAATGCGCGAAGGACGTGCCGTACGTGAAGACATATCGCTGGAATATTATTACAAAGAGGTCGATCGGCATCCGCAGATCGATGCGGCCGAAGAGCGGGCCCTCGCGGCCAGGATCGAAGCGGGGGACGAAACCGCAATAGCGGCGCTTGTCAACGCGAATCTTCGTTTTGTCATTCATATCGCCAGAGGATATCAGAACCAGGGCCTGCCGCTGGGAGATCTCATCAACGAGGGAAATTGCGGGCTGTTTACCGCTGCCCGGAAATTCGATCCGAGCAGGGGATGCAGGTTCATTACATACGCGGTCTGGTGGATCCGGCAGCACATTCTGAAGGCGCTGGACGTCCAGACCCGGACCGTCCGCGTGCCCGCCAGTGTATTGAACGATATCGGCCGGATGCGAAAAACCGAAATTCGCCTGATGCAGCGCCTGGAACGAAACCCCGAGCCGGACGAAGTCGCCGCACAGTCCGGTTTGCCGGTCAAGAGGCTCAACCGCTGCCTGGACGGGGGCGCAAACGCCGTCTCACTCGATTCCGCTGACGCGGACGACCACCTCAGTCCTGCGGAGACGCTGTCGGACCTGCACGTCGCCTCGGCGGAAGAGACGCTCCTCGAAAAATGCCGAACGCGCGCCGTAAAGGACACGCTCGAAGTTCTTTCGGAACGTCACAGGAAGGTCATTATGCTCTATTTCGGTATGCAAGGCGAGGAACCTACGACGTATCAGGAGATCGGACGCCGGCTGGGAATCAGCCGGGAACGGGTGAGGCAGCTGAAGGAGGACGCGTTCGGAAAGTTGAGGCAGCCGTCAATAAGGAAACGTCTGGAGGCGCATCTGTAGGTTGGCCGGGAGGATGGCCCTGGGGCAGGACACTTGGATTCAATGTTCATTGGTTTCGGGTCACGGCGATGCCGCGACCCGTTTTTTTCTTTCGGACATCTGCACTGAAATACCCCTTCGATCCTTCCGACGCCGCTGGTTTCCGGACGTTTGCTCTTGACGAAATTGAGCAAATGCTTCAACTTATACGCGTTCGCATCCCTCTATCCGGTTTCTGGAGGCCTTCTGCCCGTGCAGATTATCATTCTTGCGATTCTCGGCGCCCTGGTACTGATATGGGGCGGGGTCTTTGCGCTCATCCATTGGGCGAAACCCCTGTTGCAGAAGCACCTGTTGGGCTTTGGCGGCTATGTAAGCGTCGTGTCGGGCCTGGTGGTCTTCCTTGTGATTCAAACGGCCCTCCGGCAGCAGGACGCGGCAATGAAAGACACCCGCGAGCGCCTGGACAGGACGGTGGAGACGTTCAGGGAGAAGCTGGACGAGCAGGGCGCGAAACTGCTGGACCGGACGCTGGAAAAGGTGGATCTGACCAAGTCGGAATGGGAAGTTCGTGCAGACCTGCAGGAAGAGCGGTCGCGCCACGCGCGCACGAAGGCCGATCTCCAGGAATCGCGGGTCCGGCTCCGGCAGACACAGACAGAGTTGACAGAAGAGGCAGATGCCCGCGGCGCCTATTCGGACAGCCTGAATACGGAACGCGCGCTCAGGCGGGATTCGCAGACGCGCTTCGCGATGGCGGAGGCGCGCCACAAGACGACCCTCGAAAGTCTCGCCCGAACGCGCGAAGACCTTGCGGGCGTGGAGGCGCGAGCCAACCGGCAGAAAAGAGAAATGGCCCTGCTTCGCACGTCCCTGCAACGTGCGGAGCAGCGGGCTCAGCAGGCGCTGAAGAACGCGGCTACGGCGCAGAATGAACTCATCAATACAATGAACAGGCAGGTCAAGGCGGCTGACACCCTGCAGGCCGCCGTGGACTCCATCTACGACAAGGTGATGAAACGCCCGCGGGGTCCGTAGTCCGAAACGGGGGGAATCACCTGGATCAGGATGTTCCGGTACCGGACGCATCCTCCAGCCTCGCACATCACCGCGGTTCACCAGGCGTGAAACCGCTTCATTCGGAGGTGGCTTGTGAACAAGGGAACCGATCCATCCGGCGACAGGAAACGTATTGTCATCGTTGTGGGTTTTCTGGCGGCATTGCTGGTTGTTCTGTTGCTGACGGTCTGGAAGCCGGATACCGTTCCTGAAATCGACCCGCAGGTTGCGCAACTGGAGAGCGATATTGCGCTTTATACCGGCCAGATCGATTCGTTGAACGCGCTGGTGGATGAAATGGACTCACGCATCGATGCAATGCGCGCCCACGTAGACAGCGCAAGAGTGTCCAACCGGAAGCTCCTGACGTCGCTGCACAGGGTGACGAGCGAAATGAGAGAGTACCAGGCGTTGTACAGAAAACAACAGGCGATGAACGAAAAGCTGGTGGCGGAACTCAAACAGTTGCGGGGTGAGAAGGATCAGGCGACGGCGTCTGTCCGGGCGTTGAAGATCGAAGTCGATACGCTGAACAAGCTGCTGCACGACAAGACAACCCGCCTGATCAGGCTGGAATCCAGCCTGAAGGAGGCGGTCGAGCAGGCGCAGACCATGCAGGAAACCGCAACCTCCGTGCTGGTCTATGTTGGCACCGAGGCCACACTGAAAGAGGCGGGGTATCTGAAGACGTCGCGGGGGATAACCATCAGGAAGAAATACAGACTCATCGGCTTTCCCGACGTTACCAACGAGCAGAACCTGGATACCATCAGGAGGGCGTCTATCGGTGAAACCATCGCGGTTCCGGGCGAACTGGCGGCGCTATGCGACAGGCACGGCAAATTGAGCGAGCGAAACGAATACCGTGCCAGTAAAGGGCCCGCGGGGCAGACGATGGTCACATTCTGGGACTCAACGCTGATAGGCCAGCGCGTACTGGCGGTGTTGAAGAAAAAATAACAGGCGGATTCAGAGGAACTTTCAGCCCGGCCGTCCATAGAGGCGGCCGGTTTTCTTTGCCCGAGCTACGCGTTTTCCGTCGACGCTGCGCCCGCGGCGGGCTACCACATATGTACGAACACCGCCGGACGGACCTTTTTCCCCGTAGGGGCCGTGGAGAGCAGCGAGTCGGCGTAGGCCGCGTGTCTGACCATATAGTCCCTGCTGCCGCCGCGAAGGAAGAGGTGGAGATTGCGGTCGGGCTGGGCGATAAGCCCGGTGGTGAGGCGCTCGAACTCCCCGGGCCGGAGCAGCCTTTCGACGGATTTTCCGTCGCTGGAGAGGCCGGGTCCCTTTGCCGTGTAGATGAGGACCAGGTCCGCCGACCTGGGGTCGTGGTGGTGCACGCGCCAGACCGGCTGTGCGACGTTGAGGATCATAATGCCCAGGGTGAGCATGAGCATCATGATGCCCAGGAACAGTTCCTTGCTGACGTCGTGTTCTTCCGCCTGGGTGGCGGCGCGCTGTAAGAATCGGCTTCTCAACCTGCTTCGCTCCCCGGGTCGTCTCTCATCGCCAGCCAGGCCCGTTCGAGGGCGCCGACCCGTCCCATTAGAATGTCAATGCATTTTCTCAACGGCAGGTATGCCAGGAGGGCAATCAGGGTGGTCTTGAATGCCAGGGTCAACCCGTCGGCCATATCGCGGAGTACTTTGAACGTCTCGGTGGCTTCGTCCAGCCGAGCGAGCTCCTGCGCCATGAGCAGGATACCGCAAACCGTGCCGAGGTATCCATAAAAGGGAATGCGGCTCAGTGCGCGATGGCCGGACAGCAGCCGTTCGCCGATAACCCCGATCAGGTCTGTGATCAACTCGTCGTCCCTGGCCTTCAGGTCCGTGAATGAATCCGCTTCGGTCCTGAGGTCTCTCAAGCCGGCCTGCCGGCGCGCAAGCAGCGTGGGCGGCCCCGAGGCGGATGACGTGGAACCCAGGGCCTCCTCCTCGACGCGAATCCGCCGCCAAACATGCACGATAACGGAAAGGTGCGCGATGGAGGCCGCCAGGATGAGCGCGTACGCGGTGCGGCCCACCCATTCGATCCAGCTTTCCGACAGGGCAACGTACAGGTAGTAGTAAATACCCAGCGCGGCGACGCCGAACCCTGCGAGGCCGCCTAAAACGCCGCTCGTCAGTCTCGCGTGGTTCGCCGGGAGTCCGTACCGCAATTCTTCACGGCAGATTGAAACCATCTCCTGGATCAGTGTAAGCGCGCCTGCCATGGCGCACGCGGAGGCGAAGAAAACCACAATCAGAATCTCAAACCAGGCTAAATGCTCCACGACGCGTACTCCCCTGTGTTCCTGCCCGGAAACAGATCGCCACAGTTCGGCGGATGAATGGTGACCTATTTCCAGGTTGGGACGCCCTGAAGACGGTTGGTCCCAATTCGAAAAAAACACCAACTCGGCGACGCGACGAAACCCCCTGAAACGGGGTGTAACGGTCGTCAAAAAGACATGCTTTCAGTTCACGTCCAGTGACCTGGTGTATCCTGGTCATCCGAAGTTAAATCGCCTTTATCTACTTGCATATATGCGGTTTTACTTCCCCGAAGCATTACGAATCAGAGTCAGATTCGCAATGCATCCGTTCCTTTCGAAACGACGTACCAGATATAGGCGGCGAGGATGATGCTGGGAAACAGCAGCCCGGCGCGAGACCCGCGCCCGCTGCTTGCTCCGAATCCTCCGCGTTCACCGGATTCGGTTGCAGCGGATTTGCCTTCACTGCCGCGCCTTTCAGAAACCGTTTGTTCGCCGGGCGAACGTTCGTCGGGCGGGCGATAGGCGTCTGTACGTTCGCCGCTCTTCGTACCGAACGCCGCCGGTCCCGCGGCCGCAATGGCGGCGTCTTCTCCCTTCAGCGTCCGTTTATCGGGGTAGACGAGGCGCTTTTCCGTCTCGGCCAGTTTCTCCGCCCACAACTCGACTTCCTTTGCGAAGGTGAGCGACGTTGCTTCCTTGAGCGGTCCGGCCTTGCCCAGGGTGAAGCTGACTTCCGGATTCCGATGTCCCGTATAAGCGGTCTGAAGGACGGGATCCGTGGTTTCCTGCAGCTGGCCCTTGAGTCTGGCGCGTGTTTCCTGCAGGGAAATCAGATTCTGCAGGAAACTGTGGTAGTCCATACGTTTCTGCCGGGTCTCCGGCGCCTGAGCCCGGGACGGTTTCGCCAGGGCCTGTTCGATTTCCCGCCGGGTGAATCCTTTTGAGAATTCCGCCTGGCCGAAGATCATGGAATGCCAGATGACTTTGGCCGACGGGATGTCGGGAACGGGATGCGCGTAGAAGATTTCGAGTGCCGGGCCACTCTCCGTCTGCCAGGTGTCGTCGGAAACCAGAATCGGGTGCAGCGCGCTGTTTGCTTCCTTGAGGAAGAGACCGAAGAGGAATCCGCTTTCCACGTGGTCGGTGTCCCAGCACCGGGCGCGGATCCGATTCCTGTTTTTGAGGTAGAGGTGCGGGATCTCGACCTCCACCGGTGTGAGGCGGGTTTCCCCGACGGAGAAGTCATTGATCCACACGCGCGCCTCGTCATCTGCCCAGAAGATGCAGACAACCGAGGTCCCTTTCGGAAGACGCAGGGCGTCGGCGGTTCCGGGCAGGCGTTTTTTGTCGATGGCTCCCGGGTCGGCCGCGCTCATCACGCGAATCAGACTGTCGATCTGCGCCGAGACCGCGTTAAACTCCTGGCGAATGGAAAGCGGGCCGCGGTCGGTCTGAAC
>LXNJ01002501.1_pt1 | contig 10024 bp, 7 predicted proteins | sample 809081 | NCBI WGS metagenome assembly LXNJ01 (sample SAMN04870510, study PRJNA318959) | sponge metagenome | biome: sponge; feature: marine sponge reef; material: water | host: Petrosia ficiformis | place: Greece: Milos, Mediterranean Sea | collected 2013-05-29 | depth 5-7 m
TGCCTAAAGTGGAGCGACACTAAGACGGTGGACGCTAAGCGAAAACCGCAGTCGCAAGGAAGCACAAGCCCCTACCTTTAGGTAGTGGGTACCTATGACACACGTATTTTGTGTAATGATATGCGAAAGTTGAGAAGTTTATATGAGTTTAATTGAAGGGCTATCCATTGGAATCGCCGCGATACGTGCCAACAAGATGCGTTCGTTACTAACGATGCTTGGCATAATAATCGGTATAGCGGCAGTGCTTGCAATGATAGCTATCGGAGATGGCGCAAAAGAGATTGTCCTGCAAGATGCACAAAAACTCGGTGGTGCGAACCAGTTCACTTTATACCGCAGGTCAAAGAAAAAACTTGGAAAACACAACATCCCAATCCGCACAAAGGAATATCTAAACTACGGCGATGTGCTTGCCATTAAAGCGGAATGTCCCACGGTGAGTGATGTCACCCCAAGGATACGAGATTGGAAAGGAATATTAATCCAAGCCCCTGGTGGTGCTGAAACCCGTGCTGGATATAACGGTGTAGATTCATCTTTTAAAACTGCAATGGATTGGAAACTGCAAGATGGACGATTTATTACAGATGAAGACGTAAAAAACGCAGCCAAAATTTGCGTGCTTGGCGATGAGGTGGCAACCGATCTATTCGGCAACAAATCTCCTCTTGGGCAGGAGATAAAAATGGCCCGGCGTGTAAGATATTATGATCATCGGGGAAAGAGACGTAGTAGACGTATAACCGAAAGGTTCACGGTTGTAGGCACAATGATGCCAAGAGGTAGAAGTCTGCGATTCGGTTGGAGTTTTGATAGCATGGTCTTTTTTCCGATAACAACCACTCAAGAACGTTTCACTGGTGATGATAAGATTCAAGAAATCGTGGTCTACGCAAACACTGTTGAGGATGTTCCTAATGCAGTTCGAGAAGTAAAAGAAGTGATCCGCAGCCGGCATAAAGGCGAAGACAATTTCGTCAAAATCTATGAGATGCGGAAAGGCATACGGCAGCTGGAAAAAATAAGCAAGATGATTAAAATCGCATTGGGTAGTATCGCAGGTTTTTCATTGCTTGTTGGCGGTATTGGCATTATGAACATGATGTTAGTTGCAGTAACAGAGCGCACGCGTGAGATCGGTTTGCGGAAAGCACTCGGCGCAAAACCACTTGACATAATGTTTCAATTTCTCATTGAGTCAATTACAATGTGTGCAGTCGGCGGAATTATAGGTATCGGTTTAGGTATTTTCGTTGGTGAAAGCATGTCAGTTATCGCAGTTAAGATCGCTAAAATTGTGCCTGAATGGCCTGCAGTTGTTTCTGCACAGTGGGTTTTGATTTCAGTATTATTTTCCGCTGCAATCGGAATATCTTTTGGATTGTATCCAGCAATCAAAGCATCTATGCTTTCCCCTATTGAAGCCCTACGAAAAGAATAAGTACTATCAGTTTATAGTAAAATCGAAAAATAACTGGACATTTTCTTAAGGTTAGCGGCGTTTGTAGTCGCGCAATTCATTGCCAAATCAACGCCAAGCGCACTTGGGCGAATACGCGTATGGTATTCACCATGACTTGTCGCCTCGGACATTTACCGTGTGTTTGAAATCCGCATAAGAACAGAATGTCCAAATAATTATGAATTTCAATATAAAAGAATTCAAATATATTCCACACCTTGAACCTATCCCAATAAACCTATTTTTATAATCACGTCTAAAGTTGAAAACAAGATTGAATTTCAACACATTAATTGCAATTGTAGATCGTTATGTTTACAAAGCACGCTTGCCATCAGGTGTCTAAAATTTTTATATATTGTCAATATCTTAAAATTTTCGGAGAATAAAATGCAATTGATAGAGGCACTATTTGTCGGGATCACCGCCATTCGCTCTAATAAGATGCGATCATTGCTAACAATGCTTGGGATTATCATCGGCGTTGCGTCTGTGCTTGCAATGATTTCAATCGGTGATGGTGCGAAGGAGATTGTTTTGCGTGATGCTCAAAAACTGGGAGGGGCAAACCAGTTTACTATCTATCGCACATGGTATAAACGGGTAGGATCGCAATGGGTTAGAATCCGTAGTAACGAGTACATGAAATACGACGATGTGTTGGCAATTGAGGCTGAATGTCCGTCCGTGAAGGCAGTGACCCCAAGAATTCCAGAATGGAGAGGTGCGTTAATTGAAGCTGCAGGAGGCACGCAAACCCGTGCTGGATATAATGGTGTAGATGCTACCTATCATACTTCAATGGACTGGAAAATTCAAGAGGGACGATTTATTTCTGATGAAGATGTGGAAAATGCTGCGACTGTCTGTGTACTTGGAGATGAGATTGCAACTGACTTATTCGGTGATAAATCTCCGCTCGGCCAGGAAATAAAAATCGCAAAAGGTGACGGACGTTATGACCGATACGGCCGTAGGGACCGCAAGCGATCAACCGAACGTTTTACGGTTGTAGGAACAATGACACCAAGAGGCAGAAGTCTCCGATTTGGTTGGAGTTACGACGGTCTTGTCTTTATGCCGTTTTCAACCACGCAAGAACGTTTTACTGGCGATGATCGGATACAGGATATTGTCGTTTATGCAAACACTGTTGAAGATGTTCCGAAGGCAATAGAAGAAGTAAAAGCAGTCATCCGCAAGCGGCACAGGAACCAAGATGATTTCATCAGAATCTTTGATATGCGTGAAGGTATGGCGCAGTTGGAGAAAATCAGCAGAGTGATTAAGATAGCGTTGGGTAGTATTGCTGGTTTTTCGCTGCTTGTCGGTGGTATCGGTATTATGAACATGATGCTGGTTGCTGTCAGCGAACGGACGCGTGAAATAGGACTGCGGAAGGCTCTGGGCGCAAAACGATTTGACATTCTTATTCAATTCCTAATGGAAGCAGTTGTGATGTGTGGTTTGGGAGGACTGATAGGAATTGGTCTGGGCGTCTTTGCTGGGCAGGGAATGGCACTTCTCGCTGTTAAAATCGCCAAAATTGTGCCTGAATGGCCCTCGGTTGTTTCAACAGAATGGGTTTTGATTTCAATATCGTTCTCAGCGTTAATCGGTATCTCTTTTGGGTTATATCCAGCAATAAAAGCGTCTTCACTTTCACCTATTGAGGCATTGCGTACTGAATAAATTCCTTATCCTGGCATTTCGTCATAAGTTTGTCCATCCAACTCTCTACCCGTTTTTGATTTGCGCGTGCCACCCCACTGTTTAAAGAAAAATAACACATTTTCTTTTTCACACTGGTCTTTGATGTCAACAACCCATTCCTCCTTCATTTCGCGGGCACCGGGACCAGACTCTCCACCCACGATAACCCAATCTATACCACTCAAATCCAAATGCGGGAGAGGACCAATAAGTGGTTCAAGCGAAAGAAATTTAATTTTCGCACCCGTTTGACGTAAATCGTCAATCCGATCCATCACGCGGTTATCCTCAACGCTAACCCCCATCCAAACGTTCGAAGGCCACGGCAACTTCGGACTATATTCCAAAAGCCGCCATGCTCGTTTTGTCAAAACTTGGAATTTATGCCAACTCGCCTCTTCCATCACAGAAAAAACTTCTTGAATATAATCCAATTTGATCTCTTCATGGAACAGATCACTCATAGAGTTAACAAAAATTCGGCGGGGTTTTTTCCATTTTAATGGTTCATTAAGTAAAGCGCGAATAGGGTCAACTTTATGTGTCCATTGTGGTCCAGCTTTAGTGTTTTTTGCAAAACCTTCGTAAGCCAAGCCTTTACCAGAAAACCGTGCTGCAATGCGTTCAGCGTAACAAAACCTACAACCTTCAGATACACGAGTACAGCCGCGCACAGGGTTCCAAGTAGATTCAGTCCATTCGATTTTTGAAGATAAGGTTGCCATTTATTGCTCCTTATGGAAATTCTAATCTAACTGTTGTAATGAGGATCCTTGGCACAACTCTTTTAAAAGGATGTCTTCTGCAATTTTAACTGCAATTGGGGCACCTTTTGGATTCCCAGCTGCAAAACACAACAGGTACAATGGAACATTTTTCGAATTGCGTAGAGAAAGTGGATTAGTTGCTACACCAGTAAAAATTCCTTGTAGTCGCTTCATGAAGTATTGTTCAATTTCTGTAAATATATTACCAACTTTTTCCCATCGCTCAACTTCACCAAATAGTGAATTTTCATCAGCCAGTTTGTAGAACACCTCATACCAACCTTCTTCACCCAAAAATTGGTTTAGTTTTTCCCGTATAGACTGGCGAATATCACTATTCCTTTTTAGCAACCTGTTGACGGTGCCAATTGGGAAAAGTAACCATAAATCAATAGCCTGTGTGTCGGCAATTAATTTTATTGTCTTCCATTCTACCTGCATACCAAATGGATCGAGAAATACTAACGCCCGATGTTGTTCCCAATTCTTATTACAAACATCAGTCAAATATTCATTTGCATCCGTACGTCTACACTCAATATTTTTTTTAGAGAATTCTTCGGTGAGTTTTTCCAGTTCGGAGTAATTTTCCTTATCTTCTTCTATAAAAATATATTTCTCAAACGGCGGTTCTGCTTCCAGAGCATTACGTGCCGAACCTTGCCGAAAGTTGATTACCTCTTGAGAGTCAAGTTCTGGAAATAATGTTTCACTTTCATCTTCATCAAGCATGAGTTCACGATAGCCAGTTCCTGCAAAGGCATCTATATAAGCAAATTTAAATGGCTGCTTATTCATAATCGTTGTGTAAGCTTTCAGATATTTCCGCACACAATCCAACTTTTGCTCTGTCCAGTTTCCACCAAAACTCTGACCAATAGTATTCATCCTGCTCCCCGATTTAAGTTAAACAAATTATCACTATATCACATTATACCAGTTTTCGTTGAATTTTGTCAAATAAGTTTTATACACAATTTAATCACATTCACTTTACAATAAACCTTTTTTCTAATTAAAACGTCAAAAATAGCATAATTGTGTTCCAAATAACATCATTAAACTCTTGGCAAATAAGGAAGGAGATAGTATTCTCACCTTTTTCTAATTGTCCGAACCTTATCTGCTTTTTTCTGTCTAAATTACAAGGCATGAAAGTTTAATCTTTTTATAAGTCTTTGGAGACAAGAAATGCGCATATTTGAGGGATTATCCGTTGGGGTTTCTGCAATTCGTAGCAATAAACTGCGATCGTTGCTAACAATGCTTGGTATTATCATCGGTGTTGCCTCTGTGCTTGCGATGATCTCAATAGGCGATGGTGCTAAAGAAATTGTGTTACAAGATGCACAAAAACTGGGTGGTGTCAACCAATTCACAATGTATCGCAGCAGCTACAAGCGAGTTGGAAGTCGTTGGATGCCGAACCGTAGCAACGAATATTTCAAGTACGAAGACGTATTAGCTATTGAGGCGGAATGTCCATCGGTGAAGGTTGTTGTCCCCAGAATTCCAGAATGGCGGGGTGTCCAGATTCAAACTAATGATGGGTCTGAAACTCGCAGCGGTTATAATGGTGTTAATTCCTCATTTTCGGAAGCGATGGACTGGAAAATTCAGGAAGGACGTTTTATTTCCGATGAGGATATTGAAAACAAAGCGAAAGTTTGCGTTTTAGGCACTGAGGTTGCATTTAACCTATTCGGTAACAGATCTCCTATAAACGAGGAAATCAAAATCGGTAGAGGTGGAGGCAGATTTGATAGATATGGCAGAGGGGATCATGTCCGGATCGCTGAACGTTTTACCGTAGTGGGAACGATGGAAGGCCGTGGCAGAAGTCTTCGATTCGGATGGAACCTTGACGATATGGTTTTCATCCCCATCACAACGGCACAAGAGCGTTTTACCGGTAACGATCACATTGTAATGTTATCTGTTCACGCCAACACCGTTGACGATGTTCCGAAAGCAATAGAAGAGGTGAAAGCAGTCATGAGAACACGCCATAAGAATCAGGATGATTTCTTCAGTCTCAGAGATATGCGTGAAGGTATGGCGCAGTTAGATAAAATTAGTAAAGTGATAAAAATTGCATTGGGTAGCATTGCAGGTTTTTCGCTGCTTGTCGGTGGTATTGGAATAATGAATATGATGTTGGTAGCAGTTAGTGAACGCACGCGTGAAATCGGTCTTCGGAAAGCACTTGGCGCTAAACGCTTAGATATTATGCTACAGTTTCTTATAGAGTCAATTGTGATGTGCATTATAGGTGGTGCTATCGGTGTTGGGATAGGTTATCTCGCAGGCGAAGGTATGGCACTTCTTGCTGTGAAGATCGTCAAGATGGTGCCGGATTGGCCCTCAGTCATCTCTATGCAGTGGGTTATTATTTCCGTCTCATTTTCTGCGTTGATTGGTATCTCTTTTGGACTCTATCCTGCACTAAAAGCGTCCGCCCTTTCCCCGATAGAAGCACTCCGCACTGAGTAAGAGGAGGTCTAAATGAACTTATTTGAATGTGTTATTTTAGGCATCACCAGTTTGCGACGAAACCCGCTCCGCTCCAGCCTGACAATTTTAGGAATAATTGTCGGCGTTGGTTCTGTCGTCAGTATGGTGTCTGTTGGTGACGGTTCCGCGGCTATGGTATTACGAGAGATTGAACGGACTGGCGGCACAAAGATTGTTGAAATCTATAAAGATGATTGGGATAAGCAATCAGGTACATTAAGTCGAGCAGCAGGTGAAGCTGTCAGAGGCAGGAGTCGTTGGCGTAGAAACCGCGCTGAGCATTTGGAAACAGATGATGCTTTTGAAATCTTAAAGAATGCACGCGGTATCGTTGATGTGGTTGCAGAAGATGATATGCCGGGCTGGAGCGTGAGCTACAAAGGACGTAAGAAAGAATCCCGAATTGTTGCGTCAACAGCTGGGTATGATCGTTCGCACAACTGGTACACCTTAAGCGGTAGATTTTTCAACGCGGATGAGGTAGAAGCTGCCAGCAGCGTTGCTGTGATCGGTTCTAAAATTGCGGAAGAGGTATTTCTCAATCAAGACCCGGTTGGGAAAGAGATAAAAGCTTCTCGACCTACTTATTGGCGGGGTAAGAGTGGACTATATGAGGTGCGCCTTAAGGTCATCGGTGTGATGGAAGAGAAGGGCGATGCCATGGACACTACCGGTTGGGATGATAGGTTCATCATTCCGATAACTACACTCCAAGAACGTTTTAAAGGGCGCCAAGATGTTGAACGGATTCGCGTCGAAGCTGTAGACATAGACACAATTCCGCTTGCAATATCGGATTCAAAACAGATTTTAGGTAGAATACACAACAACACAGGCGAGGAATATAACTATTGGACGGCCGAAGAGGAATTGGCAACTGCCAATAAAGTTGGTTTAGTCATGAAAGCCTTAATGGGCGGTATAGCGGGGATTGCTTTGATGGTTGCAGGTATCGGTGTGATGAATATCATGCTCGTATCCGTAACTGACCGCACGAAAGAAATTGGACTGCGTAAAGCACTCGGCGCAACCTTCAACGACATCATAACGCAATTCTTGATTGAGGCATCCGTTCTAACTTTAATGGGAGGAATTCTTGGGTCAATTTTAGGTGTTTTTATGGGGCAAGGCACTGCTGCACTCATTTCCAAGTTTGTGTGGGAAGGCAGTAACTGGCCTTCAGTTATTTCATTTGAAACAATGTTCATTGCTTTGCTTGTATCTGTCGCTATTGGCGTGTTTTTTGGGCTTTACCCTGCACACAAGGCGGCAAAACTCACACCTGTTGAAGCACTTCGAACGGATTAGATCATTATGAATGGTTAAACATACGGACAGATAGGACTATGGATTTCAGACAGTTTATATTTTCGGGGTGTCCGTTTGTTATACACCTTCCAAACATTATAGGAGGAATAGGTTTTGAAAAAGTTAATTATTACTGTTGCTATCATTGTCGTTCTTATTGGGGCGGTAGGATGGGTTGTACTTAGTCGTGGCAAAAACGGAGTTGACCCAGCACTTGCACCCAAAATTGAGATTGTCAAACTCGGTGATTTCCGAATGACTATCAGAGCGACCGGCAATTTAGAACCACTCATTGATGTAGAAGTAAAATCCAACGTTGAAGGGGAAGTCGTTAGACTCCACGTCAATGATGGCGATCCCGTTGAAGAAGGCGATATTTTGGTTGAGCTTGACCCCAAAATATATGTAGAGGAACAGAAACAGGCTCAGGCGGATGTTAAAGCAGCTGAAGCACAGTTAATGCAGTCAGAATTAAATATAGAACTCAAAAAAGAACGTTTAAACAGCGATCTTACGCAGAAAAAAGCTGCTGTTAAAATCGCTGAAGCCAGTCTTGAAACAACCAAAGCGGAATCGTTAACACGGATAAGCTCAGCTGAAACCGACATCCAGGCAACAAAGAATTCGTTAGAACAAGATAAGATTGCTTTGGAGCAGGCAGGAATTTCACTTGAGCAAGCGAAGTTATCACTTGCAGAATATGAAACATCGCTTGAATCTGCAAAGGTTGCATTGGACACTGCCTTGTCAGAATTTGAAAGAAATAAATCCCTTTTTGAGGAAGAATTGGTTTCCAAAAAGACGTTAGAAGACGCTGAATCTCGGCATGCCAGTTCAGACTCACAATACAAAAATGCGACTAAACGGGTGGAATCGCAGAAACAAACCATCAAATCACAAGAGCGTACCATTCAAGCACGTAAAACAGCTATTAAGACGCGTGAAGCACAGTTGCAATACCAAGAATTAAACCTTGGACACCTTAAAAAAACGCGCGCTAAGGCGGAAGAGGAGAGTCAAATTCGTTTGGATAATGCCGAAACACAGTTGCAGGAACTTCAATTAACAATTAATAATGAGAAATTGTTGACGGAACAATCCAGAGTCAGTTCCGATGCCAATCTCCTTCGCCGGCAAAGTAGCTTGAAGAATCAGGATGAACGACTTGCTTGGACGGTAATTAAAGCACCTATGTCCGGCACTGTTACGCAACTTGAGATAGAACAGGGTGAGATTGTAACATCTGGACGTTCAGCTTTTTCGCAGAGTCCACCGATTATGACCATTGCGGACCTATCAAAAATGGTTGTCAAAACCTTTATCAACGAAGTTGATATGGAACGGCTTGATGAGGGTCAAGCTGCAGATATCAAGATTGATGCCTTTCAAACAAAAAGGTTTAACGGTCAGGTGTATGAGATTTCCCAAAGTGGTCGACAGCAAGATAACATTATCTCGTTTGAGGTGATGATAGAGGTAGTTGATACAGCTCATGACATCCGCCCTGGAATGAGTGCCGATGTTGACATCATTACTTACGAAGAAAAGAACGTATTGTTGATCCCCATTGATGCTGTAATTAACAAGAATTCTGCTACCGTTGTCGCTCAGGTAGGAAACACGTCACCTTTCAAAGTAGGAAAACCGGTTGCTATGCAGACTATCAGTGAGAAAACATTTAACGGAACCGTTGAAAGCGTTGGAAATGGTAGCGTTACAATCGCCTTGGATGCTTCGCAACGCGGTATTATCCCCGGGCCCGCAACTGTCTCACTCTTAGTCAATGATGAAAAGAAAGCTGATGGCGTTCAAGCGCAGGTAAGTGTTTCAAAAGGAAAGTTTGTCATGTTAGACAACGGCGGCAAAGGCATTGAAACACCTATTGAAACTGGCATGCAAAACGAAACAGTTGTAATCGTCAAAAGCGGAATCACTGAGGGTGACCGAGTCATCCTACAACGGCGACAAAGACCGCAGATGGGTTGGGGAAGATAAAGAATAGATATTACTGTAATTGCTGAAACGATTTTCGTTTGCCAAAAATCAACACCGAATCCGCTTACGGTATTCGGTGTTGATTGCTTTAACCGATAACTGCAAACTAATTATACCAAATTAACTGAGGAGTATGCATAAATATTTGGCGCATCAACACAGATTGTAGTCGCGCAATTCATTGCCAAATCAACGCAGCATGCGCCAAATCAACGGTCCGAATGCCTTATGGCATTCCCCGTGTGGCATGCTGCGCCTCTTT
>LXNJ01002502.1_pt1 | contig 10021 bp, 8 predicted proteins | sample 809081 | NCBI WGS metagenome assembly LXNJ01 (sample SAMN04870510, study PRJNA318959) | sponge metagenome | biome: sponge; feature: marine sponge reef; material: water | host: Petrosia ficiformis | place: Greece: Milos, Mediterranean Sea | collected 2013-05-29 | depth 5-7 m
TCGAACTATCACGTATTGGCCTCTGGATTTCTGCGGTTCACGCCTTCATATCGCTCATCGTGGGCTTCGGACAATGCGCGCTCATCTGGTACGGGCTGAGACTGATGCAGCGCGGCACCGAGCGAAGGGAAGAACAAAGCAAACGACAGCACGAAGAAACCATGGCCGCTCTGGACACCCGTCACCGCGAAAGCATGAGAGATACGGATGCCCGTCACCGCGAAAGCATGAGAGCCCTGGAAGCCCTGATTGAGAGAACGTCGAAGTGAGCGGAGATAAAGACCGGAGCTCCGCCTGATTTCATCTGGCATTCTGGATGCGCGCGCCTCTCGCGCGGTGTCAGCACATCATCCCGGTGGCGCAACCAATTCTTCCGGGGCAATCCGAAAGAACGACATGATGCGAGCGATGGCGAACGTTGATTTATCCTTCTCTGTGCGTCATATTCGAGAGGCTACTCCACTCCCAATTCAGACCCGCGGAGAGGAAAAGAATAGATGACGCAATTCGAAATACTTACGCTCTGGATTTCTGCAGTTCACGCCTTCATATCGCTCATCGTGGGCTTCGGACAATGCGCGCTCATCTGGTACGGGCTGAAACTGATGCAGGGCGGCACCGAGCGAAGGGAAGAACAAAGCCAGCGCCTGCACGAGGAAAGCAAGCGCTGGCATGAGCAAACTATGGCCGCTCTGGATGCCCGTCACCGAGAAAGCATGAGAGCGCTGGAAGCCCTGATTGAGAGAACGTCGAAATAAAGACGGTGCTCAGTCTGATTTTCCTGCTCTATTCCTGACGAATCGCGAGCCATCTGCAGCGTGTATTCTGCGTTTGCCGCTTATGGACAATCGCGTCGTGCGTCTCCGGCCATGATATTCGCCCTCTCCCACGCGCAGCTTTGCTTTCATCCCCTCACCGCCGTTCATTCCCATGCAGCGAAGGCCCTATCAACCACCCTCGCCCGTGGCGCATCGAAAACCGATCTTGTTGTTCGTATAACCAGGAGAGCGGTGGTAGCGGTTGTGCGCCGTGGCCCAGGCGACCGGACTGCCCCAGGACGCGCCGCGGACGACTCTCGTCTTTCCTTTTGCAGGGCCGTGCGGGTCGCGCTCGGCCATCTTCTTATAGGCTCTCGAACCATAGCGGTCGGCCACCCACTCCCAGACGTTGCCGGACATGTCGAGCGCGCCGAACGGGCTCGCGCCCTTCGGGAATCGGCCCACGGGGGCGACGCCGGGGAATCCGTCCTTCCCACCTTTGAGGTTGCCTCTCTTCGCATCGCGCGCCTTGCCCCAGGGGTAGCGCCTTCCGTCCCCGCCGCGCGCCGCGCGCTCCCATTCCGCTTCGGTCGGCAGACGCCTGCCCGCCCATTGGCAATAAGCCTCCGCGTCGGGCCAGCTCACATGGGAGACGGGTTGTGTCGGAACGCTTTTCCAGTTCGACTTCGGACCTTCGGGCCGGCGCCAGTTCGCATCCTTCGTCTTTCGCCAGCCGCCCTTTCCCTTCCTCAAGGAAGCGTCCCAGGTCCAGGACCATTTCCGCTTCTCGGCCGTCGTCTTGTAGCCCGTTTGGGAGACGAAGCGCGCGAAGCGCTCCGCCGTCGCCTCGGTCTCGTCTATCCAGAAACCCGGCATAAAGATTTTCCGGGGCGGGCGCTCGTCCTTATCGCCGTGCTTGCTGCCCATCACGAACCAGCCCGGGGGCACGTGCACCAGCGCTGCGCCGTCGAAGCCGGAAATTTTCTTGCGGACCTGCTGACCATGAACGAACGAGCCAGTGACACCCAGGAAACATGCGAGGAGCAGACAAACAAGGAATCGTGGGGAAAACATGCGTTTTCTCATCTCCTCATTCTCGGCCGATGACGAACGGATGGAAAGCGCCCCGGAAAAGCGAAAGCTAGTCTCTCAGCGGGTCTCTCGGGTCGTCCACGAACGTCGTGCCGGCCGCTTCCTTGTTGGGCATTCCGCCGTAGGTGAAAATCAATTCCGCCGGTCCGTCCGTGCTCGGGTTCTCCTGCCCGTGAATGCAACCGCAGGGGAAATAGACGAAGTGGCCGACGGGTATTTCCTTTCTTTCGATCTCTTCCCCATCTTTCCAGTAGATGTTGATGGGGCCTTTCACCACGTAGATCGTGGTGTCGCAGTTTTTGTGATAGTGCAGCGCGTTGCGGCCCCGGGGCGGGATGATGGTTCTTCCCATCGTGATGGTATCCGTACCCGTCGTCTCCTGGTTCACGCCCCAGCGAATGTCGTAGGGCGGCTCATAGGCCTTGTCCTCGTCCACGTCCAGGGAATTTACGACTTGCGGTACAGGCAAATCCGCCATGAGATCACCTCCAATAATGTGAATGAAACCCGGAATATTCTCTCTGTCCTGCGCGCTACCCCTCGGGCGGAGTGTTCCAGGATACGATATTTTTCTCTCTCAAGACCTCGAGTTCGTCATCCTCCATACCGAGCAGATCGCCCAGAACCTCTCTCGTGTGCTCGCCCAGATAAGGCGCCCGCTTGTACTTCATATCCGCGCCCGGCAGCCTGATGGGCGGCCCCAGTACCTTCATCGTCCCCGCCGCGGGGTGTTCCATCTCGACTATCATGTCCCGCGCCAGAATCTGGGGGTCTTCCATCGCCTGCGCCACGGTGTTCACCGGCGCGAAGGGCACATGGCCCTGAAGCAGGTCGGTCCACTCCGCGTTCGTCTTTTCCTGAAACGCCCTTTCGAGAATATCCAGCAGAACTACCCGGTTCTCGAATCGATCCTGCGCCAGCTTGAAGCGCGGGTCCTCGGCCAGCGCCGGCATCCCCATGCGCTCGACGAGGATGGGGAAGAAACTCTGTTTCAGGCAAAGCACGCTTATCCAGCCGTCTTTGGTTTCGAAATTCTGCGCGGGCACCATCGAGGGATGCGCGCTCCGTGAGAATTTTTGCGGCACGTAGCCGCAGTTGAGCGCCCAGGTCGCCATGTATGCAAGTTGAACCAGAGCGCCGTCCATGAGCGCCACGTCGACGTCCCTGCCCTTGCCGGTGCGGTTCGCCTCCCACAACGCGGCCAGCAGACCCACGAGCGATATGAATCCGCCCGAGAAATCCACAAAACTCACGCCCGCCTTGGTGGGGGGGCCGTCGGGCTCTCCCGTCAGGTCCATGATGCCGGCGTAGGCCTGCATGAGGTAGTCATAGGCCGGTTCGGGCGCTCTGGGTCCCGTCATCCCGTAGCCCGAAAGAAAACAGCACACGATTTTCTCGTTGTAGGGGCTTAAGTGTTTATATGTTAATTCGAGTTTCTCCGGCGCATCGCCCCGGCAATTCGCATAGAGCGCATCCGCCTTGGGCACGAGTCTTCGCAATATCGCCTTGCCCTCGGGCGTGCGAATCCTGAGTGCGACGCTCTTCTTGTTGCGGTTGAAGGACTGGAAATAATAGCTGTCGTTGTCCGGCAGGGCATACGGGGGGACGGGCCGCGCGGAATCGCCGCCCACGGCGTGGTCCTCGATTTTCAAGACCTCGGCCCCCATGTCCGCCAAGAGTTGCGAGGCCAGCGGCCCCGCGCCGAACTGCTCCACCGCCAGTATCCTTAACCCCTCCAGCGGAAGTCGACCATCCATCAATAACCCTTTCCAGTATTCCCGCCCCCGAGATCCACCTCGGCATGCGGAGCAAACTAGTGCTCACATGACTTGGGATTCACCCAAATCTCAAGCAATATCAATGTTTTTCGGCTGAGAGCCACTCATCAACACAGATGAGCGCACAAGAGATTATTACAAAACATCTTGAAAGTATAATTGCGGTTTCTCTCTCGTCACGATTTTGCTAGAATCATCCTGCTTCGTTTCGATTTCAATTCACCCGAAAGGCTAAGTCTTTCATCATTTTGGGAATACTATTATTTATGGTCACCAAAATATCGATTCAAAACCTGAGAAAAATCTATGACACGCCTGAAAGACGTGTGCACGCTCTCGAGGGCGTGAACCTCAATATCGAGGACGGCGAATTCATCTGCCTCGTGGGGCTTTCGGGCTGCGGAAAGACGACGCTGCTCAACATGCTCGCCGGCTTCGTCGAGATCACCGCGGGAACAATCACCATGGACGGAAAAACGCTCACCCAGGACTACGACAAGGGCGTCGTGTTCCAGGAATACGCCCTCTTCCCGTGGCGCACGGCCAGGCAGAACGTGGAATACGGCCTCGAGATCAGAAACATCCCCGAGAAGGAGCGCAGAGAAATCGCGTTCGAGTTTCTTCGTCTCGTCCGCCTCGAGGAATTTGCCGATTTCTTTCCCCACAACCTCTCGGGCGGCATGCGCCAGCGCGTGGCGGTGGCGAGAGCCATGGCGTTTGACCCGCAAATTCTCCTGATGGACGAGCCCTTCGGCGCGCTCGACGCCCAGACGCGCGAGGAGTTGCAGGAGTTGACCGTCGACGTATGGCAGAAGACGAAAAAGACGATTCTCTATGTCACGCACAACCTGAGCGAAGCCGTCTATCTCGGGAACCGGATCGTCGTGTTTGTACCGAATCCGGGGAGAATCCGCGAGATCGTGAGAGTCGATCTACCCAGGCCCCGCGACGACCTCGCGCCCGAGTTCATCAAACTGCAAAAACACGTGAACGATATGATTCGCGATTTTTAGAGAGGAATTATCCATGCAGACATCCGATGCAACGCCTGTTCCTCAATCGTTGGACGAGAAGAAAAAAGAGGTGAAGTCGCCCATTTGGGTGAAACTCAGGCCGGTCTACCCGTTCATCGTCATTCTGGCCATCTGGCAAGTCGCCGCCATGCAGGCCCAGGGAAATCAAGGCAGGCTCTTCCCTACCGTGGACGCGATCGTCTTCAGGGCATGGGAACTCGTCACGGATCCCCTGTTCCGGGCGCTGGCCGAGAACCCGAACCTGGGAATCCTGGATCAGGTCTGGAAACTTTTTGAGAGCCCGATTCTGCTCCATACGCTCAACACCGCGTGGCGCCTCCCGTTCTCGTTCTTCATCGCCGCCATCGTCGGCACCATCGTTGGCATATTGATGGGCCGCTTCGCTTTCTGGGAGTCGTTCTTCGTTCCGCTTCTCTCCGTGTTGTTGCCGATTCCGGCCATCGCGTGGACACCCATCGTCGTCATCTGGTCGGGCATCGGTGATCAGACGGTCATCGTCATCACGGCCTTCGCTTCGTTCCTGCCCATCGCCATGGCGGTCTGGACGGGGGTGAAAACAGTGAACCCCGTATGGATACGCGCGGCCCAGTCGATGAACGCGGACAAGATGACGATTTTCCGAACCGTCGTCCTGCCCGGCTCGCTGCCCATGATTCTGAGCGGTCTTCGCATCGGGCTGGCGCGCGCCTGGCGCGCCGGCGTGGGCGCAGAGGCGTTCGCTGGCATCCGCTGGGGGCTTTCCGCCGGCATCTTCGACGCGCAGGAATACCTCGACATCGCGTTCATGATGGTCGCGCTCTCCGTCCTCGGCCTGTTCGGCTTCGTGCTGGAGAAGGTGCTCTTCCAGCCCATCGAGAGCCGCACCGTCATCCGCTGGGGCATGATGGAAGCGATGGGCGCGCAGGACAAGAAGGTGTAAACAAGCCAATAACGACAAAGGCTTACCTGCCGGGCGCGGCGAGAGTCGCGCCCGGTTTTTTTATGTCTCGGGAGGATGAGTCCTGCGCGCGCCGTCTACCCGCAGATGCAGGAAATAGCCCCCTGAGGGGGACTGGTTTCAAAAGGCGGTGGAGCTTCCGTAGGGGCGGCCCCCCGTGGCCGCCATGAACCTCTATGGCCGCCCGTATTTGTATTTCCATTCCATCCCCGTGGTTGCGCTTTGCAAGAACAGGTCCGGGAGCCCTCGGACAGGCACGGGGGCCTGTCCCTACAAACCCTCTACTTGGGGTTGTTGAAAAACCTCTCCTCACTCGGAATCGGGCGCCGCCGGAATAACGGCGGGAGGCGACCCCGCAGGGACAGGTCGCAACCTGTCCCTACAGCGGCCTCGGACAAACACGGGAGCCTGTCTGACTACCGAACACCGCGACCCCGACCGAAGAAGGCGTTTTCAACAACCCGATCCAGGGCGTGATCACCCGGCTCCGGCAACAACAAACCCCCGGGAACTTTACGCCCCCGGGGGTTTTCTGTTGCGTCTCGTCCGTCCGCCTAGTTGAAGCCGATGTCCTTCGCGGCCCTGCGGAGGATGGAGTCATCCAGGTGCGGACTCTTGGTGAAGTCGGGGTGACTCTTGATCCAGCCGAGCTGGATCTGCTTGTCGCCCATGTCGTTCAGGTATTTCTTCACCTCGTCGCTCAGGAAAACCTCCGTCTTGAGCTTTTTAACGACCTTGAGCGTGGTGCTCTCCTTGGCCTTGTCGCCGACTTCCTGCAACGCCCTGGTGTAGACCTTGGCGTAGGTCTTGGCGTCATTCTTGAGCAACTGGTGGGCCTTCAGCCAGCCCCTGAAGTACTTGTAATACAGATCGGGGTGTTTCTTGATGGTCTGGGGGTTGCCCACGTGCATCATTCTCGTGTTGTCGTATTTACACAGATCCTCGAGATAGCGAATCAGGCCCTGCTCGCGGGCGATTTCACCCTGCGGCTCGCCGACCATGGCCGCCTGGGCGGCGCCGGATACCAGCGCGGCGATGCGCTCGGTGGTGCGGACGCTCAGAAGCGGGAAATCCGAGCGTTTCAGGCCATGCGCGGGAACGACGTAGAACTGGAACGCGAAGTCCGTGCTCGTGCCCTTCTTGTTGGCGAACACCGAACCCTTGAGGTCCTTCAGGCTCTTGGCCTTCGATTTCGCGGGTACGATAATGGCGACCATGCCGCAGATGTTCGCCGTCACCCCGATGGCCGTTATCCTCGCCCCCTTGGAAATCGCCGTGGTGAAGGGAGAGAAGCCCGTGGTGCCGGTATCCAGGTTGTTCTGGATGATGGCGTTGCGCATCAGTTTGCCCTGTTTGAAGTGGCTCATCGTGTACTTCAAGCCCTCTTTCTTCCAGTAGTCCATGCGGTGGGCGACGACCTCGAAAGACCCCATCAGGGCCCGGTGCGCGCCGATGCGCAGCGTCGCCGACTCGGCCGGCGCAACCACCACGAACGTACCCACTACGAACGCGGCGGCCAGTGCGAAACCAACAAGTCTTTTCATGATTGCTCCTCCTTCGAGTGAATGAAGACTTCCATGGATAGTCTGAGGTATTACACCAAGATACGAGTTTGCGGCGCAGGGATATCCCCGACGCCGGAAACCCATTGCCAGTGGTTCGTTGCCCTCCTCTCAATCCGTGAAAAGAGAGATTCCGCTCCAAACAAGAGCTATCTACATGTCGATATGGTCATAATATATAACATAAGGTGAGATTTCACAAAAAACCCCCGGGAGAAAACTCCCGGGGGCTTTCGTTTCGCGTATTGCGTAGTCGTCTAGTTGAAGCCGATGTCCTTCGCAGCCTTGCGGAGGATGGAATCATTGATGAACGGACTCTTGGTGAAGTCGGGGCGGCTCTTGATCCAGCCGAGCTTGATCTGCTTGTCGCCCATGTCGTTCAGATAGTTCTTCACGCGATCGGTGATGAAAACCTCGGTTTTAAGCTTCTTGATGGCTTTGAGTGTGATGCTCACCTTGGCCTTGTCGCCTACCTCGTTCAAGGCCTTGGTGTAGACCGTTGCATACTTTTTGACGTCTTTCTTCAGCAACTGGTGCGCCTTCAGCCAGCCCCGGAAATACTTGTAGATGAGATCGGGGTGTTTTTTGATCGTCTGCGGGTTACCCACGTGCATCATGCTCGTATTGTCGTACTTGCAAAGATCCTCGAGATAGCGGATGTAGCCCGCTTCGCGGGCGATTTCGCCCTGCGGCTCGCCGACCATGGCCGCCTTGGCGGCGCCGGAGAGCAACGCGGCGATGCGCTCGGTGGCGCGGACGCTCAGAAGCGGGAAATCCGAGCTTTTAAGGCCATAAGCGGGAACGACGTAGGACTGGAACGCGAAGTCCGTGCTCGTGCCTTTCTTGTTGGCGAAAACCGAGCCTTTGAGGTCCTTGAGGCTCTTCGCCTTCGACTTCGCGGGCACGATGATGTTGATGGCGGCGCATATGTTCGCCGTCACCCCGATGGCCGTTACCTTGGCGCCCTTGGCGATCGCCGTGGTGAAGGGCGAGAAGCCCGTGGTGCCGGTATCCAGGTTATTTTGGATGATGGCGTTGCGCATCAGTTTGCCCTGCTTGAAGTGACCTACCTTGTATTTCAACCCTTCTTTCTTCCAGTAGCCCATGCGGTCGGCGATGATCTCGAAAGAACCCCACATGGAGCGGTGCGCGCCGATACGCAGCGTCGCCGATTCGGCCGGTGCGACCACCACGAACGTACCCACTACGAACGCGGCGGCCAGTACGAAACCAACAAACCTTTTCATTCCGTTTCTCCTCGAAGTAGAATATGATTTCCTTGAGACGGCCCAAGGAGTTGTAAAAAGACGCAAAGCCCTACGACACCGACAAACTATCAGCGCCGGTCAAACAATACGCCGGTAATTCAAGAAAGATTCGCTTATGATGTAGGAAAGCGAAAATTCATATATCAATAAAATAAATTGAATACATTAAAATTCACTATACAACAAAATTCCGCCGAAAACCAAAGCTCGCTCAGACTCTGATGTCGGGATGAGAATGAGCGGCGTCTTCGCCTGTGCGCTCAAGGAAAGCGGAAATTCTACACGGCGGTAGAAGTGGCGGGGCTGACGGGACTCGAACCCGCGATCTCTGGCTTGACAGGCCAGCGCGATAACCAAACTTCGCTACAGCCCCCATGAAAACTGCTCTTCAAAACCGCCCGAAGAATGTCGGTTTATAGCCCGCACGCGTGCCGGAAGTCAACACGAACGGCTATATTCCACCCTGAAAGGAAAACATGACGCTTTCGTATGTAGAGACGCCGCTCACCCCGGGAGGGAACCGAGAGACTCCCCTTCCGCGAGGCGCACCACCCCCCGCTCCGTCACCAGGGCGTCCACGAAGCGCGCGGGCGTCACGTCGAAAGCGGGGTTGAAGACGCTTACCCCCTCCGGCGCGACGGACCGGCCGCCGAAGGAGCGAACCTCCTCCTCGGGGCGTTCTTCGATGGGAATGTCCGCGCCGCGTTTCGCCTCCATGTCGACGGTGCTCGTCGGCGCCGCCACGTAAAAGGGCACACCGTGTTCTCTCGCGAGCACCGCGAGGCCATACGTGCCGATTTTATTGGCGACGTCCCCGTTCGCGGCCACGCGGTCCGCACCTACCACAATCGCGTCTATCCTTCCCAGGCTCATGCAATGCGCGGCCATGTTGTCGGTGATGAGCACGACGGGGATGCCGTCGCGGCTCAACTCCCAGGCGGTGAGGCGCGCTCCCTGCAGAAAGGGCCTGGTCTCGTCCACGAAAACCTCCCGCACCCGTCCGTCCCGAAAGCCGCTGCGAATCACACCGCCCGCCGTGCCGTAGCCTGCGGTCGCAAGCGCGCCTGCGTTGCAATGGGTGAGAACGCTGCTCCCCTCCTGCAGCAACTCAGCGCCCAGGTCGCCTATCCGGCGGCAAATCGCGGCGTCCTCCTCGTGCATTTCCCTCGCCAGGCGGAGGAGTTCATCGGCCAGCCCTTCGGGCGCCGAGTCGCTTTTGTCGACGTGCGCCATCATTTTTTCTATCGCCCAGAAGAGATTCACCGCCGTGGGGCGCGTGTCGCCCAGCACCCGGGCCGCCCGCTCGAGCGCCTCGCGCTGCGCATCGCCGCCTGGACCCGCGTGGCGGGCGGCGGCCAGGGCCATGCCATAAGCCGCCGCTATCCCGATGGCGGGCGCGCCGCGCACCACCATGGTCTTGATGGCCTCGGCCACATCGTCTTCCGTGCGGTATTCGAGATACACCTCTTCTACGGGAAGTTTCCGCTGATCGAGAAGAACGAGAGCGCCGTCCCGAAACGCCATGGTGTGAAAGTTTCCCTCAATCTCTTTTTTCCCGCCCATCCGGATTCTCTCATTCATCGCTTCGCGCG
>LXNJ01002503.1_pt1 | contig 10017 bp, 20 predicted proteins | sample 809081 | NCBI WGS metagenome assembly LXNJ01 (sample SAMN04870510, study PRJNA318959) | sponge metagenome | biome: sponge; feature: marine sponge reef; material: water | host: Petrosia ficiformis | place: Greece: Milos, Mediterranean Sea | collected 2013-05-29 | depth 5-7 m
CCACGATGCGCCGCTGCGCCCGCTCCATGAAGACGATGAAGCCGATCACGGCGACCGCCATGACGAAGAGCGCGATCAGCACGACCGCAGAGATCGCGCCCGTGCGGCCGAGCTCCAGCGTGCTCGCGAGCGCGCCCGGCAGCTCCGCCACGATGCCGGCGAAGATGATGAGCGAGATGCCGTTGCCGACTCCGCGGGCGGTGATCTGCTCGCCCAGCCACATCAGGAAGATGGTGCCGCCGGTGAGCGTCACCACCGTGGTGAGCGTGAAGAATCCGCCCGGATCCAGCACCAGCGGGCCGCTCTGGCCGGTGTAGCCCACGAGCCCCGACGAGATGCCGAAGGCCTGCAGCGCAGCCAGCAGGACGGTGCCGTAGCGGGTGTACTGGTTGATCTTCTTGCGCCCGGCCTCGCCTTCCTTCTTGAGCTGGGCGAGGTGCGGCGAGACCGTCGTCATCAGCTGGATGATGATGGCCGCCGAGATGTAGGGCATGATGTTGAGCGCGAAGATGGTCATGCGCCCGAGCGCGCCGCCGGCGAACATGTTGAACATGCCGAGGATGCCGCCGGCCTGCTGCTGGAACACCTCGTCCAGCACCACCGGGTCGATGCCCGGGATCGGGATGTAGGTGCCGAGGCGATAGATGATCAGCGCGCCGAGCGTGAAGAGCAGGCGCTTCTGAAGCTCCTTCGCCTTGGCAAAGGCGCCGAAGTTGAGGTTCGCAGCGAGTTGTTCGGCCGCTGAAGCCACGGTCGTCAGGCGTCCTTCGTTTCGGCCTTCGCCTCAGCCTTCGTTTCGGCCTTCGCCGCCCCGCTGAGCGTGACCGAGCCGCCGGCCGCCTCGATCGCGGCGATGGCCGCCTTCGACGCGCCGGTGACCTCGAGCGCGAGCGCGCTCTCGATCCGGCCCTTGGCGAGCAGGCGCACGCCCTGCTTGCCGCGCACGAGCCCGGCTGCGGCCAGCGCCGCCTCGGTCACGGGCGCGCTCGCGTCGACCCTGCCGCGCTCGATCGCCTGCTGCAGGCGGCCGATGTTGACGGTCTCGAAGGTCTTGCGAAACTTGGCGTTGGTGAAGCCCCGCTTGGGCAGGCGCCGGTAGAGCGGCATCTGGCCGCCCTCGAAGCCCTTGAGGGCGACGCCGGCCCGCGACTTCTGGCCCTTGTGGCCGCGGCCCGAGGTCTTGCCCCGGCCGGAGCCGATGCCGCGGCCGAGTCTGCGGCCCTTCTTGTTCGCGCCGGCACGGTCCGCGAGTTCGTTCAGCCTCATCGCCCGGCCTCCGCGTCCACCGGCTCGGCCCGCACGAGGTGCGGGATCTTCTCGATCATGCCGCGCACGGCGGGGGTGTCCTCCAGCACGCGGCTCTTGTGCATCTTGTTGAGCCCGAGGCCGACCAGGGTGGCGCGCTGCGTCGCCGGCCGGCCGATCGGGCTGCCGATCTGGGTGACCCGCACCCTGGCGCCTGCCTCGGGACCAGCCATCCGCCTACTCCTGCGCCCCCGCCGGCGCGGCCGGGGCCTCGTCCTGGCCGAGGATCTGGCTCACGGTGCGGTTGCGCTTGGCGGCGACGGCGCGGGGCGAGTGGCAGCGCCCGAGCGCGTCGAAGGTCGCCTTGACCATGTTCTGCGGATTCGACGTTCCCACCGACTTCGCGACCACGTCCTTGACGCCCAGCATCTCGAACACGGCGCGCATCGGCCCGCCGGCGATGATGCCGGTGCCGGGCGGTGCCGCGCGGACGATCACCTTGCCGGCCCCGAAGCGCCCCTCGACGTCGTGGTGGAGCGTGCGCCCCTCCCGCAGCGGCACGCGGACCATGCGCCGCCTGGCCTGCTCGGTCGCCTTGCGGATCGCCTCCGGCACCTCGCGCGCCTTGCCCGAGCCGCCGCCGACGCGGCCGCGCTGGTCGCCGACGACGACGAGGGCGGAGAAGCCGAAGCGCCGGCCGCCCTTCACCACCTTGGCGACGCGGTTGATGCTGACCAGCTTGTCGAGGAGCTCGGGCTCGTCGCGGTCGCGCCCGCGGCCGCCGCGATCCCGATCCATCGATGGTCGTGCCATATCGGGCCCTTCCCCCTAGAAAGCGAGGCCGCCTTCGCGGGCCGCCTCGGCGAGCGCCTTGACGCGCCCGTGATACCGGTAGCCGCCGCGGTCGAACACGACCTCCCGCAGGCCGGCCGCGAGCGCACGCTCGGCGATCAGCGCGCCCACGCGCCCGGCGGCGGCGCGGTCGGCCCCCTTCTGGTCGCGCAGCGCGCTCTCCACCGTCGACGCGGCAGCCACGGTCCTGCCCGCACGGTCGTCGATGACCTGGGCGTAAATGTGGCGGTTGGAGCGGAAGACCGAAAGCCTGGGCCGGTCGGCGCCGACGGCGCGCAGCCTGAAGCGCACCCTCTGCTTCCGCTTCTCGAATTCGATTCTGCTCATCGCTACTTCTTCTTGCCCTCCTTGCGCCGGACGTATTCGCCGACGTAGCGGACACCCTTGCCCTTGTAGGGCTCGGGCTTGCGGAAGGCGCGAATCTCCGCGGCCACCTGCCCGACCGCCTGGCGGTCGGCGCCTGTGACCCTGATCGCGGTCGGCCGCTCGCAGGTGATCTCGATGCCCTCCGGGATCGGATAGTCGATCCGGTGGCTGTAGCCGAGGTCGAGGGTGAGCGTGCGCCCCTGGACCGCGGCGCGGTAGCCGACGCCCTCGATCTGCAGGTCCTTGTGGAAGCCCTGGCTGACGCCCACCACCATGTTGTTGATGACGCTCCGGGTCAGCCCCCACATCTGCCGCGCGCGCTTGCTCTCGCCGAGCGGCGTGACCACCACCCGGCCGTCGTCGAGCGCCGCGCTCACCTCCGGCGCGATGCGGGCGCCGAGCGTGCCGAGCTTGCCGCTGACGGAGACCGCGGCGCCGTCGATCGTCACCTCGACGCCCTCGGGCACGGGCACGGGATTCTTGCCGACGCGGGACATCTCAGAACACCCGGCAGAGCACTTCGCCGCCCACGTTCTGCTTGCGCGCCTCGACGTCGGAGAGCACGCCGCGCGGCGTGGACAGGACGGAGATGCCGAGCCCGCCGTAGTGGCGCGGCAGGTCCTTGATCCCGGAATAGACCCGGCGCCCCGGCTTCGAAACCCGCTGCAGCTCGGCGATCACCGGGCGGCCCTCGTGGTACTTCAGCTCGATCGAGAAGGCGGGCTTGCCGGCATCAGATTCCACCGCCTCGTAGCCGCGGATGTAGCCTTCGCGCTTGAGCACGTCGAGCACGGCGCCGCGCAGCCTGGATGCCGGCGAGAGGACGGCGGTCTTGCGCGCCTGCTGCCCGTTGCGGATGCGGGTGAGCATGTCTGCGAGCGGATCGGTCATCATGGGCCCGGCCTCACCAGCTCGACTTCACCATGCCGGGCACCTGCCCCGCAGAGGCGAGCTCCCTGAGCGCGATGCGCGACAGCCCGAACTTGCGGTAGGTGCCGCGCGGCCGGCCGGTCAGCCCGCAGCGGTTGCGCACCCGCACCTGGGCTCCGTTGCGCGGCAGCTTGGCGAGCTTGAGCTGCGCCGCGAAGCGCTCCTCCGGCGGACGCGAGCGGTCGCGCACGATGGCGCGCAGGCTCGCCCGCTTGTTCGCGTCGCGCTTCGCCATGCGCTGACGCCTGTTGTTCTTCTCGATCGTGCTCTTCTTTGCCATCTCTGTGCCGGGTCCCCCTGCGCGGTCACTGGCCGACGAAGGGCATCTGGAAGCCCGCGAGCAGCGCGCGGCCCTCCTCGTCGCTGCGCGCCGTCGTGCAGATGACGACATTCATGCCGCGCACCTGGTCCACCTTGTCGTAGTCGATCTCGGGAAAGACGATCTGCTCCTTGAGCCCGAGCGCGTAGTTGCCGCGGCCGTCGAAGGCGCCCGCAGGCAGGCCGCGGAAGTCGCGCACCCTGGGCAGCGCGATCGTGACCAGCCGGTCGAGAAACTCGTACATGCGCTCGCGCCGGAGCGTCACCTTGCAACCCACCAGCATGCCGGTGCGCACCTTGAATGCCGCGATCGACTTGCGCGCCTTGGTGATGATCGGCTTCTGCCCGGCGATCAGCGTCATGTCCTGGAGCGCGGCCTCGATCTTCTTGTTGTCGGCCGCCCCCTCGCCCACGCCCATGTTCAGCACGATCTTCTCGAGCCGGGGCGCCTGCAGGGCGTTGGTGTAGCCGAAGCGCTCCATCAGCTGCGGCCGGAGCTCGCTCTCGTAGAGCAGCCGGAACCGGCTGTGGCCGTTGGTCAGGCCGTTGGCGGCGCCCTTCGCCTCAGACATCGATCGTTTCTCCGGAGCGGGCCGCGACGCGCACCTTGCGCCCGTCGTCGAGCCTCTTGTAGCGCACCCGGGTGGGGCGGTCGCTCTCGGGGTCGATCAGGGCCACGTTCGAGATGTGGATCGGCGCCTCGCGCTCGACGATGCCGCCCCGGGGGTCGGCCTGGGTCGGCTTGACGTGGCGCTTGGTCACGTTGACGCCCTCGACGAGCACGCGGTCGGTCGCGGTGATGATGCGGAGCACGGCGCCGCGCTTGCCCTTGTCGCGCCCGGTGAGCACGACCACCTCGTCATCCTTGCGTATCTTTCGCTTGCGCATGGCGGCTCACAGCACCTCGGGCGCGAGGGAGATGATCTTCATGTACTGGCGGGCGCGGAGCTCGCGCGTCACCGGCCCGAAGATGCGGGTGCCGATGGGCTCGCCCTGCGCCGTGATGAGCACGGCGGCGTTGCGGTCGAAGCGGATCGCGCTGCCGTCGGGGCGGCGGATCTCCTTGGCGGTGCGCACGATGACGGCGCGGTGCAGCTCGCCCTTGCGCACCTTGCCGCGCGGGATCGCCTCCTTGACGGTGACGACGATGGTGTCGCCCACCGAGGCGGTCTTGCGCTTCGACCCGCCGAGCACCTTGACGCACTGCACCCGGCGGGCGCCGGAGTTGTCGGCGACGTCCAGATTCGTCTGCATCTGAATCATGGCACCCGGCCCTTCCGCTGCCCGCCCGGCCGCTCAGCCCTGACCGGCGCCGGCTTCGTCGAGCACGATCCAGCGCTTGCGCTTGGAGATGGGCGCGCACTCGCGGATCTGCACGATGTCGCCGACCTTGTGCTTGTTGCCGTCGTCGTGCGCGGCGTAGCGCTTGGAGCGCCGCACGACCTTCTTGTAGAGCGGGTGCATGACGCGGCGGTCGACGCGGACGATCACGGTCTTGTCCGCCCTGTCGCCGATCACGGTGCCCCGCATCACACGGCGCGGCATGGGTCCACTCCCCTATTCATCGCTCTCGCCCCCGCCTGCCTGCGCGCGGCGGCGCTCGGCTGCGATCGTCTTGATGCGGGCCACGTCCCGCTTGACGGCGCGCATCCGCGCGGTGTTCTCCAACTGCCCCGAGGCCTGCTGGAAGCGCAGGTTGAACGCCTCCTTCTTCAGCGCGAGCAGCATGGTCTTGAGCTCGTCGTCGGTCTTGAGGCGGATCTCGACGCCGTCCATCACGACGCTTCCTCGCCGAGCCGCGCGACCACCCTGGTCTGCACCCGGAACTTGGCCGAGGCGCGGCGAAACGCCTCCTCCGCGACCGCGCGCGGCACGCCGTCGACCTCGAACATGATGCGCCCGGGCTTGACCCGCGCCACCCAGTACTCCGGCGTGCCCTTGCCCTTGCCCATGCGCACCTCGGCGGGCTTGGTGGAGACGGGCACGTCGGGAAAGACGCGGATCCAGATCTTGCCGGCGCGCTTCATGTGGCGCGTGATGGTGCGCCGCCCCGCCTCGATCTCGCGCGCGGTGATGCGGCCGGGCGTGACCGCCTTGAGCCCGTAGGCGCCGAAGTTGAGCTGCGTGCCGCCCTTGGCCTTGCCGTGGATGCGGCCCTTGTGGGCCTTGCGGTACTTGGTCGACTTGGGCTGCTGCATGGGTCCGCTCCTAGCGCGGCGTCGCCTGCTCCATGGCGCGCTTGTCCTGCGCCATGGGGTCGTGCGCCATGATCTCGCCCTTGAACACCCAGACCTTGACGCCGCAGGTGCCGTAGGCCGTGCGCGCCGTGGCGAGCCCGAAGTCCACGTCGGCGCGGAGCGTGTGCAGCGGCACCCGGCCCTCGCGATACCACTCGGTGCGCGCGATCTCCGCCCCGCCGAGGCGGCCGCCGCAGTTGATGCGGATGCCCTGGGCGCCGAGCCTGATGGCCGACTGCACCGCCCGCTTCATGGCGCGGCGGAAGGCCACGCGGCGCACCAGCTGCTGGGCGATGTTCTCGGCCACCAGCTTGGCCTCGATCTCGGGCTTGCGGATCTCCACGATGTTCAGGTGCACGTCGCTCCCGGTCATCCCGGCGATGTCGACGCGCAGCCGCTCGATGTCCGCGCCCTTCTTGCCGATGACGACGCCGGGGCGCGCGGTGTGGATGGTGATGCGCGCCTTCTTGGCCGGGCGCTCGATGACGATGCGCCCGATCCCCGCCTGGCTCAGCCGCTTGAAGAGGAAGCCGCGGATATGCAGGTCCTCGTGCAGCAGCGAGGCGTAGCCGTCGTCCGCATACCAGCGCGAGTCCCAGGTGCGGTTGATGCCGAGGCGCAGCCCGACGGGATTGACCTTCTGACCCATCAGGCCCCCTTGGCGCGTTCGCGCACGACGATGGTGAGATGGCTGAAGGGCTTCATGATGCGCCCGACGCGGCCGCGCGCGCGCGGCTTCCAGCGCTTCATCACCAGGCCCTTGCCCACCGTCGCCTCGGCGACGACGAGGCGGTCCACGTCGAGCTCGTGGTTGTTCTCGGCATTGGCGATCGCCGACTGCAGGCACTTGCGCACGTCGCCGGCGATGCGGCGGCGCGAGTGCGCGAGCGTGATCAGCGCCTCGTCCACCGGCCGGCCGCGGATGGTGGCGGCGACCAGGCCGAGCTTCTGCGGGCTGATCCGCAGGTTCCGGATCCTGGCCTCGGCCTCGGTCTCGTCGAGCTGCCGGGGGCGCGATTCCTTGCCCATGCCTAGACGCGCCTCGCCCTCTTGTCGCCGGCATGGCCGTGGAAGACCCGCGTCGGCGAGAACTCGCCGAACTTGTGGCCGACCATGTTCTCGTTGACCAGCACGGGCAGGAACTTGCGCCCGTTGTAGACCCCGAAGGTGAGGCCGACGAACTGCGGCAGGATCGTCGAGCGCCTGGACCAGGTGCGGATGATGTCCTTCCGCCCGCTCGCCCGCGCCTCCTCGGCCTTCTTCAGCAGATAGCCGTCGACGAAGGGGCCCTTCCACACGGACCGTGCCATCGATTAAGTCCCCCCTGCCCTACTTCTTGCGCCGGCGCCGCATGATGAAGCGGTCGGTGCGCTTGTTGCGGCGCGTGCGCTTGCCCTTGGTCGGCACGCCCCAGGGAGTGACCGGGTGCCGCCCGCCCGAGGACTTGCCCTCGCCGCCGCCGTGGGGATGGTCCACCGGGTTCATGGCGACGCCGCGCACCGAGGGCCGGCGGCCCCTCCAGCGCATGCGCCCGGCCTTGCCCTGGTTGGTGTTCTGGTTGTCCGGGTTCGACACCGCGCCGATGGTGGCCATGCAGCGCGCATGCACGACGCGCTGCTCGCCGGAGGGCAGCCGGAGCTGGGCATAGCCCTGGTCCTTGCCCACGAGCTGCACGTAGTTGCCGGCGGAGCGCGCGATCTGGCCGCCCTTGCCGGGCTTCATCTCGACGTTGTGGACGATGGTGCCGACGGGAATGTTGGCCATGGGCATCGCGTTGCCCGGCCTGATGTCGCAGCGCTCGCCCGAGACCACGCGGTCCCCCGGCGAGATGCGCTGCGGCGCGAGGATGTAGGACTGCTCGCCGTCCTCGTAGCGGACCAGCGCGATGAAGGCCGAGCGGTTGGGGTCGTACTCCAGCCGCTCCACCGTCGCCGGCACGTCGAACTTGCGCCGCTTGAAGTCGACCACCCGGTAGCGCCGCTTGTGCCCGCCGCCGCGGTGGCGCACGGAGATGCGGCCCGCGTTGTTGCGCCCGCCCTTCTGGCTCAGCCCCTCGGTCAGCTTCTTGACCGGCTTGCCCTTCCAGAGGTCGGAGCGGTCCACCAGGATGAGCTGGCGGCGCCCCGGCGTGGTCGGCTTGTAGTGCTTGAGAGCCATCGCCTAGAGCCCGCCCATCACGTCGATGGTGTCGCCCTCGTTGAGGGAGACGGTCGCCTTCTTCCAGTCCGCGCGCCGGCCCTGGCGGCCCTGCCGGGTGCGCTTGACCTTGCCCTTGACCTTGACGGTGTTGACCTTCCTCACCTTGACCTCGAAGAGCCCTTCCACGGCCTCCCTGATCTCCGGCTTGGTGGCGTCGGGGCGCACCTTGAAGGTGACCTGGTTGTGCTCGGCGCCCTGGGTCGACTTCTCGGTCACCACGGGGCCGAGAATGATGTCGTACCAGCGCTCCTTGGGTTCGGTGCTCATGCCAGCCGCGCCTGCAGGTTCTCCACCGCGCTCCGGGTCAGCACCAGCTGATCGCGGCGGAGGATGTCGTAGACGTTGGCGCCCTGCTGCGGCATCACCTGGACCTCGACCAGGTTGCGCGCGGCGCGGGCGAAGCCGGCATCGACCTCGTCGCCGTCGATCACCAGCGCAGACGACCAGCCCAGCCGGCCCAGCCGCTCGGCCAGCACGCGGGTGCGGGCCGAGCCGAGCTTGAGGGACTCGACGACCGCGAGCTTGCCCTCGGCCTGCTTGGCCGAGAGCGCCGACTTGAGCGCCAGCTTGCGCACCTTCTTGGGCAGCTTGTGCGCGTGATCGCGCAGCACGGGGCCGAACATGGCGACGCCGCCCCGGTGCTGCGGCGCGCGGCGCGTGCCGACGCGGGCGCGGCCCGTGCCCTTCTGCTTGAAGGGCTTGCGCGTGGACCCCCTGAGCTCGCTCACCGCCTTGGTCTTGTGCGTGCCGGCGCGGCGCCTGGCGAGCTGCCAGCGCACGGTGCGGTGCATCAGGTCGGGCCTGACGGGCACGCCGAAGACCGCGTCGGCGAGCTCGATCTCGCCGACCTCCTTGGCCTTGAGGTCGATGACGGCGACCTTCACGCGGTCTCCTCCCCGTCGCTCTCCGCCGCGTCCTCGCCGGCGCTCTCGTCGGCAGCGGCCTCCTCGACGGCGGCCTCTTCGACGGCGGCCTCGGCCTCGGCGGCGGGCGCGGCGTCCTCTTCCGCCTCGGGCTCGGCGGCGGCGCGCAGGCCCGCCGGGAAGGGCACGCCCTCGGGCAGCGGGCGCTTCTTGGCGTCGGAGAGCAGCACCACCCCGCCCTTCGGCCCCGGCACGCCGCCCTTGACCATGATGAGGCCGCGCGCCGCATCGGTCGCCACCACCTCGAGGTTCTGCACGGTGGCGCGCGCGTGCCCGAGGTGGCCGGCCATCTTCTTGCCCTTGAAGACCTTGCCGGGGTCCTGGCACTGGCCGGTGGAGCCGTGCGAGCGGTGCGAGACGGAAACCCCGTGGCTCGCGCGCAGGCCGGCGAAATTGTGCCGCTTCATGGCGCCGGCGAAGCCCTTGCCGATCGAGGTGCCGACCGCATCGACGAACTGGCCGGCGGCGAAATGCTCGGCGCCGAGGGTGGCGCCGACATCGACGAGCGCGTCCTCGCTGACGCGGAACTCCACGACGTGGCGCTTGGGCTCGACCCGCGCCTTGGCGAAGTGGCCGCGCAGCGCGCGCGAGGTGTTCTTGACCTTGACCTGGCCGGCGCCGAGCTGCAGCGCGGCATAGCCGTCGCTCTCGCGGGTGCGCCGGGCGATCACCTGGCACGCGTCCACGCGCAGCACCGTGACCGGCACGTGCTCGCCGGCCTCGTTGAAGACGCGGGACATGCCGAGCTTCTCGGTGATCACGCCCGTGCGTCTGCGCAGCGCCGCCTGGCTGGCCATCGCGCCCTCCTAGAGCCTGATCTCGACGTCGACGCCGGCGGCGAGGTCGAGCTTCATCAGCGCGTCCACCGTCTGCGGCGTGGGATCGACGATGTCGAGCAGGCGCTTGTGGGTGCGGATCTCGAACTGCTCGCGCGACTTCTTGTCGAT
>LXNJ01002504.1_pt1 | contig 10013 bp, 7 predicted proteins | sample 809081 | NCBI WGS metagenome assembly LXNJ01 (sample SAMN04870510, study PRJNA318959) | sponge metagenome | biome: sponge; feature: marine sponge reef; material: water | host: Petrosia ficiformis | place: Greece: Milos, Mediterranean Sea | collected 2013-05-29 | depth 5-7 m
GAGGGCAACCTCGTGATGAGCATCCATGCGCTCGTCGTGGACACCGGCGAACGCCGGATCGTCGTCGACACCTGTATCGGCAACGACAAGCAACGCGCCATCCCCACCTGGAGCAACCTGCAGACGAGTTTTCTCGCCGATCTCGAGACGGCGGGCTATCCCCCCTCGTCCATCGACACCGTGCTATGCACGCATCTCCACGTCGATCATGTCGGGTGGAACACGATGCTCCTCGACGGCGAATGGGTGCCGACGTTCGGTAGTGCCCGTTACCTCGTGGCCGAGACGGAATGGCGTTATTGGAAGGACGTCGACTCGAGCCAGGACGTGCTCGCGGACTCCGTAAGGCCCGTGTTGGAGGCGGGTTTGGTGGACTTCGTGCCGATGGACCACCGCTTGTGCGACGAGGTCTGGCTCGAGCCGACGCCGGGGCACACCCCTGGCCATGTCAGCGTGCGCATCGCATCGGAAGGGGACGACGCCCTGATCACCGGTGACTGCATCCACCACCCCTGCCAGATGACGCGAACCGACTGGTGCAGTTCTGCCGACTACGACCAGGGGCAGGGTCGCGAAACGCGGGAGTCACTGCTTGAACGCTACGCCGACTCCGAAGTGCTCGTGATCGGCACGCATTTCGCCACCCCGACGGCGGGGCACGTCAAGCGCCGTGACGAGGGGGGCTACTATTTGCGGGTTTCCGGGGACTGACTACCACCGGGAGGCGTTGGGGCCGACTCCGCCGTCGCCTTCAACGTCACCATCCAGTCGTGAACCTTGTGACGCGACCAGGGGATATCCAGGGCGATCAACGCCACGCCGAGGGGTAGCATCCAGATTCCGACTATCGGCAAGAACCAAAGTACGCCGCCGATTAGGAATAGCACCCCGAGTCCAGACCTCAGGCCGAACGGAACGTGGTTGTCTCCCCACTTCAACGTGGCGTAGGTAATCCGGGCGATGTTCTTCCGGGTGAGGGTCTGCCGAAAGCGTCGGAACCACTTCATCTGATGCGCTTGACGTGGGTGATGCGCGTTACACCATGATCGGCGCGTCGTCGGGCGCATCGTGGCGGCCGGGGTGCGCACGGCGTTCCAAGTCCGGGTCGATGGATAGGAACCGGTAGCAGCCGTCTTCGTCGAGCGTCCGTCCGAGACGGTTGCGGTGCATCAGCAGGTGGCAGTGGGCGATTGCCTCCCCCAGCGCCATCATCGTCTGCCGGGCATCGAGCTTGCGGCGGAACAGGACGGGAAGCATGTCCTTCGCCGTCTTCGGTTCGACGCAGAACTCCTCGATGGCGAGCATCCGGTCTTCATGGTGGCCGATGAGGTCCCGCAACCGTTCGCGGACGCCGAAGAAGGGTAGGTTGTGCGCGGGCAGGACGAACGTGCTCTCCGGGGTGTCGAGGAACTTGTCGTGGGATTCCATCCAGACCTTCAGGGGATTCGCCTCCGGCTCGGTGGGATGGACGCTGACGTTCGACGTGATGACCGGCAGAATCTGATCGCCGGCGATCATGATGCCGAGGCTGTGGCAATGCAGGCAGGCGTGCTCGGGCGAGTGCCCGGCACCGACCACCACTTGCCAGTCGTGGTTGCCGATGGTCAATAGGTCGCCGTCCTCGAGGCGGTGGTAACCCATGGGCAGGGGGTCCGGGGCGTCTTCGGCTGGCCTACCCGGTGTGCTTGCCCGGGACTTCCAAGCGTCGCGCATGGACCGCATTGGTGCCGGCGACATCCCGTAGCGATGGTAGAACTGCTCGCCTAACCAGCCCCCTTTGGCGGATGTCATTCCCAGCGTCATGAACGAGCGTGCTTGGTAGTACTCGGCGCGCGTCATGTAGAGCGGACAGCGGAAGTGGTTGACGATCATGCCCGCCTGGCCGACGTGGTCGGGATGCATGTGGGTGCAGATCACGCCCTTGACCGGTTTACCGCCCAACTCCGAGTCGAAGATCTCGTGCCAGAGGCGCTTTGTCTCTTTCGTGGCAAGCCCGGTGTCGATGACGAACCAACCGTCGTGGTCCTCGAGTAGATAGAGGTTTATGTGGTTGAGCGAGCCCCCCATCGGCATGGTCAGCCAGCGTACCCCCTCCGCGACTTCGTTGGTGGTGCCAGGCTCGGGATGCGCGGGGTAGGGGTATTCGAGGGCCATGTGCTCGGGAGTATACCGGACGGCCCCTGCACCCACGGCGACGGGTGCAGCTATGGTGGGTATTTCGGCAGGCTCCGTGCCCGGTACAGGTAGAAGGCGACGGGAAACACGAACAGCACGACGATCCCCGCGGTGGCGACGCCGCCGACCAGCGGCGTCGCGATCCGCTTCATCACGTCGGCGCCTGCGCCCGTGCTCCACATGATGGGCGCGAGGCCGATGACGTCGGTGGCAATCGTCATCAGGATGGGGCGAACGCGCTTCACGGTGCCGTCCTTGATCGCCTCCACGAGTGCGCGGCGATCCGTCAACAGGCCGCGTTCGGCGTACTCGTCCACGGAGATGTTCAAGTAGAGGAGCAGCACGGTTGCCGTCTCCGCATAGAGTCCGGCAAGGGCGACGACGCCCACCCAGACCGCGATGCTCAGGTTGTAGTCGAGCAAGTAGATCAACCAGATGGCGCCGGTCACGGCCAGCGGTGCGCCGAGCAGCACCAGCAGGGTTTCGAACGCGGACTTCCGGCTCAGGTAGACGATCGCGGCGATCAGCAGCAGCGTCATGGGGATCACCAGGGCGAGTCGGCGCTCGGCGCGTTGGATGTACTCGAACTGCCCGCTCCACGCGATGGTATAGCCCGGGGGAACCTCTATCTGCTCCCCGACCGCCTGTTGCGCCGCCTCGACGTAGCCGCCGACATCGACGTCCCGGATGTCCACGTAGACCCAGGCGTTCGGTTTGCCGCCTTCGCTCTTGATGCTCGGCGGACCGACCGTGAACTCGATGTCCGCCAGGCGGCCCAGGGGAATCTGCGGTCCCGTTGGGGTGGGAACGAGGACGTTGCGCAGCGCGGGAACGTCGTCGCGCAACTCGCGGCTGTAGCGAAGGTTCACCGGGTGGCGTTCCAGTCCCTGGATGGTCGTGGTGATATTCATGCCGCCGATGGCGGTCTGAATGACGTCCTGCACGTCGCGGATCGTGAGACCGTAGCGGGCGATGGCATCGCGATCGATGGTGACATCGAGATAGCCGCCCCCCATTACCCGTTCCGCGTAGGCGTCGAGCGTCCCCGGAACCTCGCGAACCACCGCTTCGACTTCCTTGCCGAGTCGTTCGAGTTCCGCTAGGTCGGGGCCGGCGATCTTGATTCCAACGGGGGTCTTGATGCCGGTGGAGAGCATGTCGATGCGGGTCCTGATGGGCATCGTCCAGGCATTGGTCAGTCCGGGCACGTCGATCGCCGCGTTCATCTCGTCGGCGAGTTTCTCCGGCGTCATGCCGGGACGCCACTCGCTCTTGGGTTTCAGCATGATGGTCGTCTCGATCATCGACAGCGGTGCCGGGTCGGTGGCGGTGTCGGCGCGGCCGACCTTGCCGAACACGTTCTCCACCTCCGGAAACGTCCGGATGATTCGGTCGGTCTGCTGCAGCAGTTCACCGGCCTTCGTCACCGAGATGCCGGGTAACGTGGTGGGCATGTAGAGGATGTCGCCCTCCCACAGGGTCGGCATGAATTCGGAGCCGATCCGGGACAAGGGGATGGCCGTCGCGGCCAATGAGAGCGCGGCCACCCCCAAGACGACGAACTTGAACCGAAAGACGGCGTTGAGGACCGGGCGCATCAGCCAGGAGAATGCGAACACGACCAGCCCGAACTCGACGGCCACCCGGCTGATCGGACTTCGGTCCGCCACCGAGATTCGTCCCCGGACCCAGAACCCGACCAGCACCGGCACGAGCGTTACCGCGAGCAGCGCGGCGGCGGCCATGGCGTAGGTCTTGGCGTAAGCGAGCGGCTTGAACAGCCGGCCTTCCTGGGCTTCGAGCGCGAACACGGGCAGGAACGACACGGTGATGACCAGCAGGGCGAAGAACAGGGTCGGCCCGACCTCCTTCGCGGCCTGCGCGATCACCGCCCAGTGATCGCGCTCGCCCTGGTTGCGCGCCAGGTGCCGGTGCGCATTCTCGACCATGACGATGCTGGCATCGACCATGGTTCCGATGGCCACGGCGATGCCGCCCAGCGACATGATGTTGACGTTGATGCCCTGCAGCGACATGACCAGAAATGCCACCAGGATGCCCACCGGGAGCGAGACGACGGCGACCAGGCCGCTGCGGAAGTGGAGCAGGAACACCATCGAGACCAGGCCCACGATCAACAGTTGCTGCAGGAGACTGGTGCGCAGGCTCGCGACCGATCGCTCGATGAGCGCCGTCCGGTCGTAGCCGACCTCGACCTCGACACCCGCCGGCAGGCCCGCCTTGACCTCTTCGAGTTTGGCTTTCACATCCTGGATGACTCTCAGAGTCCCGGCACCGTGCCGGACGACGACGATGCCGCCCACCGTCTCGCCTTCGCCGTTCCACTCCGCGATGCCCCGCCGCATATCGGGCCCGATGCCGACCCGCGCCACGTCCTTCAAGAGAATCGGCGCGCCGTTCGCATCGACACCCAGAGAGATCTTGCGGATGTCGTCGACGGATCCGATGGTGCCGAGACCGCGGATCATGAACTCCTTCTCGGCGAACTCGAGTGAGCGGCCGCCCACATCGTTGTTGCTGGCCTCCACGGCGGCACGGATTTTCGAAATGGGAATGCCGTAGGCGCGCAACCTGTTTGGATCGACGGTGATCTGGTACTGCTTCACGAAGCCCCCGATGCTGGCGACCTCGGATACGCCCGGTACGCTCGCCAGTTCGTACTTCAGGAACCAATCCTGGATGGAGCGCAGTTCACCGAGATCGTGTTGATCGGACGTGAGCGCGTACATGAACGCCCAGCCGACGCCGGTGGCGTCGGGGCCGAGTGAGGGCGTCACGCCCCGCGGCAGCTTGCCGGCCGCGTGGCTCAGGGTCTCGAGAGTGCGCGCCCGTGCCCAGTAGAGGTCCGTGCCGTCCTCGAAGATGACGTACACGAACGAGTAGCCGAAGAACGAATAGCCGCGAACGACCTCGGCGTGGGGCACGGCCAGGAGTTGCGTGGTGAGCGGATACGTTACCTGGTCTTCGACGATGCGCGGCGCCTGGCCCGGGTATTCGGTGTACACGATGACCTGCACGTCGGATAGGTCGGGAATGGCGTCGAGTGGCGCCCGCCAGAGTGAATAGGCTCCGGCCGCCGTGATCAGGATGGCGGCGACGACGATGAGGAACCGGTTTTCGATGGACCAGTCGATGACGCGTTCGAACATGGCGCGCCCTCAGTGGTGACCGTGATGTTGGTGTTGCGGTGGCTCGTCCGGCACGTCTTCCTCGTTGCCCCGCAGCATCTGGGCGGTAGCTGCGCGCAAGTTGCTCTCGGAGTCGATCAGGAACTGCGAGGAGACGACGACGGTCTCGCCGGGGGAAAGTCCCGCCGTGATCTCCTGCATGCCCTCCGCCGCGAGCCCCAGGGAGACCTCGCGGGGTTCGAACGCGCCGTCGTCCTTGGCCACGATCACCACGGCCCGCTCGCCGCTGTGCAGCACGGCTTCGGCGGGTGCCAGCAGGGCGTCCGAGGCGCCTTCCACCCGTAGGGAGACGTCGACGTACATCATCGGTCGAAGCGAGAGGTCCTCGTTGTCCACTCCGACGAACGCGGTCAGCGTCCGGGTTTCGGGGTCGACGGCGGAACGGAAGAACAGGATGCGGCCGCCCCAGCGTCGCCCGGGGAAGGCGTCGACCTCGATGGCTGCCTCGCTCCCCTCGCGCACATGGCGCAGGTCCGACTCGAAAAATTCCGCCTGTGCCCAGAGCGTGGAATGGTCCGCGATCTTCAGCACCGTCATGCCGGGTTGAAGTCTCATGCCCTCGAGCGAGTCGCCCATCTTCTCCACCACGAAACCGGAAGCCGGCGCAAAGAACCGTGTGGTCCGTGGCGCGGTACCCGAGCGTTCCAGAGCGTCGATCTGCTCCTCGGTGATGTCCCAGTAGTGGAGCCGCTCGCGGGCGGCCTCGAGGAGCGACTTGGCCCGCTCGATGGCGTCCGGGTAGGCGTCGCTCGCTTCGAGTTGCTGCACATAGGCCATGGCCGCCAGATATTCGCGCTGGGTGGTGACCAACTGCGGGCTGTAGATGTCGAAGAGAATGTCCCCCTCGGCGACGGACTCGCCCACGTTGTTGACGTGGGCCGTCTCGATCCAGCCTTCGAACTTGGTGTTGACGGAGACAAGCTTTTCTTCGTTGTGCGCTAGGACGCCGACCGTGCGGATCGAGACCGGTAGCGTGCCGCGGTCGACGACGGCGGTGCGGACCGCGAAGTTCTGCTGGAAGCCCGGGGCAACCCGGACGTCGGTGTCTGATCCGTGCTCTTCGTCCGGACCCGATGGCTTCTTGGCGACGAGTTTCATTCCGCAGATCGGGCAGTTGCCCGGCGCGGTTCGGGTGACGTTCGGGTGCATGCCACAGGTGTAGACCTTCTGGTCTTCGACTGCTTCGGCGATCGCGGGCGTCGGCTTGGTGTCCTCGAGCCATGCCCATCCGGCTGGGTTGTAGGCGGCGACGGCCACCGCGACGCCGCCGAGAACGACGCCGAGCAGAATCAGTGCGATGGTGCGAAGGTTCATTGCTGGCTCCTCAAGGGGAAAGGCGCGCCGATGGCGCGTTCCATATCGGCAAGCGCCTGCCTGTAGTCGGTGTCGAGGCGCGCTAGGCCGAGTCGGACGTCGAGCAGCACTTCCTCGCTGTCGAGCAGGTCGAGTACGCCCGTGGTCCCGGTCGCGTAGGCTTCCTCGGTGGCCCTGAGCGCCTGCTCGGCCTGGGGAACGAGTGCGTTTTCGAACAGTGCCATTTGTGCCTCGATGGTGGTCAGGGTGAAGCCGATCGACCTCACGGCCTGATCGACGTCGTTCAACGCCCGCCGGTGGCGCTCCTGTGCGGCGAACCGACGGGCAACGGCTTCCCGGACGCCAGCGTCGTAGATGTCCCTGTGCAGGGGGATGTTGACGCCGAGGGTCAATCCCAGCGTGTCCTTGCCGTTGTCCGGCGGTGGGTTCGAGCGGCCGGGTTCGTCGTCACGGGCCCGGATCCGTCCCCAGGTGGCGCCGAGGACGAGGTCGGGCCAATAGCGTTGGTGGGCCAGCCGAACACCCACATCGTCGTGGTCGATGGCAAGCGCGGCTGCCCTGACCTCCGGTGCGTTGGCCCGACCGATGTCCAGGATGCGGTCGGGGTCGACCACAACCTTGGGCCGGTCACCAAGGTTCACGTCGGCTATCGCGAGATGCGCGGGACGATCGCGCAGTGCATTGAGCCTCGACTCCACGCCGATTCGTTGACGCATGAGTTCCTGGCGCCGGTTCAGAACCCGGGTGATCAGGGCCTGAAGCTTGACGACGGCTTGCTGTAACCCGATGCCTTGGGAATATCTGGCGCGGGCAAGGGACTCGTAGTGTTCGAGGAGTTCGCGTTCCTGGACCGTGATCGCGATCGCCCGATCGAGGTAACCGAGTTCGTAGTAGGCGACCTTCACGTGGCGGACCACGTCGGCGCGTCGGGCGGTGGATACTTCTCGCTGGATATCTGCCCGAACGGTCGTGGCCTCGGTCCGATCGGCACGCTTTCCGAACCATGGCAGCCGTTGATTGACGGCGAGTCCGCTCACTTGGGGACCGACGCGCGTTTGGGGTGATTGCGCGAAGCCCGTCAACTGCACCATTGGGTCGGGCAGGGCGCCGGCGATCGGAATTCGCTCTCGAGCGGCCGTTTCGTTCCAAGCGATCGCTTGGACTTCCGGGTTCCTCTCGATCGCCTCCTCGATCAGCGCCTCGAGTCGCGCGTCGTCAAAAGTTGCGTAGTTCGCCGAGGCGGCATCGACGGACATGCCGAAGAGGCATGGAGCCAACCAGGCGATCGTTCTCGGTGCTTTCATCGCACCCTCCGAATTGGACTTCTCGTAACCCGCTTGCTTCTCGCCCAGGCAAAGCCGGGCATGCAAGCGACGCAAAGAAACGCGGCTTGCCGCGTTCGCTCGGAGGACGCTAGTTCAGGAGTCTGTCGAAGCGGCTGACCGGCGAGTCAACCGGGCGGAAGGTACGCCAAGGTGGATGGTGATGGGACGGCACACGAGCCGCGATCGTGACAGGACCGGATGCGGCGACAACCACGAGATCGTCGAGCGAGGTCTTCGGAAGTTCGAAGGAAGTCGCCTGGCCCTTCGGTTGCGTGGCTTCGACGCCGCAATCACCCAGGCAGTCGAGATGCGCGCACGCCGTGGGCGGCGAACCCTCCATGCCGTGATGGGCGTGGTGTCCGATGGCACCCGTCGCGTCCACGGTGGGCAACGCGCAGGCACACAAGGTCCCCGCCCAAGCCACTGCAATGGCGAGGGTGGCCGCGACGATTGGTTGCCGATTGCTCACAAGGAAGGGCGTATACGCTTGTCGCGATCGGCGGTCAAGGCCATTGGCATGGAGGTTAGATAGCGTTAGGATATCTATCTGATATCACATTGGCGTAAACCATGATCCACGAGATCCCCCGCACCGCGGTATCCGGCATTCTGGCCCTGGTCGTGTTGTTGGTGGCCGTCGTCGGAGACGTCGCGCTGTTCGTCGTTGGAATCCTGCTCGAGAGTCCGCTTGCGGTCATCGGCGCCGTTCTGCTGTTGACCCTCTTCATCTTCCTCCTCATCGGCTTGTTCATGGTCAATCCCAACGAGGCGCGGGTGCTGCAGTTGTTCGGTCGCTACGTGGGAACGGTCAGCGACCATGGCCTGCGCTGGGCCAACCCGCTCTACTCGAAACGGCGAATTTCGCTGCGTGTCCGCAACTTCGAGACCGATCACTCCAAGGTCAACGACGCCGACGGCAACCCCATCGAGATCGCCGCCGTGGTGGTCTGGAAGGTGGTCGACACGGCGGAAGCGACCTTCGAGGTGGACGACTACGTCAATTTCATGCATGTCCAGAGCGAGTCGGCGGTGCGCAACCTCGCAACGCAGTACCCCTACGACACCCGGGACGACGAACAGATTTCGTTACGCGGCAACACCGAGGACATCGCCGGTCGGTTGAAGACCGAGATCCAGGGACGCCTGCACAAGGCCGGCCTCGAAGTGCTCGAAGCCCGCATCACGCATCTGGCCTATGCCCCGGAGATCGCCGCGGCGATGCTGCAGCGCCAGCAGGCCGGCGCAATCATCGAAGCCCGGGAGCGGATCGTCGAGGGTGCGGTCAGCATGGTGCAGATGGCCTTGGAGAACCTCTCCAGCCGCGGCATCGTGGACCTCGACGAAGAACGCAAGGCCGCGATGGTGAGCAATCTCCTAGTCGTGCTGTGCGGCGACAAGGGCACCCAACCCGTGCTCAACACCGGGAGCCTTTATCAGTAGCGCCGAGGCGTCGAGATTGGCTGGCGAATGGCCACGCGCAAGCCGTTTCTGTTGCGCACCGATCCGGAGGTCATCGCCGCACTACAGCGCTGGGCGGCCGACGAGTTGCGCAGCGTCAACGGCCAGATCGACTTCCTCCTGCGCCGCGCGTTGCGCGACGCGGGCCGCTTGCACCGGCGGGATCCGGGGGGTGGTGATACACCGTCGCCAGATTCCATCGAACGGGATGCCCCGGACACGCGCTAGGAACTGCGCCGCCAGACTCGGAGGGGACGGGCTTGTCCCGTCCCGGCGCGCCCTACGGGCGCGTTTCGAGAAAGCTCACGCATTCTCGTCCCAACCGACGGACGTCTTGCGGCGCCTCAGCACGGGCGACGACAAGCGTCGCCCCTACCAGCCTGAACCGGGCAGACGACTTCGACCTGCGACGTTCGTCGTCGCCCGATCAACGCGATGTCGGCCCCGTGCGGGTAGCGTGCCCTGCATGGCCAACAGTTCGTCGGTGGACATTGCCTGCACGACCTGATCTCTGGCACGGAAGTGATGCGAC
>LXNJ01002505.1_pt1 | contig 10013 bp, 7 predicted proteins | sample 809081 | NCBI WGS metagenome assembly LXNJ01 (sample SAMN04870510, study PRJNA318959) | sponge metagenome | biome: sponge; feature: marine sponge reef; material: water | host: Petrosia ficiformis | place: Greece: Milos, Mediterranean Sea | collected 2013-05-29 | depth 5-7 m
GTCCCAGTGTGGCTGATCGTCCTCTCAGACCAGCTATGGATCGTCGCCTTGGTAGGCCATTACCCCACCAACAAGCTAATCCAACGCAGGCTCCTCCGACAGCGCGAGGTCCTTCCGCCACAACCGAAGTTGCGACGGCGAGATCCCCCGCTTTCATCCCCGGCACGAATGCCGGCGATCACATGCGGTATTAGCTCGAGTTTCCCCGAGTTGTCCCCCACTGTCGGGTAGATTCCTACGCGTTACTCACCCGTTCGCCACTCTACTCGGCCCCGAAGGGCCTTTCGCGTTCGACTTGCATGTATGAGGCCTGCCGCCAACGTTCAATCTGAGCCATGATCATACTCTTCAGTTCATTTACGTAGGCCGCACCACCACGGGCTTGCGCCCGTTGCAGCACAGCCAAAAAGGTTTGCTCGAAGCTCAAAACGAGCGCCCACACGAATGGCTTGTCTTCACGTTCTTAAAGAGCAGGCACGAAGGCTTGGGCCTCCGAGCCAAGGGGTGCGTATCATACGCCCGGAACGGTCCTTGTCAACGTGTTTGTGACAGTACCGAGAACGCCCCGAAGTCATGCCTCCAGGACGATGAGATGCCAGATCTTGCGGCCTCGTCGAACGACATGGTAACGACCGAACAGCGCGCAGCTGGCGTCGAGATTCAACCCGGGATCGGTCACGCCTTCGCCATTGAGCCGGACGCCGTTGGCATCGACGAGTCGGCGGGCGGCGCCATTGGATTTCGCGAGGCCCGCGGCCGTCAGGGCCGCGAGCAGCCCGGTACCCGGTGCGACCCGCGTCGCGTCCATGCCGTCCTGCTCGAGTTGCATCAGGTCGTCGTAGTCCAAGGCGCGGACATCGCCATCAAATAAGGCATCGGTGATCCGTCGCGCGGACGCCACCGCCTCGTCGCCGTGTACCAACCGCGTGACCTCCCGTGCGAGCAAACGTTGCGCGTCCCGTTGATGGGCGCGCTCCTCGACGGCCGTCGCCGCGGCGTCGATTTCGTCCAATCCGAGCAGGGTGAATACGCGTAGGTAGTCCACCACGTCGCTGTCCGCCGAGTTCAGCCAGAACTGGTAGAACGCGTAAGGCGATGTTCGAGCGGGGTCCAGCCAAACCGAACTGCCGGCGCTCTTTCCGAACTTGGTCCCGTCGCCCTTGGCTATGAGCGGCATCGACAAGGCGTAGGCCGGCTTTTGCAGGACGCGGCGGACAAGGTCGATACCGGAGACGATGTTGCCCCATTGGTCGGCCCCACCGATCTGTACCCGGCAGTCGTGGTGACGCGCCAGTTGGAGAAAGTCGTGCGCTTGCAGCAACACGTAGCTGAATTCGGTATAGGAGATGCCGGCGCCCTCGCGTTCAAGCCGCGAGCGCACGAAATCCCGCTGGATCATTGCATTGACCGAGAAGTGCTTCCCGACGTCGCGCAGGAACGCGATGACGTCGACGTCTCGTGTCCAGTCCAGGTTGTTGACGATGAGGCCGCCGCGTTCGCCTTCGGTGTCGACGAAACGCGCCACTTGCCGACGGATGCCCTCGAGCGAACTTTCGATGGTCGCCGCGTCGTTCAGCAATCGCTCCTCGGTACGACCAGATGGGTCCCCAATCGCACCTGTCGCCCCGCCCAGCACCGCGATCGGTCGATGCCCGGCCAACTGGAATCGCCGTAGCATCAACAGCGGTACCAAGTTGCCAACCTGCAGGCTCGGTGCGGTCGGATCGAAGCCCGCGTAGACCGCTTGCGGGCCGCTCGACAGGTGAGCGTCCAAGCCCGCACGGTCGGACTCCTGCGCGATCAGGCGGCGACGGTCAAGGGTGGCTAGCAAGGAAAGGGACATCGCACAAGGAAGGTGCTGGTGAAACGGAGCGCACCATAACAGAGCCCGCGATGCGTTGGCACGTTCCCACCGCGTCCGGGGTCCGGGGGCGATGCCACCGGCATCTGCAATCCGGGGGTTCCCATAGTCGGTAATTTACATATACTTCCGAGACTCGCGGCCTTCTAGTTCCTTGAGCACCCTTCATGCTTACACTCAGGTTGCAAATGGAAAAGCGCTTCGAACTGCTCTTGAACGGCTCGCGCAGCGAGACGCGCTAGGCTGGGATTGGCGGGAGAGTAGTAGAGCAGGCCTGAAGGACGTGTCGCAGAAACCCTACACGCCCATCTATGGGGCTTGCGTTGCTGTGCTCCTTGCGGGGCTAGTGTGGGTCGCCAGTGGCGTCGAACAGCGTGCCAACGCCGGGAACGACGTGAGCGTCAGTCCCGCACCTCCCCAGCAAGACCCAGGCATTCCCTCCCCGCCACCGGCACCGAATCTCGAGACGTTCACGGCCGAGGTACGACCTGGCGACAACCTGTCGACGATCTTCCAACGCCACGGGCTGGCCGCCCGCGACTTGCACCTCCTGGTCGAAAGCGGCCAATTGGGCAAGGAGCTAGCGAACCTCTACCCCGGCTACGAGATCGAGTTCGGTCGAGACGCTGAGCGAAACCTGGTCCATCTCCAGTACCGACCGGGACCTTGGGAAACGGTGAAGTTCCAACGGGTCGGGGACGAGTTCGAGGTTTCGACCACGGTCAAGGAACCCGACACCATCCAAACGTACAGGCATGCCAGCATCGACCACTCCCTATTCCGGACATGCCAACGCATCGGTCTCGACGACGCTTTCGCGTTGCGCCTGGCCGATATCTTCAAATGGGATATCGACATGTTCCTGGATATCCGCGAGGGCGACGAGTTCCACGTCCTGTACGAAGAACAGCAACTCGACGGCGAATTCATGGGGTTCGGCGACATCCTGGCCGCCGAGTTCGTCAACCAGCGCAGGAGCTACAAGGCCGTGCGCTACGTTGACAGCGCAGGCAACGCGAGCTACTACAGCCCCGGGGGCAAGAATCTGCGCAAGGCGTTTCTGCGCGCGCCCTTGGACTACTCGCGCATCAGTTCCAACTTCAGCCGCAACCGCCTCCATCCGTTGTGGAAGAGCATGATGCCGCACCTCGGCATCGACTACGCGGCACCTTCCGGTACCCCGGTCAAGGCTGCCGGTGCCGGCGTGGTGACGGAGCGCTCGAAGTCGTCGTCGAAGGGGAACTACCTCGTGATCCAGCACGGGGAACGGTATCAGACCAAGTACCTGCACCTGTCGCGGTTCGCGCCCGGTATGGAACCCGGCCGACGGGTCGAGCAGGGCCGCGTTATCGGCTACGTCGGGGCCACCGGGTGGGCCACGGGTCCGCACCTGCACTACGAGTTTCTCGTCGACGGCAGACACACGAATCCACGCAGGGTCTCGATGCCTCCGGCAGAACCCATTGATGCTGCCGAGCGCGTGCGTTTCGACGCGGCGACATCCGCGCTCCTCGGATCGCTTGCGAGTCACAAGCAGGACCGCCAACTCGCCTACCTGAGTCCGTTGGTACCGACAGGCGCCGACTAGGCTCCAAACGGGGTCGGTCCGGCCAGGGCGTCGAGAACATCGCCAAGACCATGCGTTATGTGGGCGTCATGTCAGGTACGAGCGTCGATGGCTTGGACATCGCCGTTCTCGACCTATCCGCCGGGGCGCCGCGCATTGCCCAATCCACGACCGTGGCCCTGCCCCCCGACCTCGGGACCGCCCTCGTCGCCCTCACCAGCGCGGGTGACGACGAAATCGCCCGAGCCGGAACTTGCGACGCCGCGCTTGGCGAGTTCATCGGACAGGCCGTCCTCGCATGTCTCGAATGCTGGAGGATCTCGCCTCACGACATCCGGGCCATCGGCTGTCACGGCCAGACGATCCGTCACTCCCCCGACACGACACCCCCGTTTACCCTGCAGATCGGCGATCCAAACCGTGTGGCGGAAACCACCGGGATCGACACGGTTGCCGACCTGCGCCGCCGTGACATGGCCGCCGGTGGCGAAGGTGCGCCGCTGACGCCGCTGTTTCACGATGCCCTGTTCCGGGATGCCGAGCGGCACCGGATCGTGGTCAATATCGGCGGCATCGCCAACGCAACAATGTTGCCTGCGGCGAGTGACTCGATACTCGGTTTCGACACCGGCCCGGGCAATGCACTGCTCGATGCCTGGATCCGGCACTGCAGGGGCGAGCCTTACGACCGCGACGGCGCCTGGGCATCGCAGGGAAGCGTGGCGCCGAAGCTATTGGAGACCCTTCGGGGCGATGGGTTCGTGTCGCGTCCGCCGCCGAAGAGCACCGGCAAGGAATTCTACAACCTCGACTACGTCAGCCGGGCGTCGACCCCGTTCGACTACCCGCCCGAAGACGTGCAAGCCACACTACTCGAATTCACGGCCTGGAGTATCGCCACCGCCGTCGAGCGCTGGGGACCCGGGACCGGCGACGTGGTCACCTGCGGCGGTGGTCGCCACAACCACGCCCTGATAAACCGCCTTGCGGCGAGTCTTCCCGGCTATGGGATTTTTCGCTCCGATGACCTCGACGTCGATGGCGACGGTTTGGAGGCGGCCGCGTTCGCGTGGTTCGCACATCGCACCCTGGCCGGGCAACCGAGCAACGTACCCGCCGTAACGGGTGCCAAGGGTCCGCGGGTACTAGGCGCCATCTACCCGGGTTCGTAGGGCAACTGTACCGCGCCTGCAGGGTGCGCGGTCGCCCGCTCAAAGGGCTCCCGCACCGCCGGCCCGTCATCGCGGGCCGCCACAAGGGCGGCCCCTACGGGGCGAAGGAGTTGCCGCAACCGCAGGTGGAGGATGCGTTGGGATTGGTGACCACGAACTGGGCTCCGGCGAGATCCTCCTTGTAGTCGATCTCGGCACCAACCAGGTACTGGTAGCTCATCGGGTCCACGACCGCCGTTACGCCGTCGCGCTCGACGATCGAATCGTCCGCCGCGATGCTGTCGTCGAACGTGAACCCGTAGGAAAAGCCGCTGCATCCGCCGCCGGTGATGAACACGCGCAGCTTGAGGGCGCCGTTGCCCTCGTCTTCGATCAATGCGCGCACCTTCCCGGCGGCGCGGGAGGAGAACTGAATGTTCGCGTCCATCGTTCGATTATACCCAATCGTGGGCGACTCGGAGAATCGCCCCACGGCGTACACGGCGTACGGCTCGACCGACACCATGCGACATCGCGGTTTATAGTAACCGCCTACTCGCTTCCCATTAGGCAATAGGACTCGCTCTGTCGTCTACTCGCCGATCGCCCGTGACGGTGGCTATGGAGTTTCTTCGCCGCCAGCTTTCCGACAGTGCCGCACTTCCGGAGCTATCGGTTCTAGCGGTAGCCGTCGGCTTGGTCACCGGCGTCGTCGTGCTGTTGTTCCGGGGCGCCATCGAAGGCGTCACGTGGCTGCTCCATGGTCAGACCGCGGATGGCGACCTATTGAACCTCGAATTGCGGGTCATTCTGCCGATCATCGGCGCACTGGGCCTCGGTATCCTGCTCAATCGCCTGCCGCCCGACTCGCGGCGTTTCGGCGTCGTCCATGTCATGGAACGACTGGCGCGGCATCGTGGACGGCTACCCGTACGAAGTGCCATCAACCAATTCGCGGGCGGCGTCTTCGGCCTTGCCATGGGATTGTCCGGTGGCCGCGAGGGTCCCGCCGTGCATCTCGGCGCCGCCGCCTCGAGCCTGCTCGGCGAGGCGTTCCGGCTACCCGACAACTGTGTGCGCACGCTGGTGGCCTGCGGGACCGCGGCCGCAATCGGCGCATCGTTCAACACCCCGATGGCGGGCGTCATCTTCGCCATGGAGGTGGTGATGATGGAGTACGCGATTGTGAGCTTCATCCCGGTCATCATCGCCACGGTGACGGCAACCGTGCTCAGTCGCTGGTACCTCGGCGACGTGATCGAGTTCTCGGGGCTCGAGACCGATCTCCGGTCGCTCCTCGAGGTGCCCTACATCATGGTGTCGGGAATCGTGGTGGGACTTTTCGGCGGCTTGTTCATCCTCCTCGTGAAAGCCGTCGCCGAGTTCAGGGCCGGGCCGTTCTGGGTGCGAGCCACGGCTGCAGGCGCGATCACCGGGGTCGGGGCGATCGTTGCCCCGCAGGTACTCGGGGTCGGCTACGACACCGTCAACCAGGCTTTGCTCGACAACTTCGTCTGGACCACGCTGCTCGTCATCCTCGTTGCCAAGACCGTGGCATCCGCCGCCTGCGTAGGGGTAGGACTACCCGTGGGAATCATCGGACCGACCCTCGTTATGGGAGCCGTGCTGGGTGGGTTGCTCGGGGCTGCCGGCAACGCGTTGGTTCCCGACCTTGCATCCGACAACGCCCTCTACGTCATGCTGGGCATGGCCGCGATGATGGCCGCGGTACTCCAGGCTCCGCTGGCCGCGTTGGTCGCCGTCCTGGAGCTTACATCCAACCCTAAGGTCATCCTGCCGGCCATGCTCATCATCGCCATGGCGACGCTTACGGTCAGCCAGTTGCTGAAGCAACGGTCCGTGTTACTGACCATGTTGGCAACGCTGGGCGTTCGTTATCCGCCGCATCCCGCTGCACAGCACCTCATGCGCGTTGGGGTCGCTAGTTTGATGTCCCGGGAGGTCGTTCAGCTTCCGCGACAGCCCGAACCGGCGGCATTGAAGTCGGCATTGTCGACAAAGCCCGAGTGGATCGTGGTCGACATTCCCGGCGGCTTGCCCCGAGTGCTTAACGTCGAGGACGTCGTCGCCTACCATGACGACAACATGGCTACCGCCCGGCCGGACCTGACGGCGTTGCCGTCGGGACGCGGCAGTGCCGGCATCGTCGATGTCCGGGCCACGCTGCAGGAGGCGATGACGGAACTCAATCGCGCCGGCAGCGACGCGTTGTGTGTCATTCGCGCGGCGCCGAAGAAGGCCCCGGCGGATGAACCGATTGCCGTGGTCGGCGTGCTGACCCGGGAGGACATCGAACGACAAGCTTGGTGGTGAACAATGGACCATGACAAGTCGGCCAACCTGATCGCGAGGGCGGAACGCAGCATCCCGGGCGGCGTGAACTCGCCCGTCCGCGCCTTCAAGGGCGTGGGCGGCACGCCGGTTTTCTTCGCGAGCGGCGAAGGTGCCTGGCTCACCGACGTTGACGGCAACCGCTACATCGACTTCGTCGGTTCCTGGGGACCCATGCTCCAGGGCCACGCCTTTCCCCCCGTCATCGACGCGGTGCGTGCCCGTGCCCAGCGCGGGCTCGGGTTCGGCGCGCCGAGCGAAGTCGAAGTGGAATTGGCCGAAGCCGTCGTCGCACGGTTTCCCGCCATCGAAAAAGTGCGCATGGTCAATTCCGGCACCGAGGCGACCATGACCGCCATCCGATTGGCGCGAGGTCACACCGGCCGCGACATGATCGTCAAGTTCCAAGGCTGCTACCACGGCCATTCCGACGCGCTGCTCGCCGAAGCGGGATCGGGCCTACTGACCCTCGGACTTCCCAACTCGCCCGGCGTTCCAGAGGACACCGCGAAACACACCCTGACGCTCCCGTTCAACGACGCCGATGCCGTTGCCCGGGCCTTCGAGCGCTTCGGCGATGACATCGCCGCCGTCATCGTCGAACCGGTCGCGGGCAACATGGGCTGCGTGCCGCCCCAGGCGGGGTTCCTCGCGGCGTTGCGAAAGTCGACCGCCGACGGCGGCGCAATGTTGATCTTCGACGAGGTGATCACCGGGTTCCGTATCGGCCGCGCGGGCGCCCAGGGGGCCTACGGCGTGACGCCGGACCTGACGACGCTCGGGAAGGTGATCGGCGGTGGACTTCCGGTCGGCGCCATCGGCGGTCAGGCCGACATCATGGACCGCCTTGCACCCACGGGCCCGGTCTACCAGGCCGGTACGCTGTCGGGCAATCCGCTGGCAATGACGGCGGGGCTCGCCATGCTCGATTCGCTCGACGCGGAATTCTACGAGACCCTCAAGTCGACGACCGACCGTCTCGCCGACGGTATGATGCAGTTGGCCGTAACCCGCGGTGTGCCACTCACGGTGAACCGGGCCTGCGGCATGTTCAGCCTGTTCTTCAGGGACGGCGCGGTCCGAACCTACGACGATGTCGCGGCCGCCGACGTTGACCGTTACCGACGGTTTTTCCACGCCATGCTAGACCAGGGGGTCTACTTCGCACCCTCTGCCTTCGAAACGGCATTCGTTTCCGGCGCTCACGGCGACGACGAGGTCGATCGCACCCTCCAGGCGGCCGGCCGGATCCTTGGCGGGCTCGCGTGATACCTTGATGGCCCGTTCCGCGACACCCGAACCGCGTCAGACGCGGTACGACGTCTACGGGCTCGGCAACGCCCTGGTCGACCTGGAATACACCGTCGACGACGCCTACCTACGCGACATGGACCTTGCCAAGGGCCACATGACCCTAGTCGACGAGTCCCGCATCGACGCGCTGGCCGCAAGCCTCGACGACCACGAGCCCAAGCGTCGCGCCGGCGGCTCCGCCGCGAATACCGTGTTCGCCGTGCGCGGCTTCGGCGGTCGTGGCGCCTACTCCTGCCGCGTCGCGGACGACGATCTCGGCCGTTTTTTTCTCGAGGAGTTCGGCAACGCCGGGGTCCTCACCGCCGGAACGCGTGACGGCCCGGGCAAATCGGGCCGCTGCCTGACCCTCATCACGGCGGACGCCGAACGCACGATGACGACATTCCTGGGCGCATCCGCCGAACTCGGGCCACAGGATGTGGACGAGGCAGCTGTCGCGAGATCCGCCTACTTCTACGTCGAGGGATATCTCGCATCATCGGAAACCGGTCGAGAGGCAGCCACCCTGGCCCGGCAAGTCGCCGAGTCCAGCCGTGTACGGACGAGCCTGTCGCTCGCGGACCCGTCGATGGTCGAGAACTTCCGCGACGCCCTGGTCGACATGCTCGGCAACGGTGTCCATCAACTGTTCTGCAACGAAGAGGAAGCCCTGACCTGGGCTGGCACGGACCGCTTGGATATCGCCGTCGCCGAACTCAGCGATATCGCCCCGTTCATCAATATCACGCTCGGCGCGCGTGGCAGCCTCGCCGTGGCGAAGGGCAAGAGCCGGTTCGCTCCCGGTTTCCCCAGCCAAGCCGTGGATACCACGGGCGCCGGCGACATGTACGCGGGCGCCATCCTCCACGCTCGGGTAAACGGTGCCGAGCCGCCCGCCGCCGCTGGATTCGCGAACTTCGCCGCCGCCGAACTGGTGACCAGGCACGGCGCACGGCTCGACCAGGTTGCGGACTACGCGCGGATCAAGGAGCGGTATCGTCCGTAGTCGTTCCCTCGATTCGGTCGGACGACTCCTGCGACGACGGCCCACGGACGACGATCGTCAACACGACCCGCAGCCCATGGTGCTTTCGGCAGGCTCCGCGCACGGTCACCTCGACCTCGCCGGGCCCAACCGCATGCCACGTCTGCTCCTGGCCGGACCTCCACCGATGAATGCCCGGACGTGCGATCTACGATGACCGGCACGGCCTCCGCGAGCACCCCTTTGTCATCGAAGGCGGCGGCGCTCGGAAGATCGTCGAGCCCGAGTCGTCTCCCACGTGTAGCGTCATCGTGCCCTTGTCCAACTCGATTCGTGACGCCGGCGGCGCCGCGGCGCAGATCTTCGGCACTTCCGGAACGGTGAACGCTCGGTGCACGTATCGCGCAGGGTGTTTGGCCGTCGCCGAGTAGCCTTCGCCCATCGTTACCGCCCACGAGTATTCTCCAATCGCCAGTCCCCCGCACCATATCAACGCCGCGCAAGCAATGGCGTTGCGCAACGGTCAAGAGCGGCGTCTCCAAGTGCTGGGATCATGCGTTTCCTCCCCGTACCTCGATGTCCGTCACCCGGAACGGTAACGAAATGGGGGTAGCTAACCATCGTTGGAATGTCGGACGCCCCTGGCTACTAGTGTGCCGCGTCACAAATAGGTTTATGTTTGGAGGGATTGGTGTTCGTGTCGCAAACTGACGTCTACGGTTATGAAGGCGGCACATCCTCGCCTTTTCGTGCGCTACCCTAACCCGATCCGCCGTGCGGTAGGTTCAAGTTATTTCCGGCGCA
>LXNJ01002506.1_pt1 | contig 10011 bp, 8 predicted proteins | sample 809081 | NCBI WGS metagenome assembly LXNJ01 (sample SAMN04870510, study PRJNA318959) | sponge metagenome | biome: sponge; feature: marine sponge reef; material: water | host: Petrosia ficiformis | place: Greece: Milos, Mediterranean Sea | collected 2013-05-29 | depth 5-7 m
CGTCATCCGCGGCATGTCCCGCAGCGGCATGATGCACACCATGGCCGGCCACGGCCCCTTCGAAGAGAAGAACTGCGCCGCCTACGGGTATGAGTAGGGCTGTCGCCCGACTTGTGCTGCTGGCGGTGGTCCTCGCGGAAGCGGACCCTGCCGCCGCACAGAACGGGGTCGCGTCGACCTCTGTCGAGACCCTCTGTAGGGTAGCGCCCGAGCCTTCGGCGGAAGCCGTATGGATGCTCGAGGAAGGGGACTTGATCCTGCGCTACGAGGGTGTGTCCACCTCAACGGGGCAGTGGATACGCGTCACGTCCAGCCTGTTCGTCCGCGACGGTGGTCCCGATCACTGCTGGGTGCCGTCATCGGACCTGGTCCTGAGCAGGGGGACCGGGCACTTCCTGCAGCTGGCCGACGGGCTGTTGTCCGCAGATTTGTCGCCCACCCTCGACGAATTGCTTGCCGTGCACAACCTGTTCGAGCATCCGTGGTATCGGGAGCAGGTGGAAGCATTCGCCGTCCTGACCGAGCGGCGCAGAGACCTGCTGGCCAGGGCGGTGGAGGTGGCGCAGAGGCCGCGGCTGGACGGCCGCCGTCCCGTCGATGACGACCTGTTGGTACTCGCGTGGCTTGAGTCGCTCGGAGAAGAACCGATGGGGTCTGCGGAAGACCGCCGCGGCGAGGGGCCCGAATTGGTGATCATCGCACCCGATGTTGCCTGCCGCTCTCACCCGTCGCGGACGGCATACTACTATTCGCACATCCTTCCGCTGGACTTCCACTTCCGAGCCGAACGGGCGGATACGACTGTGGCCGGCGAGGACTGGGTCCATGTCGGGCTCCGGGCGTGCTGGGTGCTGGGCGCGCACACGGCCCCGGGCGACTCGGAGGAGCATGTAGTGTCGATTGCAGACCGGTTCCTGACATCGGGAGAGGGCTGGTCCTCGGACAATCGCCTGCGGTTGTACATCATCCTGTCAGGCTGGAACCGCGGTCACCGCGGGGAGGTCGAAGGATCTCCGGCACTCGGACTCGCACGGTTGCGGGTACTGAGGATTGCGCTGCACGAGTTCAGGCCGCACGCTGCCGGTGTGCGTACGCACGCATGGATTGCGTCGCTTGGCGACGAGGTGGCACTTACGGACGAAGGACACTCCTGGACCGTGAGCGACGAGGCGTACCTGAGCCTGTACGAGCAGCACCAGGCGGACCCGTTCGCGGAAGAGATTCTCTGGACGTATGCGATCGAATCCGATGGCTACTCCTGTGAGGGGGAGTTCGCTTGCAGTGTGAGGGCGGTTGTGATCGAGAGGCTGGCGAGGTACTGGACCGACTTTCCGAGGGGTCGTCACATCGCCGAAGCGGTGGAGGAAGCACGGGCCCTGGTTGGCTCCGGTCTGGAATTGTGCAATGCCGCTCGCGGCCCCGAGAAGGACACGCCGGAGGCGGGGATGTGGAGCTGGTCCGGGTGGGACCGGTCGGGTGTGGAGCTCACGCGGGAGCTGCTGGCGACCCTGGCAGAGGTGAAGGAGGAGGACAAGGCGCCACTCCTGGAGAGTTTGGCGGAGTTGGAGGCTTGCGCGGCGTGACGAAGTCTTCGTTGATGGCTCGGATCACCTCGACGGGTCGGGGTCTCCTGCTGGCTACGGCTATCGGCCTCGCCGACGCCACCCCCGCCGCCGCCCAGGAGATGGATCACGCCGCCCACATGATGCGCGACATGGCCGGCGGCTGGCGCATGCCCCCCATGGACCCGAACATGCCCATGATCCCGGGTCTCGAGATGGCGCTGCCGCCGGTCGAGCCGTTCCTCGCGGCGGCGGGGATCGACGTCATGACGTTGCCCGAGGCGCGGCCCGGCGAGGTCGTGCACCTGGAGGCGGGCGACACCTTTAACGTTGACGTCACCATCGTGCGGCGCACGCTGAACGGGCACACGGCGGCGATGTACGGCTACAACGGGCAGTACCCGGGTCCGCTTATCCAGGCGCCGCAGGGTTCGACGGTCGTGGTGCGCGTTACCAACCGGATCGAGAGCCCCACCACCGTGCACTGGCACGGCCTCCGCCTCGAGAACCGCTTCGACGGCGTCGAGACCCTCACCCAGGATCCGATTCAGGTCGGCGAGTCGTTCACCTACGAGCTGCGCGTCCCCGACGCGGGGATGTTCTGGTACCACCCCCACATGCGCGAGGACGTGCAGCAGGACCTGGGCCTCTACGGCAACCTGCTCGTCAACTCACCCGACCCGGACTACTACGGGCCCGCCCACCGCGAAGAGATGCTGGTCCTGGACGACATCCTGATGGACGACCAGGGCTTCATCCCGTGGGGGAAGGAAGCGCCGACCCACGCGCTGATGGGGCGCTTCGGCAACGTGATGCTCGTCAACGGGGTGACCGGGCACGGATTGCAGGTCCGGCCGGGCGAGGTTGTGCGCTTCTTCATGACCAACGTCGCCAACACCCGCACCTTCAACGTCACCTTCGGGTCGGCGCGCGTGAAGCTGGTCGCGTCCGACGTGGGCCGCTTCGAGCGCGAGGACTGGGTGTCGAGCGTGGTGATCGCGCCGGCCGAACGGTACGTGGTTGACGTGGTCTTCCCGGAGCAGGGGGAGGTGGCGATTGCGAACACGATCCAGGCCATCAACCACTTCCGGGGCGAGTTCTACCCGCACGTGGACACCCTGGCGCTGGTGACGGTCGCCGGGCCGCGCGTCGCCGACGACGTCACCGAGGCTCATGCGACGCTGCGCGGTATCGAAGAGGTGGCGGCCGAGGCCGAGGCCATGCGCGCGCACCTGGGCCGTGCGCCGGACTACACCCTCGAAGCCACCGTGCGGGTCCAGGGGCTTCCGCTCCCGATCATCCGCTCGATGGAGATGGATACGCTCTACATCCCTCCCATGGAGTGGAACGACGCGATGCCGATGATGAACTGGCTCTCATCCGGCACTCAGGTCACCTGGATCCTGCGCGATCTGGCCACCGGCCGCGAGAACGGCGACATCCACTGGACCTTCCAGCGGGGCGACCTCGTGAAGATCCGCGTCTTCAACTCGCCCGAGTCCTTCCACCCCATGAACCATCCCATCCACGTGCACGGACAGCGGTTCGTGGTGCTTGCGCGCGACGACACCCCCAACGACAACATGGTCTGGAAGGACACCGCGATCGTCCCGGTGGGCTCCACCATGGACATCCTTGTCGAGATGTCGAATCCGGGCGACTGGATGCTGCACTGCCACATCGCCGAGCATCTCAGCGCGGGGATGATGTTCCACTTCACGGTGGAAGATTAGGGGACTTTTCAGGTCTCCCCGGAGGGTTTTCCGCCCATTTTCTTCTTGAGGGAAACCGCCGCCGCACCCATCAGCAGCACGAACGAGGCCTTGACCCAGAGGGGCGAGAGCACCCAAACCCACGACCAGTCGATGTGACCGGTCAACCTCAGCCCGATGAATAGCAGGGCGAGGAGCGAGAGAAAGCCCGGGCCCCTGCGGCCTGACTTGGACTTGAGGTACCAGCGTACAGGGTCGCGGGCGTTCTTCGTGCTTTGCTGGGAGTCGCTGGAGTCGGTCATGTGGGTCCCCCTGGGCTGCCTGTTCGGGAGCGGGAGCCGGCCGGCCCATTTTCGAATTGGGTATACCCTTGGTACGCACCGGGGCGGAGAGTATTCACCTCGCACCGGCCAATCCCTGCAACTCCCCCACCAACTCATCCGCCGGCAACGCGCGCACTCGCGAAGCCAACCGATACCGCTCAGCCCCCGCGTGTACCACGTCGAGCCGGTCCAGACCCAGCGTCTCGACCGCCGAGCGCATCGACCGCGTCAGGCGGGGAGCCTCGGAGCGTTTCACCTCGAAGCCGTAGCGCCGCGATCCGTCCAGCACGAGCAGGTCAAGCTCCGCCCCCGTGTGAGTCGACCAGTGGAAACACTGCTCCGACGACGCCTGCAACAGCTGGACGATCTGCTGGACCACGAATCCCTCCCACGAAGCACCGACCTTGGGATGCGATGTCACGTCCGTCCGGTCAGTGAGCCCGAGTAACGCGTGGAGCACTCCCGAGTCCGCGATGTAGACCTTCGGAGACCGCACCTGCCGCTTGCTGACGTTCTCGAACCAGGGCTGGAGCTGCCGAACCACGAAAACGGAGGTCAGCAGGTCCAGATACCGGCGCACCGTGGTGTGAGAGACGCCGAAAGCCCGTCCGAACTCGGCGCCGTTCCAGATTTGGCCGTGCCAGTGGGCAAGCATCGTCCAGAAGCGTCGCAGCGTCGTGGACGGGATGGTGCTGCCGAGGTCTGGCAGATCCCGTGCGAGAAGCGTGTGAATGAAGCCGTCTCGCCATCGGCGGCTCGCGGCATCCGAATGCGCCAGGTACGACCGCGGAAAGGCCCCGCGCAGCCAAAGCCGTTCCGGGTCATCGACTTCCGTTACGTCGAAACCGTCGAGAACGTGAAAGGCGATGCGCCCGGCGAGCGACTCCGAGGTCTGCCGGAGCAGCTCGGCCGAGGCGCTCCCGAGAACGAGAAAGCGGGCGGGACGTCCTGGACGATCGGCCAGGACGCGCAACAGTTGGAAGACATCCGGCAACCGATGGATTTCGTCCAGAACCACCAGGCCACGCAGGGGGCGGAGCTCTAGGCCGGGGTCCGCCAGCCGGACGAGGTCGGCCGGATCCTCGAGATCGTACCATGCCACGGGGTCCCGATGGATCTCCGCCAACTGCCGGGCCAGGGTGGTCTTGCCGACCTGTCGCGCACCCAGGAGAGCGACGACCGGAAACTCGTCCAACAGGAGTCGGACACGGGTCAAGTGGTGCTGTCGGAAAATGCTCATCATTGAAATATGAGCGGTACCCGATCAGATATCAATGCTCAAACGGGCATCCCTACCACCGAAACCAGAAGCGCCGCCACAGTTGGTCCTGGCGCTCCTGGAAGACATCCTTGCGGTCTCCGGTCAGGTCGACGGGCCGGATCCAGAAGCGGCAGCCCATCGGGCCGAAAGCCTGGGTTCGGGACACGCCCAGGGAGTAGAAGGGCTGGGTGAGGCGCAGGAAGTCCGCGGGGGCGTACTCCCGGCCATCCTCGATCGCGGCAGAGTACCTCGCCGCCTCGGGGTCGCCGGTGATCCTGTGGCCGGGGGCGGTCCGAAACAGCCGCATTCCCTCGTCGGTCAACTCGATCCGGAAGATGTATTCGGGGTTCCCCTCCGCGTCCAGCCAGCAGGGCGGGGGATCGATGCCGCTGCCCTGGCGAAGCTGCTGTAGCTGGGCTTCCCGGTACTCGGCCCTTCCGATGGCGTCGTCCCGCTCGCGCTCGGCGTCCCAGACCCGGCTTCGCAACGTGTCCTCGCGGAAACGGCTGTCGCTGAGTCCGGCGCGTAGCGAGTCGATCAGGGAATCGGGGTCGGCTTGCATCGCCTCCCTGGCGGCCCTGAGTTCCTGGTCCAGGGTCCCGATCGTTCGTCGGGCGGCGTCCAGCGAGTCGCGCAAACGTGCCGCCCGCGCTGCCCGCCCGATGATGTCCTCCGCCTCCTCCGGGGTTAGCCCGTCGGCGCCGGCAAGACCGTCGCGAAGCTCGTCGGCGACCCTTTCCGTCTCGGCAAGCCGCTGCGCGAGGGAGTCTCTCAGTGCCGTCGCCTCGCGCAGGCGCCGGTCGCTTTCGGCCGCGGCGGCCCTCAGGGAATCGCGTTCTCCGGCGAGCCGCGCGGCACGGTCGAGCATCTCTTCCGGCACCGGGGTCCCCGCCAGCAGGGAGTCCGCCTGCTCCGCACGCGTCCTTGCCCGGTCCCGCGCGCCCTCGGCATCCAGCACCCGGGCCTGCAGCACCTCCACCGTATCGCGAAGCTGCCGGGCGTACTCGTACCAGGCGTCCGCGTTGCCCCAGGAACCGGTCGGGGTGTTCAGCAGGTCCTGAGTGAGCTGGAGGTCGACTCTCGCGGTATCGAGCTGTGCCTCGGCCATGCCGCGCTCGTACTGCTCGAAGCGGAGCAGGACCGCGCACGCGAGGAGCAGGATGAAGACGACGATGCTGAACGTCTCGGCCAGGGTCAGTCCCAGCGTCAATCCCTTGCGATAGTGCTTCTGCTCGGCGGGGAGCATGCGTCGGGCCCCGGTCAGTGCTGCCGCCGGAAGGCGATCAGCCGCTTCCACGCCCGCCGCGTCCCGATCATGGCCCGCCGCGTTCCCGCCATCGCCCGCCGGATCCGGCTTGCCGGTTGCTCCGACAGCTCGGGCCGCGAGTCCGCCCACGCGATCTGTCGCACGTTTTCGGATAGATCCCGGGTCTGCCGCCTGGTATGGTCAAGCGCCGTATCGAGCTGCGCGTTGATCGATTGGGCCGCGTCGGAGACGGAGGCGAGCCCGTTTCGGGCGGCCTTCAGGGATTCCCCGAACTCCTCGAACTCGACGTTCATCGCGGCGGCTCGCTGCGCAATGCCACGGATGCCCCGTGTCCCTTCGTGCAGCTGGTCCACGGACTCTTTCCAGAGGGGCAGAGCCTCGTGACTGTCCACCGCATCGGCGATGCCCGCGAGCGCCCTCTTTGCCCGCTCCGCGCTTCCCCGCATGCCGGAAAGGGTTCGGGCGAGCGCGGACGCGGCCGCAGCGGTTCCCTCCACCCCCCGCAACGTGTCGGCGACTCGCTCGGCGGCGGGGCCCGCAACCCTGTTGATCCCGTCCAGGGTGGCTTCGGCCTTCTCGAACTGGGCCTGCGCCCTGTCGAAATGGTTCCCGAGCCGGATCGGCACTTCTTCGAAATGACCCCCGACCTCCTTCGCGGTTTCCTGTAGCGAGACCAGGGCGGCGGAGCACGAGCCACACACGCCTTTCAACTGGTCCATTTCACGGGTGAGCGACTCGGTGGTGCCGGCCACGCGACCTGCGTACGCGTCCAGCGCCTCGTACGTCTCGGCCGTCTTCCGGGTGCCCTCCGCGATGGTTGCCGCCGTCTCGCCAAGCCCGGCGGACGAGTCCCGGAACTTGTGGGCCATGATGTCCAGGTCGTCGCGCGCCCGGTCCAGGCTCTCCTTCATCAGCGACACCGCCACTTCGAGCTCGGACCGGGTGGTGTCGACGATGTCGCCGGGCGACTCCTGCGACATGGTCAACCAGACGCGTCCCGCGAGCCCGACGATGGTGGTCAGCAGCGCGATCCCGAAGTTGCGGATCGACCCGGTCGTGCCGCTGGTGTCATCGCCGGGTGCTCCCCAGTCGAAGGTGATCAGGGCCGCGACCAGGGCCGCAAAGGTGAAGAGGAGGCCCAGGTAGTAGATCGAGTCGCCCTTGGTGTCGCCGGGAATGTCGGCGTTGTCCACGGTGCGCTCCATGACGACGCCATACCCGATCATGCAGGCGGCGACCGCCGAAGCGAGCCACCAGGGCCCGATCCCGAGCAGATTCCCGAAGAGAATGATCGCGCCGCCGATGGCCAGCGTGATCAGCCAAGCGTCGCGGTGCTGTCTGCGCGCTTCGTCGGTCTGTGAGACGGAGGACTGCCGCGAGGTGGACGTCATCCTTCCACCATGATCCATCGCGGGCGGGCGAGTGGCGACGCTCCCTGATCCAGGAAGTAGTCCTCCCAGAAGCGGCGTAGCGTCCCGGCCTGTATGCGGCCGGCCCGGCCCCGCCGCGCCAGCAGGAAAACCGACACCTCGACGCCGGCAAGGTCCACCCGGAGCGTCCCGTAGTCCGGGCTGCGGGAGAGGGGGCCGAAGTCCACGGGATCGCCGTAGAAGGAGAGGCTGCCCGAGTTCTGAATCATGTCGGAGACGACGAGAAGCTGGCGGGGCATGTCGGCGGCGCGGGGCTGGAACGTGCTCACCGCGGCGACCTGTATGGCTTCAGCGATCGGGGAGATCGAGTCGCCCTCGACGTTGAGCAGTGTGGCCAGTGCCTGCTCGAGCGGTCCGAGGAACTCATCGCGGTAACGGCGCTCCGCCAACTGGGGATTGCCGGACAGCGACGACACGTTGTCGGGATGGGTGGGCTTGCAAACCCTGAACACCGGGCGCGTGTTGCCCCGGCCGGCCTGGCCGACCGTGTAGATCCGGATCTCGGCCGTCTCGGGCGCACCGTTCTCAATCGCTTCCAGTACGCGGGGCGCACCCGACCCCTCCTGCACGCTGGTGAGCGTGTCGGACGGGTCCACCAGGATCGCGATTTGTGCCGCGTAGTCCCCGTCTTCCGGACAGTTGGCCGAATCGAACGCGCGCCGCTGTCGTTGGCCGCGGACGAAGAACGTGATCAGAATCAGCACCGCCGCAGCTCCAATGATGACACCGGCCAGGTTCTTGCGGCTTGTGGCCTGCCTGCGACTTGCCGCGTGCCCGCGTCGCGAACCGGATCTCCGGCTCGCCGCTCGCCCGCGCCTTGTCCCCCGTCCCCGGTTCGACCGTCGCATTCGGACTTTGTCCCGGCCTACGCCGGCACGGCCTTGTCGTGGGGATCCAGCCTTGTGATTTCATTCACAAGGTCGCGGCACTCGTCGTGGCGGTCCCTCAGCTTCTGCTCGCGCTGCTCCAGCACGGCGTGCATGTATCGACTGCGCTCCTCCGCGTCCGCAGCGCTTGTCAGGACCGACTGGTCCGGAGGCTCCGGCAGGTCCCAGTCGGCTGCCCACGGGGTCTGCCAGATCCCCGGCGGGTCCGAGGAGCGCGCCTCGCGGTTGGCGTTGCGGTACCTGTCGAGAGCGTCGCGGCAGCTCTTTTCCAGGTCGCGCGCAAATCCGCACAGGTCGGTGTGCCGTGCCTGGAGCTTGCTCAGGTCGTTCAGAGCGAGCTGGCGCGCCTCGACCGGATCGCGGAAGTCGTTGCGCAGCTTGCGGGCGGCGTCGTCGTGGAGCTCGTTGAGCCGGCCGAGCAGTTCGCTGCGATCGTCGAGCAGTCGTTCCCCGGTCTCGTGGCGCCGTCGCTCCCGTTTCCCGTAGCCCGGGTAGGGGTCGTCGGTCTTGAACCAGTCCATCGCGGCGCCCACGCACATCGCCAGTCCGATCAGCAGAAGCATCCAGGACTGGAACCCGGTCAGGCCGAACGGGCTCGCGCGGAAAAGGCAGAGGGCCTCCTGGTCGGCGTGGGTTTCGTCCGGCCCCCGCCAGCAGCTTTCGGGTACGGAGTCGGCGGGCGGGACCTGGGTGACCGGGGACTGGCCGACGGGAGACTGCGCGTCGGGGGTCTGCGAGGCCGGGTCCGGGGCAACCAGGAACTGCGCCACCATGGTCGAGTCGGGGGGCAAGGGATAGTCCGGCGGCAACGCCTCACGGTAGTGCGCAACGAAGAGGTTCCAGAAGAACGCGACCGCCGCGACCCCGGCGGCCACCGCCAACCCGCCGACCTTCCGGCGCGGATCGCGATGGTGGACCTGCCGCACCATCGCGGCGAGCACCCAGCCGAGCACGCCCACGTTCACGAGGCTGATCAACACCGCATAGCTCATGCCGGCGAGCAGTCCGCCCTCCACGTTGTTGCCGAAGAAGAAACCGTTGACAAAGGTCTCAACGACCACCAGGGCAAGCAGAATGCCCCAGTGCAGGATCTTGCTCGCCGGGTACTCTGCGTCGGCCGTCCGCCCTTCTTCGAGCTTGAAGCGGTTGACCTCACCGATCGCCTGCTGTGCGTCGCGCGCCAGCCCCGCGAGATCCGGACGCTCCTCGGCAACGGCGTCGCTCATCTCCTTGCAGGTGTTTTCCACCAGGGGGTCGGCCCCACGGTCCGCGGGCAGCGGACGCAGGCGTTCCTCGAGCGCGGAGCGGTGGCGATGGTATTCGTTGCGCCGTTTTGCGTACAGCTCGTCGCAGTAGCCCACCACCTGCATTTCCACATTGTCGAGCGTTGGCTGGCTGGTGTGCGGCTGGCCATCATGACCGCGTTCCCGGCCCCGTTCCTCGAGTCTGAATCGCTCTGCCAGAGATGAGGCGGTTGGTGTTGGCGCCATGGCTGTCCCCTGGTGCAAGAGTTACCAAGTGTCGACTCTGCAGTATCCTAGTGTAGCATTGTCCGACTTCGGCGCGAAT
>LXNJ01002507.1_pt1 | contig 10005 bp, 6 predicted proteins | sample 809081 | NCBI WGS metagenome assembly LXNJ01 (sample SAMN04870510, study PRJNA318959) | sponge metagenome | biome: sponge; feature: marine sponge reef; material: water | host: Petrosia ficiformis | place: Greece: Milos, Mediterranean Sea | collected 2013-05-29 | depth 5-7 m
GGACCGGAACGCCGGCATTCTCCGTCTTTCCGCCCGGAACTGGTTTGCCGGAAAATTCCCGCATCCGCGTGCTGGGAGATCATCCTGACCGCAGACGAGGAATGTCAGCTCGCGGCCGCGCATCTCGAAGGCGCACCTCTGGACTTCACCGACGGACAATGCCGCATCCCGTCGCTGAATAGTCGCCTGACCGTTTCCTCTCAGGACGGGCAGGAACATGTCGTTCCGCTGTTCGAAGGTGGACCTCTCATCTTCAAGCTACGAAAGAACTGGGCCGGCGAGGGGCGCAGAACCTCCGGGATCACCAGCGGACACTCCATCATCATCGCGCCGAATACATGGCAACGTACGGGTCATGCACCAGTCGAAGCCGATGGTTGCGCCGATCCGGCGTTTCGGGCGCACTATTTCCACCGCGACGCGACCGCATCGGATGAAGGCGCCGACGGCTTCCGCGAATGGAACGATTCCTCCGTTGCCGCCGGCATCGAACTGACCGGGCGGCGCATCTATGACGATTCGGACGAAGGCGAGCTGTTCGTCGGCGACCCACCGGGTCTGAAATCCTCACCGGACATTGAATGGGCGCGCGTCGGAGAGGAAGCCACAAACGGCTGGGGAAAGAACTTCCAGCCCCACAGGCAATCGCTCCCGGAAGCCCTCGACGGAAGGCAAGGTCGCTTTTTTCTCCGGGTTTACGATTCGCACGTGAGCATGCTCGACAGCGTGGCGTTCCGGCATCTGCCCAACTTGAGCCAGATCCACGTCAACGGAGCCGAATACGCTCAAGACACGGTGCTCGTACCGAGGTCGACGGGATACCCACCCACGGCGATACGCTTTGTCGGCGCGGATGGCTCGATGCTTTCCCCCGTCCTGCCGGTTGAGGCTCGCCAGAAAGCGCTGCCCTTGGGTGGGATCGAAGTTCCGCCGTGCCCGGACGCGGATCGCATGACGTGCAGCCTCGGATCCGATGCGCGTGGCGTGAACATCGTCCTCGACCTTCCTCGGATCTGGTGGCGTCTGGAGGACGGTCGCGCCGACCCTGGCGCGTGGCGCGACACCCCGCTCGTCATGACACGAGAGGAGTTCCGCAGACACGCTCACTCAAACGCGACGATCTCGCTCTTGTCCAAGCGGCAAACCTCGGTGCGCACAGGGTTCGACGATGAACTGGACCAGCCCTACCGCCGAACGATCGAGGACGATCGTATCGCGGTCCCCCTGGTTCACTTCGTCGATCACGCGCAGATCGACCGGAGACTGAATGACGATGCCTGCTTCAACGTGGAATGGGCACGGGAGATTGTGCCGCTCATCGTGATATCGGCCGACCCCATGCCCGAGATCGTTTCGTTTACCGCGGAACCGGCGACCGTTGTCGTCGGTGAGGAAACAGTCCTGGGGTGGATGACCCGGAACGCTGGCGACGCCCGCGTCGCCATAGATCCAGACGCTGGTGTGGTCGAAACCGATGGAACGTACACCGTCCGCCCCGCTGAAACGATCACGTACACGCTCACCTTGACCGTTTTCGGCGCCAACGACATCAGCAGGACCGCGACGGTCACCGTCGTTTCGCCGCCCACCACGCCGTACGAGCGGTCCACCCCTCACGTCATGTCTACAGGGGGCGGATGGAGGGCCGGCAAGGGATTCAGCTCCAGCGAACTCCAGGAAGCCGGGCTGACGGTCAAGGAAGCGGCTGACCAATCCATCCCCATCGACAGGCGCCGGCGGACCTCGCATCGGACCAACGTCGAGGCAATCAGGAGCATGCTCGATGCCTGATACCGAAATAAGGGATTGGCCGGAGAGGATTCGGCAACGCTACGAGAACTACCTGAAGACCTCGTTCTTCTTCAAGGAACCCCTTCTACGGAAGTCCTTCCAGAAAGCGCTGCGGGAAGAGGGAAGCCTCCTAAAGGGGCCTTTTCCGGAACCCCATCGAGGGTTCGCGAAAAGACTGCATGCGCGAGCGCTGGCGCGCGAGTGTTTCCCTGACAGTGCCGAGGGTCTCTTGCCCGCACTGATCGATCATGGGCTGTATACGCATCAGGAACGCGCCATCCGGGCCACGCATATCGATGGCCTCAACGTGGTCGTCGCCACCGGCACCGCCAGCGGCAAGACCGAGAGCTTCCTCTACCCCATCCTGTTCGAACTCTATCGTCAGCGTCTCGCCGGAGAGCTCGAAGAGCCGGGCGTGCGGGCGATGATCCTGTACCCGATGAACGCGCTGGCGAACGACCAGCGCGAGCGGCTCGGGGCAATCTGCGGCAGCTTGCGGGAAGCGGGCTCCGATTTCGAGCCGACGTTCGGGCAATACATCGGCCAGACGCCGGAAAACGCCGGGGACCGATGGCGAAACGCCGCGGCGCGCGCAGACGACCGACTACCCGGTGAGCTCGTCTTTCGCGATGAGATGCGCCAGTCCCCGCCCCACATCCTGCTGACCAACTACTCCATGCTGGAGTACCTGCTGATTCGCCCCGACGACAGCCCCCTGTTCGACGGCGAGCGAGGCGTACACTGGCAGTTCATCGTGCTGGACGAGGCGCATCAGTATCGCGGCGCGAAGGGCATGGAAATGGGGATGCTGATCCGTCGGCTAAAACAACGGTTGCGCGACGGGGGTCGGCAAGGTCCATTTCGATGCATAGCCACCAGCGCCACCATTACCTCCAGCCAAGGCGACGAAGACAAACGGGGCGTTGCCGAATTCGCGTCGGAACTCTTCGGAGAGCTTTTCTCGACACCCTCCATCATCTTTGGAGAATCCCTTCCGACCGACGACGACGGGCTACCGCGGCGCTACCACGCGTTTCTCCGCGCGCTCGAAGGTGCCTTCCTCGTTCACCGGGAAGGCGCCGATGCCGTGGTGCTCAATCGCAAGAGCGAAGGCGTAGACGGCGTGATCGGGGAACCGCTCGAGATCGCGCTCTGTCGAGAGTGCGGCCAGCACTACTATGTCGGCCGTGAGCATGGGGGGAGGTTGAAAGAGGCCGACCGCGATCCGAGCCATCCTGGATTCGGCGTCGACTACTACCTGCCGACGGACGATGGAGACGAATTGCTGTGCAGACGCTGCGGCGCGCTATCAAAGTCAATGCCCGGCTGCGACTGCGGCGCGGCGATACGCGTGACGAAGTGCGACTCTCACGAACACAATCCCGACCAACTGAAGCAGTGCGCGGTCTGCGGCTACCGGCGTGGTGGGGTCGGCGATCCCGTCCAGGAAATCGTGCATGGCTCGGACGGGCCCAACACCGTTGTCGCCACCGCCCTGCACGAACTGCTTCCGCCGGACCGGCGCAAGGTTCTCGCCTTTGCCGACAGCCGCCAGGAAGCGGCGTTCTTCGCGTGGTACGCCGAGGATTCCTACGCGAAGCTGCGTGACCGAAACCTCATCCTGAGAGCCATCCTGTCCGAACCGGTTGCCGAAGAAGGCCTGTCGATCGACGACCTTCGGAACCGTTTGCTCCGGGAGTGGGACGAGGCCGGGCTCTTCCGCGAAGCGGACACCCGAGAGCAGAAGTCCCGGCGGGCGCTCACGTCGGTCCTGCGCGAGGCGCTGACCGACGAGAAGAGGCTGTCACTGGCCGGCGTCGGCCTGGTCAGGTGGTTCGTCGCGCTGCCCCGGGGCCTGCGCGTGCCGGACGCGATGCGGCGGATACCCTGGAATCTCACCGAGGACGAGGCGCGCCTCCTGATCGGCTACTTGTTGGACGAGATGCGCCCGCGCCGCGCCATGAGCCTCCCGGAGGGTGCCGGAACGCCGGCATGGACCGACATCTCGTCCTGGCCGCAACAGGCATTCGGCACAGCGCCGCCCGGCAGGCGGCGCAAAGTCCTGCGATGGGGCGGCCCGCAATCCGCGATCGTGAGTCACTTCCTTCGCCGGCTCCTCGCCGACAGCGACCTGTCCGACGACGGGAAGCGATTCGCATCAATTGAACTGATGACCGAGATATGGCGCGCCCTGCGGGACCATGCTCGTGACCCTGTACTCCTGCCCGCAAGGGAGAACGGCACATTCCGACTCGATTCGCGCTGGCTGCGGATCAAACCCGCCGACCTCGACGAACTCTGGGAGTGCGACACCTGTGCAACGCTCGGAGGCTACAACGTTCGAGGCGTCTGCCCGCGAAACCATTGCCCCGGCACGCTCTCGCCGGCCCGTCGAGAGCGACTCGGCGGGAACCACTACCGACTCCTCTATGAGAGCCCCGGATTGCCGCCCGAACTGCGCGCCGAAGAGCACACCGCCCAGATCGACGCCGACGAGGCGCGCAAGAGGCAGGACGCGTTCAAGAACGGCGACATCCACCTGCTCAGCTCCTCCACCACGTTCGAGGTCGGCGTCGACCTTGGCGATCTGGAGTCGGTCTTTCTCCGCAACGTCCCACCGGAGTCATTCAATTACGCTCAGCGCGCCGGGCGCGCGGGCCGGCGGGACACACCTGGCCTCGTGCTGACCTACTGCCGCCGCAATCCCCACGACCTCTATCACTACGAGGAGCCCGTCGGCCGCGTGATCGACGGCGCGATACACCCGCCGCGACTACGCATGACGAACGAGAAGATCGTCCTGCGGCACATGGTCGCCGTCACCCTTTCAGAGTTCTTCAAGAACGACAGGGTCAGGTTCCAGAACGTCGAGACATTCGTGGGCGACTGGCACGCGCCCCAGGCGACAAACGACCTCTACGACTTCTGCGCACACAATGACGAGTTGCAGAACGCTCTGTCCCGCGTCGTTCCGCAGAACATGCACGACCGGGTTGGGCTCAGGGACGATGCCTGGATTGCCCGTGTCGCCGGGCCGAACAGCCGCCTGGCGCTCGCGGAGATGGAAGTGTGCGCGGACTACACCGCGATGGAGGCCCTTCGCAGGGACTATTTCGAGCAGGGCAGGGACAACTGGGTCGGGCGTATCGGCAGGCGTATGAAGACCATCGCGGAGGAACGGACGCTGAACTTCCTTTCCCGCAAGGCCGTCATCCCGAAGTACGGATTTCCGGTGGATGTCGTCGAGCTCGAAGTCCGTTCGACCGACGGCCGCCCGACAGGCGTCGCGCTCCAGCGCGACCTGTCCCAGGCGATCGCCGAGTATGCTCCTGGCGGCAAGGTGGTCGCCAACAAGCTCGAGTGGGAGTCCTGCGGCGTCAAGGCGGTTGCCGGCAAGGCGTGGCCCGTGCGCCATTACCGCTACGACGACGCACGCAACTTCAGGCAATGGAACGAAGGCGATGCCGAAGGGCCACCGGGCGAGCGGAAGTACCTCATTCCCGAATTCGGCTTCGTGACTCCTCTGTTCAAGAAACCTTCGGAGCCGCAGGGGCGGGCGCGCCGCCTGTATACGACACGGCCCTTCTTCCGCGGTTTCGACGCGCAACCCGAGAGCAAGACCGTTCTCAGCGTGCAGGTGACGAGGGCCGTCCCCGGTGTGCTGGTCATTCTGTGCGAAGGCCGGAACAGGGAGGGCTTCTACATCTGCCGTTCCTGCGGCAGCCACATGGCAGCACCCCAGGCCGGCCACAAGTCACCGTCGGACTCGGATTGCATGGGCACCCTGGAGCGGTTCTCGCTCGGCCACGAGCTGCACACCGACGTCGTGCGCCTTCAGTTTCCGATGGTCCATGGCGAGTGGGATGCGCACGCGGTCGCCTACGCGGTCCTGCTCGGCGCGGCGGACACGCTGGAAGTTCCGGACACCGACCTGAACGTCACCATTACCGGCGGCGAGCGCCCGGGTGAGTCCGCGGTCGTGCTCTACGACAACGTGCCGGGCGGTGCCGGGCTGGTGGCACAGCTGGAAAACGAACGGATCTTCGGCGATGTCCTTGGCGCCGCCACGGAACGCGTGCAAGGCAATTGCGGCTGCGACACGAGCTGCTACGGTTGCCTCCGCAGTTACCGCAATCAGTTCGCACATGCCCAACTCGACCGAACGCGGGCGCTGGATATCCTGACCCAATAGTGTGAACGTAAAGTGATGGCGGCGTGCCACCTTTACGTTGGAACGCCGTCCGACCACGAAGCAATCTCCAGAGCTGAGGATCGGCACCTTGGCAAAGCAGGAACGAACCCAGCGACGGTGCCGGGCGCGGCTGCCGTCATCGTGCAACAAGGCAAGATCCTCGACTACATCGATGAGCTGACACAACGCACGGAGACCCCGGAGGAATACGTCCAGCAGGAGATCGCGAAGTCCCTCGCCCGGGAATACGGACGACAGAAAGACAAGATCGGAGTGGGATTCGGATTACGGCTGGGATCGCGAAGACCCAGGGCGGACTTGGTCGTTTTCGGCGAGGACGATCCGCACGCCTAGCTAAGCTAGCTTAGCTTAGCTAAGCTGGCAGCGTGCAGGTCGTGTTCCACGCTCGCCGGGTGGCGGTAGTCCACGAAACACCCCGCCAGCCGCGCCGTCGGTCCGATGCGTCGATCCACTTCACGAAGCAACAACCCGCCGCCGTCCGAACTCATGTCGCCGCCGTCGAACCGGCCCGTTACCCGGCGCCTTCCGAAACGGTCAAACTCAAGCTGCGTACCGTTACACTCTGTGACCAAGGGTGCTTCCTTTTCGTTCGGCGTAAACGATTGATTGCACAACCTTTATGCCATAGGAAGCAGCCTTCTTCTCCCCCGCGGTAAGCGATCCGGGCTAGGCCAAGGCGGTTTGTTCACTATCGATTTCGATAGCCTGGACGTCGTCGAGCTTTTTCAGGCGCTCCAATGCGGCAGCGTCGAGTTCAGCCCGGATCAACCCGGGCAGACCTTCTATTTCAGCCGCGTCGGCCAGTTCCAGCACGACCAAACCACCGTCCGAGTTTTCCTCAGCCAAAGTAATGATGACCCGGCATCGAGCCGCCGGAGCCGACGCCAACTGCGCAGTGACTTCCGGATCGATTCGCATATTGTCGGACATGATCACCCCACCATATCGGGACGTTGCAATGGCAAACTAGGCGGCCGACGCGAATATCGGCCGCCGAATCACGCGAAACACCGTCAACTCTAGGTCGTCGCGGCCAAGCAGTCGAGCAAACCGGCCCCGAACTGGGGATCATCACCGGGGACGCCGAGATCCTGCGCGGTTGCCTTCAAGCGGCTTCGCACCTGCGCCGGAGTCCAGGTCGGCCGAAGCTGCATCAGCAGGGCCGCCGCCCCCGAAACATGAGGACAGGCCATACTTGTACCGGACATGTTGCCGTAGTTTCCACCCATCACTGTCGAGCGGACCGCAACTCCCGGTGCGGCGATTTCGATGCCGTGCAAATTGCCAAGGCTCGGCGGCCCCCACGATGAAAAATTCGCCTTACGGCGGTTTCGATCCACCGCAGCCACCGCCATGAATCCTGGACAACGGGCCGGGTTCCCGACCCACCTGTTCGTGTTACCACCTGAATTGCCCGCTGCGGCGACGACGATGCATCCGGCCCGCTCCAACTGCCGCGCGGCATTTTGGTAGGCGGCGAAACATGGCGCATTTGGATCGTTCACGTTGCTCCCCAAACTCATCGAGGCAACTTGGATACCATTGCGGACGCACCAGCCCATTCCCGCAAGGATCCAGCTCAATTGGCCGGAGCTCCCGGAGTTCAGCACCTTCACCGCATACAGCTCTGCATCGGGGGCGACACCCACGACACCGGACGCGTTGTTCCGCGCGGCGACAGTGCCCGCACAATGGGTGCCGTGCCCCTGATCGTCATCCCAGCTCGTAACGCCCGGCACAAAGGAGACGCCGCCACGAACGATCAGGTCCGGATGATTTTCGTCGATGCCGGTATCGATAACCGCCACCTTCACGCCGCGTCCGGTCACCCGCGACCATACCTGATCCGCCTTGACCATCTCGATGTTCCAGGCAATCGGCTGGAGAGACGGCGGCGGCACCGCGACTGGCGGGCGGTTCGGTACACAGATTTTGCGGAATCCGGGCGGACATGCGCCAATCGGCGGGAACGGCGGACGCGGGATCGGCCTCGGCGGCCAGATCGGTGGAAACGGAGAAGGTGGAAATGGCGAGGGCGGGAACGGAGTGGGCGAAAACGAGGCGCTTCCGTCTGCGCCCCAATCGCTCCCACCGCTGCCATACATATCAAGAAGGGCCTGTTGGTAGCCCTCCTCATACGATTGTTGTTCGCATCCGTCGAAGGTGGCACCGCCGGCGCATTCTTCGTCCCTGTCCAAGGCGAAGACCTCGAAATCCTCGACAACTTCGAGAACGCGTTTTTCATGCCGAACGTCGTCAGCTTCCTTTTTGGTCATGCTTCGGAGAAACACGCCGAGTTCCGGAACACCGAGGGTATTCACATCGTCGTCGAAGTCATCGGTCTCCATTGCCGCGACAGCGTCTTTCAGATCACGTTTGCGAATTGAAAGGGCTTTAATCGCGGCGTCCTCATCGGAGTCGTCGGTCATTGTTACGATGTAGCGTTTCTTAGACATGCAAGCTCTCCATCTTTCTCGGTAAGTGGGTATGTGGGTTAGTCGGCATTCCCCATATGGAACACTGCCACTGACGATGCCATTCGTGGGGTCGCTGGGCAGACGCGGAGTAGCGCGCCAGAACCCGCGGCAGCGCATCTTCCCAGCCGTCGGCACTGTGGACGGCCGGGACGCAATGAGCACCGCTCCAGATCACCGAGCTGCTTGAACACGAACAGCGGATGCAGGCACTTCGACCGGAAGTGTCCGTTCCAGGCGGAGCCCTCCTGATTACCGTGCACCGGGCTTCCCGAACTGTCCATGTCGAGCGTGATGCTCTTCGGTGGTCGCCTGTCATGGATCGCATCAATCCAGCGCCGGGGCAGATCGGCGAGAGCCGCAAGGTTATCAGGCCGGGCCAACTTCTCCGTCTCAAACCGGCCCATGGCGCTCGCCGAGGCCGGTCCGTGCTTCACCGCCCGTCCGCCAACGAGCTTACGCGTCACCGGATCGCGGCAAAGACGATCCGCGTCGTTGACGTCTCGTATCCCGCCAGGCGAGAGAAGATCGATCGCCGCGGAGTGCCGCTAGATGCTGACGGCCGTTCTTCCCGGTGCGCGGATTGGCGAGGAGATCGGCCACCATGCCGGTGAGACCAAGGGCATCATCGAGTTCGCGGTGAAGCCGCAGACCACCGTCGGAACTGATAGAAGAGCCGCGGAACGCCAGCTTCACCGAGCGGTCAAACTGGAACCGCAACGGGGCGGGTTCCGCTTCACCCGTCGCGTTCAACGCCAATACCCGCTCCTTCACGGCTAACGTGCTACCGTGACTAGAGTATCATGCTTCGGTAGGAAGCGAAATCGGGCCCTTATCTGGGATATCGGGGATTTAGCATCAATGAGGCCCCTGCACAAAGCAGGGGATTACTGCGTTCCCCGAGGCCCACGCACGCGGCGCGTTCCGCGCGACGGTTGCGAGCAGTCCGACGGACGGACGCCACTGCGCGACGCATTCCATGCTCTGAGCGACCGCCGAATAGTGCAAGCGTTTGATTGAAAGAGCATTGGGCTTTGCGAGCCGTTCGCGGTTCCGACACCGACACTAGCCCGGATCGCTCACCAATTTACTCTATCGGAGGGCATTGTTGACATTCGGGAAGGTGTCTGGGGAGTGATTGCGTCGCGGCATGGATAGAGGTGTTCGTTCGCTGACGGGGACTGTTGGGGGGCGCAGCGGGGCTCTGTTTGGTGGTCGGATCGGCGCGATCGCGGACATTGAGGCGAGCCGCGCCTTCAGCGTCGTGCCGATCGTTACTCCTTCGCGATCCGCGGCGCAGTCGCGGTCGTCACGACGGATGCCACAGCGGTTCGCGGCGCAGGCGTCAGATACGCTCAGCGTCAGCCCCTCCTCGTCGGCAAACTCCGCCTCCGTGACGGAAAGCCGGTAGCTTCCGACTCCACTGTGCAAAGCCTCGGCCTCGACGTAACAGGTTCCGGCTGAATCCGGCGTGAAATACACGATGTTGCTGGCAAACGTAAATTGCCCATTCCTGGCAATCGAAAA
>LXNJ01002508.1_pt1 | contig 10002 bp, 8 predicted proteins | sample 809081 | NCBI WGS metagenome assembly LXNJ01 (sample SAMN04870510, study PRJNA318959) | sponge metagenome | biome: sponge; feature: marine sponge reef; material: water | host: Petrosia ficiformis | place: Greece: Milos, Mediterranean Sea | collected 2013-05-29 | depth 5-7 m
AAGTCCTTGAGACGGTCGAGGAACGCGGTCGTGTTCTTGAGCCCGGCATCGCGGAACGACCTGTAGACCAGATCACCCAGGGCGGCCTTGTCGAAGGTCTCGTTCAGGAACGGGATCTCGGCCGGTAGGATCGCGTTGAACAGGGCCCGGCCGACCGTGGTGGTGACCCACTGCCGCTGCCCATCGGGCTGAGCTACGAGCAGCCGGATCGGCATGTGATAGGCCGGAGAACTGCCGGTCGAACCCGCCTCGTCCCGGGGCCGCAGATACCCGCTCTCCAGCGCCAGTTCAACTTCGGCCGCATCGTTGAACGCGGGGAGCGTGGTCTCGTCGTCAACCCCCGGAAAGTCCGGGCGTTCTTTCGTCATGTAGTAGCAGCCCAACACCATGTCTTGCGACGGCGTGGCGATCGGGCGGCCGTTGGAGGGAAGCAGGATGTTGTTGGAAGACAACATCAGCACGCGGGCCTCCAGCTGTGCCTCGTAAGACAGGGGCACGTGCACGGCCATCTGGTCACCGTCGAAGTCGGCGTTGAAGGCGGCGCAGACCAGCGGATGAATCCTGATCGCCTTGCCCTCGACCAGCTGCGGCTCGAAGGCCTGGATACCCAGTCGGTGCAACGTGGGCGCACGGTTCAACAGAACCGGATGGTCTTCGATGATCGGCTCCAGCACATCGTAGACCGCCGGATCGTTCTCGTCGATCATGCGGCGGGCCTGCTTGAGAGTGTGGGCGAGGCCCATTTCCTGCAGTTCCCGCACAATGAACGGTTTGAACAGCTCGCGCGCCATTTGCTTGGGCAGGCCGCACTGGTGAAGCTCCAGTTCGGGGCCGACCACGATGACCGAACGGCCGGAGTAGTCCACTCGCTTCCCGAGCAGGTTTTGGCGGAACCGGCCGCCCTTGCCCTTGAGCATGTCCGAAAGCGACTTGAGCGGACGCTTGCCGCGGCCGCGAATGGCCCGGCCCCGGCGACCATTGTCGAGCAGCGCGTCGACTGCTTCCTGCAGCATGCGCTTCTCGTTGCGGAGAATCACCTCGGGCGCGCGCATCTCCAGCAACTTCTTCAGTCGGTTGTTGCGGTTGATCACGCGGCGGTACAGGTCGTTCAGGTCGGACGTGGCGAACCGTCCGCCGTCCAGCGGCACAAGCGGACGCAGATCCGGCGGAATCACCGGGATCACGTCCATGATCATGTGCTCGGGATGGTTGCGCTTGAGCTGGTCTTCGTCGCTCAGCCTGAAGGACTCCACGATCTTGAGGCGCTTGAGCTTCTTCTTTTCCCGGTGCCGCGAGGTTTCTCCGGCAATTTCGCGCCGCAGGATGGAGGCTTCCGCGTCCAGGTCCAGCTGCGCCAGGAGGGTGCGAACCGCATCGGCACCGGTGGCCGCGCGGAACCTCGTGTCACCCTCGGCCTCGGCCCTCCGGTTGAGTTCGTCAAGCTCTTCTTCGTCCAGGACCTGGCGGTGCACAACCGCCTGCTGGCCGGGGTCGATGACCGCGTGCGAGGCATAGTAGATGACCCGCTCCAGCTCTCGGAGCTTCATGTCGAGGAGGCCGGCCATCGGCGACGGCAGCGTCTTGAAGAACCAGATGTGCGCGACCGGCACGGCCAGCTCCACGTGCCCCATCCGCTTCCGACGTTCGCTCGAGAGCGTGACCTTAACGCCGCACTTGTCGCAGATGCGGTCGCGGTGACGGATGCGCTTGAACTTGCCGCAGTGGCATTCCCAGTCCTTGACAGGCCCGAAAATGCGCTCGCAGAACAGGCCGTCGCGCTCGGGCTTGAACGACCGGTAGTTGATCGTTTCCGGCTTGGTGACTTCTCCGAAGCTCCACCGGCGGATCTCCTCCGGCGAGGCGATTTTGAGCTGGAGCCAGCTGAACCGCTCGGGTACGGTTTTCCGCGAGAAAGGGATGTCGATCATCAGGCTCAAAACCCTCCGCCGGAAAAGATGCCCCGGCCACGTTCAGTGTCTTCACCCATTTCTTCGGCATCGGACAACACCTTGAGTCCCAGCGCGTTCAGTTCCTTCTTGAGCACGTTGAAGCTCTCAGGCGTGCCCGGGCGAGTCAGATTCTCGCCCTTGACCACCTTGGAGTAGGCGCTTCTCCGCCCTTCCATGTCGTCCGATTTGATGGTCAGCATTTCCTGGAGGGTGTGGCTGGCGCCGTAGGCTTCCAGCGCCCAGACCTCCATTTCACCGAACCGCTGCCCCCCCTGCTGCGCCTTACCGGCAAGCGGCTGCTGAGTAACCAGGCTGTACGGGCCGACCGAGCGGGCGTGAATCTTGTCGTCGACCAGGTGGGACAACTTCATCATGTACAGTTGGCCGACCGTGACGTCCGCGTCAAACTCCTCGCCCGAACGCCCGTCGCGCAGCCTCATCTTGCCGCTCGGCCTCAGGCCGGCGGCGTTCATGAGCCTGACCAGCAGATTGTCCAGCCCCGCGCCCTTTAGGTCTTTGACCAGGACCTTCTCTCCCCACAGGTCGGCAGCGGCTTTCCGCAGGCACGCCGACAGCTCCTTGAGATGTGCCTTGAGCTTCGGCCCGCCCGCTGTCTGGTAAGCCCCGAGCGGACGGCCCAGTCCGCGAACCGACTCGTCGGCCTCGCCGATGTCGTCGTGCGGAGTTCCGCCTGCCTGGGTTACCGCCTGAATCTCGGCCACCAGTTCCTGCACCAGTGCGGGGGGGAGTGGCGGCGCCTCCACCACGGACCCCAGCGCCCGCAGCGACCAGTGGACACCCGCCAGTTTGAGCAGCGCACCCAGCTCGTGCTCGGTGGCACCCTCAAACACCGGGGTATGCGCCTCGAAGCCCAGCACGTCGGCGGTCCAGCCCAGCAGGGTCTCAAGGATCTGGCCCACGTTCATCCGGCTGGGAACACCGAGCGGGTTCAGGACTATTTCCACCGGACGCCCGTCGGGCAACACGGGCATGTCTTCCTCGGGTACAACCTTGGCGATGATGCCCTTGTTCCCGTGGCGGCCCGCCATCTTGTCGCCGACGGCGATCTTGCGCTTTTCGGCCAGCCGCACCTTCACCAGCTGGACCACGCCGGGCGAGAGCTCGTCCGGTTGGAAGATTTTGTCGATGCCCTCTTCGGTGCGCTCCCGGATGCTCTCGATCCGGTCGCGGGCAGCTTCAATCACCGCGCGCACCGCTTCGTTGGCCGCCGGGTCCTTGACCCGCACGTTCAGGAGTTCAATCTCGCCGAAATCGACCTTTTCCAGCCGCTTCGGCGTCAGCTTGGCGCCTTCCCTGAAAACCTCTTCCTGGTCCGCACGCCTCAGGAACATGGACACGGTCTGGCCCCTCAGGATTTCGCGAAGCTCGTCGTCGCGAACCTCCTTGACCCGGGCCGCACGAACGCGCTCCTGCTCGCGGAGCTCTGAAATGCGGTTGCCGTGTTCGCGTTCGAGCAGCTGGTCGTCGCTGCGGCGCGAAAAGATCTTGGCTTCGATCACGGTGCCCGAGAGGCCCGTGGGGACCTTGAGCGAGCTGTCCCGCACGTCCTTGGCCTTCTCGCCGAAGATCGCGGTCAGGAGTTTCTCCTCGGGGGAAAGTTCGGTCTCGCCCTTGGGCGTGATCTTCCCGACAAGGATGTCGCCCGGCTGGACGAAGGCGCCCATCCGCACGATTCCGCGGTCGTCGAGGTCCACGATCTTCTCCTGCGAGATATTGGGAATCTCGCGGGTGATCTCCTCCATGCCCCGCTTGGTGTCGCGGACATGCACTTCCAGCTCGTGGATGTGCACCGACGTGAGCCCGTCGTCCTTGACCAGGCTCTCGCTGACGATGATCGCGTCTTCGAAGTTGTGACCGTGCCAGGGCATGAACGCCACCAGGGCATTGCGGCCCAGCGCGAGCGCACCCCCGTCGGTACCGGCCCCGTCGGCAATCACCTGACCCCTTGCGACCTTCTGGCCCCGGCTCACCACCGGCCGCTGGTTCAGCGCCGTGTCTTGGTTCGTGCGCCAGAACTTCCGCAGCTTGTAGTGGTCGAACTGGGTGAGGCCGGCCAGAGGCTTGCGTTCGGATCCCTTCGGAGGGTGTCCGGTGTCGACCACAATGTGGTCAGCGTCCACGCTGGCGACCGTGCCGCTGCGCCGCGCCACCAACACCGACCCCGAGTCGGACGCGACCTTCCCCTCCAGCCCCGTGCCGACCAGCGGACGTTGGGGAAAGAGGAGCGGGACGGCCTGCCGCTGCATGTTCGAGCCCATCAGGGCGCGGTTGGCGTCGTCGTGTTCGAGGAACGGGATCAGCGCCGGGGAGACCGCCACCAACTGGTCCGGCGCGACATCCATGAAGTCGATTTCCGACGGCGGGAGCAGCGGGTAGTCGTCGCGGCTCCGGCACAGCACCAGCTCGTTGACGAACGTGCCGTCGGGGTTGAGCGGCGCGCTTGCCTGGGCTACGGAGAACTCCTCTTCGTCGCTGGCCGACAGCCACACGATGTCTTCGGAAACGCGGCCTTCCCTTACCCGGCGGTACGGGGTCTCCAGAAAACCGAGCTCGTTGAGCCGCGAATAGGTAGTCATCGACGTGATGAGCCCGATGTTCGGACCCTCCGGGGTCTCAATCGGGCACATACGGCCGTAGTGCGAGTAGTGGACGTCGCGGACCTCGAAGCCCGCGCGCTCGCGCGTCAGACCGCCCGGCCCCAGCGCGCTGAGACGACGCTTGTGGGTCAGCTCGGCCAGGGGGTTGGTCTGATCCATGAACTGGCTCAGCTGGGAACTGCCGAAGAACGTTTGGATGACTGCGCTGACGGTCCGGGCGTTCACCAAATCGTCCACACCCAGCTTGTCGGGGTCGCTGGCACCCGTCATGCGCTCGCGCACGAGCCTGGCCATGCGAGACAGCCCAAGCGAGAGTTGCTGCGCAATCAATTCGCCGACCGAGCGAACGCGGCGGTTGCCCAGGTGGTCGATGTCGTCAGTGTACCCGCGGTTTTCGTACAACTCCATCAGATATCTGAGGATGGCCACGAAGTCCTCGCGGTGGAGAACCGACAGGTCAATGTCGGCCTGCTCCAGGCCAAGCAGCCTGAAGATGTCGTTGAGGCGCCGGTTCAGTTTGTGGCGGCCCACCCTGCCAAGGTCGTAGCGCTTCTCGTCGAAGAACAACCGCCGCATCTGAGCCTTGGCGGTTTCGATGTTCGGCGCCTCGCCGGGGCGTACGAGCCGGTAAATGGCCCTGAGGGCTTCGTCCTGGTCCAGAGTGGGGTCGCGCTCAAGCGTGTTGCGAAGCAATGACGAGCCGCCCTGGCTGCCCCCCGCGAACACCATGACCTCTCCGACCTTCTGCTTGCGGAGCTTGGTGTAGAGGGCCTGGTCGAACTTCTCGTGGGCCCTTGCCAGAACTTCGCCTGTTTTCTCGTCGATCACGTCGCGGGCGAGCTGCGGAATCACGCTCCAATCGCGCCGGCGCGCCAGCTTTGGGTAGGTCCCGCGCAAGTGCACGAGGACCGGCATGCCGTAAAGCTCGATGCTCGGCGTTTCCGACCGGACAAGGCGCTCCAAGGCCTCGTCGGTCAGTACTTCGCCCCGCCGCACCACGAAACCGTCTTCGTTGTCCACGACCTTGACCGACTCGATGCCGGCCTTGGTCAGGACCTCAATCATGTCGGGCAGCAGGGGTTCGCCCGCACCTGCCAGTTGTTTGTTTCCCTGGCCAACATCCTCGGCGAACCAGGCAAGGGGGGTCGGCTCTTCGTCTTCGGCCCCGGCCTCCGCCGCCTCCGCCGCGTCACCGCCGTCAAAGTCGGCAGCCCGGGCCTCGGCGAGTACCAGGTCCTTCACCGCATCCTCGAGAACCACGGTCTCCGCGATGAAATTTCCCACAACCTCGCGCCGGATGGGATTCTCCTCGGCGATGGGGGCCACGTCCAGCGTACGGCGCTCCAGGAAGGCCTCGACAATGTCCAGATCGCTGCTGTAACCGAGCGCCCGGAGCAGCGCCGTCGCCGGGAACTTCTTGGTCTTGTCGATGTGCATGCGAACGACACCGTGGATATCGGTGCCGAACTCCACCCAAGAGCCGCGGAACGGGATGATCCGCGCCGAGCGCAGCTTGGTGCCGTTGGGATGGAGCTTCTCTTCGAACACCACCCCCGGCGAACGGTGCAGTTGGCTCACGACCACCCGCTGCGCCCCGTTGATCAGAAAGGTGCCGTAGTCGGTGAGGAGCGGGAGGTCACCGAGGTATACCTCTTTTTCCTTGATGTCCACCACACGCTTATTGCCGCCCGGTCCGCGCTCGCGGCGAACCAGCTGCAGCGTGGCCAGGAGCGGTGCCGCATAGGTCATGTCGCGGTCAATGCACTCGTCGACCGTGTACTTGGCCTCGCCCACCCGACAGCCCTTGAACTCCAGCCGGAAGCGGCCCTGGCTGTCGTCAAGCGGGAAGATGTCGCGGAACACCTGTCCCAACCCCCGGCCCGAACCGGCGTCAGCCTTTTGTTCGATCAGGCGTTGGAAAGCGTCGCGTTGGACGTTCAGGAAGTGCGGTATCGGCAACGACCGGCCAAGGCTGGCAAACGAAACCGAACGGCGTCCATTTGTATTCAAGGCACTCTTCAAGGCACAATACTCCTGGAGAAATTCACGGGAAGGCGGGCCGTGCGCCCGTGCGCGGGCAAACGCTCCGCGCACGGGCGCACGACACTCCGCCAGGGCACTGGCAAGGGGTTTCGGCTGCCCGGACGGGGCAAATCAGTCTGAGGGCTGTCCGGGCTACTTGATCTCAGCCGTTGCGCCCTTCTCCTCGAGCTTGGCCTTGATTTCGTCGGCCTCTTCCCTGGAGACTCCCTCGCGCACCGGTCCCGGAGCGCCATCGACGAGTGCCTTGGCTTCCTTGAGACCCAACTTGGTTACTTCCCTCACGACCTTGATGACCTGAATCTTCGCGCTGCCAACCGCGGTCAGGACGACATCAAATTCCGTCTGCTCTTCGGCTGCCTCGGGCTCGCCGCCGCCCCCGGCAACCGCCACCGCGACCGGTGCGGCCGCCGTGACCCCGAAGGTCTCTTCCATCTTTTCCTTCAGCTCGGCCGCCTCAATCACAGTGAGTCCGCCGATCTCGGCAAGCAGGTCGTCAATTTTGGACATTGCGTTCTTCCCGTCTCGTGTCTGGCCCGGGTATTCCCCGGCTGGTTTCGTGATCTTTGTTTCCGTCTAGTCGGCCGAGTCGGCCTTTTGCTTGGCTACCTGCTCAATCATGTCACCAAGCCCCCCAATCAGTGAGTTGAGCACTCCGACAATCCCGCCGACACCGGACGTGAGTCCACCGGCAATGCTGCCCAGCAGTTCCTCCCGGCTCTGCATGTCGGCCATCTTGACTGCCTGATCGGCGTCGAGCAGCGCGCCGTCAACGACTCCGGCCCTGATGGACGGCCGGTTTCCGTTCTGTTTGGCGAAGTCTCGAACGGCCCGCGCCGGGCCCACCGGATCCGTCTCGCTCATAACGAGCGCGGTCGGACCGCGGAGGTATTCGCCCAGGTCGGGGTATTCCAGCCCCTCCAGAGCCCGCAGCACCAAGGTGTTCTTGACTACGCGATAGTTGATTCCCTGCTCCCGCAGCCTGCTGCGGAGAACGGTCTGAGTCTTGACGCTCAGGCCGGTGAAGTCAGCCAGGTATATGGCCGTGCTGGCGGATATTTGCTTCCGCAGCTCCATCGAGGCCTGTTTCTTCTGTTCAAGTCGCATATTCGGTCCCGCCCAGTTCCTCTTGCATCTCTGGCTCTTGTGCCGTCTCGGGCTTTAGCGGTAAAGGTCCGTGTTGACGGCGACGCCCGGCCCCATCGTGCTGGCAACCGTCAGGCTTCGCACGTACCGCCCTTTGGAGGCGCTGGGCTTCAGCCGGACCACCTCGTCCATGAACGCGACCAGGTTGTCACTCAGTTTGTCGGCGTCGAAGCTTACCTTGCCGATCGGGACGTGGACGTTCCCCGTGCGATCAACCCGGAAGTCAATTTTCCCCGCCTTGGCTTCGCGCACCGCCTGACCGACCTCCATGGTCACCGTGCCGGTCTTGGGGTTCGGCATCAGGCCCCGCGGACCCAGAACGCGTCCCAGCCGGGCTACGTTCTTCATTTGGTCCGGGGTAGCGATGGCCACGTCGAAGTCCAGCCATCCGTCGTCCTGGATCCTGGACACGTAGTCCATTCCCACGAAGTCTGCGCCGGCCTCTTCGGCCTCGGCGGCCTTCGCGCCAACCGCGAACACGAGCACCTTCATGGTTTTACCGGTACCCGCTGGGAGGATCACCGTGCCCCTCACTACCTGGTCTGCCCGGCGCGGGTCGACCCCCAGGCGCACCGCGGCCTCGACGGTCTCGTCGAATTTCGCGGAGGCGAGTTTCTTGACCCTTGCCACGGCCTGGTCGGGTGCCAGGGCGCCGTTGCTCCTGTTCGCCTCGGCGGCGGCCAGATATCGCTTGCTGTGTCGGGGCATTGCCGTATCCCTCTGGGCCGTCTGCCTCAGTTGGCCAGTTCGATGCCCATCGAACGGGCCGTACCCTGTATCATGCGCACCGCCGCATCTTCGTCCGCGGCATTGAGATCCTTCATCTTGATCCGTGCGATCTTCCGCATCTGGTCTTCGGTCACCGCCCCAACCTTGGTGCGGTTGGGCTCGGCCGAACCGCTCTCCAGCCCGGCTTCCTTCTTGAGGAGCACGGCGGCGGGCGGTGTCTTGGTGATGAACGAGAAAGTCCGGTCTTTGTAGACAGTTATCTCGACCGGAATGATCATTCCCGCGTCATTCCGGGTCTCGTGGTTGAATGCCTTGCAGAAGTCCATGATGTTCAGCCCGTGCGGACCCAACGCGGTCCCCACCGGGGGCGCGGGGTTCGCCTGCCCCGCCGGGATCTGGACCTTCACAACCGCTACAGCCTGCTTTTTCGGTGGCATCCCGTGTTCCTTCGCTCTCCCCTAGTAGCCCTTCAACTGCGTGTAGTCCAGCTCAACCTTGGTCGGGCGCCCGAAAAGACTGACCTCGGCAACCACGTTCCCTTTCTCCGGGAGCACTTCCTTCACCGTACCGCTGAAATCCGAAAACGGCCCGTCGGTGATTTCGACCACCTGGCCGGTGTGGAACGGGATGTCGTGCTCGGGGACCTTCTCTTCTTTCTGCTCCCCGGGAATGCCGAGGATTTTGTTGATCTCCTCCGGCTTGAGAGGCTGCGGACTGCCGCCCCCGCCCACGAAGTTGATCACGCCGGGGACGCTGGTTACCGCGTGGTGCGTGTCCTGACTGAGACGCAGCCTGACCAACACGTATCCGGGATACAGACGCTTGGTGACCGTGACCCGCCTGCCCCCCCTTATTTCGGCTACCTCCTGGGTGGGCACGACCACGTCGCCGATGTCAGCGTCATCGCCCATCTCGTCGGCCTTCAGTTCAATCAGGGCCTTCACTTTGTTCTCGTGCCCCGAGTAGGTCTGGAGCACATACCAGTTGAAGCCCTCGCTCATCCGACGCTCAACGGGCGAACAGGTCGATGATGAACTGGACGACCGCGGAGAACGCGCCGTCCATGAGTGCGATTACAAGCGACATGATTACAACGAACACCAGAATGACGATCGTCGCGCTCCGCAGCTGGTCGCTGTCCGGCCAGGTGATGCGCCGAAGCTCCACCTGCACCTCTTCGGTGAATTTCTGAGCCTGTTTGACGATATTCGCCATCGCTAGCGCGTTTCTTTGTGAGCGAGATGCTTGTTGCACCTCGGGCAGTACTTGCGGTGCTCTACCCGGCCCGGATGCTTGCGGCGGTTCTTCGTTTTCCGGTAGTTGCGGGACTTGCACTCCGTGCACTCAAAGGTGATCTGCACTCGCATGTCTCTGTTCCTTCTTCGTTACCTGGTCGGCGCCGGGTCGCTGGCTGGTCGTGTGTGTGGTGGTTGGCGGTGGCGGTTAGTCGAGGATCTCGGTGACCACACCCGCACCCACCGTACGACCACCCTCGCGAATCGCAAACCGCAACTCCTCCT
>LXNJ01002510.1_pt1 | contig 9995 bp, 7 predicted proteins | sample 809081 | NCBI WGS metagenome assembly LXNJ01 (sample SAMN04870510, study PRJNA318959) | sponge metagenome | biome: sponge; feature: marine sponge reef; material: water | host: Petrosia ficiformis | place: Greece: Milos, Mediterranean Sea | collected 2013-05-29 | depth 5-7 m
GATCCGGAAGCCGTCCGCCCCCCCCACCCCCTCTGCCGCCCGGACCGCCTCCTCGACCTCGTCCGCCGCTTCACTGTCTTCGACGCCGGCACCCGCAAGATCGCCAGCCACCACCAGTACTTCGCCGTCCGCCGCACTATCGACCACGTCAAGCACATCGACCCCACCGGCAGACGCCAGGGCGGCGCAATCTGGCACACCCACGGCTCCGGCAAGTCCCTCACCATGGTCATGCTCGGCCGCGCAATCGCCCTCGACAGAGACATCGTCAACCCCCGCATCATCATCGTCACCGACCGCACCGACCTGGACCATCAAATCCGCGACACCTTCAAGTCCTGCAAACTGGAACCGGTCAGCGCTCGAAGCGGTCGCCACCTCATCACCCTCATCCGCGAACGCGCGCCCCTCGTCACCACCCTCGCCAGCAAGTTCGCCATGGCCCTGAGGTACTCCGCCAAACCCGACGACGACCCCAACCTCTTCGTCCTCGTCGACGAGAGCCACCGCTCCCACACAGGGCGCCTCGGCGGCCACGGGCAACTCGCCATGAAGATGCGCCGCCGCCTACCCAAGGCCTGCTACCTCGGCTTCACCGGGACCCCACTCCTGAACCGCGAGAAGAGCACCTTCGCCACCTTCGGCGGCCTGATCCACCGGTACGCGATCGACGAGGCGGTCGAAGATGGCGCCGTCGTGCCACTGCTCTACGAGGCGCGCTTCGTCGGCCAGAAAGTCACCGCCCACACCATCGCCCTCGACATCTCCGAGCACTACCGGCGTCACTGGCAGGGAACAGGCTTCAAGGCCCAACTCGTCGCCCCCTCCAAGGCCGCCGCCATCCGCTTCAAGGAGGTCCTCGACGAGATTGGAGACGTGACCAGCGAGATCGTCATCTCCGCGCCCGACGACCGTGAAGGGAACGAGGAGGTCGACAAAGCGTCCCAGGACCGCGTGCGCGCTTTCTGGGACGAGACGATGGAACGCTACAGCTCGGAGACCGAGTACAACCGCCGGGTCATCGACGCATTCAAGGGCCCGGGCCACCCCGAGATCCTGATCGTCGTCTCCAAGCTGCTCACCGGATTCGACGCGCCCCGCAACACGGTTCTCTACGTCTGCAAGCCGCTCAAGGAGCACAACTTGCTGCAGGCGATCGCGCGGGTGAACCGGCTCCATGAGGATGGCGAGTCCGAGAAGAAGTTCGGCTTCATCATCGACTACCAGGGTCTGCTGGGTAAGCTCGACAGCGCCCTGACCAGCTATAGTGCGCTGGCGGGCTACGACCCCGAGGACCTCGTCGGCGCCGTCCACGATGTGCGCGAGGAGATCGGGAAGCTCCGGCACTACCACGGTCGGCTGTGGGACCTCTTCCGGCCGGTCCCGAACAAGAAGGACATGGAAGCGATGGAGCAGTTCCTAGCCGACGAAGCCGTCCGACAGGACTTCTACGGTCGGCTGCGAGCCTTCTCCCGCTGCCTGCACAGCTCGTTGTCGTCGGAGAAGGTCCACGACGTGTTCGACGAGGGGCAGATCGGGGAGATGAAGCGCGACTGGGCGAGCTTCAGCGATCTGCGGCAGTCGGTCAGGATCCGCTACCAGGAGGCTGTGGACGTCAGGGAGTTTGAACCGAAGATCAGGCACCTCCTCGACGACCACGTGGCCGCGATGGCGGCCGAGACCGTGATCGAGCTGGTCGACATCCACGACACCGGCATGCTCAAAGCGGTCGTCGAAGAGACCGGGATCAAACCCGCCTCCAAGGCCGACCGGATCGCGAGCGCCACCCGCCGGGCCATCACCGAACGCATGGACCTGGACCCCGCCTTTTACGAACGCTTCTCGAAGCTGCTCAAGGACAACATCGAGGAGTACCGCCAGAAGCGGAGGTCCGAGGAGGGCTACCTGGAGGGTGTCGTCGAGATCGCGTCGAAGGTGGCGCGGGGGCACGAGGAGCGTGACGTGCCGGCCGCGCTCCGGGGCAACGATCACGGGATGGCGTTCTACGGGATCTTCAAGGGGACGCTCAAGGACGGATGTGGGGACGCGTTGGGAGACGATGAGACGGCCCAGGTCGCGCTGGCCGTCATGGATATCGTCCACGAGCGCCACATCGTCGACGTGTGGTCGAACGAGACCGCCCAGAACGACATGCGCAACGCCATCGACGACTATTTCTACGACGTGCTCCGGGACAAGAAGGGGATTGAGCTGACCGAGGCGCAGATGGACGACCTGCTGGCCCAGATCATGAGACTGGCCGAAGCGAGGTTTCCGTAGAATGAACGATGTAGGTAATACTACAGAGCAACATACGGTCATGTACGGCCGGCATCGGATCGATTTCGCGGTGGTTCGCCGTCGGCGGAAGACCCTGGAGATCTCTGTCGAGCCGGATGCGTCAGTGGTCGTCGTGGCGCCCTTGGACGCGCCGATTGAGGCTATCGCGGAGAAGGTGCGGAAGCGGGCGGCCTGGATACGGCGGCAACAGCGCTTCTTTTCGCAGTTTATGCCCCGGACGCTGGAGCGGCGGTATCTGGCCGGAGAAACGCACCTGTACCTCGGGCGACAGTATCGGCTAAAGGTGGTCCACAACCGACGGCCTGGTGTCGAAATGACCCGGGGCTTCATCACCGTTGGTACCCGCGAGCCTGATCAGCCGGAGGTCACCCGGCAGCTTGTCGAAGGCTGGTACCGCAAACAGGCGCGGGTGAAGTTCGAGGAGCGGCTGGAGGTGATCGTGGCCCGGTTTCCAGATCCGGAAGCCTTTCGTCCGACGGGCCTCATCGTGCGCCGGATGGACAAGCGGTGGGGATCGCTGTCACCGTCGGGGCGCCTGCTTCTCAACCGCCGTGTCATCGAAGCTCCGGTCGACACGATCGACTACGTGATCGCACACGAACTCTGCCATATGGCCGAGCCGCATCACCGGGAGGCGATCTACCGGCTACTGGACAGGGTCATGCCGGACTGGGCGGGGCGGAAAGGGCGGTTGGAGGAGGGGATGGCGTAGTCAAACCCATAAGCTCTTGCCGATGGCCTTGAGGAGGTGGTTCGCGTAATCCCAGCTCGCAATGTCGATGTATCCGGGATCCAAAGGAGAAAGTCTGTTCGGCCAGTGGTTGTCCATGTAGGCGATCAGAGCCGTGCGATAGATCGTGGAGGCCAGTGAAGTGATTGGCGGGGCGTCCGCACCAAATGGGAGTAACAGTCGCGTGGAAACTCTGTCCCCATGGACGAACTTGCTTCGAGCGTTGTAAAGGTGGTGGAAGGTTCGAGGTGCGAGCGTCATGTACTCCCTTTCCCTTCCACGCCTCACCCAATACCTCTCAATCTTGAGTTCCTTCTCGTGGAACCCAGCCCACTCGCCAATCAGACGAGCGCAGTCCCACTTGTTCACGTTCCGGTGCGGCGGTGAAGCCAACACCTCAATCGCGGTTGTCCAGTGCACGGTATCCAACCCCACTTCAGTAAGGGAAGAGAAGCTCTTGAACCGCATTGATAGAGCCTCATAGGCGGCCTCAAGTGAACGAAAGACCTTCCCCGCCTTACGTTTATCTCTTCCTCGCCGATGGCGGAGGTGCCACAGGCGGCCCAGGCGATCGGCCAAGCGCTCGTCAGTGTGCATCAGGTCTTCCCGCGGCACGCGTAGATCCGGTGTGAGCGACAGCCCGTCCAAGCGAAACCCGATCTGGTTCACCGCAGGTGTCCATTGGTCGAATGTCGAGCCATCACGTCGCAACCGCGCTGGATGGTAGTCGAACACCTCGGACCAGGAGACTCCCATCCATGCGTGTGGCTTCCAACACGCACGGTTCCGCAAGATCGAGGCGACAGCGGCGGCGTTGCGAAAGGCGATTACCGGTTCTGCGTTTTGCCCCATTCCTGACAGCCAGTCGCACCGTACGATGAGAGCGGCTGGAGCAATCGAGTTGCCATGGCCATCGTGGAACGAACCGAGAAACCGCCTTGCGGCGGTCGACCATTCCGTAATTGCGGCCACGCGTGGATCCGAGGAGGGGACGATAGCGATGCCGTTGAGTCCCAGGGTCAGCTCGGCAGGTGGCTGCTCGCGAACGTCGAGGCTGAGGTTTGGGAGCGTCAAAGCAAGTTGCCAATCAGGACGCGCGGCCTTTGTAGATTCCCGCTCCATAGTCAGTCCAATTCGGCCAGCAATTCCTCAATCGGCTCATCCCCAGGCCACGCGCCCCAGAGGATCATTGGGTCGACCTGGCGAATCCCTCCGGCCGGATCTTCGGATCTTGTGACCTCGAACCCGGGCAACAGACATTGAGGCCTCGTCGCGGATTCGGCTTGCTCTTGGTCCTGAGGGTCCACGGACGCGCTATCTGATTCTCGTCTGTTTCGGTTTTTCACCTATCACCTCCAAGCCAATGCCGTCGCGTCAGTTACTCAGTTTGAGAGATGGCCGCTCGAAAGATCAAGGATCCATCGGACGATGACAACCGCAGTCGTCACTTGCTCTCCCTCACCCCCCCGGCGCCATCAGCCCATGCGCCTTCGGCAGGAACTCCGACATCATGCGGGCGAAGTGACGGTAGTAGTCGTCCCACGACATCCCCTCGAAGTCCCTCGGGTTCGCCTCGATGTTCGCCTGTAAGCGCCGCGCGCATAGCGCTTCGGCCACCACCTCCGCGAGCAGCACGCGAAAGTGCATCGCGTCCTGCCCGTGGTACTGCTCCGACTTCGGTACCAGGTTCGAGCGGCCGTCGCTTGACCGCCGTCATCGCGCCCCTCCCTACTCCAGCACCAGGTCCCCGATCAGGTGCGTCGCGTGTTCCCACTCGTCGAGCGGCGCCTTCCAGTCCCGGTCGCGCAACCGCCGCAGGTACGTGATCTGGGCCAGGTGATACAGATAGTGCTGCGCCATGTGCACAACATCCGGACCCAGCCGCGCCCCCGTCTTGCCGTCGAGCGAGGTCCGCTCGGCCATGAGGTCCGCGTCGCTCTCACACCCCTCCACCTCCGCCAGAATCTGCTCCTGGATCCTGCGCATCCGCCCGGCGATCTCGTCCGCCGACCCCGGCGCGTCGTGGCTGATCACGGGCTCGATCCCGAGCCGCTTCAGGAACCAGACGTCCACCCGGTACATGTGGCGGCAGATCTTGCCGATCCCGCGCATCCCCGGCGCGGGCAGCCAGTCGAGGTCCTCCTGCGCGATCCCGTCGAGCACCATGAACAGCGGGCGCCGCGCGGCCTCGAAGATCTCGACGGTGCGGGCGATTCGGGTCCGGTGGGAATCGCTCATTCGTGTCCTCCCTGCGGGTCTCGCGTGCGCGGCGTCAGAGTCCGTGCGCGTCCCTCAAGCGCGCGACCGTCTCGGCAAACGAGTGCACCGGCACGATCTCCAGCATGTTGAACGAAGCCAGCCCGGTGTCGATGGCGAATCGTTCGATGTCGTGCGGACGGTCCGCGTCCACGATCCACAGAAACGTGTGTTCCAACGCCGAATGATACTGTGCCTCGATCCGGCGGATGCCGTAGGTCTCGGCCAGCTCCCTTGGGTCGAGTTCGGCGATTTCCACGAACACACGGGCATATTTCGCCACGTAGATCGGGCAGGTTTCCGGCGTATGGCTACCGTAGATTCCGTATAGCATGGCTTAGCGCCCGGCTCCCTTTCTCGGCACCTTCACGTCGTCCATGGCCGCGTTGTAGACGAACGACGCCACAATGACGGCGTTCTTGACAAGGTCGTCAATAGGCAGGGTGTCATAGAAGTCGAGGTTGGTGTGCCCGCCCGTGCCCCCCACGCGCGCCTGCAGGAACTGGAAGCCCGGCAAGCCTGCGCGATCGAAGGGTATGTGGTCCGTCGACCCGACGCTGCGTGGCGAAATCGTGGTCATGCCGAGGTCGCGCAGGGGTTCCATCCAGGACGCGAACAGCGACCGCACGTGTTCGTTGCCCTGCAGCCAGATCCCGCGGTACTGGCCCGGGCCGTAGTCCTGGTTGAAGTAGACCGAGAAGTCGTCGTAGGCGGGCGGGGTGCCGAAGTGCTTCTCCACGTACGCCGTCGATCCGAAGATGCCCTGCTCCTCGCCGGACCACAGCGCCAGCCGAACCGTCCGGCGCGGCTCGGCGCCGACCGCCTTGAGGATGCGCATCGCTTCCAGCATCACCGCCGTGCCGGACGTGTTGTCGCTTGCGTTCGGGCTGGCGTGCCAGGTGTCGAAGTGCGCGCCCAGCATGACGACTTCGTGGGCGAGGTCCGTACCGGGGATCTCGCCGAGCACGTTCCTTGCCTCGCGGGCCGCCGCGCCGTGCACGTTGCGCACCTCGGCCTCGACGGTGACGGGAATGCCGCGCCTGAGGATCCGGTACATGCGGTTGTAGTGCTCGGGCGTGACCGCGACGATCGGGACCGATGAGAGGGTCGCGTCCCGGTCCCAGCGGTCGACCTTCGCTCCCGGCCGCGCGAACCCGCGCACCGCCCCGGGCCAGCCGCTGTTGGATTCGAGGACCAGCGCGACCCCTTCCTCCACGTAGAACGCCAGCCGCTCGGCGGCCGTGAGCACCTCCGCGTTCGCCGGCGGGTCGGGATAGAGGCGCGAGAAGTACGGATCGGGGCCGTCCGGGGGCGGGATCACGTCCTCCTCCAGCGCGCGCATCTCCTCGTCGGTGCGGCGGGGGGTGCCGGTGGCAAAGCGCGTGAGATCGATCACGGGCGGCGGGGTGGACATGACCGCGAGACCGCGCAGCTTGCCGCGCAGGGTCTCCAGGTCGCTCCTGGTGCGAACATCGGCGAGCACGACGTCGAGGCGCTGCGTCCCGTCCGTCCCCGGCGTGTGCGCGATCGGGTACGCGACCAGCGGCTGGTAGTCCGGCTCCAGCATGTGGACCGAAACGTACTCGTTGTCCCAACTGGCGCCGTAGTCCATGAACGGCTCGCGGTGGGCGTTCTCGAGGCCGATCCGGCGCATCTCGTCCAGCGCCCACTCCTGCGCCCGGTCCATCGCGGCCGAGTTGGTGAGCCGTGCGCCGACCACGTCGGTCATGTAGGACAGGGTGCTCGGAAGCTGGGAGCGGTGCAGCCCCTCCTCGCGGATCTTCGCGAGCATGGCCAGGTCGACGGGGCGGTGCCCGGGTGCCGGGTCACCGGACGGCTGTGCGCCCGGATCGCCACGGCCGGCGCTCGCAGGACCCGAATCCCCGCCCGCCCCGCCTTCGCCCCCCTCCGGCAGCCCGAACACGAACATCGTCCCGCCCGCCGAGTTCACGATCCGCTGCTGCCCGTCGATCTCATAGGACATCGGCGCGCTCCGAACCGCCGCGCCGGCCTGGAAGTTCCACAGCGGTTCGCCGGTCTCGGCATCCAGAGCGAAGATGTTGCCCTCCTCGCTCCCGCCGAACACGAGGTTGCCCGCCGTCGCCATCACGCCCGCCCACGGGGGCGACTGCAGCGGGAATTCCCAAACCAGCTCGCCGGTGAGCACGTCGAGGGCCTTCACCGCGCCGCTCGCCTCCTCGCCGCGCAGTGCCTGCTCGCCGCCACCCATGAAGGGCTGGCCGGGCTCGTACTCGACCTCGGCCTTGTAGTAGATCGCGCCCATGATCCGCGTCGGCTGGTAGAAGAGGCGCGTCATCGGGCTGTAGCTGGGGCTGAACCAGTTGGCGGCGCCCTGCAGGCTGGGCCACACCAGGTTCCCCTCCTCGGTGGGATCGGTGCCGGGGATCACGATCGGCCGCCCGTTCTCGTCCAGCCCTTCCGCCCAGGTCTGCTTCGAATACTGGGCACCGTGCAGGAACTCGCCCGTCTCCCGGTCCAGCACGTAGTAGAACGCGTTGCGGTTGGCAGTCACGACGAGCTTGCGGAGCTGGCCCTCCCACTCGGCGTCGACCAGCACCTGGATCTGGTTGGCGTCCCAGTCGTGGGTGTCGTGCGGGGTGAACTGGAACCACCACACGATCTCGCCGGTGTCGGGATCGAGCGCGAGCAGGCAGTCCGTGTAGAGGTTGTCGCCGGGGCGCACATCACCGTTCCAGTCGGGCGCCGGGTTCCCGATCGGCCAGTACAGCAGGTCGAGTTCGGGGTCGTACGAGCCGGTCAGCCACGTCGATCCGCCGCCGGTCTCCCAGCTGTTCCCGCCCCAGGTGTCGCTCCCGAACTCACCGGGTGCCGGGATGGTGTACGTGCGCCACAACAGTTCGCCGGTGTCGGGTTCGTATGCGTCGATGAAGCCGCGCACGCCCGCCTCGGCGCCCGACACGCCCACGATGATCTTCCCGTCCAGCGCCAGCGGCGCCAGCGTGAGCGAGAACCCGATCGCGTTGTCGGCCACCTCGACGTCCCAGCGCACCGCTCCGGACCGCGCGTCGAGCGCGACCAGGTGCGCGTCGAGCGTCCCCACGTACAGCGTCGAGTCCAGGATCGCCACGCCCCGGTTCACCTCGGGGAAGCCGATGTGCAGCACGTCGGACCCCATCTGCGGCGTCCACTTCCACAGGCGCTTGCCCGTGCGCGCGTCCAGCGCCGTCACGGAGCTCGGCGGCTCGGTCACGTACATGACGCCGTCCGCCACGATCGGTGTCGTCTCGATCAGTCCCTCGTCCATCTGGTACGCCCACACGACGCGCAGATCGGCCACGTTCCCCGCGTTGATTCCGTCCAGCCGCGAGAACCGGTGCGACGCGTAGTTGCCCGAGTAGGTCAGCCAGCTCTCCGGCTCGGAATCGGCCGCCACGAGGCGCTCGTAGGGGACCTGCGCGGTGGCCGGTTGGGCCATTGACACGCCCACCGCGAAGGCCGCAGCCAGTACGAAGGCCGCAGCCAGCCCGGAGGCCGCGGCAGCCGTGGCACTCCACTTGCTCATGATCCCCTCCCGAGGGTCGTCAGGTACGCAACCAGGTCTTCGACATCGTCTTCGCTCAGGTCCCGCGCCACCGGCATCAGCGAGTGCCCCACGCGCTTCTCCATCTCGGCGATCTCACTCTTTGCGAGCGACACGAATGCCCCGGAAACCGTCATCAGCTGGATCGTGAAGGAGTCCTCGTTCATGCGCATGCCGTTGTAGATGTCGCCGTCGTGCGTGACGATCCGCACCGGCAGGTACTCGAAAAAGCCGCTCCGCGAACCCGACCGTGCGACGGGCAGCCGGGCGGCGGGCGCGCTCAGGGCCTCGCGCAGATAGTCCGCCCCGCGCCTCAGCCCGATGATCGTCAGCTCCGGCCCCACGGCCGTGCCCCGCCCGGCGACGATGTGGCAGGAGGCGCAGTCGCCCCCGGCCCAGAAGAGGTCGTGTCCGCGGTCGGCGTCACCGGTGACCGCCGAGGCGTCGGCGGTGGCCTGCGCACCGAGCCACAGCACGTAGCCGGCCACCAGCGATACCGCGTCGTCGTCCAGCACCGTAGTACGCGCGCCGGGCATGCCGGTCCCCGGGATCCCGAAGCGGATGATCCGCTCGAGCTGGGGTTGGTCCGCGACCCTGGGGAGCGCGAGTTGAGCCAGTTCGGGGCCTTCGCCACCCAGCCCCTGAACGCCGTGGCAGCGCGCGCAGTGGGCGCGATAGAGCCGCTCCGCGCGCTCGGAATCCTCGAGTTCGGGCGCAGCGCCGCCGGGTTCCTGCGCCGCAGCCGGCGTGCAGGGCAGCAGCAGGATCGGCGGCACGAGCAGCAGCGCCCAGGTGGTCGGCGCGATCCGCATGTTGGCCGTTCTTTCCACGGAAGGGTGGGCGGGACAGGGCGAAGGTTACCATACGGCTGCCGCCGTTTCGCGGACAAGACGGTTTTGGGCGCGCGGCGCGAGAGAATGTTCACCGCCGTCGCCCGGCCGACCTACCTGGACGCGCCCAGCGGCCTCCCGTCCAGCCCCCACGCCGGGTCGATCTCGAAGCCGAGGTGAGCGAGCGCGGTCGGCGCGATGTCCACGATGTCGGCGGGCCCGGGGGGTGGCCAGCCTGCTGTGGCGGGGTTGGCCGCGCTGCCCTCGTCAGCCCCCGCCAGGCCGCTCGCGAGAATGAAGATCGTCATCTCCTCGG
>LXNJ01002511.1_pt1 | contig 9995 bp, 10 predicted proteins | sample 809081 | NCBI WGS metagenome assembly LXNJ01 (sample SAMN04870510, study PRJNA318959) | sponge metagenome | biome: sponge; feature: marine sponge reef; material: water | host: Petrosia ficiformis | place: Greece: Milos, Mediterranean Sea | collected 2013-05-29 | depth 5-7 m
GTCGTGTCCTCGTCCGATGGGTTAAAGATAACTTCGGACCCGGCGACAAACTCCATTATAGTGGTCGGATCCCTCACGCAGTACAGAATGGTCAAGCAGATAGTGGACAAGCTTGACGTAAGGAGAAGACAAGTATTTGTGGAGGCTGCCATACTTGAGGTGGGTCTTGACAACCTGAACGCGCTGGGAGCTAATTTTGGTCTCGGTCTTAGAATAGAGGGCGATAACCTCGGTTTTATTGGACAGCAGCTTCCAGGCATCCCGAGCCTCCTCGGAGTTGCGGCCGACCCCACGATAGCAGCGACTTCCATAGGCAGTCTTTCGGGGCTTTTCCTCGGGGTCGTGGGAGAAGAAATTGACGCCGACGGTTCAGGCCCGCTTCCGTCTCTTCCTTCGTTCTCCGCGGTGTTTCAGGCTTTAAATTCTGTGACCGACGTCAACGTTCTTTCAACCCCGAGCATTATTACTACCGATAACGAACCGGCCGAGATAGTGGTGGCTGACATAATACCGTTTCCGATGGGAAGCACCGTGGGCACAAGCGGCGTGACGGTTCAGACGATCGAAAGGCTTCCGGTTGGAATAAGGCTCAGCATCACGCCCCAGATAAGCGAAGGAGAGTACCTTAACCTAGATATAGTTACCGAGGTTTCTTCCACCCGGGAGGCGCCCTCGGGGCTTAACACTGCCCAGTTCGGTATTGCGACCACGACGAGAAGCGCTGACTCGTCGGTTATAGTCAAAAACGGACAGACCCTTGTTATAGGAGGACTGGTTCAGGACAGAGAAGAGGTGCTTCACAACAAAACACCTTTACTCGGAGATATTCCGCTGATTGGAAACCTGTTCAGGTTCAAACGCAATCAGAGCAGGAAGCTTAACCTGATGATACTTCTTACCCCGAGGATAGTTGAGACGGAAAGCGATATGAAGCAGCTGCTTCTGGACCACCAGAGAAGAAAGACCTTGCTCCACAAAAGGGATCTGAATACGCTTGAGTAGGGAAGGTTTGAGAAATGAAGGCTCTTGACGAAATAATAGGCAGACGTTATCCGGAGGTGATGGGGAGGATCGAAGAGCTAAAAGGCAAAAACGGCCGGAACACCGAAGACATACTGCTCAAAACAGACATACTCAAAGATTCTCCGGCCCTTGAGGTTCTTTCCGAATTCTACGGGGTCGAGAAAATCGAGTCAATTCCCGAAGACGATATAGATTACGAGCTGATAAAACAGTTTCCGATCAGCTTCGCGAAAAAATTCAGAATACTCCCAATAAACAAGAATAACGGAACGCTCAAAGTTGTATTTGCCCCGCCCCAGGAGCTCTATGCCCTTGACGAGATCCGCTCCCGCTTTAACTGCTCGCTTGAAACTTATATTGCCCTTGAACGCGTGCTGAACGACAGCATAAACAGGGTTTACGAACAGGGTAAGGACGTTGGCTCAGAAGATATAAACGAAGGCTCGGGACTTTCCGAGATGGAGTTTACCGAACCCCAGGATCTGATTGAGGCCGAAGATGAAGCCCCGATCATAAAATTCATAAACACGCTTCTTTTTCAGGCCGTAAGGGAGCACGCAAGTGATATTCACATAGAGTGTTTCGAAAAAGAAGTGCTGGTCCGGTTCAGAAAGGACGGCATTCTGCATGACGTGACGAAAGTTCCCAAGACGGTGCAGTCTTCGGTGATCTCGCGCGTGAAAATCATGTCTGAACTCGATATAGCAGAGAGAAGAAAGCCCCAGGACGGAAGCATAAGGCTTAAGATTGGAGGGAGGGATATTGACGTAAGGGTTTCAACAGTCCCCACTTCATGGGGAGAGAGCGTGGTAATGCGACTGCTTTACAGGTCTTCGGTGCTTATGAGCTTCGAGCAACTTGGTCTTGAAGGGAAAAAGCTTGAGACAGTGGAATCCCTTACACAGCGCCCCCACGGAATCATACTTGTTACGGGACCCACGGGAAGCGGTAAGACGACAAGTCTTTATGCCGCCCTGCAGAGAATCAATCTTCCCGACAAGAAGATAATTACCATAGAGGACCCGGTTGAATACCAGATACAGGGAATCAATCAGATCCAGGTCAATACCAGGGTGGATCTTACGTTCGCAAACGGACTTCGCTCAATACTGAGACAGGACCCTGACGTTATACTCGTGGGGGAGATAAGGGACAGGGAGACCGCCGATATTTCCATGAACGCTTCGCTCACTGGGCATCTGGTATTCTCCACACTGCATACCAATGATTCGGTAAGTGCTGTGACCAGGCTTGCCGACATGGGAGTGGAGCCCTTTCTTATAGCTTCGACTCTCTCGGCTGTAGTGGCCCAGAGACTTGTCAGGATTCTTTGCGCACGGTGCAAGGAGCAGTACGTGCCGATTGATGAGGAACTTAGCCGTATAGGGCTCGCGCGCGAGGCATGCCCCGAAGGAAGAATCTACAGGGCCAAAGGGTGTCCGGAGTGCATGGAGACGGGGTTTTCGGGAAGAATAGCAATTTTTGAGATACTGATTATCGATGACCAACTTAAAAACACCATTCTCACCCACCCGGACTCGGCCACGCTTAAGGAGAAGGCTCTGAGAAACGGACTTGTCACTCTGAGAATGGATGGCGCCGACAAAGTCGCAAGTGGTATAACCTCAATTGACGAGGTGCTCAGGGTTACGGAAGAGGAACTGGCGGAGAGCTAACCCGGGGTTATCTTTAACGTTGATATTTCAAAATGCCTGTTTACAACTATAAAGCTATTAACGACAAAGGGGAATCGGTAAAGGGAGTTATCAGCGCGGAATCGGTCAAGCTCGCAAGCGACAGGCTCAGAAAAGAGGGTATCTACCTCTCTTCCATAAAAGAAGCGACCGGGGCTCGCCGCTCGTCGATCACTCTTCCGTGGAGCGGGGTGAGCATCTCGGAGCTTGCCGTTATGACAAGACAGTTCTCCACCCTGATTTCAGCTGGTCTTCCTCTTGAGACGTCGCTTGTGGCTCTCTACGAGCAGACCGATGATCAGAAACTCAAGGAGATTCTCTCCCAGGTGCGAACCCGGGTGAGTGAAGGCAGTTCTCTTCACGCTGCGCTTGAGGAACACAAAAGCGCTTTTTCCGATCTTTACGTGAGCATGGTCCGCGCCGGTGAGGCAAGCGGTACTCTTGATATTGTGCTTGACCGTCTCGCGGATTTTCTTGAAAAGCAACTTGAACTGACTTCGAAGATCAGGGGTGCAATGATATATCCGGCGATAATGTTTATTGTCGGGCTTGGGGTGCTTGTTTTCATGATGACTTTTGTAATTCCCAAAGTCGCCGATATATTCGAGGCCAGCAACAAGGCTTTGCCCTTTGTTACTGTAGTGCTTATAAGCGCGAGCGATTTCCTCAGGGAAAGTTTTGCCCTGATACTGATTTTTATGGCCGCCATATTCTTTTTTGGGCACAGATACGTAAAAACTCCTTCCGGAAAAAAGGTTTACGACAGGTTTTCCCTGAGAATCCCTGTGTTCGGGAAAATGTCTTCAAAAGTGATGATTTCCCGTTTTACAAGGACGCTTGCCACGCTGCTTTCAAGCGGCATTCCTCTTCTTGATTCTGTTAGGGTGAGCGAATCGGTTCTGGGGAACAGTCTTTACGTCGAAAACATCAAGGATGTCCGGGTCAAAGTGGCGGAAGGCGCGGCGTTTGGGAACTCTCTTGCACAGACCGGGATTTTCCCGCCTCTTGTTGTGAGAATGGTTTCTGTTGGGGAGGAGGCCGGTAAAGTTGAAGTTATGCTCTCGAAAGTAGCCGATATGTACGACACCGAGGTTGACGGCATGCTTGCCACGCTGACTTCTCTCCTTGAGCCGGTAATGATACTAATTATGGGCGTTGTGATGGGTTTTATAGTTTTCGCTATACTTTTACCCGTGTTGAATCTAACTTCGGTAATAAGCTGAACAGGGAGGTAGAAAAAAATGAGATCCCAGATGGGGTTTACTCTGATTGAAATTATGGTGGTTGTGCTTATCATAGCCGGGCTTGCCTACATAGTGGGTACGAACGTGATAGGTCAGGGGGAGAGGGCAAAGGAAAAACAGGCTATGATTCAGATCAAGCAATTTGAGCAGGCCCTCCAGTTATTTAAGTTTGATAATGGTTTTTATCCCGAAACCCAGCAGGGGTTGCGCGCTCTGATCGAACCAGTAACGGTAGGCAGAGAGGCCAGGAGGTGGAGGCGTTATCTTGAATCCTCAAACGTGCCGTTTGATCCTTGGGGAAATGAGTTTGTGTATTTTGGAACTGACCAGACCGAGGACAGATTGTACTATATAAGATCTAACGGCCCGGATGGGGTAGGGAATTCAGATGACGATCTGTCCAGCAGAGACAGATGAGAAGAGAATCCTCTGGTTTTACCTTAATTGAACTCATGGTGGTTGTTTTTCTCCTCGGAGCTTTTTTCTCCGTGGCGATGCCGAGAGTCTTCAAAACGGATGACATGAGCCTCCGCAGCGCTTCAAGAGGGCTTGTCACGACGATAAGATACCTGTACAGCAAGTCCATTTTTGAAAAGCGGATATATAAGCTTTCTTTCGATATTGATGCTGGGGAATACTGGGCAGGGGCACTTGAGGGAAACCAGTTCCGCTCGGAAGAAGGTTCCGGATACGGACGCAGAAAGCTTCCCAACGGAGTTTTTTTCAGCGACATACAGACGGAGAGAACTCAGGGGAAAGTCGGTTCCGGAAGAGACGCGTTTATACTCTTTCTGCCGACGGGGATTGTTGACTCGGCGGTTATTCACCTGAGGACCGGTAAGGATAATTTCTTCACGCTTTCCACCAACCCCTACACCGGGGCCACCAAAGTTTATGACGAGTACGTTGAATTTAACGACCGGCTTCAGAACTTGGCCGAGCGGTAGAGGGAAAGACGGGATGGGTACCTCGAAAAACATCAGCGTTTGCGGGTTCACGTTGCTTGAAGTCATGGTTGCCGTGGGATTGCTTGCCTTCGCGATGGTATCCATACTCGGCATCGTGGGTCACAATATAAATCTCGCCACAAAGTCCACCAACTACCTGATAGCCACGAGTCTGGCTGACGAGATAGCTTCCCGGATTGACGCCGAGGGCCTCCCCTTGGATTCTCAGAGAAGCGGGAAGTTTGATAATCATCCGAGTTTTGAGTGGCATATTGTGGTTGCTCCTTACAACTTGCCGCAGTTCGAAGCGACAATGAACATAGTCAGGGTTCTTATAACCTGGGACGACGGGGAGGAGAGCTATGAAATCAGCTTCATCGATTCGGGATGATAAAAGTGGTTTCACCCTTATAGAGGTTCTTATCACAGTTACCATAACGGTCATCGTGCTTACGATGCTCTACAGTTCCTTTTCCCAGCTCATAACTGCCAAACGCAGAGTAGAAACGGAAAACGAGTTGATCCAGGAGGCGAACACGATACTGCTTAAGATGCGCCACGACTTAGTGAATGTTTTTCCCAGAGGGAATATCAACTCCCAAACCTCTTCTTCCTCCGCGTATCCCTACTTTACCGGCCAGCTCGAAGGGGAGAACAGCAGGATTATCTTTACCTCTTTCGCGAAGGACCCGACGCATTATTCCACCCAGTCCGGCCAGAGCGAGATATCCTACTATGTGGTTCCGCTTCGCGGCGAGGACGAAGGTATGCTCGCCCTTGTCAGGAAGGATAATTACTGGATTGGAAACGATGAGGCCGGAGCTGCGTACCCGATTTCAGAAAGGGTGCTGAGTTTCCGGGTGAATTTCCTTGGCGAACGGTCTCCTGGGTTGGCGAATGAGCAGAAGATGTGGACGTGGGATTCGTCTGCAATGCGAGGATTACCCCAGGCCGTTCAGATCCAGATCATTCTCGCGGGGGACGGAGGCCAGGAGGAAGCCCATTCCATGATTGTTGCTATACCGGTGGCTGACTGAATGCGGAGAACAGACTCAAAAACAGCGCAGAGAGGAATAGTACTCGTTATCGTTGTCATAACTATCGCGATACTTTCCACGATTGTGATTGATTTCATGTACTCGACCCGCGTGAGTTACGAGATTTCCGCGAACAGCTCAAACGATATCCAGGCGAGACATATCGCGAAATCAGGAGTGAGAGTCGTACGGGGTGTTTTGAAAAAGAAAAACCTTGAGGACATTCCCGCGATCAGGGGAGTGCTAGCGCAGGCAGTAAAGTCGCAGAACGGTGCCGGTGGCTGGAGTCTCTCCATCAGCTCTTTTCCCATCGGAGATGGAAACATATCCCTTAAGGTTGTGGATGAAAGATCGAAAGTTAATCTTAATGCTCTTGTAGATCAGAAATCAAATCGGGTGGATTTTCAGGTCCGCACGCAGCTAAACGAACTTTTCCGTTTTCTAGGAGTGGAGACGGAGAAAGCCGATCTTTTTGTGGCAAGCCTTGTAAACTGGCTTGACGGAGCGGCGCAGGGCGGCGGAAATGATCAGGAGCCCGATGGTGCCAGTGCGGCCCATTACTCAGAACTTGAGAATCCCTATTACATTAAGGACGGACCGCTTGACAGTGTTGAGGAAATTAGGATGATTCAGGGGATGGATAAGGATTTCTTTTTCGGGGTCAAGGACTATCTAACCGTCTATCCTAAGGATAAGCAAGTGAATTTCAGCACCGCTTCAAAAACGGTGATAATGGCTACCATTAAGGCTGCCGGAGTCTCAGTCACCGAGAGGGAGGGGAATATTCAAGAGCTAAAAGACAGTGTTGTCAGGAGAATGGCCGACGAGATAATAATGCGCAGGAGCGCCAAGAGAATTATATCGGCCAGTGAAACCAAGAAGATTTTAAAGAGAGTGGACTCCAGTCTGAAGATAAGTTCCGGTATTTCCGGCGTGGTTCTTAAAGGCGGGAAAAGCGATGTCTATACCGCCGTTTCCACAGGCATAGTGGGAGAGGAAATTCCCGTGACAAGACAGATTCAAGCCGTTATCCACAAAAACCTAAAAAGGAAAAATTCGTATCCGACCCTAGCATCTTGGAAAGAAAGATAATAGCCGAAGTGGCGGAATTGGCAGACGCGCAGGATTCAGGATCCTGTGGGCATTGCGCCCGTGGGGGTTCGACTCCCCCCTTCGGCACAAGACCTTACAGCACTTCAATCGGTGAATTGCTTCAGAAATGGAAGAAAGGCTGGACTGCCTTGCTGCAGATCAACGCCGGAGAGATAGTGTAGGCAGATAGGGGTTCTTTTTTCTTCAAAAGTCAGCTTCTTTACGTCAGATCAACAAACGGGTTGTAGGCGATTTCCCAGAGATGACCGGCGGGATCCTCAAAGTATCCCGAGTAACCGCCCCAGAATGTGTCCTGCGGTTCTTTTATGATTCTGCCACCTGCGCTACGTGCCTGTTCTATCACCTTGCGTACTTCTTTTTTGCTCGGTTCGTTATGCGCTATGGTAACACCGGAGAATCCGTTTCCTTCTGTCGAGATGTTTGCATCTTCTGCCAGCTTGTCTTTCGGATACAGGGACAGCCATACGCCGTTCATGTCGTAGAAAGTGATTGAGTCGCATGATTCCTTTTCAGGTACCAAGCCCATTCCCTGCTCATAAAACTTTTTGGCCACTATCATGTCGGCGACCCCTAAGGTAATAATCGCTAGTTTCGGCTTCATGCTGCGGCTCTGTAAATGCTGTGGTTTGTCAAAAGCAAAAAAAAGGCGCCTTAAAAAAGGCGCCTTTTTTCGTTTTCGGGTTCTGTTTCTTTACACGTCGTAATAAAGCATGAACTCATACGGTACGGGTCTCAACCTGATCGGGTTGATCTCGTTTTCCGTCTTGTAGTCAATCCATGTCTCGATTACATCCTCTGTGAACACATCTCCTTTGAGTAGGAACTCATGATCCTCTTCAAGGGCCTTGACGGCTTCCTCGAGCGAGCCTGGTACGGAGGGAATATTGCTTAACTCCTCGGGTCCCAGTGCGTAGATATCCTTATCAAGCGGGTCTCCCGGCTTGATCTTGTTCTCGATTCCGTCAAGCCCGGCCATCAGCATAGCGGAAAACGTCAGGTAGCCGTTACACGATGGATCGGGGAATCGGGTCTCGATTCTCTTCGCCTTGGGGCTGGGAGAATACATGGGGATTCTTACCGCGGCGCTTCTGTTCCTCGCCGAGTAGGCAAGGTTCACGGGAGCCTCGAATCCGGGAACGAGCCTTCTGTAGGAGTTTGTTATCGGGTTGCTGAACGCACATATGGCCCTTGCGTGCTTCAGGATTCCACCTACATAATACATCGCGAGGTCGCTTAGTCCCGCATACCCTTTTCCGGCGAAAAGAGGCTTTCCGTTTTTCCACAAGGACTGGTGAATATGCATTCCGGAACCATTGTCGTCAAAAACGGGCTTCGGCATGAAGGTAGCCGTTTTTCCGTGTTCCCGGGCAATGTTCTTTACCACGTACTTGTACCATTTCATATTGTCCCCCATCTGGACCATAGGCGCAAAACGCATATCAATCTCCGCCTGTCCCGCTGTCGCGACTTCATGGTGATGGGCTTCCACGGAAATACCAAGACTTAAAAGCACGCTCACCATTTCGGAACGTATATCGTGCATGCTGTCTGAAGGAGGAGTTGGAAAATATCCTTCTTTATGCCTGAGCTTGTGACCGAGGTTCGGTTGCTCATCAGCCCCGGAATTCCAGATGCCTTCCTCCGAATCTATAAAGTAGTATCCGGCGCGGGGACTCTGATCATATCTGACGTCGTCAAGAATGAAGAACTCCAGTTCGGGACCGAAGTAGGCTGTATCCGCAATTTTAGTACCTTGCATGAAAGAAATAGCTTTCCTTGCTATGTTTCTCGGATCTCTCGTGTAGGGTTCCCTAGTTATGGGATCCTCAATATTACATATTATGGCGAGGGTTTGGGCCTGCATGAAAGGATCTAGTTTGCAGGTGGCGGGATCCGGCATAATCAGCATGTCGCTTGTGTTAATTGCCTGCCAGCCCCTGATGCTTGAACCGTCAAAGCCAAGGCCGTTTTCAAAAAGCGACTTGTCGACTTCCTCCGCCGGTATGGTGAAGTGCTGCCACATTCCTATAAAATCAAGAAACCTGAGATCAACGAACTCAATCTCGTAATCTTTTATGAATTTCATTACTTCAGCCGGCTTCTTCGGAAAAGCAGGCTGACCCGACTTGCTGTCAGTTGCCATGGTTAATTATCCTCCTTGATGCAATTGTTTTCAGAGAAAAGTTTTTTTTGGTGCGAGCGCTAATTATATAGCATCCTCGCCTCTTTCTCCAGTTCTGATTCTTACTACGTCCTCGGCTGGGAAGATGAATATCTTTCCGTCTCCTATCTTGCCGGTTTTCGCGCTCTCTCTTATGGTCTCGATTACCTTGGAGACCATATCATCGGAAACCACTATTTCCAGCTTTATCTTAGGGAGAAAGTCGATAACGTATTCTGCACCCCTGTAAAGCTCCGTATGACCTTTCTGACGGCCGAAACCTTTTACCTCAACGACTGTCAGACCCTGAATTCCTATTTCCCTGAGAGCCTCTTTCACGTCCTCCAGTTTGAACGGTTTTATAATGGCCTCTATCTTCTTCATGGTGATAAAATCCTCCTACACGTATTTATTCAGCTACATTAAAGTATCAAGAAATATACCATTTGTTTCGCTCCGAAGTGAAACGGGCCTCCAAATTGGCGTATAAAATAACTGTTTCTTTTGAGAAGGGGAAGTTTTTTGTTTTATAACTAACTCTTATAATTAAATATTCTTAAAATCTGGAAGCAACTTTATTTGTATGGTTGTTCGCAAAAAAACCTCTTTTTTCTCAAAGTGATATTTCGCGTTTTTCTGACGATGCACGTTTATTGTGCATAAAATCTTAAAAATTAAACACTCCAGTGACAATATTGATTTTAAGTGTGGTTGGTGATATTTTCTCCCCATGACTCACCGGAAACTTAACTACGAGTTCAAAGACCTCTCTCTGC
>LXNJ01002512.1_pt1 | contig 9992 bp, 8 predicted proteins | sample 809081 | NCBI WGS metagenome assembly LXNJ01 (sample SAMN04870510, study PRJNA318959) | sponge metagenome | biome: sponge; feature: marine sponge reef; material: water | host: Petrosia ficiformis | place: Greece: Milos, Mediterranean Sea | collected 2013-05-29 | depth 5-7 m
TTCTGCCGGCGTGGTGAACACAAAAGACCGAGCCGCCGGGTAGGATTCGACTTCTTTTCTGTCTTGTGCCTTGGCACGTTCATAGCCTTCCTGCATCAGGGAATCGCAGTACCGCCACGGCGCTTCAATCAGAGTCAGTCCGCGATTAGCGCTCAAATCCTGCAGCGCCTGCCGCAAAACTTTGCGCGATATTTCCGTGCCCTCAATATAACGCATGCCTTCGGGTTCGTTGATCAACGTAGACAAGAAATGTAGCCCGCCGCCAACGCGTGATTTCACTATCCAAACGAGGCGATCACCGCGGCCATCCATTACGGACAGATAGCCTTCCGGTTCAATCGGGGTGAGAATGGACTTGCCCGCCCCCTTTTGCGGTCGGTCGGCCTGTATCCCCTTTTGTGACAGGCGATAGAGGGCTCGACTAATCTCTTTATGCAAACGCTTATCGGTCGCCTGCTCGATCCAACTCACCAGGAATTGGGCCGACTCCGCTGTCTGGACGGCGCCCAGGAATGCAGCCAAGGCTAAGTCGGCGTCAGCATTCTGTCCTATGCGTTCGTGCAGGCTGGCAATATCCAGGCTGCTGTCCTGTCCGGCAGAGGGCTGAATGCCCCATTCTTCCAGCACTTTTTTGCCTTGTGCCAGGCGAGGGTCGCGCTTCGCACTTTTTTTTGCCATGTATTCCTCCCCAGGGCTGCACGCAGCTTATCCAGCCGGCTCCTTGACTGTCAACTGGATTCGCTTCCGCTCCGGTCTAGCCCGCCTAGGGTATTGTTGTTAGGTAGGGTGCACGGAGGTAGAGGTAGGATGGCGACAGCGCGTTTTTGTCCACAGTGTGGGACAAAGACTATCCCCAAAGCACATTTCTGTACGCATTGTGGGGAAGCCCTCGGGGGCAAAGCCGGAGGGCAGAAGGCCCGGAAATCGGCCACCCCACCAGCGGCAGGCGCCCAGCGGTGGCCGCTCCCTGGCATTATCGTTTTGTCCTGCTACCTCGCCGTCGGCATCGGACTCTGGGTGTTTGTCCTGCGGACAGAGCCTTTCACCCCGACCCCGACCGGTTCCACTCAAGCCAGCACGGGCGGTTCGGCCCTGCCTCAGAATCATCCCGAGGTTGCCTTGCCTGAGGAGGTGAAGAGTCGCATCGCGGAACTGGTTGCCCAAGCCAATGCCGCCCCGCAAGATCCCAATGCATGGCGGACCCTGGCTGGAGTCCAGTTCCGGGCGTCGCAGCTGGATGCCAGCTATCGCAGTGCGGCCCTGGCCTCCTATCGTAAGCTGTTTGAGCTTGTACCGAGTGATCTGGATGCGCTGCGCGGCTTGGGGAATGTGTACTACGACCTTGAGGAACACCACACAGCGATCGAGTATTATCAGCGCTACTTGGCGCTGAAACCGGATGATGCCAGCGTGACGACCGACCTCGGGACCATGTATCTCTATACCGGCCAGGTCGATCAAGCCATCGCTTCTTATCAATCCGTCTTGGCCAAGCAGCCTGACTTCTTTCAGGCGCATTTTAACCTGGGGGTTGCCTACCAGGAGAAGGGCCTGCCCGAACAAGCGGTCGCCGCATTACAGCAGGCCAAGAGTCTGACGGATAACACCGGCATTCAGGCCCGTATCGACCAGCTCCTGGAACAATTCTCGAACGGGGCGGCCCCATCCCGCACCGCGTCAACAACAAATTCCTCAACATCACCATTTCAGCAAGCGGTGGAAGCGCTCTTTCGCTCACATGAAATGATGGCGCCCAAAATCGTCCGTATCGAGTGGCTGTCGCAAACTCGGGCCAGGGTCTTCTTTCGCAATTTCCCCATGGCTGGTATGCCTCAGACTGTCCGAGACGGTTTCAGAGAAAAACTCCGGGACCAACTCGTCGACGCCCGGCAAAAGGCTGGCGTCAGTGGCTTGGCGACCGTTGAGCTTATCGATATTGATACCCAGCAAGTTATGGAGACTCTCACGACCACTTCATAGAAGAGTACACGAGTCACGATTATGAGCGAAGCAACTACTCCGAATGGTGCGGTTCCGTTTTATTTACCCATAGGCGATGAGGTCGAGATTTTTCAGGCAGCCTATGAGTGTCGGCTACCGGTTCTGCTGAAAGGCCCGACCGGCTGCGGCAAGACCCGCTTTGTCGAGCATATGGCCCATATGCTCATGCCGAATCGCGATCAGGAAGCCCCCGAAAACATCGTCACGGTCGCCTGCCATGAAGACCTGACGGGGAGCGACCTGGTCGGGCGGTATCTGATTAAGGGCGATGATACCATCTGGGTGGACGGGCCGCTGACCCAGGCCGTCCGCACCGGGGCGATTTGTTATCTGGACGAGATCGTGGAAGCGCGCAAGGACACCATCGTCCTTATCCATCCGCTGACCGACCACCGGCGTATTCTGCCGGTCGATAAGCGGGCCGAAATCCTTGAGGCGCATGAGAATTTTCTGCTGGTCATCTCGTATAACCCCGGCTACCAGAGCATCCTCAAGGATCTCAAACACTCTACGCGGCAGCGCTTTGTCACGGTCGAGTTCACCTACCCGCCCCGTGATAAGGAAGCCGAGATCATTGCCCACGAGAGTGATTTGCCACTGGAAACCGCGCTCGACCTCGCCAAGCTGGGCGAAAAGGTCCGCCACCTGAAAGCCAGCGGCCTTGAAGAAGGTGTCAGCACACGGCTGCTCATTTATTCCGGTCAACTCATTCGCCAGGGGGTAACTCCACGTCGCGCGTGTACCGTTGCCGTCTCCCGTTCACTGACGGATGACAACGACTCACAGCGCGCGATTGATGAGGTTATTAACGCGATTTTTCCTGAATAAATGCGACACCTCAAGGCTCGGCATCCTCAATGATCTCCCGCGCTGTGCGGAAGATGGAATGAAACATGGGCCGTGTGAGCCGCCCGGTAAAGGTATTCTGTTGGCTGGGATGGTAGGAACCAATGAGGGTGATGCCATCCAGGTCGTAGCGCTTGCCGTGCCCGAATTTCGGCCTGGGTGTCGGAACCCGCAGGCCGACTTCCCGCCGGGCTTTGAGATAGGCTGCAAAAGCCAGTTGTCCCAGCCCAACAACGACCCTGACCTGTTTCAGCAGTTGGATTTCACGCAGCAAATAGGGTTGACACGCTTCGAATTCTTCTCGCGACGGCTTGTTGTCCGGCGGTGCACAGTGGACGGCCGCGGTGATATACGCGCCCTGTAGCCTGAGGCCATCATCGATATGGGTTGAAGTCGGCTGGTTGGCAAAGCCAGAGGCATGTAATGCGCCGAACACCCAGTCCCCGCTGCGGTCCCCGGTAAACACCCGCCCCGTTCGGTTGCCGCCATGCGCAGCAGGCGCCAGGCCGACGATATAGAGACGCGCGGTGCGGTCACCAAGGCTCGGGACCGGCTTGCCCCAATAGTCCCACTCGCGGTAGCGCTTGACTTTCTCCTGGGCCGTGCGCCGGCAGTGCTGAACGAGCCGGGGGCAGCGCCGACAGGCAACGGTCTGGCGTTGGAGTTGGGCGATGGTCCGCGAAGAGTAAACGTGTCCAGCTTTGTCTGTATTGGAGGACACCTTTACTCTTTATCCCTGTCTCCGCGGCTGGCTCTACAAACTCAACACATACTGCACGAGCGTCCGCACGCCAAAGCCGGTGCCGCCTCTCGGGGCCTTCTCTGAAAAGGCCGGACCGGCAATATCCAGATGCGCCCAGGGAACCTCCGAGACGAACTCTTCAAGAAAAAGCGCCGCGGTAATCGCCCCCCCATAGCCCCCACCGATATTTTTGATGTCGGCAATGGAACTCTTGATGTCGTCCTTATACTCCTTCACCAGGGGCATGGGCCATAATTGCTCGCCCGTCTCTTTGCTGCTGGCTAATAAATCATCCGTTAGCTTCTGATTATTGCTGAACAGACCGGCGACCTGGGAGCCCAGGGCGACCATGCAGGCACCGGTCAGGGTGGCCAGGTCAATAATGACGTCGGGCTTGTCTTCTACGGCACAGATCAACGCATCAGCCAGGATCAAACGGCCCTCTGCATCCGTATTGAGGACTTCGACGGTTTTACCGTTTCGATAGCTGATAATATCACCGGGCTTCTGCGCTGTGCCGCTCGGCATATTTTCGGATGAGGGCACATACCCCGTGACCTGCACCTGCGGTTTGAGCGCGGCAATCGCCCGCATCGTCCCCAGTACCGTTGCGCCGCCCGACATATCGATCTTCATCGTCTCCATGGACTTTGCTGGCTTGAGCGAAAGTCCACCGGAGTCAAAGGTGAGCCCCTTCCCGACGAGGGCGACTTTCTTTTTGGGCTTGGCCGCAGGGGTATAGCGCAGCTTGATGAAGCGTGGCTCCTCCGGACCGCCGCGCGAAACTGCCAGCAGCCCGTGCATTTTGGCCGCCTTGATCTTGTTCACACCCCAGACTTCGGTCTTGAGCCCGTTTCCGTCAGAGAGTTTTTTGGCTTGATTCGCCAGATACGTTGGGGTTGAAACCGAAGCCGGTTCATTGACCAAATCGCGTGCCAGAAAGACGCCAGGAACCGTATTTTGAACCGTTTCGAGGGCACGGCTCAGCCGCGTGCTTTTCCTGAGACCGGGACCAACCAAGGTGAAGGTCTCAATTGCCGTCTTTTTCCCGTTGTCGGATTTATACTTCTGAAAGGCATAATCGGACAGCAGTATCCCTTCGAGGATAGCGGCGCCCATATCCTGAACATCCAGACCCGGTTCGACAAACCACGCCAGCCTCTTCGCGCGTTGCTCCTGCGCCTGGCGGCGGGCCGTGGCTCCGACCTGACGCCAGGTGGACGACTCAATGCTCGCCTGCTTGCCGAGTCCAACCAGCAGGACCAATACGCTGGGGAGGCGTTTATGTGTCTGGAACAGGAGAGTCTCGCCACGTTTGCCTTGGAATCGGCTGCGTCTCACCTGCTCGCGCAGCGCGCCGTCCACAGCCGCATCGAGGGCTTTCAGGTGTGCGGCGTTTTGTTTCCCTTGCACGACTGAGACAACCAGCAGGTCAGTGCGGACTGCCGTAATGGATTGCGATTGGACCCGAACGTTCATAGCCGTCTTCCTTTCATGCCTGGGCGGTTAGGGGTAGAGAGCAGTCCGAGAGGGCGGTGTAGACGGACAGAAATAAAGGAGAGGGTTCCCCTGCCCTTTCTCGCAGAAGCCTGGGCTGAGGCCGAAGCAAAAGAATATTACGCAGCCGGGGCCGCCTCGCGTGCCAGGGCGCGCAACTGCCGTTTGACAGAGCGGATGCTGCGTCGGATCTTTTTGAGTTCCTTGTGTTCCTTTTGCTCCAGGGCAGTGTCCCGTTGCCCTTTGAGCTCTTTCATCTGTTTTTTCAGGTCGGCCTTTTCTGCCATGGTTTCTTCCTTACGCTACTCTTCTTTTTCTTCTTGGCTTCGGTTTGGCTTGAACGTCTTTTTTGCCAGATAAAACATTGCCGCGCCAGCCACCCCATACATCAGTATGCCCTCAACCAGTCCGACTCCGCCGGCGAGCATGAGCACCAGGACAACCAGCGCCGTCCCGATGACAGCCACAACCTTTTCAATTCGTTCTTCCCGCTCGCGCACCTCTTCCACATGCGCACTCACCCGCGTGCCACACTCCGGACAACGCCCATTACGCTTCCGGTAGAGGGTTTTTCCGCACTGTGGACAGGGGACCCGGAGATGGAGTGGCATACGCTGGAAAAACGAAAAAGGCCCCGGCTCGTCACACGCAGAGACAAACAGGGGCCTTCTCAACTGCTGAGAAAATTATTCGACGGACCAGACATCCCCGCGCCGCAGCAGGGTATCAATATTCCCTGGGCCGGACTTCTCAACCGCGTCCTGAATCTGTTTGTTCATCAAGGACTCAATCGTCGGCCGTTGGGTTGAAAACAGGACCCCAACCGGTGTGGGGAAGTTGGGCGGTGTCATGCGACCGAGCAAATAGGCCAGGGTTTGATCGTGTTCATCGTGAACCAGCAGATCTGAGGTGCTGATGCCATTCCCAATCGTCACCACTTCGGGGGTCAAGCCGTTGAGGCGGATACCCCGGTCTTTGTTCTTACCAAAAATCATGGGTTGGCCGTGCTCAAGCAGCAGTTGGGTATCGGCCTTGGAGTCTTTCGCCTTCAGGTATTCCCAGGCGCCGTCGTTATAGACGTTGCAGTTTTGCAGGATTTCGATAAATGCTCCGCCCTGATGGTCGGCTGCCCGTCGCAGCGTTGCCTGCTGATGCTTGGCCTCGGTGTCGATACTGCGGGCAATAAACGTCGCCTCCGCGCCCATCGCCAGGGCGATCGGGTTGAGCGGATGGTCGGCCGAGCCCATGGGCGTGGATTTGGCAACCTTGCCGAGCTCTGAAGTTGGCGAATATTGGCCTTTCGTCAGACCGTAAATCCGGTTGTTGAAAAGCATGATTTTGAGCTCAACGTTCCGGCGCAGCGCATGGATGAGATGGTTGCCACCAATGCTCAAACCGTCGCCGTCACCGGTGACCAGCCAGATGTGCAGGTCGGGTCGGGAGATCTTGAGTCCGGTTGCAATCGCCGGCGCCCGGCCATGAATGGTATGAAAGCCATAGGTGTTCATATAGTACGGGAAACGGCTCGAACAGCCGATACCCGAAATGAACACTGCTTTTTCTTTGGGAATGCCGAACTCAGGGAAGATTTTTTGGACCTGAGCCAAAATGGCATAGTCCCCACAGCCCGGACACCAGCGGACATCCTGGTCTGAAACAAAGTCTTTCCGGGTCAATTTTACCGCAGCTTCTGTGCTCATGGTCCTTAGTCCTCCAACATACGGGCAATGCGGGTTGCAACTTCAGACACCTTAAACGGGCGGCCCTGGATCTTATTCAGCCCCACCGCGTCAACCAGATATTCGGCGCGGATCAGCTTGAGGAGCTGGCCCATATTCATCTCAGGGACCAGCACCTTTTCATACCGGCTCAGGACATCGCCCAGGTCGGCCGGCAGCGGGTTCAGATAGCGCAGATGCGCATGGGCGACCGTATGGCCCTGCGCCTGAGCGGCCTCGACCGCGGCGGCAATAGCACCATATGTACTGCCCCAGCCCAGAACCAATAGTTTACCCTGCTCCGGTCCCTTCACCTGAGTAGGCGGAATCTCCTGCGTGATTTTCGCCACCTTCTTATGGCGGACGCGCACCATCTGTTCATGGTTGGCAGGGGCGTAGCTGATATTGCCAGTCAGGTAATCCTTTTCAATGCCGCCAATCCGGTGCTCGAGACCCGGTGTCCCCGGTTTGACCCAGGGTCGGGCCAGGGTTTCTTCATCCCGCAGATAGGGGAAGAAGCCTTGCGGATCGGTCCGGAATTCGACCGGGATGCTGGGCAGATCATCGACACTCGGCAGGAGCCAGGGTTCCGAGGCGTTGGCCAGGAACCCGTCGGTCAGCAGGATGACCGGCGTCATATATTTCATCGCGATCCGGGCCGCCTCAAAGGCGGCGTGAAAACAGTCCGCCGGTGTTGAGGCGGCAATCACGGGCAGGGGCGATTCTCCGTGCCGTCCATAGATCGCCTGGAGGAGGTCGGTCTGTTCGGGCTTGGTTGGCATACCCGTACTCGGCCCGGCCCGTTGGATATTAGTAACCACCATGGGCAATTCAACCGAGGCGGCCAGACCCATGGTCTCACCCTTGAGGTTCATCCCAGGGCCGCTGGTTGTCGTAATGGCCAGCGCCCCCCCAAAAGCGGCGCCCAGGGCCGCTCCCACCCCGGCAATTTCGTCTTCGGCCTGGAAGGTATAGACGTTATAGTTTTTGTATTCGGCTAATTCGTGCAGCACATCGCTGGCCGGCGTAATCGGATAGCTGCCCAAAAAGAGTGGCAGTCCGGCCTTTTGGGCGGCAATCACAAAACCCAGGGCGGTGGCCGAGTTGCCCGTGATATTGCGATACGTCCCAGGATCGATTTCGGCCGGCTTGATCTCATAGGACGAGGCAAACATATCGGTATTTTCACCCAGATTATAACCGCCCTTGATGGCCAGGGTGTTGGCCTCGGCGACCGCCGGGGTCTTCCCGAAGCGCTGTTGTATCCATTCCAGGGTGGGCTCAATCGGACGATTAAACAGCCAGGACACAACGCCCAGGGCAAAAAAGTTTCGACTCCGCATGACCGACCGATTTGGCAGGCCCGTGTCCTTCAGGGCCAGGGTCGTCATTTTGGTGACTTCCACCTGATAGACCTGATATTTATCCAGCGAATTGTCCTCAAGCGGACTTGCTTCGTACTCGGCTTTTCTCAGGTTGGCCGTGCTGAATTCAGCCGGGTCAACAATGAGAATGCCGTTTTGCTTCAGATCGGCAATATTGGTTTTGAGTGCGGCCGGATTCATGCACACCAGGGCATCGAGATCATCCCCAGGGGTATAGACATTTTTATTGCTGAAATTGATCTGAAAAGCGCTCACACCGTACAGCGTGCCAGTAGGAGCTCGGATTTCCGCCGGAAAGTCGGGCAGGGTCCCGACATCATTCCCGGCAAGAACGGATTCGGATGTAAAACGGGTGCCGGTCAGCTGCATGCCGTCCCCGGAATCACCGGCAAAACGAATAACGACGCTTTCACGTTCCTGCGTCGATTTCTGCAGGGGCCCCCCCGCTGGATTGGTGGCCATGGAATCTCCTCCCCCTCGGCTGTTACAGCACTGTTCGCTTAGAGTTGTTACAGACTCAGTCAGAATATGACCCAGAAGATTATGGACAGGTAGAATATCCGACGTTGCAAGTTCAACGCAAGAGTCAGGCTGTCACCTAGGTTACAAAAAACGCAGAGAAAACGGGAGAATTGCCCATACCCGGTCTCGTTCCCAGGGCCAGCCGGTTGCGTGCACTCTTCCCCCCCAAGGCAGGAGGCGTAAAAGGGATGGAAGCCGGAGGAGCGAAGCGGGCTTGGGGAAACGTTCGACCCCAACCGGCCAGTAGTCAGGGAGTCCGACTCGATATTTGAGTTCGGCCAGGGCCTCTTCCAGCCCCCCTATCCGGTCAATCAGCCCCCGTGCCGCGGCCTGTCTCCCGCTCCAGACTCTCCCTTGGGCACAGGCGTCAACCGTTTCATAGCTGAGCGACCGACACTGGGCGACCTTTTTGACAAAGTCGCTATAGAAACTTTGGAGCTCACTATTCATGCGCTCCTGTTCTGCCGGACCAAAGGCCAGATAGTCAGAGAACAGCGCCGCGCGCTTGCCCCGGGTCAGGATTTCCTTATCCAGACCGAGTTGGGCATACAGGCCGTGCAATACCGCCTTCCCGGCAATAACGCCAATCGAGCCGGTCACCGTTCCTTCCTCGGCAAAAACAGTCGTGCCGGCCAGCGCGATATAATACCCTCCCGACGCCGCCACATCGCCCAGCGAGATAATCACGGGCTTCTCTTCTTTGGTCTGGAGAATTTCGTGCCAGACCAGATCGGAGGCCAGCCCGGACCCGCCAGGGCTCGACACGCGGATAAGAACCCCGGCAATCTCCGGGTTTTCGCGGATGTGTCTGAGGTCCCGGATTACACTATTGGAGCCGGTGGACTGAATCCCGTCACTCCCGGTCTCAGTTTCTCCGCGCGTAATCGTTCCCCCCACCGTCATGAAGGCAATCCGCGCCGGAGGATAACGGAGCGCCTGGCGCCGCATGAGCCGCCCGCGCCGCCGCAGATAGGCACCCGCTTCAATGAATAGGTTTGGGTCGCTCTCGGCTGAATTCACAGCAGCCCGTCCTTTTTCTTCAGTTTTTTCCGGTCGTCCGCGGCTTTCGAGCCACTGCGGGATGTCATCCTCGTAGCCAATATGATCGATCAGGCCCATTTCCTGGGCTTCGCGAGGTAGAAACAGCCCCTGGTCAATGAGGTCACGTACGGTCGCCTTGTCTGTATTCCGGGTTGCGGCGACTCCCTCGACAATCTGATCGTACAGGTCGTCCAGCAGGCTGTTCATCATCTCCCGATGCGGCTCAGACAGGGATGTCCG
>LXNJ01002513.1_pt1 | contig 9985 bp, 6 predicted proteins | sample 809081 | NCBI WGS metagenome assembly LXNJ01 (sample SAMN04870510, study PRJNA318959) | sponge metagenome | biome: sponge; feature: marine sponge reef; material: water | host: Petrosia ficiformis | place: Greece: Milos, Mediterranean Sea | collected 2013-05-29 | depth 5-7 m
GGCTACCGGGCCCGGGTGCTGGACCGCCATCTCTGGTGCGAGGGCTGCGTGGCGGCCGGGCGGCGGGAGGCGGGGCGGGTGGGGTGGATCTGCGGTGCGGCGATGGCAGCCGGGCTCGCCGCATGGATCTACTTCGTCCAGCAACCATCAGCCATGCTGCTCGGCGGCTGGATCGGGGCCGTGCTGGCGACGTTCTGGCTGGGTGGCCGGGCGGGGAGGGAACTTGCTTACGGGGTCTTGCGCTTCCGTCACAGGCCTCGTTGAGTCGAGATTGCGTGACAGGCGTGGCTGGCGGCCGGATCCATGCCGGTCCGACCGCTTCACTTTCCGGAGACGACTTGAATGGCAGCCAGGTTCGACGGCATTGACTTCTACGATGTGGATTCGCTCCTGTCCGAAGAGGAGCGCATGGTCCGGGACACGATCCGGGATTGGGTGGAAGACCGGGTCATGCCGATTATCGGCGATGCATACACCGAGCGGCGGTTCCCCACCGAGCTGATCCCCGAGATCGGGGAACTCGGCATGCTGGGCGCCAACCTGCCCGCCGAATACGGGTGCGCCGAGCTCAACAACGTCTGCTACGGACTCATCATGCAGGAGCTGGAGCGCGGCGATTCCGGGATCCGGTCCTTCGTGTCGGTGCAGGGAGCGCTGGTGATGTACCCCATCTACGCGTTCGGCAGCGAGGAACACCGCCGGACGTGGCTGCCGGCGCTCGCGTCAGGAGAGAAGATCGGCTGTTTCGGCCTCACCGAGCCCGACTACGGGTCGAACCCCGTCGGCATGATAACCCGTGCCCGCGAGACCTCGGACGGCTGGGTGCTGAACGGCACGAAAATGTGGATCACCAACGGTTCCATGGCCGACGTGGCCGTCATCTGGGCGCAGACCGGCGAGCCCGGGGACGCACGGGGCATCCGAGGCTTCGTGGTCCCGACCGACACGCCGGGGTTCAGCGCCCGCGACCAGAAGGGGAAGCTGTCCCTGCTCGCGTCGGATACGAGCGAAATCGTCCTGGAGGACGTGCACCTGCCCGCCGGCGCCCTGATGCCGGAGACGTCGGGTATCAAGAACCCGCTGATGTGCCTGACCCAGGCGCGCTACGGAATCTCCTGGGGCGCGGTCGGTGCGGCCATGGGCTGCTTCCACGAGGCGGTGGACTACGCGGGCCAGCGCATCATGTTCGAAGGCGTCATCGGTGGGAAGCAGATCCAGCAGGTGCGGATCGCCGACATGCTGACCTGGATCACGCAGGGGCAGTTGCTGTGCCTGCGGCTGGGCCGCCTGAAGGATGAGGGCACGATGACTCCGCAACAGGTCAGTCTGGCCAAGCGTGCCAACGTCAACATGGCGTGCGATATCGCGCGCGAGGCGCGGCGGTTGCTCGGCGCCAACGGCATCCTGGCCGAGTACTCGGCCATGCGCCACATGGCCAACCTGGAGTCGGTTTACACCTACGAGGGGACCCACGACGTCCACTCGCTCATCCTGGGGCAGACGGTCACGGGGATTTCGGCGTTCTGAGGAGGCGATTGTGGACGGTGCGAAGAGTGCAATAGGGAAGCTCAATCCTGCCTCCCTGTCCGTGCTGTCGGCCCTGGCACTGGCCGCCGTGATCGCCACGTCCGGATGCGCGCCCGATTCCGCTTCCGCGCCCGACCCCTTTACCTCGGTCCCTTGGACCCTGTCGGACCGCGAGACCACAATCGGGTCCGTCGACGACCCCGACCAGGTGTTCGATCCGATCGCCCACATGGCCTTGGGTCCGGATGGATTGTTGTATACCACACACCCGGGAGAGGGTGTGGTCCGACGATGGACGGCGGGTGGTGTTCCAGCCGGTTCGCTGGGCCGACGGGGCGAGGGACCCGGTGAGTTCCAATACCCCTACATGCTCGGGTTTCATGGCGATTCGCTGTGGGTCTGGGACGTGCTTGCCAACCGCGCGAACTATTTCGACCTGGCGGGGGGATTCCTGGGTTCGGTGTCGTCCCGGCCCAGCCAGGGGAGTGGGGGCGGGCCGCTCCTACGGCCAGTCGCCCCGCTGCGCGACGGCACATTCATGGGTCTCACGCCCCCGGTGTCGGCTGCGGTCGCCCGCGGTGAGCTGACTGAAACGCCCTATATGCGCATGGATTCGGAGGGCCGCGGGTTGGACCTGATCTGGACACAGCGCTGGGAGCGGCAAGATGTCTTCGAGGGTTCGTTCCTTGCCCAGCCCTTCGGCGACGCGGATCTATCGGGTTTCGGCAGGCGCGGCCTGCTCGTCGTCGAGCGCCGGGCGTGGACCGGAGAGAGTGACGCCACGGTACGCGTCACCGAAATCGACTTCGATGGAGACACCATCTTCACCGCGACGGTGCCCTACGCGCCCGCTCCGCTCGCAACGGAGCGCTTCGACTCGCTGGTCACTGCATGGATCGAGGACGCTGCCTGGGGACCAGCCAGGGCAGCGGAATTCGCTGAGGCGGCGTACCGGCCAGCGTACCTCCCCGCGGTGCGTGACTTCGTCGCGGCCGAAGACGGTACAATATGGCTCCAGCGGTTCGATCCGTTGGTACCGGAGGCTGGTGAAAGCATGCAGGAGTGGTGGGTGCTCGATGGCGGGGACAACCCCGTGGCCCGGGCCGTGACCCCGGTTGATCTCAAGGTCAAGCTCATCACGGATGACGCGGTCTGGGGCATCGTGCGCGACGATCTGGATGTCGAGTACATTGTTCGCCATCGGCTGATCAAGGGCGGGTAGCTGCTGGCCCCCTGCCCCCCGGTGCCGCTGTTCCCCTATCCCGCCAGCCCCTTCTGCTGCCTCCCCAGCCACAACGCTACCCCCAGCCACAATGCGGCAAGCGGCGCCATCGACCAGGCCATTGCGGCCGTGCCCAGCCCGAACGCCCCGAATCCCGCGAAAGACCACGCCCCGACCTGGTCGCCCGCACGGTAGACGAAGGTGTCGTTGAAGTTCTTCGCCTTGTACTTGTCACGGCGGGGCAGGACGGTGTAGAGAACCTCGCGCGCGGGTACGGCGAGCGCGAAGTTCCCGGCGCGCCGCAGCACCTGGAATACGACGAAGACCGCGAAGACGGGCGCCGAGCCCAGGGCAAGGAAGCCGGCCACGCTCAGGAGCGGCAGGAACGCAAGGGTGAGCCCGACGCCAAACCGCTTCATGATTCGTCCGGTCAGGAACAGCTGGGTCAGCAGCGTCAGAGCGTTGACCGCCAGGTTGATGCGCGCGAAGACCGATGTGCGCTCGGCGGGATCGGCGAAGGTGCGCGACATGATGTCGGCCTGGATGTTGTACAGGAAGGTGGAACCGATGGTGAAGAGGAGCATGAAGACGCAGATGCCCAGCAGGTAGCGCGAGGCCAGTACGTGTTTGATCCCGTCCAGCGCGGACCCGCCGATGACCTCTTCGTCGCGGCGAGGCGTAGCCGCGTCGCGCCCACGGCCCCTCGTCCTCCGGTCCAGCCCCTTCATGCACGCCACCGCGCATTCGAGCAGCACGATCGAGAACCACAGCAGGGTGGCGGGACTGAGGCTTTCGATCAGGAACGCGGTAATGGCTGACCCCAGGATTGCGCCCAGGGTCCCCGCGACGCCGATCAGGCCGAAGAGCCGACGGCCCTGCCGCTCCGTGTGGATGTCGGTCATGAAGGACCAGAAGACCGAAACCACGAACAGACTGAAGACGGCCGTCCAGACGAAGAACGACCGCCCGGCCCAGATCGCCGCCGGCCCGCCCTGCGGGAGCGCGTTCAGCAGGATGTAGTAGGCGACCAGACACACCATGAAGAAGCGGTAGGTCACCGTGACGAATCGCCTCCGTGGCCACCTGGACACGAGCGCGGCGAAGACCGGATGCGCCAGCAGCATCGCGGCCAGCGTACCCGTGAAGAGCCACGGGATGTTCTCCACGCCCCCGGCCACGCCCATCTCCTCCCGTATCGGCCGGATCACGTAATACGCCGACAGCACGCAGAAGAAATAGCCCGCGGAGAGCACGACGACACCCGCTTCCTCGGGTCGGGTGCCGGTCAGGCGAGACGCGACGTTGCGCGCCATGGTCCGGGCGGGCGAGCTCACCGGAAGGAGCCGGGCCGCTGGATCGGACGCGGGAAGCGGGGCACGCGCGACGGAATCGTCATGGCGATCGGGGTGCGTTCCGGGATACCATCGCGTAGCAGTCCGTGGAGGAAACCGCGGGAAGCGGTCGCAACTTGCCTCCGTTGGAGGATGGGCTTCTTTTGCGGTACGTCAATGGCCGGAAGAGGACCGGCGCGCAGGAAAGCCGCTTTTCGCAACACACAGATCGGGGGATGAGGTTTGGCGAAACTACCACGACGATCTCTCGTTTCCGCAGGATGGCGCCGGTGAACCGGATCATCAACATGAAACGCGGCGAGTTTGCCCTTGCCGCCATGTCCGCCCTCTTCTTCTTCGTCATTCTCTGCGGCTACTTCTTCCTGCGTCCGGTGCGCGAGGCAATGGGCGTGGCGCGCGGGATGGACGAGCTGCGGTGGCTCTTCGCGATCAACTGCTTCGTGTCGCTCGGGGCGGTCCTTGCGTTCGGCGGAGTCGTGGCGCGCACGAACCGGCGCCGCTTCATCCCGGTGGCGTACCTCTTCGTGATCGTGTGCCTGATCGGTTTCGCCGCGCTGCTGATCCAGGATGTGCGGTCCGGGGGCGGCCTGATCGGCACTGACGCCCAGACCGCGCTTTCCCGGGGCGTGGGCTACTCCTTCTACATCTGGCTCACGGTCATCAACCTGTTCACCACCAGCGTTTTCTGGGCCTTCATGGTGGACATCTTCGACGTCGACCAGGGCAAGAGGATGTTCGCCTTCATCGGGATCGGGGGCACGCTGGGCGCCATAGCCGGAAGCTGGGCGACCAACCTCATCAGCAGCCTGACCGAGAGTCCCTACCTCCCGGCGGGGCTCATGCTGATCGGGGCGGCCTTCTTCGCGATGGCCATTGCCGTCATGCTGGGGCTGGAGCGGATGGCGGTGCGGTCGGACGCGTCCGCGATGGAAGCAGTCGGCAGCGGGACCGCCGGCGACGGGGCGGACGATGGAGAGGGCAAGGGCGGCGCCGATGTCATCGGGGGCAACTTCTGGGACGGCGCCCGCGCCGTGGTCACTTCGCCGTACCTGCTCGGCGTCGGCATGTGGGTGGTGTTCATGGCGGTGTCCAACACGCTGATCTACTTCACCCAGGCGAACATCATCCTGGGCGATTCGGACACCTTCAGCCAACTGCTCGGCAACTTCGCGCTGTTCGACAACCTGGCGCAGATCGCGACGCTGATCACGCAGATCTTCATCACCACGCACGTGATCCGGAAGCTCGGCGTGGGGTGGACGCTGGCGATCCTGCCGTTGGTAACCATGGCGGGATTCGCGGTGCTCGCGGTGTGGCCGGTTTACGGGGTCATGCTGATCTTCCAGGCCGTGCACCGGGCGACCCGCTACGCCATTTCACGGCCCTCCCGCGAGACGCTCTTCAGCGTTGTGACGCCGTCCGAGAAGTACAAGGCCAAGCCGGTCGTCGACGTGTTCCTGTATCGCGGGGGAGATCTGGCCGGCGCGGGAATCGACGGTCTCTTCGCGTTGCTCGGGCTCACGCTGGTGTGGCTGGCCGTGTCCACGGGGCCGCTGGGGGCCATGTGGATCGCGCTGTCGATAGGACTCGGAAGGGCTCAGGCGCGCAAGGTGGGGCAGGGGAGCGGATAAGCGGCCCGGAAAACTGCGACGAAGGGTTAGTCCGTCAGCATCCGGAACGCGATCTCCCGGGCCTCGTCCATCGTGTCCACCACGCGGCTCTCGGGTATTTCCCGGAGCGTGTCGAGCGTGCGCAGGGTCCGCGCGACCGCACCGGAGAGACCCATGGCGATGCACTCGGTGTGCTGGGCCCTCGCGGTGGTGATGAGCCGGCTGATGGTCATGGCGGCGCTGTCATCGATGTGTCGTGCCCCTGTGAAGTCGAATATGACGATTTCGTGGTCCTTGATGTCCTCCCCGATCACGCTGTAGAGCTTCTGTGAAGAGGCGACCGTGAAGTTCCCGTTGAGACGCACAAGGCCCACGCGCGCGGCATAGATGTCAAGATTCTCCGCGCCCGCGAGACCGGCGAACAACACATGGTCCAGCACGGGCACGGAGACCACGCTTTCCAGCTCCAGCCCCTCGATCTGACGGGCGTGCACCATGCCGGCCGCGATAAGTCCTATGGCCACCGCCGTGACCAGGTCGACGAACACGGTCAACCCGAGGGTAAGCAGCATCACCAGGAGGTGCTCGCGACGGATCCGGTGGATGCGGGTGAGCAGCGGCCAGTCGATGATGTCCCAGCCGACCTTCATCAGGATCCCCGCGAGAACGGCGTGGGGAATCGGCTCGACATACTGCCCGAGTCCCAGCACAAGCGCCAGGACGAGGAGTGCGCGCAGCGCCCCGGATATCTGCGTGCTCCCTCCCGCGCGAATGTTGGTCACCGTGCCCATGGTGGCGCCGGCGCCGGGCAGTCCCCCGAAAACCCCCGACACCATGTTGCCGATGCCCTGGCCCACGAGTTCGCGATTCGGGTTGTGACGCGTACCGGTGAGGGAGTCCGCGACCAGCGACGTGAGGAGGCTGTCCACCGAGCCGAGAAGAGCCAGGATCAGGGCGGGCTGAAACGCGCTGAGCAGGAAAGCCGGGGTGGGCAGTTCCAGCTGAATACGGGGCAGCCCCGAGGGTATCTCTCCGATGACCGGCACGTTGCCCAGCCACAGCAAGGACAGGGCCGTACCCGCCAGCAGCGCGACAAGGAGACCGGGCAGGTACTTCGCAAGGCGCCGGGGCCACATTACGGCGATGGCCAGGGAGATGACAGCGAGGGCGAGGGCGCCCGGGTTGAGTTCGGCAAGCGCTTCGGGCAGTGCGCGGATTGCGCCCATGGGTCCGCCGGCGGCGGGCGCCGAGCCGAGAAACGGCAGCGCCTGGAGCAGCATGATGATCAGTCCGACTCCGGACATGAACCCCGAAATCACCACGTAGGGGGTGTAGACGACGAACCGCCCCATCCGCAGCAGCCCCAACAGGATCTGAAGCACGCCTCCCAGCACGACGACCGCGAACGCCTCGGCGAGAGTGGACGCGTGCGTCGTGATCACGACCGCCATGGCGACCGTCATAGGTCCGGTCGGCCCCGAGATCTGCGAGCGCGTGCCCCCGAATACCGACGCGAAGAACCCGACCGCAATTACGCTGTAGAGACCCGCGGCTGCGCCCAGGCCCGAGGCCACACCGAATGCGAGGGCGACCGGCAACGCCACGACCGCCGACGTCAGGCCGCCGAACAGATCACCGCGGAAGGCGTCGGCGGTGTAGTCCCGGCCATTCAAGCGCATTCCCATAGGGTAATTGCGGTGATGCGGGGCTGCCGCGTCAAGTTGCCGAAACTCGCGGGGGCCTACAGGGTATCACCGACGACTCCCGGGAACGACACTCCCCAAGCCAGGAGTACCGTGGCCACTGCAGCGCGAAATCCGTCCAGCATGATTCTCGCGCTCATCCTGACGGCGACCCTGCACGGCTCGACAGGCGCACAGGAACGCGGCTCATCACCCGACACGTTGTCCGGCGCACGATCCGACCCCACGGACCACGCCTACCTCGACGAGACCGCCCGCCGCCTCGTGCTGGGCGTGAAGGCCGCCCGCGACACCGCGCGGCTCGGCATCGACACGTACACGGGCCTGGCCAGGGAGCGCGTGAACTTCCAGGCGCCCGCCCTTCGCCGCGACCGGCCCTGGGTGAACGGCGAGCGCGTGACGCGGATCCGCTGGTCGCGCAGCGAGCCCTCCGTGGTGCACGTCCTGGGATCCCGGCTTCGCCATCCCGGGATCGGTCCGAACGATCGCCGCCAGTTCTTTCCCGGGGTGGGGCTGGAGCATCGGGCCGCCAACCCGCTATGGGATCCGTTCGTGTTGGGCGCCAGCGCCGCGGCGGAGACGGACGAGGCTGCCTCCGCGGTGCGAAGCCCGCTCGCTGCCAACGCGGAGCGCTACTACCAGTACCGTTCGGGCGATACGATCTCCGTGCGGCTGGCCGACGGCCGCTCGATCGAAGTTGTCTCCGTAACCGTGATTCCGCGCATCCGAAGTATCCGGCTTGTTTCCGCGATCATGTGGGTCGACCGGGAGTCCTTCAATCTGGTGCGTGTCGCTTCCCGGCCGGCCAAGCGGGTCGACTCCGAGATGTCCTGGCAGCTCCGCCACGACGACGGGTGGAGCCTGGTCCTGGCGATATCGGCGGACGGCGACGGCGCCGATCAGGATTCCACACGCTCCCGGCCCGGCATCTTCGAGCGGGTGATGAGCGGAGCGATCAATGGATTGATGGCCCCGTTGGAGCTGGACATCTCCGTGATGGTCGTCGAGTACGGCCTGTGGGAACTGAAACACTGGCTCCCACGCAGCGTGGCGCTGGAAGCGCACGTGACGGTTCGGGTGGATGACGGCGCGGATGCGGATGTGGTTCCCGCCATGCCGATCGCCTTCGATTGGACGCTGGAGGTGGAGGACATTCGCGAGCGAGGAACGGAGGCGTCCGCAGGCACGCCGGCGACAGCCGCCGAGGCGCTCCAGCTTTGGCGTCTACCCGGTGACAGCATCGAGGGCGACCTGGAGTCCGCCGACCCCGACGAAGCGGTGACCATCACACCCGAGGACCGGGCGGCGCTGACCGAGAGCGCGCTGTTGCCACCGACCATGTGGGACGACAGGAGGGGCCCCGTCGACGCGGCGCTGCTCGAGGGGATTGCCTCCGATCTGGCGGCGATCGAGACGGGTGAAGGAGGGCCCGCGGAAGAGGAGGCGAGCCCATGGTTCCTGGAACCGCCCGTGAAGACGCTGAGGCTGGTGCGCTACAACCCTGTCGAGGGAGTCTCGTTGGGGACGAGGCTGCTGCGGGACCTGGGACGGTCGAGAGTCCTGCTCACCACGAGGTTCGGAACCCGCAGCCTGGACATTCCCGACGTCGACCTGACCTTCCAGCGTGACCGTCCGGGCCACAGGCTGTGGATGTCCTTCTACCGGGACCTGCGAAGCGGTGAACTGGACGGGGGAGGGGGCGGCGGCAATCCCGGTGTCTTCCTCACCGAGGCCGACTCCAGTGCCTTTCACTGGTCCACGGGTGCGTCGCTGCGCATCCTGCCGGGCGGCGGTCGGCGCAACTGGCTCTCCCTGACGGTCTTCGGGGAACGTGACACCGAGATAGGGACTGGTGTGCAGCGGGATCGCCTTGGAGCCGCGGTCGGATGGCGGCCCTGGTGGGGAGGGCGCGACGGGACGTTGGCCGGAGGGGGTCGTGCCATGGTGCGGGGATCGATCGGCGACAACCCGCACGTGAAGGCGATCGCCGAGGCCGTGCTGGTCGTGCCGCTGGGCGGCGGCAGGTCCCTGGGCCTGCAGGGCGGCACGGCAGCGGTGTGGGGAGATCCGGCACCGCTGGACCTGTGGAACCTGGGCAGCAGCGCAAACTGGCTGCGCGGGCATCGCAATTCGGTGCAGTTGGACAGGGTCTGGGGCGCCAGACTGGACCTGCAGCAGCCGGTTCGCTTCCTGCGCGCGTCCGTTTTTGCCGACTGGGTGTCCACCGGCGACGACGATCTCTACGCCGCCGGCGTCGGCCTCGTCTTCATGGACGGAATCGTCCGGCTGGATGTGGCCCGGGGGTTCAGCTTCGGCCGCATCGGACGCCCGGACGCCGTCCTCAGATTGCATCTGTTGGGGGATACGTTCTTCTGATACACTGGGCGTCGGACAATTGGGACCGGAGGCCTGACCGATGGGCAGACTTTGGGGCGGGGGAGCGCTGATCGCGCTCGCGCTTTTCGTGGTGCTGGGGTTCGTGCGCTCGGAGGTCGACCCGGCCGCGCTCTCCACGATTGTGGCGCTCGGTATCGGGGCCGGGCTGCCGGCCGGCGGGGGGGCGTTGCTGTT
>LXNJ01002514.1_pt1 | contig 9983 bp, 11 predicted proteins | sample 809081 | NCBI WGS metagenome assembly LXNJ01 (sample SAMN04870510, study PRJNA318959) | sponge metagenome | biome: sponge; feature: marine sponge reef; material: water | host: Petrosia ficiformis | place: Greece: Milos, Mediterranean Sea | collected 2013-05-29 | depth 5-7 m
GGAGTGCGTATTTTGATGATTTGATACCTACAAAATACAGCCCTTTGGGCAGTGCTCCTTTTTTATGCCTCAGAAAAATTTATTTTGGACGGGTGTGCTCTGTTTCAAAAGGGTATATAGCAGCCATAGGACCAAAAATCTCTTCAGTAAAACAGTCCATCTCAGAATTGGCTTTTCCTATAATGGTTGGTGGATAAAACAATGAATCGGAAGATGCTCTTTCCCCACCAATCACCAACTCAGCCCCTTTAGAAACAGCATCCTGCACTATGCGTTCAATCTTATCTAAGCCTTTATCATTGATCATTGGGCCAACTTGTACGCCCTCCTCCTGACCATTTCCTTGTTTTAATTGACTGACCTTTTCTTTAAAGGACTTAACAAAAGCATTGTAGACAGACGATTGGACAAAGATTCGATTGGCACAAATACAAGTTTGTCCTGTATTCCTAAACTTGGCTGAAATCGTTCCATTTACGGCATCTTCAATATGTGCATCATCAAACACTATAAAAGGTGCATTTCCACCCAATTCTAAGGATACTTTTTTAACAGTGGGCGCACATTGGGCCATCAGTTTCTTTCCCACTGCCGTGGATCCAGTAAAACTCAATTTTCGAACTCTAGAATCGGCGCAAAGTGTTCTCCCAATAGGTTCTGGATCTTTTCCTATGACTAGGTTGAATACACCATCAGGGATGCCCGCTTCTTTGGCCAAAGCAACCAAGGCTAGGGCGCTCAAAGGAGTTTCCTCGCTGGGTTTTAAAACAACCGCACAACCAGCAGCCAAGGCCGGTGCCACTTTCCTGGTGATCATGGCATTCGGAAAATTCCATAGCGTAATGGCCGCAACGACTCCTACTGGCTGTTTTATGGTTATTATCCGTTGGGCTTTTTTAAAAGATGGAATCGTATCGCCATAGCTGCGCTTGGCCTCTTCGGCAAACCATTCAATAAAGGATGCTCCATAGAATATTTCACCTTTTGCTTCATTCAAAGGCTTTCCCTGTTCCCTACATAAGAGCGAGGCCAACTCATCGGCATTTTTCCGAATGAGCTGAAACCAATTCATTAGAAGTTTTGATCGTGCTTTTGGAGTCTTTGATTTCCAAGCCGGAAAGCTGTTCGAGGCACTTTCAACGGCCAAATTGGTAGCTTGTTCGCCTGCAGAACCAATGGAGCAAAGTAGCTACGAAGTGGCGGGATTATACACATTGAATGCCTCCTAGGAGGCATATTCACGACCATTTATAAACGATGAGCGGGGAATCCATTCTGCAATCATATCCTGAAAATTGACAATTCTCTTCAAAGATGACATTGTTTGATGTGCTTTCCAAGACTCTATTTTGGTCGTCTCTTAACACCCAAATTCAGAATACATGCTTTGCATACCTAGAATACAATTCTTTGAATGGGCCGATCTAAAATGGTGGCCAAATTCATGGAGAAGGTATATGACCGATTTTTTAAGTTTTCTCAGTAATCTGGCAAAGGTGTACGATCCATTGATTCCATTTCTGAAGGAATGCTTGGATGCCCAAGGAGACGATACCATTTATGATCTTGGTGCGGGAAGTGGCGGGCAATGGCCTCGTATTATTGAGAAGTTGAATGAAGGAGATACTGAAGTGAAAGTTGTTTTGACTAATCTATTTCCGATTAACAATCCCCCTATACATCCACAAATTAAGACTGAATCGAAAAGCGTGGATTATCGAACCCAAGCTTCAGAATTGGATGGATTAAAAACCATGTTTTTAAGTTTCCATCATAATAATAGAAAAGACGCCAAAGATCTTCTACTCAATTTTCAAAAGAACAAAGACCACATATTGATTGTAGAAGGACAAGAACGCAAATGGAAGTATATTTTCCCTATGCTCCTCTCCCCGATCAATCTGCTTCTGTTCACCCCTTTTATTCGGCCATTTAGAATTGATCGTATCATTTTCACCTATCTAATACCAATTCTGCCTTTAGCGGTATTATGGGATGGTATTGTTAGTGTGCTCAGAACCTACAAGCTGTACGATTTTGGTGAGATGATGTTCGAACATACCGATGAGAACTATTATTGGGAAATGAGTACGATTGGTGAAGGTCCTTTCAAGTTGCTGTACATCTATGGTCGGCCAGAAAAAGAGCCTTTGGATTAAACCTTTTAAGAATCTATACGTCTTGTGTATCTAGAATCTATTTTGATGAATAGAAAACACCTATTTGCTTTAGTCTTTTCCTCCTTACTTTTCATACCAACTTTCGGACAAAAAGGTGGTGAACGCCAACGACCTAAGATAGGCGTGCTCACTGGGAAAGTACTCGATGAAGTGAGTGGAGATCCCATGGAGTTTGTAAGTGTAGCCCTGTATTCCGCAAAAGATAGCAGCCTGGTAACGGGAGGAACCACTGTTAAAAGTGGCTATTTTGAAATCACCGAAATCCCAGTGGGAAAATTTTACGTTGAACTCATGTTCATGGGTTACGAAAAACTAACGATCTCAGATCTGTTGATCAGCCCACGTTCGTCTGTGGAAAAGGATCTTGGCACCTTAAAACTAAAGCCATTCGATAATGAATTGGGTGAAGTAGAAGTCTCCGAGCGCTCAGAGTATTATACGATGAGCATTGACCGAAAGAGTTATAAAGTTGAGGAGTTACCGCTTACTGAAGGTGGGACTACCGCCGATGTCTTTGTTCAAATCCCGAGTATTCAAATTGATATTGAAGGTAATGTGAGTTTACGCGGAAGTACCAATGTGACCATTTTGGTTGATGGAAAACCGAGCACCATGGTTAGTGGTGATCCACAGGCATTTCTAGAATCGTTTCCAGCTGACGCCATAGAACGAATCGAAGTAATTACCAATCCTGGAGCTAAATACGATCCCGAAGGAATGGGTGGGATAATTAACATCATTACCAAGAAAAACAAACTGGAAGGTTTCGGGGGATCACTTAATTTGAGCGCAGGAACGTATGATAAGTATAGTGCCAGTGGATCGATCAATTATAAAACCGGGAAATGGAATCTTTCCTCTAGTTTTAGTCTAAACCATCGTTTTTCCTTTAGCGATCAAATAAAGGAACGCGAAAGTGTCTTTAATGATGTGAGCAGCTTCCTAGATCAGTCTGGACATGGAACTCGCATAAGAAGTTCCAACTATTTTAAGCTTGGAACGGATTACTACATTAACCCAAGGAATACAGTGAGCTTTGGAGCCGGTATTAGTAAGCGTGGTGGAACTCGAAAAGATGCGAATACCTACCTCTTTAGCGATGAAAATGGATTAATGACTTCGTCCAATTCCCGAGCAGGTGAGACTCCAAGCGAGAGCTTTAACTATGATGTAAACGCTGGATATATTTGGGAGAAAGGAAAAGGACATGATTTGCGATTGGATATACGATATTCCCATTCCGACCAAAGTTCCGATGGAATATATCAGGATCTGTTCTTTGACGGAAATGGAGAATCCATTGACAGTTTGCTCAACAATCAAAGGAATCTCTCGGAGGGCTATTTCAACTTAGGTAATCTTCGATTGGATTATGTGCGTCCGATTGGCGAAGCAGCTAATTTAGAAGCAGGAATCAATTATGATCTACGTCAATCCAGGACAGACCTAAAAAGCTACAATCAATCGGCAATAGATCCAGACTTCATTCTGGACTCTGGAGTCAGTAATGACTTTATATACACGGAGCAATTCTATTCTGTTTACGGAAACTACTCTATTGAAAAGGGCAAGTGGAGTACAAAGTTGGGAGCCAGAGTTGAGCAGGCTTATGCCAAAAGCGATCAGCGTACACAAGACACCATCTTTAATCAGGACTATTTCAATGTGTACCCTAGTGCTTATTTGAAATACGCCTTTTCGGAGAAAAGCCAATTGAAAGGTTCATATTCTAGGCGAATTCAGCGACCAAGAGGTCGGCAAGTAAATCCCTTTACGAGCATTTCGGATCCATTGAACATCCGAACTGGAAATCCATATTTGACTCCGGAGTATACCAATTCATTTGAAATAGAACATTCGCAGTTTTTAGAAAAAGGCATGCTCAATTCATCCATCTATTATCGATATACAACCGATATAATTAGTTATGCCAAGGTGGTGGATAGTGCAGGTGTGTCGTATACAACCTATGCCAATTTAGATCAAGGTAGTTCGTACGGTTTGGAGTTTATATTCAACCATCGAACATCTAAAAAGTGGACAAACAATATAAGTGCCAATCTTTATCGGAGGACGTTTGATGGGGATAATCTTTCCTCCTATTTCAGTAATGAAGGAATGGCTTTTTCAACTCGATTAATGTCCACCTATGTAATAGAAGGAAACTGGAGCTTTCAAGGAAGCTTCAATTATTCCAGTCCTCGACCAATTGCACAAGGGCGAATTGGTGAAATGTATAGTTTGGATCTGGCCATTAAAAAAGAAATTTGGGAGCGGAAAGCATCCATTAGCCTGAGGGCAACCGATATTTTTTGGACCCGACAGTTCAACTATGAAAGTGCTGCAGGAAACTTCACGGAGGAGAGCTTGAATCAGTTCAATTCAAGAAATATCTATATCAGCTTTAGTTATAGATTTGGTAATTATCAATCAAAGAAATCGCGAAGATCCAATGATAATCAGCCTAGTGATTCTGGGAATGACGATATGATTTAGGGCTGGAATAGTTGTCCTAGTATATGTCTTCTATGGTATACTCAAAATTGTTTACTGAAAAGGAATCTCCAATTCCTAATCCTTGCATTTTGCGATAGATGGGTGCCTTTGTACTTACACCAAAAACATCCTTCCCTTCAACTACCAATTCTTCTAGAGACACTGAAACGAAGAAGGTCCGTTTATCGGTTTTTACAATAGAGCCAACATGAACTTTTTCGTGAATTTCTGTAGAATCGATTTGATGAAGAATATGCAATTCATCAACGGCAAAATTCAACTGGCCAGTTAACAAATCTACTCGTTCATTGGTTTCGTCATTATAGGACGCCTGTTGACTATCAAACTGGGTTTCATTTAAGTTCTTCGCCGTTCCTTTCAATTCCGAAATACTGGATTTAAAATCCGATATCAGCTCCAACTGCTTCTCCTTTCCTGCTTCGAGTACCTTCTTCTTAAATGATGTCTTATCCATGGTTTGTGGGCCTTTATATTTTGGAGGATAGTGCGAAAATAAGAATCTTTGCTATTATTATCCTGTATAGAATAATCTTAAATGGTTTCCCAATGAAAAGAATGCTTTCTTTTGTTGCCCTTGCTTTTCTTTTAAGTACCTCCACTCCACCCAAGAGTTATTGTGAGCGATCTTTTGATGTTCTTAAAGAGGCGACCGATAAGGTGAAAAAGGCGCAAAAATCGAAGGACACCTATATGATGCATCGCTATATGCAGAAAGCATGGGATCTATACGCTGATCTAGCTACAATAGCCGATTCATGTGATTGTGGTGATGCGTATTTAATTGTTGATGAGTGCTACGCCTATTGCCGCGATGCGGTAAAAAGTGAAGATTGGATGACCATTCGCGACAATGCGTATGAATGTCGTGAACTGGAGGCGGACATTCGTATACAACTGAATAAATGTAAGAAGGAATGGTAGGACCATTTCCACAAAAAGGAGTTAATAACTGAATTTAATAAGGCAAACGATGTATGAACGGGAGTTAAATGCCAGCTTTACGATGCAAGAGGGAACGACCATTTCGGGAAATCAATACCGCTACATAAATACGATTCCGCTGCTATTAACCGGACAGTACAGGTTTAATCCGGGAGGAATCTGGGATTCATGGATTGGAGTGGGTGTAGGAACACATTGGTTCAAAACGCGAACACAAATGGGTTTATACGCGCTAGAAGTGAATAGCTAGAATTTTGCCATCGACCCGGAAATAGGCGTTATTTATGATACCCGTGGGGATACAGACCTTATTCTTGCTATCAGTTATAATTACCTTTTTAAGAACAGTAATTTTGACAATGCACAGACCTATATCAATTTCAAAGTAGTATTCGCATTTAAATAAAACTCTTATTTACGAGATATAGAAGCCAGTGACGATAATACTTTGTTGCTGGCTTTTTTTGTGGCTTCAATATTTGATTTTAAGGTGACCATAGATCGTTGAGCCACCAATAGGTTTTGGTACTGATCTAAATCGAAATAAAACGATTGAACAGCCTGCTCTTCTATGCTCAGCAAATATTGAATTTCTTCATAATACTCCAGAATCTCTACCGTGGCCGATAATTCAAATTCCTTTAATGCATCTGAAAAGCGGGCTATTTCAAAGGCCGTAATGCTCAAATCCAATGAATTGTACTCCAAGCTCATGGGCTTCAATCCAATGCTATCTACCGGAAGCTTATTGATTTGAAAAATATTATTTTCTAAGGATTGAATAGTGGAATCCATCTTAGCAATGTGCTCCCGAACTTCATCATCTAAAAGAATAATAACCTCTTGAACCTTCTCTTCTTTACTGTTGGCTTCCTTATTGTCCATATATTCAAAGGCAAGGACAATAGCAGCTGCAACAAGGATAAAATTTAAGGCAAAATTCAGGATCGTTTTCATAATGTTTGTTTGGCACGAATATAAGCAGATTGAGATATTTTGTTTCCCTCCTCTTGTTCAATAAAAATTTCTATCTTTAGATACAACCTAAGCATTAGCCATGACGGAATTTGTATTTCCGGCAGGGCCGAACGAATATTCCCTTCCCGCCTGGGAAAAAATCTTTCAGGCCAAAGCTGAAGGCATCTTTCATAAGTTTGATAATGAATATGCCGAAGGAGTTTATTTTGGAACGTCCATTACCCGTGGAGCGGAAGTAGCTGTTGTGCATTCTTTTTTGAAGAAGAGAATTCGCTTTGTCAAACTCCCCTATCCCGATCCCAATTTTTTTGATGTGGTCATCTGCCTATCATCTGAGTTCAAGCAAATAAGGGAAGATGGGACCAAGATTTTAGGTGAGAATTCACCGGAGGGCGCAATTTTTTCAAACGAAAAGCTCAAAAGTACATTTGAGTTCGAGGCTAATGTTGATATGCTTTGGGTTGTTATTCGATTCAATCAGCATATTGCTCGTTCCTTCGTTCAAGAAGAGGGAGATGATTTAAGCGAACTTCTAAATTCGGACAGCGCGTTCATGGCGTATAAATACATTTCTCCTGAAATGAAGGTGATTTTAGAACGTATAAAGCATCTTCAAAAAGAAACTTATCCTGAGGTGGTCTTACGTCTGAAGTCTGGAGAACTACTAACCTTATTTTTTACCGAGTTTCTCAATTTATCGCACTCCCATAAGCACAGGGAAATTAATCCTGCCGATATGGAAAAGATTATTCATGTCAAGGATCTACTGTTAGCTGATTTAAAGAATAGACCTACCATAAGCATGCTTTCCAGAGATGTCGGTATGAGTCCAACTAAACTCAAATACCTTTTCAAAGAGATTTATGGAACATCCATTATGCGCTATTTTCAAGATTATCGTTTGAATCAGGCCAGAAAGATGCTGGCTTCGACCCACTATCGTGTCTCCGATGTGGCCTATGAAATTGGATATAGCAATCTCAGTCATTTCTCTGAAGCCTTTAAGAATAAATTTGGCCTACTTCCATTCCGATTCTTGGAACAAGTTCGATCGCAGAACAAAAACCTTTAGATAAAAGTCTTCCACGGTTAAGTCTATGCCAAAAATGTGTAAAGCAAGGCAATCTTATTTGTTAATTTTGCGTTACTCTTTTGTCACAGGGTGATCAGTTTTTCATGGTTTAGGTTTGAAATTCATCCATGTGATGTTACAATATGGGAGGTGCAGAGGAATGGTGGGTTTAGTTTTAGGTTGAGGCTAAAGGGATCTTAGGATTCCTTTTGCTTTTCTACACATTTCGATTGCTCATTTGATTCTGTGATATGAATCATTCTTCGAAGTGATTTTAAGCACCTTTTAAACCATTCTCCAGAGCTATATTAGCTCCATAAATTCGTGCTCATGCGAACTGCTCACTACTTCTTTTTGGGAGCAGCTATCTTAAGTATCGGTTTACACTCTTGCCGTAAATCAGACCCTCAGGATACCTCCCTTTGCAGCCAGTTGAACTGAAAATTCCATATTACATCCCCGAGATTCCGCTTAACCCAATGAATCCATTAACCGAAGCTGGAATAGAACCGGGCAAGCATTTGTATCACGACACTCAGTTATCCATTAACGGTCCTTTAGAAGGCAATTCGTGTGCGAGCTGCCATCTTCCAGAGCAAGGCTTTGCATCTGGCTTGTCTGGCGGATTAAACGTCATGCCTATGCCAATTTGGGATGGCAGGAACACTTTCTTTGGAATGGGTCTTTTGAAGGAAATCCAGAGGAGACCATGATGATGGAAATAGGAGATTTCTTCGCCTCTGATTTAACAGGAATTGCATCTCAGAGCAAATACAAAACTTTATATACCAACGTATTTGGAAGTCCGGACATCAGTTTGGATCGATCGGCTTTGGCCATGGCTCAATATGTTCGCAGCCTGATAAGCTTTAACGCTCCTTTTGATCAATATCTAAGAGGAGACTTGGCTTTTCCCGATTTGGTTTACGAAGGATTCCTTATTTACAATTCTGAGACCGGTGATTGCTTCCATTGCCATACCCTCGGACTGTTTACTGATAACGACTTCCATAACAACGGATTGGACTCCACGCATACTGGATATGAAATTGGTCACGAAGCGGTTAGTGGCGATAGCCGACCGGGGCACCTTCAAAACCCCCTCTCTTCGGAATGTAGCATTGAGAGATTATTATATGCATTATGGCCGCTTTGAGACCTTGCGCGAAGTGATTGAATTCTATAATTCAGGAGTGAAAAACAGTCCTACACTCGACCCCATTATGACCAAAGTTGGAAAGGAGAATGGTTTGGGATTGACCGAGCCACAAATTCAGGCCTTACTCGCCTTCCTTGAATCCTTGACCGACACCACATTTACTACCAATCCAGCTCTGCTACCATGAAAAGATCGATCCATCTCCTTGCATTCCTTCTTGTTTTTATCTCATGTGAAAAAGAGACCGACCCGAGGTGTCCTGATCTTGGGACTTTTATAATTGAAGTGAACTACAGCTTGGATGGCCAGGATTTCGAAATGAACAAACTGGATTACGAATTGAGCGATGGAACACCTATCTCCGTAACTCGATTGGAGTGGTATATGAGTCGAATAGAGCTTTATAAAATTGGACTCCCTTATGTTGTCGATTTTTGGTTTTATCAGAATATGGAAACCATACGTACATCATTCTTAGTTGGTATCATGTCTGGAGATTATGATAGCATGTTCGTGCATATAGGATTGCCTCCTGAAACCAATGTTTCTTATGGGCTTGGAAACGATGCATGGAATATCGGTATGAATTGGCCTGATAATATGGGTGGTGGATATCATTTCATGAAATTAGAAGGACATGCTATAGGTCCGATGGACAATTTGGATATGCGATTCATATTGGAAACAATCAGTCCTATGTGCGTTGCAAACTAAGTGATGCGATTACCGTCACCAACGACCAGCAGCATATAACTCTGGATTTCAATGTGTTGGAATGGTTTAAAAATCCAATAGACTACAGTCTTATTGACAATGGCCCCTATACCATGGGGATTGATAGTCTAATGGAAATGATTGTTCTAAATGGCCATGATGTACTCACAATGGTGGAATAAGAGATTGCACATAAAAGCCGCTGTAGAATTAGGTCTAATTAATTTCATTTCTATAAATTTGCCTCCGCTTGAGCAATAGCTCATGGAGAGATGGCTGAGTGGCTGAAAGCGGCACCCTGCTAAGGTGTTATACTGGTAACGGTATCGAGGGTTCGAATCCCTCTCTCTCCGCATATAGGATGTCCCAAAACGTCCCAAAACGCTCAAAACCAACGTTTTGGGTATTTTTTTGCTCTAAA
>LXNJ01002516.1_pt1 | contig 9976 bp, 8 predicted proteins | sample 809081 | NCBI WGS metagenome assembly LXNJ01 (sample SAMN04870510, study PRJNA318959) | sponge metagenome | biome: sponge; feature: marine sponge reef; material: water | host: Petrosia ficiformis | place: Greece: Milos, Mediterranean Sea | collected 2013-05-29 | depth 5-7 m
GCCTATGCCGACTTCCGCGATTGGGTGGCGGACGGTTGCTTCCCCCGGGACAACTGCAACTGACCCGCCTTGACCAGGGCAAGCGACAAATCGGACGTCATCGTCATCGGCGGTGGCCACAATGGGTTGGTCTGCGCCTGCTATCTGGCCAAGGCAGGCCTTCGCGTAAGGGTGTTGGAACGCCGCGCAATCGTCGGCGGCGCCGCGGTCACCGAGGAGTTCCATCCGGGTTTCCGGAACTCGACCGCGAGCTACACCGTGGGACTGCTATCGCCCGACGTCATCCGCGACCTGCACCTCAAGTCCCACGGCCTGCGCTTCGTCACGCGTCCCGTCGCGAACTTCCTGCCACTCTCCGACGGCGAGTCGTTGACGGTATTCAACGACGATGCCCGCACCGCCCGGGAGTTCGCACGCTTCTCGGTCGACGATGCCGAGGCCCTGCCGGGTTTCCGCGCCATGGTCCGCGAGATCGGCGGCATCGTGCGCCGGCAGATGGACCGCACACCGCCCAACGTCGGCGGCGGCGTTGGCGACCTCCTGAATGCCGGACTGGCCGCCATGGATGCCCGGAACCTATCCATGTCCCGGCGCCGGGATCTGGCAGACCTCTTCCTGAAGTCGGTCGGGGACCTGCTCGACGCATTCTTCGAGAACGACCACGTCAAGGCCGCCCTCGCCTTCGACGCCGTGGTCGGCAATTTCGCCTCGCCCTATGCTCCCGGGACCGCCTACGGCCTGCTCCACCACGCCCTCGGTGAACTCGACGGGGTACGTGGCGCCTGGGGGCACCCGATCGGCGGCATGGGATCGATCACCCAGGCGATGTATGCGGAAGCACAAGCCCTCGGCGTCGAGGTCGAAACCGATGCCGAGGCGACCCGCGTGATCGTCGAGAACGAACGGGCCATCGGCGTCGAACTTGCCGACGGCACCACGCGGCTGGCCGATCGGATCGCCGCCAACGTCGCGCCGAAGACGCTGTACCTCGATCTCCTCGAGGACACCCACCTCGACGACGAGTTCCTGCACCGGGTACGCGCCATCCGCCACGAGTCCGCGACGCTGCGCATCAACGTCGCCTTGGGCGAGCTGCCGAGTTTCACCTGCAAGCCAGGCACCGAAGTTCAGGATCACCACGCCGCTGGCATCGTCATCGGTCCCTCGTTCACCTACATGGAGCGGGCCTACCTCGATGCCCGCCGGGGGGCATGGTCCGACGCGCCCGTGGTCGAGATGCTGATCCCCTCGACGGTGGACGACTCCCTGGCGCCGCCGGGCAAGCACGTGGCGAGCCTGTTCTGCCAGCACTTCCCCCGCGACCGGGATTGGGACACCCACCGCGACACCGCGGCCGATGCGGTGTTTGCCGCCATCGACCGTTTCGCCCCCAACTTCTCGGATGCGGTGATTGCCCGCGACATCCTCACGCCTCCCGATCTCGAGGAACGCTTCGGACTTCCCGGCGGCGACATCTTCCACGGCGCTATGACGCTAGACCAGTTGTGGGTGAATCGGCCCGTCATGGGCTACGCCGCCTACCGGGGACCCGTCAAGGGCCTCTATCACTGCGGTGCGGGTTCGCACCCCGGTGGCGGCGTGACAGGCCTGCCGGGTCGCAACGCGGCGAGGGAGATCCTGCGGGAAGTCTCGAGGCGACGTTCTGATCGGGCGTAGGCGGCGAGGGCGTCGCCTACGCCCCTTGGCACCGGCATACGCAGTCAGTTCCCGGCGAGGAACGAGAGTACGGCCTGGTTGAAGGCGTCCGGGTACTCCTGGAGCATCAGGTGGCCGCCAAGGACTTCGACCCGGGCAGACGGCTGATTGGTGCGAATCCAGCGTATTGCCGCCTCGGACCAGTCCTTTCTCAGGATCTGCAGCACGGGCAGCCGTTCGACCGCCCGGCACGAAACCGCCCTGAAGTCGTGTCGGGTCGCATTCTCAAGCAGGGCCGCCGCCCGTGCCGCAGGGAGTGCGGCCGCGGTGTTCGTCATCCGGTCGAGCAGTTCATCGGGCGCTTCTCCTTCGAAACCCGCCGCCATGTAGTTCCGGAAGAACGGCAGGTATGCCGGGCCGTTCACGGTGGCGATGAGCCCGGCGATCTCTTCGGCGATGCCCTCGCCCCAGTCGTCGGCCGAGGTCTTGATGATCTTTGGCGACTCGTCGACCAAGACCAGCGACCTGACCCGGTCGAAGCCATACCGGTCGAGGTAGGACAGCACGTCGAATACCCCGAGCGACCAGCCGAGTAGCACGACGCGATCCATGTCCAGAGCATCGAGCAACTCGGCCAGGTCGATACCACGCTGCCCATAGTCGTTGCCCTCGGCGACCTGGTCGGACCGGCCTTGCGAACGCGGATCGTAGGCGATGACCCGGTAGCGTTCGGCAAATGCCGGGATGTTCCGGTCGAAGACATCCACCGAGCAGGCCCAACCGGGGATCAGGACCAGTGGTTCGCCGGCGCCCGATTGGACCAGGTGGAGGCGTGTTCCGTCGCTGAGGCGGCACTCGAGCGCGGGATACCCGGAACTCAAAAGTCCGCCCCGAGTTCCAAGCCGATGCTGCGCGGGCGGCTCACGACCCACCGCGGCCGCCCGGGCGTCTCCGCGGCGATCGATCGATTGTCGCCGAGATTCGCGATCTCGTTGGTCAGGTTGCGGGCAACGAGGGCCACCCTGTAGCGTTCGTTGGCAAGCCCCAGGCGTACCCCGACTTGCTGGTAGGCGTCCCGTTGGCGAGGGATGGCATTGACCCGCGATTGGCTCTCGCCGACGTGGTTCAGGTCCGCGCGAACAAAGAAGTCCATACCGAACATCGCGTCCGGTCGCAGGTAGTCGACCACCAGCGAGGCGGTCAACTCCGGCACGAACTGCAGCGGGTCGCCGTCCTGGTTGATACCCGCCACGGTCTCGGTGAACTGGGCATCGGTATAGCCCACGTTGAGCGCCAAGAGGAGCCCGCCGCTGGGTTTCGCCATGAACTCCAACTCCACGCCACGGCTGCGGGCCGCCCCGAAGTTGCCCCGGAACTGGAACCCGCAGGTAAGCTGGATCCGCTGCTGGATACCGTCGAAGTCGATGGAGAATAGCGTCGCGTTGACCCGCGTCGCGGGGCCCAGGTCGGCCTTGACGCCCGCCTCGAAGCTGACGAGGTTGTCGGATTCGTAGCGCGAGGTGTCCACGCCCGCAAGACCCAACGCGGCGAGGTCCTCCGGACAGCCGAGGGTGTTCGGTATCGTGCCGTTGGCGCCCCCGAGCCGGAACCCTTCTGCCACCAGGGCGTAGAAGAAGAGGTCGTCGGTTGCCCGGTATTCGACCGCTCCCTTGAAGATGAAACCGTCTTCGTTCTGGCTGCCTCCCTCCGGCGGGATGCTCGACAAAGGCATGTCCTCGGCCAGCGGCACGCCGGCTGCGAGCCCGGCCTGCTGCTCCGTGAACGTGACGCTCGTATCGAACCAGCGCGACCCCACGACCGCGCTGAACCGATCCCCGAGCGCCAGTTCAACCTCGCCGAAAACGCCGGATTCCTCGACATCCGTCGGACGACTGGACGTGAACACGAGATCCCCGAACGGCCAGACGGCCGCCAACGGACCGGGAATTCCGAGGGTGTCCTTTAGCGCCGCAAAGTTGTCGTTGAGCCCGCGCGCGTAGTTGCGCGGCTGAAACGCCTCGTCATCGCTGGTGTCCTGGTAGAAAACGCCCGCGACGTAGTTCACCGAGCCGTCCAAATCCGAGGCGAACCGCACTTCCTGGACGAAGGTCTCGAAGTTGAGGGTCTGGAAGATCGGCGAAGTGACCGGTCGGACACCGATGACGTCGAACAGCCCGAAGCCGCCGGCGGCGCCGGGCAGAGCCTGTAGGAAGTTGATGAACGAACCGCTCGCTTCTACCTCGAAGGTCTCGCGCGCAAACCGGGACGTGGCCGACGTGAAACGACCGTGGTCGGTTGTGTAGTTGACGTTGAGGGTCATGAGCGTCCATTCGTCCTCGCCACCCTCGTCGACATCGAAGTCGCGGTTCTGGTCGAAGTTGTCCGAACGAACATCGGCCAGGGGAAAGCCGTCGAGATTCGTAGTCTGGCGCATGATCCGCGCCGTGACCGCGAGCGCGTCCGTCGGTTCCACGAGCAGGTGCGCTTGCATCGCGGTGACCTGCTGTCCGTCGACATCTTCGACGACGGAGGACGGCGCCCCGCTAAGCGTGGCGGGTGCCGAGAGGTGATTGGCTATCGTGCCGACACGGCGGTCGAATACCCCGGCCCGGTCTTCGAAGAGCCCGGAGAAGACAACCGCCGAGTGCTCGCCGAGCGGTGCGTTGACCGAGCCGTACAACAGGGAGTTGGCTCCGCCCGACTCCTTCGTCGAGGAGAGTTCGGCACGAATCCATCCAGCCATGCCGTCGGCAGATGGCCGGCGCGTGATCTGGCGGATGGTGCCACCGAGCGACCTCGCGCCGTAGAGCGTACCGGACGGACCACGCAATACCTCGATTCGCTCCAAGTCGAGGATCCTGGGATCGATGGTCTCGGTAATCGGCGTGTCGTCGATGTAGAAGCCGGTCGTGTTCGTACCCTCGATGCCCCGCAGGGAGATCGAGCGGTTCGACAAGATGCCGTCGGTGGCGGCGCCGAACGACAGGTTGGGGATCGTCACCGCGTAGTCGAAGAACTCGGTCAAGCCCCGGTCGCGCAATTCCTCCCCCGGGATAGACGACACGCTCTGAGGCAGGGACTGCACCGACTCGGAACGCTTGGTCGCGGTGACGATCACCTCCTCCAAGACCGGCTGGGCGTGCGCGCTGCCAACAAGGACTGCGAACACTATCAGGCCGCCGCCCGGACCCCGCAACACGGTCAGTTTCTCTACCAGGCGCAACATGAGTGTCTCCCTCCTGCATCGGAAAAGGCGCATCGGTGAACATAGTAGGCGCGGCAGGCGGCGGGAATCGGGGATTTTCCCGATATGGCTGCCATCAGCGCCGGACCGGGCGCCATCTAGCCGGAGAGTCGATAGGTCAACGCCGTCCGGTTGTGTGTTCCCGTCTTGCGGTAGATGTGGTCCAAGTGGTGCTCGACCGTCTTCACGCTGATTCGCAGCTGATCGGCGATCTGGGTGGTCGTCAGCCCACGGCTGGCCTTGCGGGCCACTTCCCGCTCTCTCGGCGTGAGGCCAAACTCGGCGAGTCTCGTCTCCGACACGACTTCCCGCCCGTCGCCTAGCAAGGCGATCAGGATCAGCGGCTGCGCTGTATCCAACGCCACCACATCTACCAGAATCCGCGGCCAGCCGGGAATGTCGTCGAAGATCCGGTGTTCATCCGCCGGGTTCGACGGCGAGCCTGCGTACTTCGACATCTGGTCCGCCACGTATGTCTTGAGTTGCCGAGGTACGCACGAGGACATGCCGCGGCTCGACTCGTCGACGATGCGAACGGTACCTGCCCACCCGAGAAGGCGTTGGATCGTACTACCGCTGCTATCCACCTCGCGCCAGCGCCGGTCGATCACCACGTACTCGTGGACGCCGGAGCGTTCCATGAACTTCCTGACCAGCGCACGGGTACGCAGGTGGCCCTCGGACTCGGACACCAGACGCAACGCCCCGGCGATCTGCGAAGCGAACAATCGCGCCTTGAGATGCTCGTCGGCACCGTACACCGGTTTCCCGGGGCCACGGTGGAATCCGAACAAGCCGAGCATGCCCCGGCTGTCGTTCACCGCGAAGATGATGCTGTTGTGGATGCGCTGGGGGAGCAGGAAGTCCCGGTAGTAGCCGGACGCGACGTAGCCGCGTTCGCTCCCCACAACCTGGTCCGTGGACACGATCAGGGCGCTGCCGGCCCGGGCCCGGCGCCGGAGACCCGCGAAACACGGGTCGAAGGCGCGGTAGTGGTCCTCGTACTCCCGAACCCGCGCGCCGTTCAGGTTGTAGCCGATGCCGTCCCAGATCGGATGTGTGTCCAGATCCTCGCTCATGGAGTAGTAGACGCAACTCTTCGAACCGAAGAGTTCGGTCATCTGCCGGAACAGGGCGGGCGGAAACTCGGATTCGGCGGCGCACTCGCCGGCCACGCCGGAGATATCCAGGATGCTGTCGATGTCGGTCTCGGAGATGGTCGGCATTCGACTCTCCAAGGTGTCACGGTCTTGGCAGGCTCGACAATCCCATCCTACACCAACTCCGCGCGCGCTTTGGACGGCAGCGCTTTGGCCCGATACGGTCGTTTATGCTGTGCGAACCGACCATCGGAGGTTTGCGAGAATGATCGTAGGACTGGACCATATCGGCATCGTCGCGCACAGCATCGACGAAGCCCGCGCAACGCTCGAGTCGAAGATGGGGTTCTCCCTGGATGCGGGTACGCCGCTGCCCGACGGCGCGTACTTCGCACCGGAAGGCACCCACAACTACATGTTCCAGGTAGGTACCGGCGAAACACGCATCGAGGTCCTCATTCCCGTCGTCCCCGAAGCGGGCACCTACAAGTACCTGCAACGCTTAGGACCGGGACTGCACCACTGGGGCTACGGTTGCGACGACGTGGCCGAAGAAGCGGCACGCCTACGCGCCCGGGGCTTGAGGCAGATCGACCTCGGCGAACGACCCGACGGCGCGAACGTGTCGGTAGCGTTCTTCCATCCGAAGAGCACCGGCGGAATCCTCACCGAACTGGTGCCGGCTCGACGGCGGATATAATCACCTACCACGCCTGCGCTACGCCGCCGGGCACTTCGAATGCGTCGGCTATCGTGCCAACGCGGCCAGGAGAAGTTCGTTGGCGACCTGCAGCGACGGCACAATGATCTGTCCAAGCGACCGGACCTCCTCGTCCGGTTCGACCAGATCCGGGATCTGCAGCACCGAGAGTCCGGCGCCAAGCGCCGAGCGCACCCCGTTGGCGGAGTCCTCCAACGCCCAGCAACGTCCTGGTTCGATACCGAGTTCGGCGGCCGCGACAAGGCAGATCTCCGGGTCGGGCTTGCCGCGTTCGATCCGGTCACCGGTCACCTTGACCTCGAAGTAGCGGTCGAGGTCTACCGCCGTCATCCGGTCCGTCGCACCGGGCTCTCGCGTTGACGTGGCCAAGGCACAGGGCAAGCCTGCCTTACGCACGCTTCCCAGGATTTCGCGCGCCCCGGGCTTGACGGGTGGTGGCCGGTTCCTGAAGTTGGTGGCGTCGTACGCATTCCATTCCGCCACCACGTCGTCGAACGGGAAGCCCGGTGCATGGCCGTCGATCAGGACTTGCCGCGTGTCGCGCGAGCGGCGACCGATGCAACGGTAGTAGGTGGACAGATTCGGCGTGACGCCATGTACGGAACAGGCGTGCAGGAAGGCCTCGAGCGCCTGCCTCTCGGTGTCCAGGAGCAGTCCGTCCATGTCGAACACGACCGCCCCCGGTGGGCCGAATCTCGCGATACTCATGTCCGAACCTCCCGAACGTCCTGGGCGCGCCGAAGTCTAGACTCCTTGAGCGCCCTTGATGTTCGCACTCAGGTTGCAGGTTGAAAATCGCTTCGAACTGCTCTTGAACGGCTCGCAAAGCGAGACGCACTAGCCTTCCTCACAATCCGGCAGCAAGACCGCCCGGGGTGGCAGTTCAATTCGCAGCGCTTAACAGCACTTTCTCAATGAAAGCCGACTTCCTCGCCCGGTACGAATCCTCATCGAGGCCGATGGAGTCCAGCTTGAGTTCGTTATACCTCTGCAACAGCCCGGGGTCGCTCCTCAACCGATCTCGGAAGACCAGGAACATCTCGAACCGGGATCCGTTCACTACAACCTGAATCGCAACGTCAGAACCGTACTTCGCAGTCTCAAGCATGCAGAGCGACTCGGTTCTCAAGGTGCCCGTCTTTTCGCGGAACCCCAAACCGTGGAGGAGCCCTATCGCCTTCTCGATCTCATCCGCCCGTACTCCGACGAAAATGTCCAAGTCGCCTTTCGACACGGCCGCGGGGACGGACGATGCGCCGATGTGCTCGATGCGGGCGTGCGGCAGGCAGGCGCGGATATCCGCCGACACCGTGCGAAAGAGCTTCAATGCTTCGGGTTGGTACTGGTCGGCCTCTAGAAATCTCATCCCAACTCCGGCGATACGTCCCTACTCCGCCAGACGACTCCAAATGAAGCAGCCCGGTTGCCCAATCCGTAGTCGGGACTCATCACCCATCCCAACGAGGTCGTCGTCGGTTATGCTGTCCCGCTGTTGGTTGGGAGGGCAATCGGGTGAGCGAGTTCCTGGAACGACGAGAGATCGGCCGTACCGGCCTGCAGTCAAGCCGGCTGGGCATCGGGTCTACCTTCAACGCCCCGACGCAGGTCATTGAAGACGCGTTTCATCGGGGCATCAACTACCTGTATTGGGGCACCGTACGCCAGCCGACGTTCGCGCAGGCGATGGTCAATCTCGCCAAGCAGCACCGGGACGACATGATCATCACGATACAGTCCTACTCACCGGACCCGAGCACCATCGAGGGCGAAGTCGAAGAGGCCCTGAAGGCCGCCGGGGTCGACCGCTTCGACTTCCTGCTGCTCGGCAACCGCGCCACGGTACCCGCCGACGCGTTCGTCGAGGTCTTCGAGCGACTGCGCGACCGGGACATCGTTCGGTTCATGTCGTTGAGCAGCCACAACCGCCCGATGCTGCCGCAACTGCTCGATCTCTACGCGCGCGGCAAGAGCCCCTACGAACTGTTGATGCTGCGCTACAACGGGGTTCATCGCGGAGCCGAGAAGGACGTCTTTCCCTTCGTCCCCGAGTCGGGACCGAAGCCCACGATAATGACCTATACGGCGACCCGCTGGGGCCACCTAGTCGATCCCGACAAGATGCCCGACGGCGAAGCACCCGTCAGCGCCCGGGACTGCTACCGCTACTCGTTGTCGCATCCCGCAATCGACATGGTGCTCTGCGGGCCCGCCAACGCCGTGCAGATGGACGAAGCGATTGCCGCCATGGAACGAGGACCCCTCGAACCCGACGAACGGGAGCGCATCGAGCGGATCGGCGCTTACCTCTACGGTCAATACGCACCCGCGTATCCGGACCAAGGCGATGCGGAGGACGTGGCGGCCGGACGCGCATTGTAGGGGAGGCCCTTGTGGCCACCCGCGGTAAGGTGCCGACGCCCTAGAGAATCCCCCAAGGGGCGACGAGGGGCGTCACCCCGAGACAACGCGTTTGCGCGACGACTTCATGACGCCACGGGGAGGCACATAGCCCTCGATCGGCCCGCTCCACCAGTTGCACACCCGACCGTCGCGGTAGTACTTGGGAATTGCAGCCTTGAACCGAGCGGCACGGGCTTCGCGGTCGGTGTCCTCCCCGTAGATCGCCTGCATCCGTACCTCGATGGTCGAACGCATGGGCGCGTCTACCGGGGTGTTGGGGTCGGCGACCGCGGTGTGGAACACGGTTCGCAGGTTCAACACTTCCTGGCGCGTATCGTACTGGCGGAACAGCAGTACCTCCTCGGGCGTCATGTCGGGAAAGTAGTACCAGCGCTGGTGTGGGCCGTGGATCAACCGCTGGTCCACGACCTTGGTGTACTGCTTGATGTTGCCGGTGTTCTGACCGTCGCCGAACACGATGTCGTCGATTCTCACGGAACGCATGTCGCATACCGCGAGCGGCATCAGCCGAACCGTCTCGGGAATGGCGCTGCGCCAGATGTTGATGCTCTCGAAGTGCCTCTCGTCGGGCACGATGCGCCTGAAGCCCCCCTCCACCGCGGGTGACATGTCGGCGTGGATGCCCTGGGCATAGGCGCCGCCGCTGCCGTTGGGCGTCGGCTTGACACCCCGCGGCCCGGTCTCGCCGCCGAACCCGTTGCGGTACTCGTGGCCGCCTCCGCGGACTTCGTCGCACCCGGTGACCCGTTTCAGCAGATCCCGGCACTCCCGGTAGAACTCGTTCCGCACGACATCGTTGTCCAGCAGGTCCAACGTGGTCGGCGCAGTGGCCAG
>LXNJ01002517.1_pt1 | contig 9972 bp, 10 predicted proteins | sample 809081 | NCBI WGS metagenome assembly LXNJ01 (sample SAMN04870510, study PRJNA318959) | sponge metagenome | biome: sponge; feature: marine sponge reef; material: water | host: Petrosia ficiformis | place: Greece: Milos, Mediterranean Sea | collected 2013-05-29 | depth 5-7 m
CATGGAGAGCAGGCCAAACCGTTTGCCCTTCAACCCCTGGAAATCTTGTATGTCACTCCGAACGCCAAGATAAAACAGCAGTTTCTGGTGTGTCCCGCCGCCAATGATTTTGAACTGCGCCCCGTAGCTGATCGCGGTAAGGCCCGGGGGCGAGCCAATCTCGCCAATCTGCACCTCTCCGGCATTCAAGGCCGCCGCCAGCGGCGGTCCCCCGAAGATGACCCGGATCGAGAGATCAAGACCTTCTTCCTCAAAGAATCCCTTCCCGATCCCTAACCGCAAGGTGGTTGGCCACTGGTCGACCGGGGACCCGTACTCGAGCTTCCGTAAGCGTGCCATATGGGAGGTCCCTCCCTTCCCCCTAGCGTTTCCTTATCTACGAATGGATGAATGTCCCTCAGCCCATCACATGTTCATCAACCGATACGTTATGTCAACAGGTGAGAGATAGGAGGGTATGCGACAAGCCACCGCTACGCTGTTTTTAGGGGTGGCCAACCCTGTGACCATCGAGTAGGCTTTGACTTGTCCACGCCAAGAGGAGGGCAGAATATGCGTGACTATACAGCAGACAACATCACCGAAGCGGTTGTGAAAGAATATGCGAGCAAGACCTCAGACCCACGCATGCAGCGTATCATCACCAGCCTCATTACGCATATGCACGCCTTTGTGAAGGACGTTGAACTCACGGAGGCAGAATGGTTTGCCGGCATTCAGTTTCTGACAGACACGGGCAAAATGTGCGACGACAAACGGCAGGAGTTTATCCTGCTGTCCGACACGCTCGGGGTGTCCATGCTGGTCGACGCGCTTAGTCATCCCAAGACGGGTCTTGGGACCGAATCGACCGTCCTGGGTCCATTTTATGTCGAGGACGCACCGGAGCAGAAGAACGGCAGCTCCATCATCCGCAGAGACCTTAGCGCGCGCCCGACGTTGATGAGAGGGAAGGTCACCAACGCTGAGGGTGCACCCATTGCAGGCGCAAGGGTTGACGTGTGGCAGACCTCGGCCAACGGGCTGTACGATATTCAGGACAAGGACGCGCCAGAGTGGAATCTGCGCGGCAGGTTCACGACTGAGGAAGACGGCAGCTATGCGCTCATCTCCGAAACCCCGGTAAGCTATTCGATTCCGACCGATGGCCCGGTCGGCCGCATGCTGGACGCGACCGGCCGGCACGGGATGCGTCCGGCGCATGTGCATTTCATGCTGTCCGCTGATGGCTACCGACCCCTGACCACCCACATCTTCGTGAAGGGTGACGCCTATCTGGACTCTGACGCGGTCTTTGCCACCAAGGACTCGCTCGTGGCCGACTTCAAGGAGTGTGAGGACGCAACCCTGGCCGAACGCTATGGCCTCACAACACCCTTTACCCTGCTGGAGTATGACTTCGGTCTGATGCCGGCGTAAGGACAGGATAACTAGGGTGTTTCACATAGGCCCTCGTGCAGGGGGCTCTCGTCATGCCGGAATTGATCCGGCATCCAGAGGGCGGGGGGCTGGGGACCTGGATTCCTGTTTTCACAGGAATGACGGACGACTACATATCATCGCTATTTACTCCAGGATAACAGCTACGGGGTTTCTCATATGGATATCATCGTTTCCGTTGTTTTTCTGACCTTCATCGGGGTGCTGATTTATTGTGGTATCGATGTCTTGCGCTGGACGAAGTAGCTCTATCTTTATTATGCTGCCATCCGCACTTACAAAAACCCATTCTCATTGCGTAGTATCGATTCCCCGGTGAGCGTAAGCCGCGGCCGTTAGCGTTCCCGGTGGTCCCGTTCCTGGCCCGGCTCTTTGGGATGGGCGTACGGGTGCGGGCGGTCGGTTTGGACCGCAAAGGGAATAGCGGCTAAGCGCTGCATGCTGTCTCGATACGCGGCGATAAGGCGGTCTTCAGCCTCATAGTTAAATGGGTCTTGCAGCCGCTTTTCGATCTCCCCACCCCGTTCGGGCGGGTTGGCCAGATACCAGGCGACCGTTTTTTCCAGGGCCTCTTCGACGGGATAGAGGTCCGCGTATCCCAATTGGTTTTTGATCTTGGCGAGGTCAACGACACGGTGGTGGGAGGTTTCCTGCAGGGTGTAGGGACGCGCGGGACGTGCCAGGTCGTTGGGCATGCTGATAATGTCCCAGTCATAATTCATGGCTCTGGCAATCACTTCGATCACCTGATGGATCGTGAGCTGACTCTCATCGCCGCAGTTGTATAACTGTCCGGCCGATGCCTCGGGCTGATCGACCGCCAGCAGCACCGCGTGGGCCAGATTGGCGGCATAGCCGTGGGTAAAAAGCGTCAGCCCGCCGTCGGCGACGATCATATGCGGGCGCCTGTCAAGAATACGCCGGATCACACACCACTCACGTGGCACGAGCTGATAGGGGCCGTAGACGTAGGGATACCGGAAATAGGCCGCAGTGGGATGGTATTCCAGCACGGCTTGTTCGGTTTGGGCGATCAGATAGGCAAAGCGGAGTTCGGCCTCACTCTCAACAACGGGTGCGTCCTCGGCAACCGCCACTTTGAGCCCAACCGGAGACAGCACCGCGGGGTCCATATACCCCCGGTAACTCGCCACCCCACCCACGCCCACAAAACGTCCGATCTTGCCGACCAGGGCTTCGGCAAGAAAGCGAATCCGTCCGTAGGTGACGACCGCCAGATCGAACGTGCGGCCAGCCAGGGCGGCGTCTATGGTTTCTCGGAAGTGCGGGTCACCGTGAATATGTTCGACCTCAGGCGGAATCTCGGGAATCTCGTGCGTTCCACGATGAAAAATCGTGGCCTCATAGCCCCGCTCAATCAGGCCGTTCACAATAAACGGTCCGGTCGGTCCGGTGCCTCCGACAACCAGTGCTTTCATAGCGCTCCTTTCCCTCTCAGAACCCTGACCGTAGCGATAGCCTTTCCCCCCGCCCTTAGTACAGCCCCAACTTCTTCTGCTCTCGCTCGTATTCCTGGTGTATGCGTTCCCACTGGCGCGGGTGGAGGTCCGGTCCTACGGGTCGCTCGTTACCCGTAAACCAGCCCGTGACGCTGCGGACCATTCTTGCATAGAACGACGCCTGTCTTTTTTTCGGCCTGTTTGTTTTGCGCGACGGCTGCCAGCCAAACTCCCGCTTCACCTCAGCCCATACTCCTTCATCTTGCTGCGTCAGGTGCGGACGGTACGGGACGCGTTCCGTGTGCGAGACACACCCCAGGCAGAGGCTCACGCCGAGCAGGAGAAAAACACATCCCTTTGCAATGTCCATGGTGTAGCCGGCGCCATGCGTTATCGACCGACACTCCCGCTGCACGGGCAGCCTGAAAATCCATTGACGAGGGAGCCAAGTTCCCACGCTCCCCTAGGCTTCGTCCTCCAGAAAAGACGCGGACTGTTCGGCAGCCGTATCGTACTGCTGCTGGGTTATCCGTCCGCGCATCAACTCGACCCGCAGAAAAAGAAAATAGGTTTGGACGACATCAGTGCGGCAGTAGCGGTGAATATCGTCCAAACGTCCGTCTTCCCACAACTGCTGGACCATCGATCCGTCAATATCGGTTTTCCCCGGCAGTCCGATCAGCTTGGCCAGGGCGTTAAAGCCGCCCCGCAGACGGTGGACTCCGTAGTTGGTCAGAAAATCATAGAGATCGTAGTGGCCTTCGTCAGAGAAGCGGTAACGCGCCTTGCCACTGAAGTAGCGTGGGATGCGGCAGCCATACTTGAGCGCTTGCAGTTCCAACACGGGCAGGTCGAAATTCCGCCCGTTGAAACTGACCAGGGTCCCGGAGAAGCGTTCCAGCCGTTCCCAAAAGGTTCGTATTAATGCTTCCTCGGCCGCCTCTGATTGAGCGGTGTCCACGGCATGAATCGTCTCGACTCCGGTCAGCGCTCGCTCCTCGTTCACCTGCCCGACCGCGATGGAAATGGGCCGATGAAAAGACAACGGGAAAAAATCACTGCCCTGCTCTTCGCCCAGGCGTTGTTGCATCTGGCGGTAGGCGTCGTCGTCCGACAGGCCCTCTTCTTCCGCCTGCGGGAAATAGACGGCCCGTACCAGGCTCTTGTCGATGCGGGTCTCAATATCGAAAACAGTGTAGCGCATACGAAAACCCCCCGGAGTGAAATGCGCTCCGAGACACCAAACCCGCTTCAGGCGATAAAGCGGGTGACGGGTTCGTCTTCGACTCGTTTCACCTTCCCATCGTACATCAGCAGGTGCAGATGGGCCAAGGTTTCAAACGTGGCCGCAAACACATGAAAGATAGGCAGGCCGGAATTCAAATCAAAGACCTTGGACGCGACTTCATAGGCCGAATAGGCTTTCCCACGAATAAGGTCGTACATCTCATCCAAACGGTAGCGATGATGCTGAATAATCTGCTTGGCCCGGTAACGGTGATCCTTAAACACGCCACCGTGGGCGGGCAACACGAGTTCCACGTCAAAGTCCTGAACCTTCTCCTGGGAGTCGAGAAAATCCTGGAGCGGATTGTCCGGTCCCGCATAGTACACACCAACGTGGGGGGTAATCTTGGGCAGGAGATGATCGCCCACGATCATGACCTTATCCTCGGGCAGGTAGAGACAGCAGTGCCCTTGGGTATGACCGGGCGTCCAGACGACCCGCAGCTCACGTTTCCCCACGGAGAGGGATTCGCCATCACGGATGAAATGATCCGGTTTGGCCGGCATATAGCGAGAGCCGTAAAAGCTGCCCGGGGTCGGCAGTTGCTCCGGCGAGTCCAACGGAATGCCGTGTTGCTGAAAAAACGCAAATGCTTCGGGGTGGCGTTCGGTCGCTTGCAGCCGTTCGACCCGGGACAGTTCCAGCTCATTCAAGTAGACCTCGGCACCGGTCAACTCCTGGTAGGTCCGCGAGGTACCAAAGTGATCGGCGTGATGGTGGGTTGAGATGAGGCTGCGGATAGACGTCGGTTGGCAGCCGACCGCGAGGAGAGCGGCCTTGAGCGTGGCAATACTGTCTGCGGTGTGCATGCCCGTATCGATCAACGCCCATTCATCATCGTCTCTGACAAGATAGACATTGACAATGCTCGGCCGCATCGGGAGCGGCAAAAACAGTTGGTAGACGCCGGAGGCAACTTCGCGGACCTTGGCTTCGGTCTTGGTTTCGGTCTGTGTCATTCGTGTATGCTGTCCTTAATGGGAAATGTTGCTTTTATTTTCACCTTCCAGCGGGCTATCACTCCGTCTTCGACCACCGCGGTAATGTCTGAGACCTGGACCTCGTAGATCCCGCTCACCGTGACGGCTGCCCGGGAGACGGCGAGGGATACCGCGTCTTCAATACTGGTTGAAGACAGACCTGTCAGTTCAATCGTTTTCTCGACCATAAGCCCTCCTTGTGTCGTGCTCACGGATGTGGCTATCGCTCCAAAGAGGAAACCTGCCCTTTCTCTGAAGAAGAAAGGGGGGCAGGTTTCCTCTTCACGGCAGAGCGCGCTCCATCAATAGAACGATAGGCTGCGGTACGGCCTAAAGGAGAAGCCGCCTCGGGCATATAGAGTCGGCTCCGGAGCGTCTCCTTGAAGCGGGCCAGCAACCGGGGTGCATCGACGCCACTGTTGGCGTCAACGAGTCGCTGGACCAGCAATCCGTTCAGGGTTGCCATAATCAAGGCCGCCTCTTCCGCCGCCTGGATGTCAGGCACGAAGACGCGCGTTTTTCGGCCCTGGTTCAGAATGGAAGTCAGCAACTGCTGATACACATGGTAGAGGTCGCTGACATGGTCAATGACCTCTTTGGCGTTCTCTTCCTCACGGACAACTTGACCCAGGACAAATTTGACTGATGGTAAGTGGTCAGTGATAAAGGTATAATAGTCGTCAATGAGTTTTTCAAATTGTTCCCGTTCACTCAGCCCGCGCAGGCCGGTCGCGTCGATAGCATACGGGGACAGGAAGTTCTGTAAGGCCGTCCGAAAGAGGTCATTCTTGCTATTGAAATGCCACAGAATAAGGGCCTTGCTCACCTCCGCTGACCGGGCCACCTGTGCCAATGAGGTATCGGCATACCCCTGCGTGGCGAACAGCCGTCCGGCAACGTCGAGAATTTTTTCGCGCGTGTTCACACGGGCACGGTAGGTAAAAAGTCTGAGGCTGTCAAACACGCCAGAGGAACGGGCTGTACAATACCTCAAGTAAAGAGTATACCTGCCATCCGTATGCGGCATGATAGCCTTCGTTTCAGTATCCTCGTCCTGGTTCTGATGAGTGTGTGTGGTGGCGTAGTGCTCTGGTCCCCACCCTCCGCGCCGGTCTTACCCGCTCCTTCTGCCGTTCAGGCTCTTCATATTCCGCGTCCAACCGTCGCCGATATCCAAAAACGGGGCGTGCTCACCGTGCTCATGCACCATGATGCAACGTCCTATTTTCTCTATCGTGGTCAGGAACACGGGTTTGAATACGAATTGGCCCACGAATTGGCCCGGCAACTTGGCGTCACCCTCCAGGTCCGGACCCCACCCCCAGGCGTTGCGCTCACGCAGTGGCTTGTTGAAGGGAGAGGCGACATTGCCGCCGGTGTTGTTGTCTCAGACGGCGGCCCGTCCGCTCGCGTTCGGTACTCTCAGGCCTATATGGCCACGGATGTCCAGATCATTACTCGGGCAGACCAGCCTCACACGCCGCCGCTCCTTCACACTACACGCCCAGGTCTACCCGAGGCGCTCCATACCACCGGTGTTCCTTCTCAGATGTCTGCCGGCTCTGACGGCGTATACACCCTCCCGGAGCCGGTCCGAATAGGCTGGGCGGTCCGAACGGAACACTCGGAACTGCTCGCCACGATCAATGCCTATCACGCCCAAGCGAAGCGCTCCGGTCTACGGAAAATTTTGTACGAGAAGTATTTTACAACAACCCGTTTTCTCCGTTCGGATGAATCAACAGCATTCTCCAACCGTTTGTCGCGCTACGACCCTCTCATTGCGCAGTATGCTGAGCAGGCAGGCTTTGACTGGCGGCTTATTGCTGCTCTTATTTTTGAGGAATCGCGCTTTGACCCAAAACGGAGGAGTCCGCGCGACGCGTATGGCCTTATGCAAGTCAGGGAGATTGCGGCTCGTGAGGTCGGGGTGACAGATTTTTACACCCTGCACGGCAATCTTGAGGCAGGGACCAAGTATCTCCAGTTTCTCCTGCGGCAATTTCCCGACGGACGGACCCAGGACCGTCTTGCCCTTGCCCTGAGTGGCTACCTGCTCGGTCCGAGTCGAGTCAGGGCGGCCCAGCGGCTCGCCCATGCCCTGGGCTACGACCCATACTGTTGGAAAGACTCGGTTGAGTTGGTTTTCCCCCTCCTGGAAGACGCCGAGTATTATCAGCAGATCAACGCCAGCTTTATCCCCGGCGGTGAGGCGGTGCAGTATGTCAATGCCATTCTCCAGCGCTATGAATTATACACTCGCTATATCCCGCGGGATTTTCCTTCTGCCCATACGGCTCGGCCTCGCCGGCCGTTGCTCTCGGTCTCAGAGCCAACAGGCTAAGTGAGGCCTGCGGCTCTCTATCGAGCAAATCAGGCAGGCAGAGGAGTCATCACGTGACGTGGGTGTTGAAGCGCTCGTTGACCTCTCGGTGAATATAGAAAATGGCTTTCCCGATCTGATCCGCGGTCCAGGTAATGCACGGGAAGTCGGCATAGGTCATATATCCGCCTGAGAAGACTTCATTGCGATTGCCGTTCGGGCCCAGGAAATAAATCGTGGTGCCTCTGGTGATCCCATGTCGGGCCGGGCCGAAGTCGATTTTGACATTGTTCCGGCCCAGAATATCGCCGGCTCGTAAGATGTCATTCCAGCTATCCAGCCAGAAAGCGAAGTGGTGCAGCTTCCCGTTTGGACCTTTGACAAAGGCAATATCGTGCGCCTTGTTCGAGCAGAACAAAAACGCGCCCAAGAGTTCTTCGTTAGTCGGGCCGGGAATTATCCGCTCGCTCATCCGAAAGCCCAGAACCTGGGTGAAAAAATCCACATTGGTCTGCACATCTTCAGCCGTCAATAACAGATGATCCAACCGGTCTGGCCCGATGCCGGCCGCCGACCGGTCGCTCGGCCAGGGGTCGGGATTGAGCACGCCAACCTGGGTGCCGCTCTGCTCGGCCTCGGCATACAGTTCCAAGACATGCTCAGAGGGGAGCGTACAGCGGACGGCCTGTCCAATCCCCAGATTCTCACCTGCCGAGACCCGACTGACGCTCAGGCCGAACTGCTCTGCCCCTTTCTCAATCCGGGCGAGCTCATCCTGGGTCGCGACTTTATAGCCCATCTTCACCAGACCCAGTCCACCATTTTCAACAACCAGGCTGTGATGGTCATACTCGTCCCAGCATTTGAAATAATGCTTGCCGTCCTGGCAGGCGACCTCCTGTAGCCCCAAGACATTGGTGTAGTAGTCAACCGCTTTCGCCAAGTCCGATTCGCGGGCGTGTACATACCCGAGTCGCATCACACTCATAGGTCTCCCTCCTGCGTAATATTCATCAAAGAGTAAACGTGTCCAGCATCTCTATGCTGATTGGAGGACACGTTTACTCTTCTCAGCCTTATATCGCTCATCTCTTACTGTCCAGCACAAAATCGGCCGGCCCTCCGGTTGTTCCCCTCCGGGCGAACCGTTAAGCTCGGGGCAATGAAGTGCGCATACTGCCGGGAGCGCGCAGGCTGGTTCAGACGGATGTGCGCAGACTGTCAGCGCTTACACGAGCTGTACACCCGGCAGCGCGGGCAACTCGGCTTGCTGCAATTCCTAGACGTCTGTATCGAAACCGGCCTGCCGCGCGAAAAAATCGAGGCATTTATGAACGCCGACCCCTACGGCAGCGGCAGCGTCAAAGATCAGATCACCGCGGATATGAGCACCGAACTCCTGGGCGCAATGGGCATCCGGGTGCAACAGACCGCCCAGGATGTCAAACGCCTGCGGCAGCAAGGGACGTGGCAGGGGATGGACGAAAAGCCGGAGGAGTAGCCCAAGGGGCGGGCTCGGCTTGATTCCTCTCCGCGTTCACCGCTATGAGAGAACATCATTTCGTAGGAGGATGTATGGGAGCTATTGAATTTGGGACGGCATTGCCAGCAATGGACAATATTGGGGAGTTCGCCCAGCGGGCAGAGCATTTAGGTTTTGATTTCCTGGGTTGTGGCGAACACGTCATGTTTCACGGACCGGTGGGTAATACCTTTATTTCGCTCTCGGTTGCGGCCGGCGCCACCCAGAAAATCAAACTGCTCAGCTCCATCGTTCTCCTGCCGTTATATCCAGCCGCCCTGGTGGCAAAAATGGGGGCGGCGCTCGATGTGGCCTCACACGGACGCTATAACTTTGGGGTTGGCATTGGCGGAGAGTTCCCAAAGGAGTTCGAGGCCTGTGGCGTACCGGTGAAGCAGCGTGGCTCCCGCACAAATGAGGCGCTCGAAGTGATCACCCGCTTATGGACAGAACAGAAAGTTTCCTTCGAAGGGAGGTACACTACGCTGAATGAAGTCAGCATTGAACCGGCGCCCGTGCAACAACCACGGCCACCCATTTGGGTGGCGGGCCGCAAGGAACCGGCCATGAAACGCACGGCCAAATATGCCGACGGCTGGCTGCCGTATATGTATACGCCCGAACAGCTCCACGACAGTATTGAGAAGATCAAAAGTCTGCGCAAAGAGTACGGGCGGGATGTCGAGTCGTTTCAGCCCGGGGTGTTCATCTTCACCGCGACCCATGCGGACGGAGACAAAGGCCGGGAGATGGCAGCCAATCGGCTCGGCAAACAGTACGCTCAGGATTTTTCCAAGCTGATCGGGAAATATGCCTTGGCCGGCACGCCGGAAGAGTGTCGGAAACGACTCCAGGAATACATTGACGCCGGCGCAAAGACGGTGATCCTGCCCTCGGCTTGTCCAACCGACTATATTGACGAAAATACCCGTCTGATTGGGGAAGAGATCATTCCGGCA
>LXNJ01002518.1_pt1 | contig 9972 bp, 9 predicted proteins | sample 809081 | NCBI WGS metagenome assembly LXNJ01 (sample SAMN04870510, study PRJNA318959) | sponge metagenome | biome: sponge; feature: marine sponge reef; material: water | host: Petrosia ficiformis | place: Greece: Milos, Mediterranean Sea | collected 2013-05-29 | depth 5-7 m
ATCGACTGCGCCGGCAGGCTCGTCTCGGGCTCGCTGATCGACCCCCACGTCCACCTCGACGCGGTGCTCACCGCGAACCTGGAGGCCAACGTCTCGGGCACGCTGCACGAGGGCATCGCCATCTGGGGCCGGCAGAAGGAGGACCGCAACCTCGAGGCGGTGAAGGCGCGGGCGAAGCGCGCGATCGACTGGGAGGTGGCCCAGGGCGCGGGCTTCATCCGCACCCACGCCGACACCTCGGACGAGGACCAGCTCTCCATGCAGGCGCTGCTGGAGGTCAAGGACGAGGTCGGCGACCGGGTCGACCTGCAGGTCGTCGCCTTCCCCCAGGACGGCATCCACAGCCACCCGGGCGGGCCCGAGCTCTTCCTCCGCGCGCTCGACATGGGCCCCGACGTGATCGGCGGCATTCCCCACAACGAGGCGACGCGGGAGGCGGGCGTCGCCAGCCTCAAGCTGATCTTCGACGAGGCCGAGAAGCGCGGCCTGCTGATCGACACCCACTGCGACGAGGTGGACGACCCCAACTCGCGCTTCACCGAGGTGATGGCGCACGAGACCTACTACCGCGGCATGCAGGGCCGCGTGACCGCGAGCCACTGCGCGGCCATGCACTCCTACGCCAACGCCTACGCCTTCCGCCTCTTCGGCTGGCTGCAGAGGGGCGGGCTCAACATCGTCGCCAACCCCTTCGACAACCTGATCCTGCTGGCGCGCGAGGACAGCTACCCCAAGCGCCGCGCCATGACCCGGGTCAAGGAGCTGTGGCAGGCCGGCATCACCGTCGGCATCGGCCACGATTCGATCATGGACCCGTGGTATCCGCTCGGGCGCGGCGACATGGTGCAGGCGGCCTCGCTCGCGCTCCACGTCTGCCAGATGTCGGGCCAGGCCGAGATCGACGCCTGCTTCGACATGGTGACCTGGAAGAACGCCCGGGTCCTCGCGCTGGAGGACTACGGCGTGGCGCCGGGCTGCCGCGCCGACCTCGCGGTGTTCGACGCCGCCAGCAAGGCCGACGTGCTGCGCCTCAACCCGGCCTGTACCCACGTCTTCAAGCGCGGCAAGCTGGTCGCCGAGACGCCACCGGCGAGCCCCACGGTGATGGGCGAGGCGGTCGACATGCGGATGGACGGCTGAGCCCGGCCACGCGGGATTATCGACGGAGAGACCACCATGCAGACCTACAGCGCGCCGCTCCGCGACATGCGCTTCGTGCTCAACGAGCTCCTCGACGTGGGCGAGCTCAGCACCCTCCCCGGCTACGAGGACGCGACGCCCGACGTGATCGACGCCATGATCGAGGAGGGCGCCAAGCTCTGCGAGAACACGCTGCTGCCGCTCAACCGCCCGGCCGACGAGGAGGGCTGCCACTACGAGAACGGCGTGGTGCGCACGCCCGCCGGCTACAAGGAGGCCTACCGGACCTTCGTCGATGCCGGCTGGACCGGCGTCACGATGTCTCCGGACTACGGCGGCAAGGGGCTGCCGCAGCTCATCAGCATGGTCTTCGACGAGATGGTCTGCTCGACCAACCTCGCCTTCGGCGTCTACCCGCTGCTCTCCAACGGGGCCGCCGCGCTGATCGAGCTGCACGCGACCGAGGCGCTGAAGCAGGCCTACCTGCCGCGCCTTGCCGACGGCACCTGGAGCGGCACCATGTGCCTGACCGAGCCCCACTGCGGCACCGACCTCGGCCTGATCCGCACCAGGGCGGTGCCGACGGGCGAGGGCCGCTACGCCCTCTCCGGCACCAAGATCTTCATCTCCGCCGGCGAGCACGACCTGACCGAGAACATCGTCCACCTGGTGCTGGCGAAGCTGCCCGACGCGCCCGCCGGCGTGCGCGGCATCAGCCTCTTCCTGGTGCCGAAACGCAGGCTCGGCGCCGACGGCGCGCCGGGGCCCGCCAACGGCGTCTCCTGCGGCTCGATCGAGGAGAAGATGGGCATCCACGGCTCGGCCACCTGCGTGATGCACTTCGAGGAGGCCGAGGGCTACCTGATCGGCCAGCCGCACAAGGGCTTGCGCTGCATGTTCACGATGATGAACGGCGCCCGCCTCGGCGTCGGCCTGCAGGGCCTGGGGCTCGGCGAGACCGCCTACCAGAGCGCGACGGCCTATGCCAAGGACCGCCGCCAGGGGCGCGGACTCGGCGGCGCGGAAGAGCCGGAGGCCGCGGCCGATCCCATCATCGTGCACCCCGACGTGCGCCGCATGCTGCTGACCCAGCGCGCCATCAACGAGGGCGCCCGGGCACTCGCCTACTGGGTGGCGATACAGCTCGACGTGGCCCACAGGCACGAGGACCCCTCGGTGCGCGAGGACGCGGACGAGCTGGTCCAGCTCATGACGCCGATCATCAAGGCCTTCTTCACCGACTACGGCTTCGAGGCCACCAACCTCGCGCTCCAGGTTCACGGCGGGCACGGCTACATCCGCGAGCACGGCATGGAGCAGCTCGTGCGCGACGCGCGCATCAGCCAGATCTACGAGGGCGCGAACGGCATCCAGGCGCTCGATCTGGTCGGCCGCAAGCTGCCGCAGCGGGCCGGGCGCTACCTGCGCCACTTCTTCCACCCCGCGGTGGAATTCGTCGAGGCCAACAAGAACGACCCCGAGCTCGCCGAGATCGTGGCGCCTGTGGGCAAGGCGCTCGGCAAGCTGCAGACCGCGACGCTGGTCATCGCCCAGCGCGGCCTCGGCGATCCCGAGGAAGCCGGCGCCGTGGCCTCCGACTACCTCCGCATGTTCGGGCTGGTGGCGGTGGGCTACATGTGGTGCCAGATGGCGAAGCTCGCCCGCGACAAGCAGAAGGGCGATGCCTTCTACGACACCAAGCTCAAGACCGCGCGCTTCTACGTGCACAAGGTCCTGCCCGACAGCGCCGGGCTCTTCCTCAAGATCATGGCGGGCAAGGGCGCGGTCATGGCCCACGGGACGGACGAGTTCTAGGGCGGGCGGGGCGCGCGCCGTGACCGAGACCCTCACGCTGGACCGGCTCGCCGGCCGCATCGCCGACGGCGCGGTGCTGGCCCTGCCGCCGGACTATTCCTTCGTGCCGATGGCGGCGGTGCGCGCGCTGGTGCGCCGCCCGGCGCGCGACCTGCACCTGCTGACGGTGCCGCAGGCCGGCATCGCCGCGGACCTGCTGATCGGCGCCGGCTGCGTCGCCGCCATCGAGACCGCGGCCGTGAGTCTCGGCGAGCTCGGCAACGCCCCCCGCTTCGCGGCGGCGGTCGAGAGCGGCCGGCTCGCGATCCGCGACTCCACCTGCCCGGCGATCCACGCCGCGCTGCAGGCAGCCGAGAAGGGCGTGCCCTTCATGCCCCTGCGCGGCCTCATCGGCTCCGACCTGCTCGAGGTGCGGCCCGACTGGCGGGTGATCGACAACCCGCTGGCGGAGGGCGGCGATCCCATCGTCCTGCTGCCGGCGCTGCGGCCCGATGTCGCGCTCTTCCACGCGCCCTGGGCGGACGAGCAGGGCAACGTCTGGCTGGGCGCGCGGCGCGAGCTCGTGACCATGGCCCATGCGGCGCGCGCGACCCTGGTCACGGTGGAGGAGGTGCGCGCCGGCGACCTGCTGGCCGACGAGACGCTCGCCGCCGGCACCCTGCCCGCGCTCTACGTCACGGCCCTCGCCGAGGCGCCCGAGGGCGCCTGGCCGCTCGGCCTCGCCGGCCGCTACGAGGCCGACCGCGATCACCTCGCGGAATACGCGCGGCTCGCGGCGAGCGAGGAAGGCTTCGCGGAGTACTGCGCGGAGCACGTGGACGAGGACGTGACCGGCCTCTGCGCCGCCGAATGAGTCCCGGGAAGACCGCGCTCCTCATCGACGTCATCGCCGGCATGCTGGAGGGCCTCGGCCGTGTCGCGGTCGGGGCGTCGTCGCCGATTCCGGCCGCCGCCGCCCTGCTCGCGCGCGAGCGGGGCGCCGGCCGGCCCGCGCTCAGCCTGCTGGGGAGTGCGGCCGGGAGCGACATGACCGACGGCGGGCGCGAGCTCTTCGACCGCGCCGGCCAGGGCCGCATCGACGCCTTCTTCCTCGGCGGCGTGCAGATCGACGGCGGCGCCGACATCAACCTGGTGGGCACCGGCCCTCATCCCGCGGCGACGAAGCGCTTCCCCGGCTCCTACGGCTCGGCCTACCTCTACTTCGCGGTGCCGCGCGTGATCCTCTTCCGCGTCGAGCACACGCCGCGCACGCTGGTGCGCAAGGTGGATTTCGTGAGCGCGCCGGGCACCAGCCCGCCCGGGGTGTACCGTCCGGGCGGGCCCTACGCGCTGGTGACGGGGCGCTGCGTCTTCCGCTTCGCGCCCGAGGCCGGGCGCTTCTGCCTCGCCTCGCTGCATCCCGGCCACGGGCTGGACGAGGTGCGGGCGAACACCGGCTTCGACTTCGACTGCGAGGGGGAGCCGCCCGTGACGCCCGCGCCGGGCGCGGAGACGCTGGCGCTCATCCGCGGCCCCGTGGGCGCGGCGCTGGCCGGGGTCTATCCCCGCTTTGCCGCCTGCCTGCAAGGCGGCAATTAAGATTTAAGCAAAGGGCGCAAGCAGATAAGGCTCAATGCGGCGGTGACACGGGGCGGTGAATCGGGGTAAACGGGGCGTGCTGGCTGCAAGCAAGAGGAAGAACAAGGATGAAGCGCGTCCACATCGCCCTCACGGTGAGCGACCTGGAGCGCTCGGTCGCGTTCTACACCACCCTCTTCGGCGCCGAGCCGACGGTGCTGAAGCAGGACTACGCCAAGTGGATGCTGGAGGACCCGCGCGTGAACCTCTCGATCACGACGGGCTGCGGCGCGCCCGGCGTGGACCATCTCGGCATCCAGGCCGAGAGCGCCGACGAACTCGGCGCGCTCGCCGGGCGCCTCAAGGCGGCAGGCGAGCGCCACGTCGACCAGGCGGACGCGCACTGCTGCTACGCCCGCGGCGACAAGACCTGGGTCCGCGACCCGGAGGGCGTGGCGTGGGAGACCTTCCACACCACCGGCGCGATCACCAGCTATGGCGAGGATCTCGCACCCAAGACCGGCGCACGACCGGAGGCGGCCGGCAACTGACGGGCCGCACCGCCCGCGACAAGAACCTGAAGAATAAGAACGTACCTTATCGAGGAGCGACTCATGTCATCATCGAATCCGGCGTTTCTCACCGCCGGGGAGGCGGCCCGCGCGATCCAGGCCGGGCGGCTCAGCCCGGTCGAGCTCGTGGACGCCCTGCTCGCCCGGATCGACGCCCACGGCGAGAGGATCCACGCCTTCGCCGCGCTCTACCGCGACGAGGCGCGGGCCTGCGCCGAGGCCGCGCACAAGGCGATCCGCGCCGGCCACGGCATCGGCCCCTGGCACGGCGTGCCGATCGCGCTCAAGGACATCATCGACATGGAGGGCCGCATCACCACCGGCGGCAGCAAACACTGGGAGAGGCGCGTCTCGCCCGCCACGGCGACGCTCGCGCGCCGGCTGATCGAGGCCGGGATGATCGTCATCGGCAAGGCCAACACCGTGGAGTTCGCCATGGGCGGCTGGGGCACCAACCGGCACATGGGCTCGCCGCGCAACCCGTGGGACGCCGAGGTGCACCGCGCCGCCGGCGGCTCCAGCAGCGGCTCCGGCGCCTCGGTCGCCGCCCGCCTCGTGCCCTGGGCGATCGGCACCGACACCGGCGGCTCCGTGCGCATTCCCTCGGCCTGGTGCGGGCTCGCCGGCCTCAAGGTGACCGTGGGGCGGATCAGCGCCGCAGGCGTGCTGCCGCTCTCGCACACCCTCGACACGCCGGGCCCGATGACGCGCTCGGTGGAGGATGCGGCCCGGCTCTACGACCTGCTGCAGGGCCCGGACCCGGCCGACCCGGCGACGCTGCGGCATCCGCCCGACGACCCCATGCCGAGCCTGCGCCGGGGCGTCGCGGGCCTGCGCCTCGGCATCGCGACCGAGGCCGAGCGGCGCGGCGTCGATGCCGAGGTGCTGGCCGCCTACGACGCCGCCGTCGCGGAACTGGAACGCCTGGGCGCCCGCTGCGAGACGCTGGCGCTGCCGCGCTCGGCGGCCGACTACGGCGCCCGCGTGGGCAAGCTGATCGGCACCGAGGGCTACTTCCACGTGGGCGCGCTGACCGACGACCCCACACTCCCCATCGACGACGACGTGCGCCCGCGCATCGGGCTGGGCAAGGGCGTCCCGGCGGTCGACTACCTCGCCCTGCTGGGCACGCGCGACGAGGACAAGCGGGCCGCCGAGGCCGCGATGGAGGGCTTCGACGCCTACCTCACGCCGGGCACGCTGACGCCGGCGCCGGCGGTCGCCGAGATCGACCAGTCGAGGACGCCGGCCCACTTCACCCGGCTCGTCAACTGGCTCGGGTGGTGCGCGCTGGTGGTGCCCGACGGCGCCACCGCGGGCGGGCTGCCGACGGCGCTGCACATCGTCTGCCGCGGCCACGACGAGGCGACGGCGCTCCGCATCGGCTGGGCCTACGAGCAGGCCACGCCGTGGCACCTGCGCACGCCCCCGGATTCATTTAACGTCCCTCAGGCGCCGGGCGCTCGCGCCGTCCGGGCCTTCGGCCCGGTTGTCAGGGGCCGCCCGCGCTCGTAGTCTCCGCGCCAATCAAGCCGAGAGGAGGTCGCGATGGCCAAGAAGGAAATCTTCGTGGGAATCGGCGTGGACGTCGATTCGGTGGCGGGGCAGATCGGCTCCTACGCCGGCGGCGAGTCGCCGAGCGACATCTCGCGGGGCGTGTTCGCCTCCGAGGTCGGCACGCCCCGCATGCTCAAGCTCTTCGACCGCGTGGGCATCAAGACGAGCTGGTTCATCCCCGGCCACTCGATCGAGACCTTCCCCAAGGAGATGAAGGCGGTCGCGGCCGCAGGCCACGAGATCGGGCTGCACGGCTACACCCACGAGAACCCGATCGCGATGACGCCGGAGCAGGAGGCCGACGTCCTCGACAAGACCCTGGATCTGGTCACCAAGCTCGCCGGCAAGGCGCCCACCGGCTACGTGGCACCGTGGTGGGAGATGAGCGCCTACACGCCGCACCTCCTGATGGAGCGCGGCATCAAGTACGACCACAGCCAGATGCACAACGACTTCGAGCCCTACTGGATGCGGATCAACGAGGAATGGACGCTGATCGACTACTCCAAGCCGGCGAAGTCGTGGATGAAGCCGATGAAGAAGGGCACCACCTTCCCCATCGTGCAGATTCCGGGCAGCTGGTACCTCGACGACCTGCCGCCGATGATGTTCATGAAGAAGGTGCCCAACTCCGGCGGCTGGACCAACCCGCGCGACATCGAGGACTGGTGGCGCGACCAGTTCGACTGGGTCTATCGCGAGATGGACTACGCGGTCTACACGCTCACCATCCACCCCGACATCTCGGGCCGGCCCCAGACCCTGCTGATGCTGGAGCGCATCATCGCCCACATCGCCGCCCACGAAGGCGTGACCTGGGCGACCTTCGACGAGATCGCCGACGACTTCATCAAGCGCCGGCCCTTCAAGGGCAAGCGGGGCTCCAGGAAGAAGTAAGCGCCAGGCCCGCGATGTGCGCGCTCTGCGGCGTGTTCAGCGACGGCCCGCACTGGACCGAGGCAGGCACCGATGCGGGCCGGCGCGGCGCGGCGCCGAGCGGCCGGGAGCGCCACCTGGAGCGCGCGCGCCGGCTTGCGCTGCTCAACCGCGTGCTCGGCGCCTACGGCTGCAGCGCCGACGACTGGGCCGGCGCGCACTACATGGTGCACCGGCGGAGCGGCGGCGCCACCGGGATGGCGAGCGACCTGCCGACGCTCTGGGCCGCGGTGGAGGAGCTGACCGGGCGCGCCCCGGACCCCCTCGACCCCGCCCTGGTGGCGCGGCTCGGGGAGAGGCCCACAGCGGGGCGCGGGGCGCCCCGAGGGCGGTGATTCGATGGCGGCCTACGCGAAGCTGACCCCGGTCATCGTCGTCACCGGCTTCCTCGGCAGCGGCAAGACGACGCTGCTGAACCACATGCTGCGCCACCCCTCGCTCGCGGACGCCGCGGTGCTGGTCAACGAGTTCGGCGCCGTCGGCCTCGACCACTTCCTGGTCGAGGCGATGGACCAGAACACCGTGCTGCTGGAGAGCGGCTGCCTCTGCTGCACCATCCGGGGCGACCTCAAGGACTCGATCCTCGCGCTCAACAGCCGCCGCGCCCGGGGCGAGATCCCGCCCTACCGCCGGCTGATCGTGGAGACCACGGGGCTCGCCGACCCGGCGCCCATCCTCTTCACCCTCAGCGCCGACACGGTGCTGAAGCACCACTACCGCCTCGGCTCGGTGATCGCGACGGTGGACGGCGTGAACGGGCTGCGCCAGCTCGACCGCCACCCGGAATCGGTGAAGCAGGCGACGGTGGCGGACCGGCTCGTGCTCACCAAGTCCGACATCGCCGAGGCCGGGACGATCGAGCGGCTGCGCGCGCGGCTCGCGCGGCTCAACGGCTCGGCCGAGCTGATCGCCGCCGTCAAGGGCGCCGTCGACGTGCCGCGCCTGCTGCGCGCCGATGTCTACGATCCGCGCACCAAGGGGGCCGAGGTGCGCCGCTGGCTCGCGGCCGAGGCCGGGAAGGACGCGGCCGACGCCGGCGCCGGCCGCGCCCATGCGCACGACGTCTCGCGCCACGACGAGCACATCCACTCCTTCACGCTGAGCTTCGAGGGCGCGCTCGACTGGACCGCCTTCGGCATCTGGCTGACCATGCTGCTGCACAGCCACGGCGAGCGGGTGCTGCGCGTGAAGGGCATCCTCAACGTGGCCGGCACGGACGCGCCGGTGGTGGTCAACGGCGTGCAGCACGTCGTCCACCCGCCGATCCACCTCGCCGCCTGGCCGGGCGAGGACCGCCGCTCGCACATCGTCTTCATCGTCGACGGCCTGGCGCAGGCGGACATCGAGCGCTCGCTCGCCGCCTTCAACGGCCTGGCCGCCGAGGCCGCCTGAGGAGAGCGCCATGCCCGCCACGCAGGACGACAAGATCGCGATCGTGGGCGCGGGCCTCGTGGGCAGCGCCTGGGCGATCGTCTTCGCCCGCGCCGGCCACAGCGTCGCGCTCTACGACGACACCGCGGGCCAGTGCGAGGCCGCGCTCGCGCGCATCGAGACCAACCTGGAGGCGCTGCAAGGCCAGGGGCTGATCGACGACCCGGGCGCGGCGCGGGAACGCATCGCCGTCGCCGCCGGCCTCGCCGATGCGCTCGACGGCGCGGCCTACGCGCAGGAGAGCGTGTTCGAGCGCGCCGACGTGAAGCGCGCGGTCTACGCGCAGATCGACGGCATCGCCGGGCCCGACCTCGTCGTCGGCTCGTCCTCCTCCGGCATCCCCTGCTCGACCTTCACCGAGGGCCTCGGCATCGGCCCGCGCTGCCTGATCGCCCATCCCATCAACCCGCCCTACGTGATCCCGCTCGTCGAGATCGTGCCGGCGCCCTGGACCGGGGAGGCGACGGTCGCCCGCTGCCGGGCGCTGATGGAGGCGGCCGGCATGGAGCCGGTCAGGCTCACGCGCGAGATCGACGGCTTCATCGCCAACCGGCTGCAGGCGGCGCTGCTCTGGGAGGCCTTCCGCCTGCTCGAGGGCGGCTACGCCACGGCCGAGGACATCGACAGGACGATCTCGGCCGGCCTCGGCCGGCGCTGGGCCTTCATCGGACCCTTCGAGACCATCGACCTCAACGCGCCGGGCGGCCTCGCCGACTTCTGCGCCCGCCTGCACGACGGCTTCTACGAATTCGTGAAGCAGGGCGAGCCAGCCGAGCCGCTCTCCGACGCGGTGGTCGCCAAGGCGCACGAGGAGCGGCGCGGCCGCCTGCCCATGACGGACCACGGCGAGCGCCAGGCCTGGCGCGACCGCCGCCTCATGGGCCTCGCCGCGCACCTCCGCGACGCCCGCCGCGAGGCGGGGGGCTAGAGCGTTTCCGCTTACACGGAAACGCTCTGGCCATTT
>LXNJ01002519.1_pt1 | contig 9966 bp, 6 predicted proteins | sample 809081 | NCBI WGS metagenome assembly LXNJ01 (sample SAMN04870510, study PRJNA318959) | sponge metagenome | biome: sponge; feature: marine sponge reef; material: water | host: Petrosia ficiformis | place: Greece: Milos, Mediterranean Sea | collected 2013-05-29 | depth 5-7 m
CGCCATCACCGCGAACGTGGCCCCGATGCACCACGTCACCCACATCCTCGGCCGAACCCGCGGGTCCATGCGCGTGCGCTGCATGTAGAGCGTGACGAAGGCCTGGACCGGGAGCATGAATGCGCCGAAAGTCGCACCGAAGATGATCAGGGGGATCGGCGCCTGGTAGCTGAAGTAGATCCCGGCGCTGACCAAGGGCATCACGACGATGTAACCGGTGATCCATTTGCGGCGCAGCGCGAGATTGCTGCGCCGGATGAAGCCCAAGGTGACGAGGAGATCCGGAAACGAGCGCGAGCCTGCGCCCAAGCCCGACAGGACGGTGGAGAAGAGGATGAAGAACGCCGCGAAGATGAACAGTCCGTATCCCCACGCCCCCAACGTGGACGTGTACATGTTGGCGAGCACCTCGACCGTTTCCGAGCCTTCGGGCACCAGACCCATCCGATTCAGGACGCCGGCGCCCAGGAAGTAGAACGCCAACGTGGCGAAGGTGAGGACGACGAGCGTGACCCATACGTCCATCTGCACCACGCGGATCCAGCCCTTGGCCCGCCGCACCCAACCCGGATCGGTTGGGTCGCCGCCGACGTAGCTCGGATACCCTTTCTCCACGCACCAGTAGGTGTAGGCGGAAATCTCCCCGGACGCGACGCCGGTGGCGCCGTACATGCCGATCGCCAGCACGATGTACTCGACCGGGAAGTCGAACTGCAGGCCGAGGACAACGTCGTCGAGAGTCGCCCGGAACTCCGTCGACTGCATCAGCAGGGCGCAGACGATAGTCGCGAACGTGAAGCTCATGACCATCACCACGAGGATCCGCTCGATGCGCGTGTAGCGTCCCGTCCACAGGAGCAGCATGACCAGGCCCGCAGCGCATACGGTTGCCCAGCCGCCACCCACGTTCACGCCGAGCGGCTCAAGGATCAGGTTCAAGGCCTGTCCCGCCCCCCCGATGATCCCGCCGGCGGTGAGCAAGCCGGGGAAGAAACCTATCAGGCCAAGCCAGATGGGCCACGAAATCGGATCCCGCGACTCACCGTCCCGGCGATCCGGCAGGCGGATCCGGCCAGGCATGCGGTTCAGCGCACGGAGGTAGGTGTCGCCGCTGGTGACGACGTAACGCGCGATCTCCGCCTGGATCAATGACTTGATCCAGCACGAGAACAGCACCCACCACAGCAGCGTGAAGCCGGCCGCCGCACCGAGCCCGGCCGTGAGGAGGATCTCGCCGGAGCCGACGATCGAACCGGAGACGACGATCCCGGGCCCTAGGCTTTTCAGCCGGCCAAAGAGCGTGGTTGGCGGTTCGCGGGTGCGGCCCGGCTGGATGGTGTACGGGTCGTCGCTCATGGACGGTCCTTGGCAGAGTCCGGCGGGGCGTTCAGTTGGGCGTCGGCGGCTCCATGCCCACATCCGCCGGTGCCAGGCCGTACGCCTCAAGGACCTCGGTCGAGTAGCGAATGCCGCCCGTGCGCTCGCGTGGATCGCCCGTCACCAAGGCCAGCGCGGCCTCCGCCATGGCCTCCACGGGCTCGGCCGCATCGAGCATCTCCTGCGTATAGCGGCGCCCGAACATCTGCCCGGGCGTGGCGACCACCTTGTCGGGGGACAAGGCGTTCACCGAGATGCCGTGGTCGAACATCTCGGCCGCGAGCCCGGTGGTGAAGCGTTCGATGGCCGCCTTCGTCATGCCGTAGACGGCACCGTCGTAGGAGCGCTGGCCCACCTTCGGGTGGATGGCCGCGCGCGACGAGATGTTCAGTACCGACCCGCCGCCGCGCTCGATCATGCCCGGCAAGGTGAGTTGGCAGAGGTGGTGCGGCGCTTTGACCAGGATCTCGAACATGCGGTCGAAGTAGCGCTCGGGGAAGTCGACCGTCGCGCCCGGTACAAGGATGGCTGCGTTGTTGACCAGGAGGTCCACCTGGCCATAGGCGTCGAGGGCGGCTGCGACGAGCTGCTCGCGGTCCGGCTTCTTCTGCAGGTTCGCCGCGACGGCATGCGCCTCGCCGCCAGCGTCCCGGATCGCCGCCGCGACACTGTGCACGGTACCCGGCAGACGTTCGTCGCGGACCTCCACCGTGCGTGCCGTGACGACCACCTTGGCGCCCGCGACGGCGAAGCGCCGCGCGATCGCCTCGCCGATCCCCCTCGACGAGCCGGTGACGATAGCCACCTTCCCGGTCAATGGCCCGGATGATTCACTCATGTCGCCCTCCCCTTTCCAGTCATGCTACCACCTCCCTTGACACACAACCGGCCTCAGACCTCGACCATCTCGAAGTCCGATTTCGGCGTCGCGCACTCCGGGCACACCCAGTCCTCGGGGACATCCTCCCAGCGGGTGCCCGCCGCGATGCCCTCGTCGGGCAACCCCTCGGCCTCGTCGTAGATGAACCCGCAGGTCATGCACTGCCATTTCCTCATGTCGTGAATCTCCCTACATTTTCTCGTGTCGGTCTCGTGTCGGCACAGGTGGGTGCCGTTTCCTTGTCCGCGTGGCCGGGTCGGCCCACGATCGGAAGTGGTAAGATGCCAGATTGTGCCGCGCAATTGACTCCCGATTTGTCCGCACGCGTCATTCGTCGGTTCGCCGCCGCGTTTCTCCCCGTCCTTTTCGCGTCTTCGGCGCTTGGCGCGCCGTCGTCGACGCACGGCATCGTCGTCTTCGGCAGCTATCTGAACCCGGGTGCCGCCGAACGCGAAGCCGAGACCATCGGCCGCGACCTCGGCGTCGAGTTGGCCGTCGCCGCTGCGCGGGTCGACGCGGCAACCTTCCATCGCGTCGTATCGAGGTCGTTGCCTGAAGCCGCCGCGCGGCAGCTCATCGCGCGCGCGGCCCAACGGGGCCAAGACGCCTGGTTCGCCGCCGACGAGGGATCCACTGCCGCAGTGGTCGTCACGGAACCGATCACGGCGCCCGAGAGCCCCGCAGACCCGGCCGATCCGACGATCACAGCGGCTGCCGAGCCCGGGTCGCCGGCGCGACGCCCTGGCGAGCAAGCAGCGCCGGGAGGCGACTTGGTCGCGCCGGCCGCACCGACGATCACCGACGACTCGGCACCGGTCATTGCCGGCACCCGCATGGACGACCCGAACATCGTCATCGACGGGCGCGTGGACGAAACGGCCTGGGGCCAGGCGCCGGCCTACGACAACATGCGTGTGATGGAGCCGGAGACTCTCGCCGAGCCAACGTACACGACGGCGTCGCGCTTCATCTACAGCGCCGACGGACTCTACGTGTCGGCCGTGATGTCGCAGCCCCCCGGCACGCTGGTGACACGCCTGTCATCTCGCGACCAGTACATCAACCGCGACAGCTACGGCATCACCCTCGACACGTCCGGCGAGGGACTCTACGGCTATTGGTTCACCGTGGCCCTAGGCGGCTCGCTGGCCGACGGCAAGGTGGCCGCGGAGCGGTCGTTTTCTCGCGAGTGGGACGGCCCGTGGCGGGGTGCATCCGCCGTCACCGACGACGGCTGGAGCGTCGAGATGTACCTGCCCTGGTCCATGATGTCCATGCCGACGAACGTCGGTGAGCGCACGCTCGGATTCTGGGTGGACCGCAAGGTGGCACACATGGACGAGCGCTACAGTTGGCCCGTCCTGCCGTTCACTTCGCCACGCTTCATGTCCGCGCTCAAGCCGATGGGCGTCGCCGACGTGAGCCCCGCGAAGCAGTGGGCCGTGTTCCCCTACACGTCGGGGACGGCCGACGGCATCCACGAAGAGAACAAGGCGAAGGCTGGCGTCGACGTGCTGTGGCGACCTTCCACCAACACCCAGGTCACGGCCGCCGTGAACCCGGATTTCGGTGCCGTGGAGTCCGACGACGTGGTGGTCAACCTGACGGCCTTCGAGACCTATTTCCCGGAGAAGCGCCTCTTCTTCCTGGAGGGCAGCGAGACGTTCATCACCTCACCCAGGGCGAACCCGCAGTCGTCGCAATCCGGACCGCAAGGCCAGGGAGCACGACGCTCGCCGCAGACCTTCTTCAGGGAGCCCACGACGCTTCTCAACACCCGCAGGATCGGCGGCAAGGCCCGGCATGTCGAAATCCCCGAAGACGACGACATCGACATCCCCGGGGTCGAACAGAGCAAGCCTACCGACCTGCTCGGCGCTGCCAAGGTGGTCGGCCAGGCCGGCAAGGTTCGCTACGGCGTGCTCGGTGCATTCGAGGACGAAGTGGTCTGGCGCGGCACGCGCAACGGCGAGGACGCTGTGTTGCGGGAGGATGGTCGCAACTTCGGGGCCGTGCGCATGCTCTACGAGGACAGCACCGCGGACGGTCGGCGCGGCATCGGCTTCATGAGCACGATGGTGGACAAGGCCTACGAGACCGCTGTCGTCCACGGCATCGACACCCACTGGCTCGGCGCCAACGGCAAGGTCGAGTGGGACACGCAACTGATCGCGAGCGAGGTAGGCGACAAGCGCGGCGAGGGTGTCTACATGGACCTGAACTACACGCCGCGCATCGGCTCGTTTCACCGCTTCGCCCTTGAGTACCTCGACAAGGACCTCGACGTCAGCGACTTCGGCTTCATCCGCCGGACGGACTCGATCAGCGCACTCTGGGGTACGTTCCAGTACATCACCGGGCCGCGACTGCCCCGAGGCATCCGCAACATCCGCACATCGCTGTTCGCCAGCTATGAGCAGAACACCGAGGGACTGCGCACCCGGAGCGGTGCATTCGGTGGCATCGGTTTCACCTTCAGCGACAACTCGCAGCTGCGCCTGATGCTGAACTACTTCCCCAATCGCTGGGACGATCTCAACAGCCGCGGCAACGGCGCGTTCCGCGTCACCGACCGGTTTTTCGCACAGGCCCAGTACGGGACCGACTCCGCCAAGCCATTCGCCCTTTCCGTTGCGCTAGGCATCGATGGGGAGGACTTCGGCGGCACGACGCCGCTGTTCGATACCGGCTTCACCTACACGCCCTTCCACCGTTTCACCGTCGACTTCGACCTCCGCTACAAGGACCGCGACGGCTGGCTGGTCTACCTAGGCGACGGGGAGTTCACGACTTACCGGGCAGCCGACGTGCAGCCGAGAGTCGCCATCGACCTGTTCCTAACCGCACGTCAGCAACTGCGGATGACGACCCAGTGGGCGGGCATCCGCGCCGAACAGCAGGAGTTCTTCACCATCCCCGAAGGCGGCGGCAAGCTCGTCGCGCGCGACGCGCCTGTCGACAACGAGGATTTCGCCATCTCGAGGCTGACCGCCCAACTGCGCTATCGCTGGGAGATCGGTCCACTGTCCGACCTGTTCGTGGTCTATACGCGCGGCGCGAATCTGCCCGACCCGGATTACGAGGGGTTCGAGGACCTTTTCATCGACGCCTTCCGGGAACCCGTCGTGGACGTGTTCGTGGTCAAGCTCCGGTATCGGTTCGGATCCTGACACCCGGCTGCGCATCGCCGTAACAGGTGCCGGCCAAGCGGTATGATTGACGTAAGCTAACGCGCACGGAATCAAGCCCTCTTGGCCGGCATCCAGCACAGACAGATCGATGCGAACGGGATCAGCATGCGCATCGCCGAGGCGGGCCCCGCGAGCGGCGACCTTGTCGTTCTCTGCCACGGCTTTCCGGAGTCCTGGTATTCGTGGCGGCACCAGTTGCGCGCCCTCGGCGAGGCCGGCTACCACGTCGTCGCGCCAGACCAGCGCGGCTACGGCGGCACTGACGCGCCGAAAGACGTCGGCGCCTATACCCAGTTCCACCTGGTCGGGGACATCGTTGGGTTGGTCCACGGACTCGGCGAGGATACCGCTGTCATCGCCGGTCATGACTGGGGCGCACCCGTCGCCTGGAACGCCGCCCTCTGGCGACCGGACGTCTTCCGCGGCGTGATCGGCTTGAGCGTGCCCGCAGGCGATCGCGGTTCCGTCGCACCAACCGTTGGCATGAAGAGGACGTTCGGCGACGACTTCTTCTACATCCTCTATTTCCAGACACCGGGGGTGGCCGAGCACGAACTCTCGAAGGACGTCAAGCGGACACTCCGGATGCTCCTCTATTCCGCTTCCGGCAACGCCGAGCGCGCACGCGAACGGTTGCCGAAGACGGCCGGGTTCCTGGACCAGATGGTCGATCCCGACGTCCTGCCGGCGTGGCTGACGGAGGACGACCTCGACTATTTCACCGACGAATTCCAGCGCACGGGCTTCCGCGCGGGATTGAACTGGTACCGCAACCTGGACCGCACCTGGGAGTTGTCGGCGGCGTTCGCCGGACGAAGGATCGAGCAACCGGCGTTGTTCATCACGGGCGACCGCGACCTCACGCGCAACCAGCCAAACTACCAGGACCGCATGCGGGCCATGGTGCCGAACCTTGTGGACGTGGTGACGTTCCCGGGGATCGGGCACTGGACCCAGCAGGAGAATCCGGCGGGAACCAACGAGGCGATGCTCAAGTTCCTGAGCGCGCTCTAGATGCCTTCTGAGCGCCGAATGTGGACACTCTTACTTGCATTTAGGAGGCCGGTGGGAGAAATGCGACATCAATTGACGGAGGGACCATGACCTACAACAACATCATCTACGAGACCGACGAGCGGCTCGCGTTCATCACGCTCAACCGCCCGGAGAAACTCAACGCCTTGAGCCACGCGCTGCGCGGCGAGGTCTACGACGCCATGAAGGAAGCCGAGGCGGATCCCGCGATCGGCGTGATCATCCTCAAGGGCGCGGGGCGGGCATTCTCGGCGGGCTACGACCTGGCACCCAATCCCGACGAGGAGAGCGACTACGTCAGTGATCGGTCCAATATGCCGGATGTCGGCTCGACCCATCCGCAGCACTACGACTGGTCGCGTCATGCCCTGATGGGCCACTGGCAGATCTGGGAACTCGCCAAGCCCGTCATCGCACAGATCCACGGGTGGTGCCTGGCGGGCGCGACGGAACTCTCGTCGATGTGTGACATGCGCATGATCGCCGACGACGCACGCGTCGGCTATCCGCCGGTCCGCGCCATGGGCACCATGGACATGATGTGGGCGCCCTGGTTCCTGCCGCCCGGCAAGGCCCGCGCGTTCGCCTATACGGGCGACTGGTTCAGCGGCCAGGAGATGGCGGACTTCGGCTGGGCCACCTACGCCAAGCCGAAGGACGAACTCGAGGATTTCACAATCCGCTTTGCACGGCGCCTGGGCCACATCGACAACGACCAGTTGAACTACAACAAGCGCGCCGTCAACCGGCAATACGAGATCATGGGCATCCGCACCGGTCTCATGTCGGGTACCGACGTGGAAGCCATGTCCAAGCACCGTCCCGCCGCCGGCGAGTTCGGGCGTCGGGTACGGGAATTCGGCCTCAAGGCGGCTCTCGAGTGGCGCGACGGACCGTTCGAGGACTTCCGCGGCGCCTACGCCTCGGCACCGAAGGACCGACCAATCGCCGGTACCGAAGGCCAGTCGAAGCCCGGCGACGCCGACTACAGCCGCTAGCGGCGCTCCGCCCAACCAAAGTGCACGAACGTAATGCGGCCAGAGAAGATGCAACCTGACTGCGAGCCTAAACCGCGGTCACGCGAACTAGGCAGAGTCCGGCGGAACCCATGACCTACCCGGTCGCGACGACGTCGCCAGAGATCGACCAGGCCATCGTCACCGCCCGCCAATGGGCCGACGAGGAGTGGCTCCACGCCCAGTTCGCCTGGCTGCGCGCAAACGATCCCGTGCGCCGGATGGCACCAAACGGCTACGAGCCGTTCTGGTCGATCACCCGGCACGCCGATGTCCTGGCCGTCGAGGGCGACAAGCGGCTGTTCATCAACGACCCGCGACCCATCCTCGGGCCGAAGATGTTCGATGCGCTCGTTCAGCACATGACCGGTCGCCGCCACCTGGTCAGGTCTCTCGTGGAGATGGACGACCCGGACCACACGGCATACCGCGCCTTGGCGCAGTCATGGTTCCTTGGCTCGAACCTGCGCAAGCTGACGGGCCGCATCGACGAACTGGCGGAGGAATACGTCGACCGGCTGGCGGAATTCGGCGGCGAGTGCGACTTCGTCAAGGACGTCGCCACCTGGTATCCGCTACGCGTCATCATGTCGATTCTCGGCATTCCCGAGACCGACGAGCCGCGCATGATGAAGCTCACCCAGGAGCTCTTCGGCAGCACGGACCCCGATGTACGCCGCTCGTTCGCGGACACGGCGCTCATGGACGTGGTCGCCGATTTCGACACCTACTTCGAGGCGTTGAGCGCCGAGCGTCGCGCGCGACCGACCGACGACATCGCCAGCGTCATTGCCAACGCCACGATCAACGGCGAATCATTGCCCGACCACGAGACCAACGCCTACTACATCCTGATCGCCACCGCCGGCCACGATACGACCAGCGCGTCGACGGCCGGCGGACTGCTGGCGCTCATGAAAGACCCCGACCAGTGGGCCAAGCTGCGCGCCGAGCCGGAGCGCCACCTGGCCACCGCGGTCGACGAGATGATCCGCTGGGTGACGCCGGTGCGCCAGTTCATGCGCACAGCGACTGCCGACTGCGAGGTTGGCGGTCAGGCCATCGCCGCCGGCGAGTCCTGCGCACTGTGGTATCCCTCGGCCAACCGGGACGAGGCCGTGTTCGAGGCACCGGCCGAGTTCCGGGTGGACCGTCAGGTTGCCAAGCACCTGGCATTCGGCTACGGTGCGCACGTTTGCCTGGGGCAGCACCTGGCGCGCATGGAAATCTCGGCTTTCTACCGGGAACTGCTGCGCCGGGTCGAGACCATTGAACTCAACGGGGAACCGCGGTTCAAGGAAGCGACCTTCGTCGGCGGCCTGAAGAGTCTGCCGATCCGCTATCGGATGGCGTAGGCAGCCGAGCCACGCCGTAAGGTGCGCCAAGCCACGCGAGGATCGACGGCGATGGCGAACATTGCGTGGGGTTGCCGCATGTAGCCGCAAACCGTAAACTTGCAAATCAGGCACCAACTTCCCGATTTGCAAGTTTTATCCATGGACGGATCCGCCATCCTCCGCGAGTTGGAGCCCCGCGTGCGGGACTATCTACGGATTTTCCCGGCCGTCGCTCTGGTCGGTCCCCGCCAAGTCGGCAAAACGACGCTCGCTCGCGCCATCGCCGACGCGCCCGCGTCGCGCGATGCCCCACCGGGGGTCTACCTCGACCTTGAGAATCCCGCCGACCTTGAGAAACTCGATGATCCCGGGGCCTATCTCGCACGTCACCGCGACCGCCTAGTGGTCTTGGACGAAATCCATCGCAAGCCCGCGCTGTTCCAGATTCTCCGCGGCGTCATCGACGAGCGAATCCGGCTGGGCGAACCGACAGGGCAGTTCTTGCTCCTCGGTTCCGCGTCCATCGACCTGCTGCGCCAGGCAGGCGAGTCGCTGGCTGGCCGTCTCGGCATGTTGGAACTGGGACCGTTCAACTTGGCCGAGATGCCGCAGGATCCGACGCGGCTCTGGATACGCGGTGGCTTCCCGCGAAGCTTGCTGGCAGACGGCGACCACAGCAGTGCGATCTGGCGGGAGAACTTCATCGACACCTATCTGCGCCGAGACATTCCGGAACTCGGCCCGCGCATTCCGGCTGCCACAATGCGACGGTTCTGGACCATGCTCGCCCACTCGCAGGGAACGCCGTGCAACGCGGCCAGGCTCGGGCAGAGTCTTGCGGTGGATCCCAAGACCGTTTCCCGCTATCTGGACCTACTGGTCGACCTCCTGCTGGTGCGTCGCCTGCCGCCGCTGCATGCCAACGTGGCCAAGCGCCTGGTCAAGTCGCCGAAGGTCTACGTGCGCGACAGCGGGCTGGTTCACACGCTGTTGCGACTCGACGACGAGGACGCCGTGCTCGGCCATCCGGTCGCCGGGTTCAGTTGGGAGGGCTTCGTCATCGAGAACATCCTCCGCGCCGCTCCAGAGCGCACCGAGGCAAGCTTCTACGGGACGGCCACCAAGGTCGA
>LXNJ01002520.1_pt1 | contig 9963 bp, 10 predicted proteins | sample 809081 | NCBI WGS metagenome assembly LXNJ01 (sample SAMN04870510, study PRJNA318959) | sponge metagenome | biome: sponge; feature: marine sponge reef; material: water | host: Petrosia ficiformis | place: Greece: Milos, Mediterranean Sea | collected 2013-05-29 | depth 5-7 m
GACCATCCAGATCTCTAGCCAAGGCACGTTCGTCAGGCTCCTAGGTTGGAGGTCGAGCGGACTGCGCTTCGTAGCCGCGCACGGGAAATGTTAGCGAATCCAACCCCGCAGGGCAGCGTGGATCAATGTTCCTAAACGGCGCATACGCGCCGGAACGGGAACGTGCGTAAAGCGGGTGTCCACACCGGGGCCGGGCCGAGGTCGTGCAAGGAAGAACAACGGGCCGTATGGGACGGGCTCGTCCCGTTCCCGAGGCAACCGGGATAGCCGGAACGGGCGACGACAAGCGTCGCCCCTACGGGACGGTCGATTTCATGGTGCAACGCAACAGGTTACGGATCTGTCTTGTGGCCCTCTCACTCCCCTTGCGCGGGACGGCGGGCAGGGACCCGTGGGGGACTGCGAAGTGTCGGTAGAATCCCCACACCCTCGCTCAAGGAACATTCGGCATGCCCAAGTTGGTCAACCTCGGTTCGCTTTGTATCGATCACGTCTATCGGGTACCGGCGTTCACCGGGCCGGGCGAAACGGTGTCGAGCCTCACGCACGAGGTGTTCCCCGGGGGCAAGGGTCTAAACCAATCGATTGCGGCAGCACGGGCAGGGATCGACGTGGTCCACGTCGGCTGTGTCGGCGAGGACGGTGGGTGGCTAACGGACACCTTGTCGGCGGAAGGCATCGACGTATCCGGCTTGCGGGTCGCTGAGGGTGCCTCCGGGCACGCAATGATCCAGGTGAACGAGTCGGGAGAAAACGCCATCGTCATCTTCGGTGGAACGAATAGGACACTGGCCAGGGACGACATGGAGACCGCCTTGGCGCGGGTCGAGCGTGGCGACTGGCTGATGTTGCAGAACGAGATCAACGACCTCGACCTCGTGCTCCGACTCGCCGGGGAACGCGGTTGCCAGGTGGCGTTCAACGTCGCGCCGGTGGACGGTCGCGAAGCCGGGTACGACCTGTCGTGCGTCGGGCTACTTATCGTCAACGAAATCGAAGCGTCGGCCTTGGCGGGAACCGACGCGACCGGCGACGATTGGTCGGGGGTGATGGCGGCGTTGGGAGAGCGCGCCCCGAAGGCGGCCATCGTGCTAACCCTCGGAGCGGACGGCCTCGTCTATAGGGACGAGACCGGATTGACGACGTTTCCCGCGTATGCCGTCACCGCCGTCGACGAGACCGCGGCGGGTGACGCGTTCATCGGCTTCCTGATGGGGTCGTTGATCCAGGGCGAGTCGATGGAGAGCGCGCTGAGGATGGGCTCGGCCGCAGGCGCATTGGCGGTGACCCAAGCCGGGGCGGCGAGTTCGCTACCTGCCGTGGCCGACGTGCGGGGTCTGGTACAAACCGGCCCGTAGCGGCGACGCTTGTCGTCGCCCGAAATCCGGCGCGTCTAAGGTGCGTCGGCGCGGGACGCCACAACGGCGCCCCCAACGCGGTGTGCGGCCCTAAACTCCTTGGCCAACGCTCAGGGAAACTTGAGGCCGGTTGCGCGTTCCAGGTCGGCGATGGCCTGACCCTCGGTGACGACCTTGATGGTGATCATGCCCATCGCCCGCGCGGGCTTCAGGTTGATGCCGAGGTCGTCCAGGAAGACCGCGTTCTCCGGGGCGACGCCCAGCCGGTCGCATGCCAGGCGGTAGATTCGGGGGTCCGGTTTGCGGATGCCCTCGACGCTGGATTCGACGACCACGTCGAATTCATCGAGGATGGCGGCCGTCCGCGCCGCGCGTTCGGGATTCGGGGCCGGGGTCGTGGATGCCTGGGTTGGCGTGTTCTTCATGTTGTTGGTGATGCAGCCCACCTTGTAGTGGGTCTTGCATTCGGTCAACACCCGGGCCATGCGCGGTCGGAATTCGCCGGCGAGCAATGCCAGGACATCCTTGCCGCGGACGCTATGCCCATGGGCTTCCGCCTCGCGTCGGAAAGCGCCGTCGAACTCGTCGACATCGATTTCCGAGGACTCGAATTTCGCCCAGGCGTTGTCGTGGATGTTGGTGGAATTCACCGTGCGGATGAAGTTCTCGGGAAGCCCGTGTGCCGCTTCGAAGCGGTTGAATGCCTCGAACGGGCTGGTGGTGAATACCCCACCGAAATCCCAGAGGATGGCTTCGATCACGGTGACAGCGTACCCGCTGGCCGGCGCTTGGCCGTCGTTGCCTGCGGACGCAGCGGCGACGTAACGGGGGGGAGGTAGACTGGTGTCGACATCCCGCAAGTTTGCGGGGAATCGACACCAGGGGCAACGGCCCGCAGGCGCGGGCCCGCCCGGCGCAGCGGCGCATGGTCGCGTACCCGGTCAGGACAGGGGATAATCGCCGCCGGTTCAACGAACGAGGCGGCGCACGACGTCGACTTGCACACTGCTTGAGCTACTCCAATCGGGCGGTTGGCTGATGGTCCCTATCGGGCTGTGCAGCGTGGCGACGCTCGGCATCGGCCTTGAACGGTTGTGGTCGCTTCGCGCACGGCGAGCCGCACCACCGGACCTTCTACCCGACGTGGAACGCGAACTCGAGCGGGGCGGCGCGGATTCGGAACACATTGCACAGCTGTGTACGGGCTGCCAGCTCGGTGCCATTTTCCTGGCCGGGCTTGCCCGTGCGCGACACGGCCGGGGTGCCATGAGGGAGGCCATGGAGGACGCTGCGGCCGCGGTCGTGCACGACATGGAGCGCTACCTGACGGCGCTGGGTACGATCGCGGCGATCAGCCCGCTCCTCGGGTTGCTCGGGACTGTCCTGGGGATGATCGAGGTGTTCCGGGCGCTGGTCGAAGACGGTATCGGCAACCCGGGCATCTTCGCGTCGGGCATCTCGGAAGCCCTGGTAACCACGGCGGCGGGCCTGGCGGTGGCGATCCCCGCGCTGATCCTGCACCGCTACCTGCTGAGGAAGGTGGATGATCTCGTCGTGGTCATGGAACACCGATCCACCCGGTTGCTGGAACGTGTCCACGCGGACAGGGCGGAGTCATGAAGTTCGTACGGGCGCGGCGCAGCGGACGCGGCTTCGCGGTCGTGGAGATCACGCCCCTGATCGACGTGGTCTTCCTGTTGCTGATCTTCCTCGTGGTATCGACGACATTCGTCCGGACCTCGGCGATCGAGGTCGACTTGCCGGACTCATCGGGCGACGTCGAGGTCACCGGGGGTATCGAAGTTCGCGTCGCCGCGACCGGCGACTATGCGGTGAATGAACAAGCCCTGGCGGGTGGCGGACGCGACCTCTTGGATGCCCTTCGCCGGGTCCGGGACGAAGTGGCGGATGAGAGGCCTCTGCTCGTGATCGCGGCCGATGCCGACGCCCGCCATGAGGCCGTGGTGCACGTGCTCGATGCGGCCCGCGAACTGGGATTGACGAACGTGCGCGTTCTGACCGAAGCTCCTTCGCCCGCGCCCGACGACGAGACGACCGATGGCTGACGCCGCGCAGCGAGGCGCCACGCGACCGCCGACATCCGGCGTGACGACACGATCCGACTGGCAGGTCTACCGGCGATTGCTGGGCTACGTGGCTGATCAGAAGTTCTATTTCCTGCTCGCCATTGTCGGATTTCTCGTGGCGGCCACCTGCGAGGCGGGATTTGCCACCGTGCTCGGGGTCATCGTCGACACGTTCAAAGCCGACGGGGAGACGGCGGCGGCGTCCGACGAGTTCCTCAAGGCGATGGTGTTCTTCGCCATCCAATATGCCTGGGCCATTCCCGTCGCGATGCTCGTTCTGGCGCTGCTACGGGGACTCGGCTCGATCGCGGGCGAATATCTGCTATCCCGAATCTCGTTTCGCGCCATTCACGTGATCCGCTGTCAGATGTTCGATCGGTTGCTCGCCATGCCGAGTGCCTTCTACGACAAGAGTGCGCACGGCCATCTCGTGTCGAGGCTCACGTTCACCGCCGCGCAGTTGCGGGACAGCACCACCGACGCTTTGAAGATCATCGTCCAGGACGGCTTGAAGGTGATCGTTCTAATTGGCTGGATGCTGTACCTGAACTGGATGCTGACGGTGATCTTCCTGGTTCTCGCGCCTCTCGTCGGGATGATCGTTCGATACGCCTCGCGCCGCTTCCGGCGGATCAGCAAGCGCATCCAGGATTCGATGGGGGACGTTACGCACGTCGCGTCCGAGGCGGTCGCCGCGTACCGGGATGTCAAGGTTTATGGCGGGGAGGACTACGAACGGCATCGGTTCACGGCGGCAAGCAATTCCAACCGTCTTCAGAACCTGAAGATGACGGCGACGAAGGCAACCAGCGCGCAGGTCATACAACTGCTGGCGGCGGGCGGCCTCGCGATGTTGGTGGCGCTGCTGCTTCGCCCGGAAGTGGCGGGCGCCATGACACCGGGGGTCGTGATCATCTATCTCGGCGCGGCCGGGATGCTGGCGAACCCCATCAAGCGCCTTTCGGACGTCAATGCGCGTCTGCAACGTGGTTTGGCCGCCGCCGTCGACATCTTCGCGCAACTCGACCAGGACCCGGAGGACGACGCGGGCACCCTGGACCTCGAGCGCGTCGAGGGCGCCATTCGCTTCGAGAACGTGTCCTTTGGGTACGACGACAGCAAGCCGCCGGTCGTTACGGACATCTCATTCACGGTTCGGCCGGGACAGACGGTCGCCCTCGTGGGGCGCTCCGGTAGCGGCAAGTCGACTCTTGCGAGCCTGATCGCACGGTTCTACGAGCCGACGTCAGGCAAGATCCTGCTCGATGGCGAACCCCTCGCGCGCTACCGGTTGGCGTGCCTACGTCGCCAGATCGCCCTCGTGCCACAGCACGTGACCCTGTTCAACGACACCCTGGTCAACAACATCGCCTACGGGGGATTGCTGACAGCAGAAAAGAAGGCCATCGACACCGCTGTAAGCCGGGCCCATGCGGACGTGTTCATCGACCGCATGGCCGATGGGATCGATACCGTCGTGGGCGATGATGGGGTTCTCTTGTCGGGTGGCGAACGGCAGCGGATCGCCATTGCCCGGGCCCTCTTGAAGGACGCGCCCGTACTCATCCTGGACGAGGCGACGTCGTCGCTCGATACGCACGCCGAGCGACACATCCAAGCGGCCCTGGAAGAGGTGATGCGGGACCGTACGACGATCGTCATCGCCCATCGCCTGTCCACGGTGGAGAAGGCCGACCTCATTCTCGTCGTTGACGACGGCCGGATCGTCGAGCGGGGCGACCACGCTGCGTTGATGGCGGCCAATGGTGCCTATGCCAACCTCTACCGTTCGCATCTCGACGACAACGGCACCGTGCAGGTGCCGCCGTCGCGACAACCGCTTGTACCGGTGGCCGCCCGCAGGAATGCGGGTTGGTTGGAGCCCCTTGTGAGCGCTTGGTACGGGAGGCGGTTCTGGCCGCGTCTGCTCATCCCCCTCGCCGTGGTCTACGCGTGGATCGTCAAGCGCCGCCGGAATCGGTTTCAGGCTGGCAAATCGCGCTCTTGGCGGGCACCCGTTCCCGTTGTCGTCGTGGGGAACATCACCGCTGGTGGCACGGGTAAGACACCGCTGGTGATCTGGCTGGTGGAGTGGTTGCGAAGCCGAGGGGTGCGCGCGGGTGTGGTGTCCCGGGGATACGGGGGGCGGGGAACGTATCCCCTGGATGTGACGGCGTCGACGCCGGCGGCGGTCTGCGGCGACGAGGCCGCGATGGTCGCCCGGCGAGCCAACTGTCCGGTGGTCGTCGACCCGGACCGGCCTAGTGCCGTCCGCAAACTGCTGGAGTCGAGTGAGGTCGATGTGGTGATTGCCGACGATGGCCTGCAGCACTACCCCCTGGAGCGAGACGTGGAGATCGCTGTCGTGGACGGCTCGAGAGGACTCGGCAACGGCCTGTGCCTTCCCGCGGGTCCGTTGCGTGAACCTGTCTCGAGACTGCGCGAATGCGATTGGGTGGTGGCGAACGGCGAACCCACGGAAGCGGTGCCCGGGGCCTCGACGATCATTGCCAAGGCAACGGCGTTCGTGAACCTGGCGACGGGCAGGCGGATGACACCCGACGACTTCATCGGCTGTCACGGCCGCAATGTGCTCGGGGTTGCCGGCGTCGGCAATCCCAATCGCTTCCAATCGACCCTTTCCACCGTGGGGCTGTCGCCCGTGATGCGCACGTTCCCGGATCACCACCGGTTCGTGACAGCCGACCTCGCGGCGGGTGACGACACGGTGGTGGTCGTCACCGAGAAAGACGCGGAGAAGATCAAGCGCCTGGACGGACTGGGAAACAACTGCTGGTACCTCGAGATCGAGATGGAATTCGCCGAACCCGTGGACGACTTCCTCGAGGACCTGTTGCGCTCCCGCGGCGTCGGTCTACGCGACACGACGGCGGTTGCCGTCGAGTCCTAGTGTGCCGCTTCTACAATAATGACCTTTTCCACGCCGGAGAAATAATCGGGTGGCTTGGCTAAGTGCTTGTTTTTGGGGCGGCACATCCTCGCTTTATGCCGCGTCTTGCAAGCCGCAAGGCCGTGCGGGTTGTCACGGTTATTCGGAATCCGAACACGACTAGTGCGCTATCGAGTGGTGATTCCGGCCCGGTACGGGTCGACCCGGCTGCCCGGTAAACCGCTCGTCGACATCGTCGGCAAACCGATGATCGTGCGCGTGGCGGAGCAAGCGTTGCGGTCAAGGGCGTCGAGAGTCGTCGTTGCGACGGACGACTCCCGCGTCGTGGACGCGATACGGGGATCCGGTGCCGAGGCGGTGCTCACCCGCAGCGACCATCGTTCCGGGTCGGATCGGGTCATGGAGGTAGCCGCGGCATGGCCGGACGACGAGATCGTGGTCAACGTGCAGGGCGATGAGCCGTTGATTCCCCCGGTGGTGATTGATCAGGTGGCCGCGTTGATCGGCGACCAGTGCGAGGTCGCGACCTTGAGCGAGCCCATCACCGAACCCGCCGACGTTTTCGACGCCAACATCGTCAAGGTGGTCGTTGATCGTCGCGGACGCGCACTGTACTTCTCCCGGGCGCCGATTCCCTGGCAGCGGAACGCGTTCGGCGACGGAACGCCGCCACGAATCGGCGGGGAATGGCGACGGCACATCGGGATCTACGCGTACCGCGTGGGCGCGCTTCGAGCGTTCGTCTCGTATCCACCCAGCCGACTGGAGGAGATCGAGGCCCTGGAGCAGTTGCGTCTCCTGGACCACGGGCACGCGATCGCGGTGGGTACGGCCGATGCGCCCGTCCCGGGGGGCGTCGACACGCCCGCGGATGCCGACCGGGTTCGCGCGGTGCTGCGCGGCGCGGATTGACCGATCGCTATCTCGGCTGCATCCGAATTCCCCCGTCAAGGCGAATGGTCTCGCCGTTCAGGTAGGGGTTCTCGATGATCTGCTGGGCCAGGAGCGCGTACTCCCGATCGACGCCGAGCCGATTGGGGAACTGCACCATCTCGATCAACGGCATACGGACGCGGTCGGGCATACCCGTCACCATGGGAGTCTCGAAGATGCCCGGTGCGATCGTGCAGACGCGGATCCCGTTTCGGGAGAGGTCTCGGGCGATGGGCAACGTCATCCCGACGACACCGCCCTTGCTCGCACTGTAGGCGGCTTGACCGATCTGGCCGTCGAAGGCGGCCACTGAAGCGGTGTTGATGATGACGCCCCGTTCGCCGTCTTCGGAAACGGGTTCGTTGTTCGCCATGTGGGCTGCACACAGGCGTAACGAATTGAACGTGCCCACCAAGTTCACCTGGATCACGAAGTCGAACGCGCGAAGGTCCAAGGGCCCGTCGCGGCCCACGGTTCGGCCGGCCGTGCCGATTCCCGCGCAATTCACATCGATATGTATCGCGCCGAACCGTTCGACGACCGCATCGATGGCGGCGGCGACGGAGTCGGGGTTGGTGACGTCGACTGCGTGTGCCACCGCGACCGCTCCGAGTCCGGCTGCGGCCTGCTCGACGAGTTCCGCGTTGCGGTCGAGTAGGGCGACCTTGCCGCCCGCAGCGACGATGGCGTCGGCGGTGGCCCGGCCCAGGCCGGATGCGCCGCCTGTAATCACGGCGACCTTGTCTTTGATGTCCATTCGATTTCCCCGCTGTGTTGCTCGTTTCGCGCCACCAAACCCGTCGGTCTCGGGCGCTGCATTTCTCCCAGTTCGGTCGCCCCCGGGAGACTGTCGTCCCCGTCGTTGGCGACGACCCGCCGCTTGGGCGGCATATCCGTCAGCCTCCTAGGCGAACGTCCTTCATGGTCCAACCCCTTGGTCGGTCACGTTTCTGGCGTGCGCATACGATCCAGCCGCCGTTCTGGACGCACCGTTCGACAACGGCCGGAGCGCTATCATAACCACCATGACCTATTCCCCGCCCACCGGGCTCCTGCGGGCCGGCCGGGATTTCGGGATTGCCGAGACGCTTTACGTTCCCGGCTTCCTCAAACCAGGCCAAGCCGATGCGTTGCTCGACGAAGTGGTCGATGCGGCGAATTGGCAGCAGGAACGGTTCACCATGTTCGGTCGACAGGTCATCGCCCCGCGCCTGACCGCGTGGTACGGGGAACCGGGTGCCACCTACCGCTACAGCGGCGTGGATCGCGTCGCCCGACCGTGGTTGCCATCGATTCGAGAGTTGGCAGAGCAGGTCGGGGGGGCGGTCGCGTGGCGTTTCAACTATGTATTGGTCAACCGATACCGGGACGGCGGCGACATGCTTGGCTGGCATGCCGACGACGAAGCGGACTTGGGCGATATGCCCGTGCTAGCGGCGATCAGCGTCGGTGCCGACCGCGTGTTCCGCATGCGGTCAAGGGCTGGCGGTGCAAGTATGGCCACGACGCTGGGGCACGGATCGCTCCTGCTGATGTGGGGCAACAGCCAGCGGGATTACAAGCATTGCTTGCCAAGAACAAGACGCTCGGTGGGCGAACGTCTCGGTTTCACCTTTCGGCAGACCCGCCACGCGGCTTGTCCGACACCGGTCCCCTTGGAGCAGCGGTGAGCAGCGGACGGGTTCCAAACACCCTGCGCGTCGACTGTGTGGCTGACGACATTCGGCTCGTGCGGGACGAGGATGACCTAGCGGAGCAACTCGTCCATGCGGACACGCACGAAGTCCCTGCCACGATTATCGGCGGCGGCTCGAATCTCGTATTGCGTACCCGGCTTCCGGGCACGGCGATCCTGGTAAGGCTGCGGGGGGTCGCCTTCGAACGGCTGGCCGAAGCCGATTGGCGGGTCGTGGCCGCCGCGGGCGAAAACTGGCAGACCATCGTCGATGGGGCCTTGGAGCGTGGAATAGGCGGATTGGAGAACCTAACCCTGATTCCGGGGTCGGTGGGCGCCGCACCCGTGCAGAACATCGGTGCCTACGGTCGGGAGTTGTCAGAGTTCGTGGAGTCGGTCACGGTCTTTGATCGCGAGCGGCAATGCTATTCGACGTTGACTGGCCCGGAATGTGCCTTCGGGTACCGGGAGAGCGTCTTCAAACGGGACGCGTCGCATCGCCACGCAATCACACGGATCGCGTTGCGGCTGGGTGGTGCCGCCCTGGCAACGGACTACCCCGATGTTGCGAGGGAACTCGCCAAGCGGGGTCGAAGCAGGGACCGCGGCACGGTGGCCGATGCCGTCGCAACGATACGAAGACGCAAACTGCCGGATCCCGGTCGAATCGGCAACGTCGGTAGCTTCTTCAAGAATCCCGTGGTGGCCCTGGCACGGCTTGACGACATCCGTGCCCGAATCGACATCGACGACTACCCGGCACCCGGAGGGACGGGCGGGCGCAAGATTCCGGCGGCTCGATTAATAGACGCTGCCGGCTGGAAAGGCGTCCGCCAAGACCGAGTGCAGGTGTGGCCGCTCCAGCCGCTGGTCCTGGTCAACCTGGGCGGCGCCACGGGCAATGAGGTACTCGACCTCGCCGCGCGCATCACCGACGACGTGCAACGCCGATACGGCGTGGCTCTAGAGCTCGAACCTGCCGTCCTGGGAACGGACTAG
>LXNJ01002521.1_pt1 | contig 9961 bp, 4 predicted proteins | sample 809081 | NCBI WGS metagenome assembly LXNJ01 (sample SAMN04870510, study PRJNA318959) | sponge metagenome | biome: sponge; feature: marine sponge reef; material: water | host: Petrosia ficiformis | place: Greece: Milos, Mediterranean Sea | collected 2013-05-29 | depth 5-7 m
GTGCGACGCCTTCGGGGCTGAGAGGAGGATCGCGGCTGTCGTCGGCTCGTTCGGCATGGCGAGCCAGGTAGACGACGACCGCCTCGTCCGTCGCCTCCTGACCATGAGCCTCGGAAGATGCCGGGCCGAGAGCGGCGACCGCGATCGTCGCGGCGACCGCCGCCCGAACCCGAGATCGAGCGCCGATTTTCAATTCGAGGGCTCGGGTATCACGATCTCCTCGACGAAGACCGTGTCGGCGACCGCCAGCGAGATGGTGTAGACCCCCGGCTCCACCACCGGAGCCGGTCCGCCACCGCCACCGCGACTGCGGAACCGCCCCATGATCTGGCTCATGCTCGAACCCGGCATCAGAAGCTGTGCGATCTCCCGCATCTGAGCGAAACCGCCGCCGGCTCCTCCGCGGCCCTGCACCCTGCCCGGCGGCGATTCGCCGGGCCTCTCCTGGAAACGTTCGGCGTCGCCGAATTCGACCGAGCCGCCGCCACCGCCTCCACCACCGCCGCGAACCACCACCTCGCCGCGGCCCCTTTGAGTCAGCATGTTGAGGACCCGGTCGATATCGGCTTCGTCCCACTCTTCCGCCAGCAGAGAGTCCTTCAGCACCTCGGCCCTCGCCTGCAAACGCTCGCGTTCGCGCTCTTCGTAAGGCGAAGGTTCCGTCTCGGCAACCTCCTCGGGCATCCCGCGCAGATTCCAGCCTACGCGATGGAGCCCGGCGGTCAACTGGCCTCCCAGAGTCCGCACCACCTCTCCGCTTTCGTCCTTGATCTCGATCCGGAGGCGGTTGGCCTCGACCCGATCCCGGGGCGATGCATCTTCGGGAAGGTCCGCTGCCGCCATGTCTCGGCCTCGCTCGACCAACGATTCGGAGAGATAGTATTCGATCACCGCGTCGGTGCCCGGGCTCGGCCTTGACCACCACCGCTGCCCGGTGGACTCTCCACCCCTGGCCCGCGTTCTGAACCGGGCGGGCGGGGCTGGTGCGAACATGCCGCCGGAGGCGATGACGTCGCTGGTCATCCCCTGCAGCGCGGCGATACCCACGACCCAGATCGAGCGTCCGTGCGTTCCGGCCACGAGCTCCTTGTCCCTCGGATGCACCTCGAGGTCGTGGACCGGCACCGCAGGCATGCCGTGCATGAAGCGCTGCCAGACCGCTCCGCGATCGGTGGAGACGTAGGCGCCCACGTCCGTGCCGACGAAGAGAAGGTGCGGGTTCACTGGATCCTCCTCGATCACGTGCACGAAATCGGCCTTGCCGGTGGGCAGGTTGGACGAGATGGAACGAAAACTGGCTCCGTTGTCGTCCGAAACGTAGGCGTAAGGGGTAAAGTCGTTCGTGCGATGGTTGTCGAAGGCGACGTAAATGCGGTTCACATCGTGGTTGGACGCTTTGATCCGGCTCACGTAGGTGCCGGCGGGCACGCCTTCGAAGCGACCGGTCAGCTCGGTCCAGTCGGCGCCGTCGTTCTCCGTCATCCATACCCGGCCGTCGTCGGTACCGGCGAGGAGCTTGCCCGCCATCAGCGGGGACTCGTCTAGGGCCACCACGGTGGCGTAGGCCTCGGCGCCGGTCACGTCAGGGGTGATCCCGCCCGTGGTCTCGGTCGCGACAGCGATCTTCTCCGCGTCGGCGTAGCTTAGATCGGGCGAGATGATCCGGAGATCGTCGCCCCGGTCTTCGCTCTTCATCACCCGGTTGCCTGCGGCGTAGAACCACTCCCGGTCGTGCGCCGACTGTAGAAAGGGCGTGTTCCAGTTGAAGCGCATGATCGAGTTGGCGGAATCGCGGGTCGCCTCCTCGCGAAGCCTCACTATGCGGGGATCGTCCTCGGCAGCGCCGTCTTCCGTGAGCAGCACGATGGTGTCCTGCTTGGCGAGCCAGCCGTCGCGCCAGTTCGGACGCTGGATCGAGGTCCGATTCCTGGTGGCGAGGTTCAGCCGTCCCATGTTGCCGCCCTGCGACTCCGACCAGACGATGTCGTGGTCGACGGGATCCTGCGCGGTCACGAAGCCGTCTCCGCCGCTGATCGTCGCCCAGTGGTACTTCGAGATCTGTCCGTTGGCGACCCGGCTCGGCCCGCACCAGGTCCCGTTGTCCTGGAGTCCGCCGCAGATGCGGTAGGGGGTGTCCATGTTCAGGGAGATGTCGTAGAACTGGCCCAGCGCCATGGTGTTCAGGTAGTCCCAGTTGCCTCCCTTGTCGTAGCTGATGGCCACGCCGCCGTCGTTGCCGACCACGATGCGCTCGGGGTCGTTGGGATCGATCCACATCGCGTGGTGGTCGACGTGGACGGCGTTGGTCGTGGTACCGTAGGTCTCGCCGCCGTCGTCGGAGTACCGGACCGGGGTCGAGGAGAAGTAGACCCGGTTCTCGTCCTGCGTGTCGACCCGTACCTGCGAGTAGTAGAAGGGACGGGTGTTGACGCTGTTGCGCTTCTCCCAGGTCGCGCCGCCGTCGGTCGACCGATAGAGGCCGTTGCCCGCGTTGCCGGTGGTTTCGCCTTCGCCGCGGGCTTCGACCATCGCGTACATCACATCCGGATTGGAGGGGGCCATGGCAAGACCGATGCGTCCTTTTTCGGCGGTCGGGAAGCCGTCGCCCGTGACCTCCGTCCAGGTGTCCCCTCCGTCTTCGGTTAGCCAGAGCCCGGAGCCCGGCCCTCCGCTCTTGAGGAAATACGGCCCGCGCACCCGCTCCCAGCTCGCCGCGAAGAGCCGGTCCGGGTCGCGCGGATCCATGACCACGTCCACGAAGCCCGCGGTTTCGCTGATGAACTTGACGAGCTCCCAGGTCTCGCCGCCGTCCCGGGTCCTGTAAAGCCCTCGCTCGGGGTTGGAGCCCCAGATGTGACCGAGCGCCGCGACATGGACGATGTTCGGGTCGGTCGGATGGATGACGATGCGGCCGATGACCTCGGTGGCCTCCAGACCCATCAGCTCCCAGGTCTCGCCGCCGTCCTCGCTCTTGAAGATGCCTCCGCCCGGCGAGATGGAGTTGCGCGAATCCTCCTCGCCGCTCCCGGCCCAGATGACGTCGGGATTGGAGGGAGCGATTGCGATGTCGCCCATGGAGACCACGCGCTCGTCGGTCCAGATCTGTTGGAAGGTGGTGCCGTTGTTGGTGGTCTTCCAGATGCCCCCGGCCGCGGCCGCGACATAGAAGGTCTTGGAGGGCCCGGGGATGCCCTCCACGTCGGTCACCCGCCCGCCCATGTTGACCGGTCCCACAGAACGCCAGCGGAACTCCTCGACGAGTTCGCCTAGAGGTGTGTTGAGCTGGGCCTGTAGGACGCCGCCAGGAAGTGTTGCGGCGACGAGCGGAAAGGCGATGATGGTTGAGAGTCGGAGTCTGCGTGGAAGCATGATGCTGGAAGAGCCGAAGGAAAAGTGCCGGCGAGCGAGGCTCGCGGTCTCGAAACCCGTCTGCAGCTCCCTCATTCGAGGGACAGCCCCCAATTGACAGGAGCGGGTCGGTAAGTGTTGAAGCGGCAAATGCCTTGCGGTCCACGGTTTTGTCCGCGGGCCGCTACTGGAACCGGAGCCGCCATATCCGTCCCTCGGCGCCCACCGCCCACCCGACCCGGTCGCCCGGTGCGAACTCGACCGCCCAGGCGGCGACACCCGCGAGCGCCGTCCAGCTCTCGCCGCGATCCTCGGTATAGGCTGCCCCTGCGGGCGAGACGGCGAGCACGATCTCGCGTCCGTCGACCAAGGCCGCGGCGCTGCCGTAGACCGCGCCGGAGATGGGCGCGTTCGCTACCGGCCGCCAGTTGCCCCCGCCGTCGCTGATGGCCGCGTTGGCGAGCACGTCCTCTGCGGCGTAGTCGCCGCCCAGGGCCATGACCTGGGCCTCCTTCCCGTCTGAGAGTACCGCAAGTGTGTAGACGCCCGCGCTGGGGCCGCGGGCCAGGTCGACCTCCGCAGCCGTCCAGGTCGAGCCGTAGTCGTCCGTGGCCAGGACCCGCGCCGAGCCGCCGGCCCCGGTGCCGATCCAACCTCGGCCGTCCTCGCCTGCCCGAGCGCAGGTTCCGCTAGCGGCGAAGCCTCCCTCGCCTTCGTTCGCGGGCGGCAGGGCGTCTCGGGGAACCCGCCTCCAGCTCCCACCCCCGTCGTCGGTCGAGAGCACGTAGGGCGAGCCGTCGAAGGAGTTTCCATACGCGAAGCCGCGTTCATCGTCCCAGAAGTCGAGACAGTCGAGAAAGCCCTCCGGGTGGTCCATCAGGAAGGCGAGCGCCCAGCTCTCACCCCCGTCGGAGGTGCGATAGATTCGGGAGGCGGAGCCCGAACCCGCGCTCATCGCGACCGCGCCGCGAGCGGAGAAGGCGTGGATGTCCCTGAACTGGAGGGAGTCTCCGGAAGGTCCGCCTCGGCGCTCCCAGCTCTTGCCGCCGTCGAGAGTCACCAGTACTGCTCCTGCGTGGCCGCTGATCCACACCACTTCCGCCGATACCGGGCTCACCGCCTGCAGCACCGCGTCGGTCCCCGATTCGAGCTCCTCCACCTCCGGGTCGGACGGTGCGCCTCCGCCCGCAGCCGGGTCCCCTTCCCGACCGACGTATTGGGTAGTGAACGGCCCTGTGCCGTGCACCTGCACCACGGTAAGCTCCTCGAACCACATGTACGCGGCGACTCCGGCGCCGACCGCCACATAGCTGCCGGGACCGTACGCCGTGCCCTTGCCCTTGTCGAACGTCTCGCCGAAGCCCAGATGGAGCGTCCCTGAGAGCACGGTCAAGTGCTCGGTGGCGGGATGCGTGTGCGGAGCCATCTCGAACCCCGGTCGGGTCTCGATGCGGAAGGCGAACTGTCCGGGTTCCGAGGAATTTCCGTAGAGCGTCGCGAAGCGCATGTCTCCGCTTCCCTGCCAGTCGAGCGAGTCCGCGGGAACGATGACGTTCACGGAGTCCTCGGCGACTTGCGAACCCGCCGCAGGCCCTAACTGCGCCGACAACGCGAGGAGGACGCCGACGGCGGCCTGCGCTGCGGCGAAGCGTCCGGACGGACTGGATCCCGGCATTCTACCTCCTGGCTTCCGGTACGCCGTAGGGGTACATGGTCGACAGCTCCACGTTCTCGTAGGTGAGGGCGTCGAGATAGCGCGTGCCGACAAAGGGTTCGGGCGCGTCGACGACGAGGATGGTGGGCGCGTATCCGGTCTCGTCGAAGCCTCTGCGGAAGTGCACGCGCGACTTGACCACGAAGACGTCGTAGTCGGCGAGATCGACGTCGCCGAACTCGAAGGCGTGGGGGTTCGTGATCTGGGTGTAGGCCGGCGCCAGAACGACGAGATTTCCGTCGCCGTACTCGATCGCGGCGGTGTAGTCGTAACCCGCCCACGGCCCGAGGTATCGTATCCGCCCCCGCACATGGTAGGGTTCGCCCCCCGACGGCGTGAAGCCCCCGACGGCCCCGTCGAAGTCGTCGCCCGCCCGCGCGCCCGCCTCCTCCAGCGAATCCAGCGCCGCCGGAGAGGTGATCGCCCCGTACAGCGCTCGGCCGATCCCCTCCGAGTCGAAGGCGCGGATGATGTGCGTGGCGTCGCCCGGGCGGTCCGAGTAGTCGCCCACCGCGATCGGAATCCGCCCCTCCGCCACAGCCTCCCTCGCAAGCCGAGCGGCCTCGGTCGGAAGGGGCAGGTGGACTCCGGCGAAGTCTTCGCGCACGCGCCAGATGTAGTCGCTCATGTCGTCGGCGATCTCGTCGGCGAGCTCCTGATCACCGTTGGTCATGACCTGCACGGTCGCTCCCAGATCGGGGACGTCGGACCACGGAAAGCCGAAGAAGACGCTGACGAAGGCGTCCGGGGTTCGGTTCTCCCAGCGGCGGGCCCGTTCCATGATTTCGCTCGCCGGAGGCGCGCCCGTCCACTGGAGGACGGTCGGAGTGACGACCCCCGGCTTGCGGGTCGCGGTCGTGGGATCGTAGTCGCCGTTCATGGTCCGGTGCAGAGCCCGCGCGGCGCGTTCGCCCTGGAGCGCGGCGTCGTAGTGCGGAAAGCGCTTGGTCACGAACGAGAAGTCGGCGTAGGCCAGGAACGCCTCGTCCTCATTGCCGTGCAGGTCGAAGGTGGCGGCGATGGGCACGTCCGGGCCCACCACCTCGCGGAAGCGACGGGCGATCTCGGCCTCCGGATGCGCAACGTCGCGGACGGCGAGCGCACCGTGAAGAGCCAGGAAGACGCCGTCGACGGGCATGGCGGCTTCGAGCTCCTCGATCATCCCTCCCACGAAGGTCTCGAAGGACTCGAGCGTGCTCCACGACCGGGACGAACCCCCGAAGAGCGCGTCCGGCGAAGTGAGCCCGATCAGCTCCATGTCGCCGTAGTCGCGGGCCTGCGCCGCGAAGCCCCGGACGTAGGAACCACCGGCGTCGATCAGCTCGGTTCCGGATAGGAGCGGGCCGAGGACGGTCCAGTCCTCGGTGGGAGCGTCGCCGCCTGGACAGAAGGTGCAGGTCTCCTGCTGGAACTTGGCGACGGCCACTCGGAAGGAGGGTTCCTCCGGGCCGGAGCACCCTGCGAGCACGGCTAGGCAAAGAGCCGGCGCGGAAGCGAAGCGGCTCATGGCTTCAACCCTCCGGGGCCACCAGCTTCACCGATGCGTCGTCGGGATCGACCGGGTCCATCCCCAGTCTCTCCAGCTCGCGATTGAGCGCCGCCAGCTCGCTCGTCCAGACTTCGTCCAACGCGGCGAGGTACGAGGAGAGCCGCTCGTCCATGATCTCGAAGGCGTCGTACATGCCGGAACCGGGGCGTCCGTCGCCACGCTCCGACATCGAAAGCAGGTTGGCCAGACGGTTGTTGACCTTGATCGGGAAATTGAGCGGGTCCTGATTCGAGCGATTTCGGACCTGGTAGATGTCGGCCTCGATCGCCGAAGCCGCCGCCACGAAAACTGCGGCCGCCCGGGCCAGCCCCTCCTCGTCCGAACTTTCCAGCCGCTCGCCGGTCTGAACCTTGGCGCGACGGATCGCGATCACGGCCTCATTGGCGTCGTTCACCCGGTCCCTGATCATCGAACCGAACTCGAACTGCGCGACCATGTCCTCCGTGCTCACGTCGATCCAGGGATGAGGACGCACGACGATCTCGGCGGCGTGCCGATCGCCGTCCACGACGAGATCGACGCCGTAAGTACCGGGCGGCACCACGGGAGCCATGGTGCGAACGCCCCAGAGGATCATGCCGGGGAAGCTCGCGGCGGGATCGGTGCGCAGATCCCATTCCAGCGTGTTGAGCCCCGTTTCCGTCGGCAGCGGAGCGGAGGACCAGCGATCCCTGTCTTCGTCTTCGCGGGCAGCTTCGAAGCTGCGCAGCACCCTGCCCATGCCGTCGGTGATCTCCAGCCTCGCGCTCTCCGGTTCCTCGGCCAGCCAGAACGAGATCCGGGCTCCATTGGCGGATCGGAACGCGTCGGCGGGCTCGAAGAGGCGGGCGGACTCCCCCGTGAGCTCTCCCGAGTACTGCCTGATCGGCCCCATGTTGTCGAGCACCCAGAAGCCGCGCCCGTGGCTCGCGATCGCCAGCTCGTCGTGCTCGACGATGAGATCGACCACGGGAAGGTCCGGAAATCCCGGGTTGAGCTCCTGCCAGTTGTCGCCGTCGTCGTAGGAGATGTAGACGCCGTGCTGGGTACCCGCGTAAAGCAGCCCCTCGCGGTTCGGATCCTCGCGTACGACGTGGACGTAGGCGTCGTCGCGGACGCCGTTCACGATCTTCGTCCAAGAGGCCCCGTAGTCGTCGGTGCGCCAGATGTAGGGCGAGAAGTCGTCGAGGAGCGGCCGACGAACCGATACGTAGGCCGCGCCTGCGTCGAAGGACGACGCGTCGATCTGACTAACCCTTCCGAAATCGGGCATGTCGAGCGGGGTCACGTCGGTCCAGGTCTCGCCGCCGTCGCGGGTAACGTATACGAGCCCGTCGTCGGAACCCGTCCAGATCACGTCGATGTCCACCTTGCCCGGGCCCACGGAGAAGATGGTGGCGTAGACCTCGGGACCGTTCATGTCGCCGGTGATCGGGCCGCCGGAATGGCCCAGGGTCGTGGGATCGGCGCGGGTGAGGTCGTCGCTCAGCGCCCTCCAGCTGTCTCCATTGTCGCGACTCTCCCAAAGACGGTTCGAGGAGGTGTAGAGCACGTTCGGATCGAGCGGCGAGAAGATGATCGGGAAGGTCCACTGCCAGCGCTCGACCATGTCGATGGCCGGTTCGCCCGAGTAGAACCACGGGAAGGGCACGACCTCCCTGGAGGTGCCCAGCCTCCGGTTGAACCGGTCGATGTAACGTCCGTTGTTGGTGCCGCTGAAGAAGACGTCCACGTCCTTCGGATCGGGAGCGATGTAGCCGGGCTCGCCGCCCCCGGCCCGATAAGCCACGTTCATCGATCCCTCGGTGACCGAGATCGGGAGGGTCCGGGCCTCGTAGCTGCCGTTGTCGTCGCCCCGACCGGCGTTCCACTGCGACGGCAGGCAGAGCGTGGAGTTGTCCTGCTGCGATCCGCACACGTGGAAGGGGACGTGAGCGGTGGTCACCGCGTGATAGAACTGCGAGGTGCTGAACTCCTGGTCGGTCCAGCGAGCGCCGGTCTCGAAGCTGACCGCGCCTCCGCCGTCGTTGGCCACGACCAGGTGAGCAGGGTCCTCCGGGCTGATCCAGAGATCGTGAAAGTCGCCGTGGGTGCCGTTGTTGATGACTTCGTAGCTGGCACCGCCGTCCTCCGAGCGGAAGAAGGAGGTGTTCTGAACATAGACGACGTCCTCGTCGTGGTGATCCGCGAAGACGTGGGTGTAGTAGAAGGCCCGCTGACGTATGCGGCGCTCGTTGTTGACGAGCTCCCAGCTGTCGCCGCCGTCCTCGCTCCTGAAGAGACCGCCGTCCTCGTGCTCGAAGAGGGCGAAGACCCTGTCGGAATTCGCCGAAGAGACCGCCAGCCCGATCCGGCCCACCACGCCTTCGGCGGGCATCCCGGGGTTCCGGGTGATCTCGGTCCAGGTGTCGCCGCCGTCCTCGCTCTTGAACATCCCGCTCCCCGGACCGCCCGACGCCATCGTGTACTCCTTGCGGAAGGCCTCCCAGAGCGCGGCGTAGAGAATATCCGGGTCGTTCCTGTCGACGACGATGTCGATAGCGCCGGTGCGTTCGTCGCGGTAGAGGATCTTCTCCCAAGTATCGCCGCCGTCCTCGCTCCTGAAGACTCCCCGCTCCTCGCTGGGTGCACCGTATTTCCCGAACGAGGCGACGTAGACGATGTCGGGGTCGGTGGGATGGATGCGGATTTTGGAGATGCCGTGAGACTCCCCGAATCCGACGTGCTCCCAGGTCTCGCCCGCGTCGCGGCTGCGGTAGACTCCGTCGCCGGGGAGGATGTTGCCGCGGATGCAGGTCTCGCCCGTGCCGATGAACACGAGGTCCGGGTCGGTCTCCGCGACCGCCACCGCTCCCACGCTGGCGGTGGTGATCTTGAAGTCGGTGACCGGGAACCAGTTCTCGCCTGCGTCGGTCGTCTTCCAGAGCCCGCCGCCCGTGGCTCCGAAATAGCTCTCCATGGGCCGGCCGACGACCCCGCTGACCGCGATCGAGCGACCTCCCCGGTCGGGGCCGAGGTTGCGCCAGTGGTATCCGGCAAGGAACGCCGAGTCGAGTGCGGGAGCCTCCTGGGCGGCCGACGGTGCGCCGATGGAGACCCCGAGTAGGGCGAACGCGAGGATCCGGAGCGAGATGAGAGACCGGATCGAGGAGATGCTGATTCTGGGCATGGGGTGCGGGTATGGGTGGTTGCGTCGGAGATGGTGATCCGTTGCAACCTAGATCGCCAGGGCCCCGGTGTCCAACGCGGTGAAGGCGTGCCCGGACGGGAAGCCCACGCCCGCACCTCCATCCGGGATCCTGCCCGCAGCCAGGTCGCAGGGCGGCGACCACTCTCGGCCATCCCCATCCATCAGCTCGGCGGCAGCCTCA
>LXNJ01002522.1_pt1 | contig 9960 bp, 10 predicted proteins | sample 809081 | NCBI WGS metagenome assembly LXNJ01 (sample SAMN04870510, study PRJNA318959) | sponge metagenome | biome: sponge; feature: marine sponge reef; material: water | host: Petrosia ficiformis | place: Greece: Milos, Mediterranean Sea | collected 2013-05-29 | depth 5-7 m
TCTTGTCTCCTCCCTTGGGATGTTCGTCTATTGGGTGTTGCCGCTGCGTGTTTCGGCCGCCTCCAGCATCAGGACGCCGGTCACGAACAGTAGAGCGGCGGCAAAGAGGGTCAGCATCTCCGCCACGTCGCTGTACGGCGCGCCGAGGCCCGCGGCGCCCAATGCGACGCTGGCGAAGAAGACGAGAAAGCAAAACAGTGCGCCGACGAGGACGATGCGGCCTGTTCGAATCACCTGGGCGTCTCCTTACCCCGACAGCCGGCGACCGACTCGCCATGCTGCAGACCGGTATCGAGGCATATGTCGCCAAAGCAAGCGCTTGATTTTTGATGTGAAGCGCTTTCATTGCTAGAAAGGGGGATTTGAAAATTGAGACCGACCGGAAGATGAGATCGCGGCCCACACTTGAGGACGTTGCCGGAATGGCAGGGGTCTCGACCGCCACGGTATCGCGTGTCCTGAACGAGCCTGAACGGGTCAGCGCGAAGACCCGCAGCCGGGTCGAAGCCGCGGTAGCCCATTTCGACTACACGCCCCATTTCGGCGGCCGCGCGCTCGCTTCGAACCGGACCAACACCGTGGGCGCGGTGATCCCGACCATGGAAAATGCGATCTTCGCCCGCGGTCTCCAGGCGCTTCAGGAGGCGCTCGCCGAAGACGGGGTCACGCTGGTCGTCGCTACCTCGAACTACGATCCGGAACGCGAGGCGCGGCAGATCCGCGCCCTTCTCGGGCGCGGAGTGGACGGACTCGTGCTGATCGGCGAGGCGCGGGATCCAGCGCTTTACGAGACGCTTGAGCGCCGCGGCGTGCCGTTTGTCCTGGTCTGGTCATGGCGGCCCGACTGCCCGTGGCCCTGCGTCGGCTTCGACAACCGGGCGGCGGCGCGCGCGATGGCACAAAGAGTGCTCGATCTCGGCCACCGGCGGATCGCCATGATCGCCGGCGTCACCCGCGGCAACGACCGGGCGGTGGCTCGGGTGGACGGCGTGCGGGATGCGCTGGCGGCGCGCGGCCTGCGGTTGGACGAAACTAACCTGGTCGAAACCCCCTATCATCTCGATGCCGGTGAACACGCAGCGCAGCAGCTGCTGTCCGCGACGCCTCGTCCGACCGCAATCGTTTGCGGCAACGATGTGCTGGCCGCGGGCGCGCTCCTGGCCATCCGCTCCTTGGGTCTGACTGCGCCGGCTGATGTTTCCGTAACCGGCTTCGACGATATCGATCTGGCCTATGTGCTCGATCCGCCTCTCACGACCGTTCACGTTCCGCATCGCCGGATGGGTGCGGCGGCTGCGAGATTGCTGCTCCGGCTGCGCGCCCGGGAAGACGACGCGACCAGTGTCGTCTTCGAAACAGCGCTGGTGGAACGCAGCTCACTCGCCCCGCTGGGGAAATGACGATCGCGAAGGACACCGACGAATTTCCGCCGTAGGCAGACGGGACATTGGACACGGCGCACACGTGCCACGCAAACGCCATTGTTGGGGGCGCCGGTCGTGCGGCGCGAACATCGGGAACGGAGAAGCCAAATGATCAATTTTGTGGTGCACGACGAGGGCGACAGCGTTGGAGTCGTCGTCGTCGAGGGGGTGGAGGCGGGAGCTGAACTCACCGGGTGGATAATGGACCAGGACAAGGATATCGCCTTCCGGGCGGCAAGCGACATCCCCATCGGCCACAAGCTCGCGATCAAGCCGATGAAGGCCGGCGACACCGTGATCAAATACGGCGTCGACATCGGCCGCGTGGTCGCGGACATCGCGGTGGGCGAACACGCCCACGTTCACAACATCAAAACCAAGCGCTGGTAGGAGGCGACATCATGGCAATGGATCTGGCGAACGCGACCTTCCGGGGCTACCGCCGCGAGAACGGCCGGGCGGGCGTGCGCAACCATGTGATTATCCTCCCCGTCGACGACCTTTCGAACGCGGCGTGCGAGGCGGTTGCGAACAACATCAAGGGCGCGATGGCGATTCCGCATCCCTACGGTCGGCTCCAGTTCGGAGCGGACCTGGAGCTGCATTTCCGGACCCTGATCGGCACCGGCGCCAACCCCAACGTCGCCGCGGTCGTGGTGATCGGCATTGAGGAGGGCTGGACGCAGCGCGTGGTCGACGGCATCGCCGAGACCGGCAAACCGGTCACCGGCTACGGCATCGAGTTGCACGGCGACCACGAGACGATCATGCGGGCGTCGAAGACTGCGCGCGAATACGTTCAGCAGGCGTCCGAGGCCGTGCGCGAGGAAGCGCCACTGGCAGACCTTTGGATATCAACCAAATGCGGCGAGTCAGACACGACCTCGGGCTGCGGGTCCAATCCCACCGTCGGCAATGCCTTCGACAAGCTCTATCCGCTCGGCGCCACGATGGTTTTCGGCGAGACCACGGAGATCACCGGCGGTGAACACCTGGTCGCCGAGCGCTGCCGCACCTCCGAAATCCGCGAGCGGTTTATGTATATGTTCAACCGCTACCAGGCGGTCGTCGAGCGCCACAAAACCAGCGATCTTTCCGAGTCCCAGCCCACCAAGGGAAATATCGCGGGCGGACTCACCACGATCGAGGAGAAGGCACTCGGCAACATCCAGAAAATCGGCCGCGAGTGCATGATCGACGGTGTGCTCGACAAGGCGGAAACGCCGGACGGCCCCGGGTTGTGGTTCATGGACTCGTCCTCGGCCGCCGCCGAGATGGTAACATTGTGCGCCGCGGCCGGCTTCGTGGTGCATTTCTTTCCCACCGGCCAGGGCAACATCATCGGCAATCCGATTCTGCCGAATATCAAGATTTGCGCAAACCCGCGCACTGTGCGCACGATGAGCGAGCATGTGGACGTCGACGTCTCGGGCCTGCTGCGTAAGGAGATGACCCCGGACGAGGCGGGCGACGCGCTGCTCGACATGATGATTCGCACCGCCAACGGAAGGCTGACGGCGGCCGAAGCCCTCGGTCATCGCGAGTTCGTACTCACGAGGCTCTATGAAAGCGCCTAGGCAGGGTGGCTCAGTCGCGCGGAGATTTGCACGGCCAGGCCACGGAGCTTCCCGCCGGCGCGAGGATCCTCAACGGCCTGGCGCTCGAAAGAGTTTCTTCGTGTTCGGTGCTTTGCCCCGGGGCCTCGATCCTTCGAAGTCCCGGCGCACCGGTCAGATTATTTCAATCCGCCGGTCCGGCCACAGGGTCTCTTTCCGCCCGCCTTTCAGGACGCGCCAATTTTCGGCTCCTCGCCGCGCAGCAGGCGGCGAATGTTGGCGGCGTGGCGAATCCAGATAATCACCGCGAGCAGGCCGGCAACCTCGGCCATCTGATGGTATGGGATCGAACTGCCCTGCGCCGGCGCACCGGCCCAGCCGAGGACTTTGGCGCCGATGGGTGCCAGGAGGAACGCGACCAGCGCCGACAGGCTGGAAAAGCGGGAAATCAGGGCAGTCGCCAGCCAGGTCAGACAGGCCAGCGCGCCGACCGGCCAGCAGCCCGCGAGAAGGACTCCGAGCGCGGTCGCGACTCCCTTGCCGCCGCGAAATTTCAACCAGACCGGAAACAGGTGGCCGAGAAACGCGCCGGCGCCAGCGGTCACCGCTATGTCCGGTCCATAGAGGCTGTGCGCAATCAGCAATGCCGCGGCACCCTTGCCGCCGTCGAGCAAAAGGGTAGCCAGCGCCAGACCCTTGCTGCCTGTGCGCAGGACGTTGGTCGCACCGATATTGCCCGAGCCGATCCGGCGCAGGTCGCCCTTACCGGCAAGCCGGGTCAGCGCTACGCCGAACGGGATCGAGCCGAGCAGATAACCGGCCGCCAGCGCCGAAAGCAGGTACGGCCACGCGAAGGCCCAGCTGATCGGATCCGGCATAGCGTGCGGCCCTGCAGCCTCCCTAACTCACCCGGTCGTGCAGCACCCGGCCTTCGACCACGGTGCGCATCGCCATGCCCTGGACCGGAAGGTTGTCCCAGGGCGCGTTCTTCGATTTGCTGAGGAAGGCGTCGGGATCGATGCGCCAGGGGCGGTCCGGATCGATCAACGCGAGATCGGCCGGCCCGCCTTTCTTCAACCGGCCTTCGCCGAGCCCGAGGATGTCGGCGGGCCCGCAGGTCAGCTTGCCCAACAATTCGGCCATGCCGAGCCGGCCCTTGTGAACCAGCGCAAGGCTAAGCGGCAGCAAGGTCTCCAGCCCGGCAATACCGTCCTCGGCCTGGGCGAAGGGCACCCGCTTGCTATCCTGGTCATGGGGCGCGTGGTCGCTGGCAATGGCGTCGATCGTGGCGTCGGCCAGTCCCTCGACGATCGCCTCGCGGTCCTCTTCCGTGCGCAGCGGCGGCGACAGCTTGGCAAAGGTCCGGTATTCGCCGATGGCGGTTTCGTTGAGCGTGAAATATGGCGGGGCGGTATCGCAGGTCACCGGCATCTCCCGCTGCTTCGCGCGCCGGATTGCTTCGACCGCTTCCTTCGTCGAGATATGCGCGGCGTGGTAGCGCCCGCCCGTTGCCTCCACGAGCCGCAGGTCGCGCTCGATCGTCATGACTTCCGCGACCCGCGGAATGCCGCGAAGTCCGAGGCGCAGCGCCATCTCGCCGCCGTTCATCACCCCGTTCTCTGCAAGCGCGGGATCTTCGGGATGTTGAACGATGAGAAGGCCGAAGGTGCGGGCATAGTTGAGCGCGCGCTGCATGACCCGTGAATTGGCGATCGCCCGGGTGCCATCGGTAAAGGCAAGCGCACCGGTTTCCGCCAGCAGACCCATCTCTGTCAGTTCGCGGCCTTGCAAGCCAACGGTCGCGGCGGCGTAGCAGAAGACTTTGGTCGCCTTGACTTCCCGGGCACGCCGGGCGACGAACTCTACGCCGGCAACGTCGTCGATCACCGGGTCCGTATTGGGCAGGCAGACCATGGTCGAGATGCCGCCCGCGCTTGCCGCCGCGCTTGCCGTCTTGATGGTTTCCTTGTGTTCCTCGCCGGGTTCGCGCAACTGCGCGCGCATGTCGACCAGGCCGGGCGCCAGGATCAGGCCGCGGCAGTCCACCACCTCGACCGAAGGCGGCGGTGCGTCGCTGAACAGCCTGGGTCCGAGATCGGCGATGACCCCGTCGCTCGTGACCAGCGCGCCGGGTTCGTCCAGGCCGATCGACGGGTCGATCAGCCGTGCATTGACGTAGGCGACCGTACCGTAGCGTTCTCCGGCCCCGGGCATCAGCTTTCTTCCGGTTCGGGCAGGTTGCGCGTCAGCACCTCAAGACAGGCCATGCGCACGGCAACGCCCATCTCGACCTGCTCCTGTATGGCGCTGCGACCGATATCGTCGGCGACTTCGCTGTCGATTTCGACACCACGGTTCATCGGGCCTGGATGCAGGATTAGCGCGTCCGGCTTCGCGTTCGACAGCTTCTCCCGGTCGAGGCCGAAGAAGCGGAAATATTCCCGGATCGACGGCACATAGCTGCCTTGCATCCGCTCGAGCTGGAGTCGCAGCATCATCACGATGTCGGCGTCCTTCAGGCCGCGCTCCATATCGTGGAACACCTCGACGCCGAGGCGCTCCATCGTGCCCGGAACCAGCGTCGGCGGGCCGATGACTCGAACGCGCGCGCCCATGGTGTGCAGCAGGTAAATGTTGGAGCGCGCCACGCGGCTGTGCACGACATCGCCGCAAATCGCCACGGTCAGGCCCTGCAGCCGACCCTTGCGCCGCCGGATGGTGACGGCGTCGAGCAGGGCCTGGGTCGGATGCTCGTGGGCGCCGTCGCCGCCATTGACGACCACACATTCGACCTTTTGCGAAAGCAGATTGACTGCGCCGCTCTCCGGATGGCGGCAGACCAGCACGTCCGGGTGCATGGCATTCAGGGTAAGCGCGGTATCGAGCAGCGTCTCGCCCTTCTTGATCGAACTGTGCTCGATCGACATGTTGACGATGTCGGCGCCGAGGCGCAGCGCCGCCAGTTGAAACGATGTGCGAGTGCGCGTCGAATTTTCGAAAAACAGATTGATTACGGTCCGGCCGCGCAGCGTCTTGCCGGGTCTGGACGCGCTACGGTTGCGCTCGGCATAATGGTCCGACCGATCGAGCAGCAGGTTGATTTCTTCGGCCGACAGCCCCTCGATGCCCAGCAGGTTGCGGTGCCGGAAATCGAATTTCGGTTTTTTCAGCGCAGCGACCATTAAAGCCTTCTTATAGGCATGCCCGGCGGCGAAGGGCAAGGCGGCTTCGGCACGTCGCCGGCGGGTCCTGGCCGCTCAATCCGCAGTGGAACGCCGGGTCTCGCGCCGCCAGATATAGAGGCCGCTGCCGATGACGACGGCGGCGCCGAGCAGCACCCAGATATCGGGCAGATCGCCGAACAACCACCAGCCGAAGAAACCGGCGAACAACAACTGGACGTAAATGAATGGCGCGACGGTGGACGCTTCCGCAATCTGGAATGCCTTGATCAGCAAAAACTGGCCGGCAAAGCCGAAGAATCCCACGAACAGCAGAATCAGCCATTCGATGCCCGTCATCGGGCTCCAGACGACGAGAGCCATCGGCGTGGTAACCGCGAGGCCGACGACGCTGGTGTAGAAGAACAGCGTGAGCGGGTGCTCGGAGAAACTGAGCAGCCGGGTCGAGACCTGGTAGCAGGCGTAACACAGGCTGGCGAGCAGCGGCAGCAGCGCCGCCCATTGGAGAAAATCCGTCCCAGGTCGCAGGATGATCACCACGCCCAGAAAGCCGACGGCAATGGCCGCGCGCCGCCGCCAACCGACCGGCTCGTTCAGCACCCACGGCGACATCAACGTGACGAGCAGAGGCGCCGAGAACACGAGCGCCGTGGCTTCGGCCAGCGGCATCAGGCTGATGGCCCCGATGCCGGCCAGGGTCCCGCCCGCCAGGAAGAGCGAACGCAGCACATGCATCGCCGGGCGGCCGGTCCTGACCAGGCCGATGGTTGCCGGCGTCAGGAAAATCGGCACCGTAAGCAGGAAATGGAACAGATAGCGTCCCCACACGACCATTTCGTATGGCTGGCTTTGCGTCAGGTATTTTGCGCCGGCCTCCATGACGCTCAGGCAGAAGATCGTGCCGATCATCAGCAGGATGCCGAGCCGGGGCCGGCTGGTGCGGGCGGAGGAGTTCAAGGAGCGGGTCGCAGCGGGGGTCGGGGCAGGCGTTGGCAGCGCGGCTTATTGGCAGAGCCGGCGGCCGCAGGCAACCCGCGGGGCAGTCCGCCCGGCGCGCCGGCGCCATGCGCGGCGCCTCGCAGTCCGCCCGGCGGCGCAACGGTTTTCGCCGATGTCCCGAAGGCGGTGCTGCGCCCTCCCGCGACCCGGCCCCTGTCCCAGCGAGCGTATGGCGGCGCAGACCGTCTCCGCGTCAGCTTCGCGCCAGCCGCTTCACCGCCGGTGCAACGGCTATGTTGCGATCGATGACATAGTCTTCGTGGTTCGTCTCGATGGCCCGAAGATCGTACACATAGTTGACGAGCATTCCGGCCGACTGCGCCATGCCGTTCCCGGAAACGTCTCCGCGCCAGTTGATACGCTCGAGACGGGCCCCGTTGCGCAGATGGAACCGGGCGACCGGGTCATAGGGAAAACCGCCGGATTTCGCCTCGATAAAGTAGATTGCGGCGAGCCGCTGGAGGAGCGGCCTCAGACTGCTCTCCGAGCGGCGCCAATCCGGCGAGTCGAGAGCCTTGAGGCGTTCACGGTCCGGGTCCGTCACATATCCCGACTCCGGATCGTCCAACACCCCTGAAAGCCAGTCCCTGAACATCGGGATCGGCGACAGCGTGGCAAAAGTCTTCAACCGCGGAAATTCGCGCTGAAGGTCCAGCACAACCTGCTTTATCAGGAAGTTCCCGAAGGAAATCCCTTTCAGACCCCGATGACAGTTGTTGATCGAATAGAATATCGCGGTATCGGCGGTATCGGGCCGCAGGACCGGGCGGTCGCTGTCGATCAGCGGCTGTACCGAGCCCGAAAGACCCTGGACCAGCGCCACCTCGACGAAAATGAGCGGATCGTCGGGCAAGGCACCGTGAAAGAAGGCGAAACATCGCCGATCTTCGGCGAGTCGGCCGCGAAGATCGTCCCATCCCGTTATGGCATGCACGCTTTCGTAGGCAATGATCTTTTCCAGAATGGAAGCCGGCGTATCCCAGTCGATGCGACGAAGGGACAGAAATCCACGGTTGAACCAGGATGCGAGCAGATGGGCGAGGTCGCTGTCGACCGGCCGGAGCTCGGGCGCCGCGGCGGTGTGCCGGAGAAGGTCCTCGCGCAGCCAAACCAGCATGCCGGTTCCCTCGGGCGCCATGTTGATGCGGCGGAAAAGCTCCTGACGGCGGGACTCGACGGCCGATTGCAGCTTCGACAGGCTCACGTCGTCGCCGGTCGTCCGGTATTCCTCGGCGCAGGCGAGAATGCGATCCGGATCGACGTGAAACCCGGAGCGTAGCTCCCGGAAAAAGGCGAGTTTGGCCCCGTCGTCCAGAAGCTCGTAGGCCTCGACGATCTGGCGCGCCAGGGCAACGCCCGACGCTTCGCCCAGCGTTGACAGCAACTCGCGGCACAACTCGACCGGCGTGGCCGGCGATGACGCCCTGCGGCTCCCGCGAAGGCGAAACAGTTCGAGCCCGGCATCCGCGACCGAGTTGAGCACATGGTTCAGGCTTATGGAGGCCATCGTCGAAGCTACCGGAATGTCCTGTACGACCGTCGATATGGGCACGATTGCCGCTTCATCGAACGGAATGCGCGGTTGTGCGCCTGCTGGCTGCTCCTCGGCCTTCACATCTGCTTGAGCAACTCCGCTATTTCCGCCCCATGCGTCAGGCTCATCATGTGGCCGGCGCCGGGCAGGTCGATCAGCGTCGCTTCGGGGATCGGCTGTGCCACCAGCTTCGACAATCGGGCGTGCAGCGGGTCGGTTGCACCGCCGCGAACGACGGTGACCGGCGCCGCGATCGACGCGAGATCGGCATTGCGCAGGTCCAGCCGCCCCACGGCGTCCAGCCCGACGGCGAGGCGATCGGCCAGAGCGAGCATCCTCGCCTGTACCCGGTCTTCCAGCCTGCGCCAGTAACCCGGCCGGCCGTTGAAATAGTCGATGTACTGTTCCATCGCCTCTGCGTCCCGGCCGGCGCGTACGGTGGCGACGAAGTGGCGGTTCTGCGCTTCGATTTCTTCGGCCAGTACGGCTTCGCCGGCTTCGCGCAACAGCACATAGGGCGCTGGTTCGAGCAGCGTCAGCCGGCCGACCAAGTCCGGCCAGGCAAGCGCCAGCACCAGCGCGATCGTGCCGCCATAGGAATGGCCGACGATATGGGCGGTGCGGCCCCGGCAGTTGGGCAGTTCGGCGCGGATAACCGCCGCGAACAGCGCGGCCTCGTCGCGCAGGGTCATCGGCTCCGGTCCGGCGAAGGCTTCGGTATCGCCGTAGCCCGACGGGTTAACCGCGGCGGTACGAAATCGGTCCTGCACCATTGCTGCGACCGGCCGCCAGATCGACGCGCCGCTGGCGCCAGGCGGCTGGAAGAGAATCAGCGGGGCGGAGCGATCGTCGGGGCCGCCGGCCTCGTAGCTCGCTGTGCGGCCGTCACAGTCGGCAAGAAGCATAGGGGGATCTCCGGTCGAACCCGGAATGCAGGGCAAGGGGGGAGGGATGTAATCCGTTCTGAATGGCGGCGATATCCGAAAAAAGCGGATTCACTGGGCCGGGCTGCAGCCTCGCGGTTCGGCCGGGCCATTCGGTCGTCGAGTTTCCGGATTTCGCGGCGCCGCCGCGGCCGACCCAAGCCTCATTCCCGGACCAATGAAGGTCGATTTCAACCCGAAAGGAAACTTTGCTCGAAAAAATGCGGAATGGACGAACGGCGAGCCGGACCGGAGGACGGGTGCAGGCCGAATCCGGAATCGGGTCTAATGCAATTCTTCCGAGAACAACAAGACACGGAAAACGCGCCATAATTTACGAAA
>LXNJ01002523.1_pt1 | contig 9958 bp, 5 predicted proteins | sample 809081 | NCBI WGS metagenome assembly LXNJ01 (sample SAMN04870510, study PRJNA318959) | sponge metagenome | biome: sponge; feature: marine sponge reef; material: water | host: Petrosia ficiformis | place: Greece: Milos, Mediterranean Sea | collected 2013-05-29 | depth 5-7 m
CCTTCCCGGCGAGGCCTTGGTGAACACCCTCGACAAGTACGTCGAGATCAAGGAGCGCGGGCTGCTCTGACTCGCGGGCGCGACTCCGCAGATCCGGGGCCGGGGGGAACCGGCCGGCGATCCGCACCGCCGCGCGCGCGTCCACGTCCCGAAAACCCGAGGTAGAGGCCCAGAAGCACCACGGTCGCTCCGCCGAATGCGAACTTCGAGGCGGCCGGAAGCGTCGAGGGGGAGTAGAGTCCTTCGATGAGGGCGGCGACCACGAGCATCAGCGACACGCCGCCGATCAAGACGAGGAAGCTCCGCCCGCGCTCCATCAGCGCCTCGGTGCGGGTCCGCCGCCCAGGTGCGAAGAGGGCTGACGCCAGTCCGAACCCGGCGCCGCCCGAGATGCAGATAGCGGTGAGCTCGATGAATCCGTGCGGAAATACGAAGGCGAGAATCACGCCGCCGACGCCCTCGTTGAAGTAGGATCCGAGCACCGCGCCCAGCACGACGCCGTTCGCCACGAGGACGGTGAAGGTTCCCAGCCCCGCCAGCGCTCCGGCGGCGAACGCGAGGAGCGCGACGCTGATGTTGTTGGTCATCAGTTGCGAGACGAACGAGACGCCCGGGTCCACCTCCACGTACCGCGCCTCGATGTCGTCCCTCTCGGTGTTCTCCGCCCGAGTGAGCATGCTGGGACCCGACATGGCGCGACCGAAGGCGGGGTCCGCCCGGGCCGCCAGGAAGGTGGCGGTTCCCGAACCGTAGAAGAGGACCCCTGCGAGCAGCGACAACTTCCAGTAGCGACGGAAGGCGCAGGGGAAGTCCGAAACCACGAAGCGGACCAGGGGGAGAACGGCTCGCCGACGACGCTGGTAGAGAAGGTTGTGGCCGGCCCCGACCCACCGCCGCAGCCTTCCCGAGAGACCGGGTGAAGCGCGGTAGGTGTGCGTGCGCGCCAGGTCGGCGGTCATCCCGCGGTACAGGCGGCCGAAGTCTCTGATCTCGTCTTCGGAGAGGGCTCCCAGCCCGCTCGCCCGCGCCCGTCTGACGAGGGCGGCGTACCGGATCCAGTCTTCACGACTCTCCTTCACCAGGAGGCTCGCTTGAACGCTCGCATCAGGTCTGGCGGCGGCGTGGCGGGGGGCCTCGATCCGATGGAGCTCGCTCAGGCGTTCTTCCACGACTCTCGGAAGTTCGATCTTCGGATCTCCGAGCTCCTCAGACAGAGCCTGATCCACCGAAGCCGCTACTCGAGCCCGGACCGCAGGTCGGAAGTCGGTTCTGCGGGCGATGAAGTTGGAAAGCAGCTCGAAGCTCTCCGGCGAGAGCAGCGGTCGCCCTTGGCGGGCGTCGGGGAGCGGAGCTGCGGCGATGATGTCGCCTTCCGCCTCGTCCCGCACCACTATGGTTCCCGCCACGAGGTCGCCGAGGCGCTGCGCCCTGCTGGTCGCCAGAATCGAGACCGCTCCAACGACTCCGACCCCGGGTTGCAGATCGACCACGCGCAGCAGGTTCCGCAAGACGGCTCCCTGGAAGGAGAGCGACTCGCCCGTGGCGTGGATCACGCGCAGTCCCAGCGCCCGCTTGCCGGGGGTACGTCCGCCCGTCAGCCCCTCGAAGAGCAGGAAGTAACCCCATTGAAGCAGGAAGATCGCCAGGTAGACCACCGCCTCGGCGGCGCCCCAGATCGCTGGGAGGCCTGTCAGGAATCCGCCGACCAGACCCAGTGCGAGCGCCCCCGCCAAAAGCACGCAGATGTCCAGCAGGAATGCGGCCACCCGCGACCCGAGATCCGCCAGAACATACTCGAGGCTCACATGCTCGGGCGTGTCGAAGGCTATCCTGCGATGGAGCGGCTCCGAGGCACGCGAACGCTCACCGGAAGAGCTGCTTGGCGTCGTCGCCGGGAGCGAGCTGGGGTTGGATCGGCGGTGCATGGTCACGGCTGAGCTTCGGCTCGCGCGCGCGTTCTGTCAACAGGTCTTGACCCTGTCGCTCTTTCTCGCGAAAGTGTGGGCGTAGCAGACCCCCTCCCCCCTGAAGGAGATGGAAAGCATGTCCGACATTCCCCAGGACCTCCTTTACAGCGAGGACCACGAGTACGTGAAGCGCACGTCCGACGACGGCGACGAGGTCCTGGTCGGTATCACCGACTTCGCCCAAGGAGAGCTCGGAGACATCGTATACATCGAGCTGCCCGAACCCGGAACCGCCTTCAACAACGGAGAGGTTTTCGGCACGATCGAGGCCGTGAAGGCGGTTAGCGACCTCTACTGTCCCGTCGAGGGCGAGGTGCTTGAGGTGAACGACGGCCTCGACGACGATCCCGCGGTGGTGAACACGGACCCCTACGGCGAGGGGTGGATGCTCCGGTTGAAGGTGGTCCACGTCGAAGACCTCGACGCTCTGCTCTCTTGCGACGCATATGCCGATCTCGTTTCGCACTAGCTCGCGCAAGCGCCGGAGGGCGAACCACAACTCGGAACCACCTTTCGCCGGAAGCGCAGGCTGATGGCCCGCCTGGATCAGCCCGCCGACTTCGTTGCCAGGCATATCGGTCCTTCGGAGAAAGAGATCGTCGAGATGCTCGCCACGGTGGGCGCCGCATCCCTGGAGGAGCTCACCGCCCAGACCGTGCCGGCGGCGATCGCGTTCGAGGGTCCCCTCGAGCTCCCCGAGGCGGTTGCGGAGTCCGAGGTGATCGAACGCCTCGAACGCTTGAAAAACCTGAACGACGGCCATCGCTCCTTCATCGGGATGGGGTACAGCGACACCGTCATGCCGGGCGTTATCAGGCGTAACATCCTCGAGAACCCCGGCTGGTATACGCAGTACACGCCCTATCAGGCCGAAATCGCGCAGGGCAGGCTGGAGGCGCTCCTCAACTTCCAGACCGCCGTGATCGACCTGACCGGCCTCCCGGTGGCGAACGCGTCGCTGCTCGATGAGGCGACGGCCGCGGCGGAGGCGATGGCTCTCGCATACGGCCAGGCCCGCAAACAGAACACCTTCTTCGTTTCCGAGCTCGCGCATCCGCAGACCTTGGCCGTGCTCCGCACTCGTGCCGAACCTCTCGGCATCCGGGTGGTGGTGGGAGACCACGCCACCTTCGTTCCGAACGAGGACACCTTCGGCGTAATGGTGCAGTATCCGGCCACCGACGGGCAGGTGATCGACTACCGCGCCTTCGTCGAGCAAGCGCGTTCCGCCGGCGCCCTGATAGCGGTGGCCACCGATCTTCTCGCCCTGACTCTCCTGACGCCCCCGGGGGAATGGGGCGCCGACATCGCCTTCGGCAACAGCCAGCGTTTCGGGGTCCCGATGGGCTTCGGAGGGCCGCACGCGGCGTTCTTCTCAGTTACGGAGAAGCTCAAGCGCAAGGTGCCGGGCAGGATCATCGGCGTCTCGGTGGACCGGGATTCGAGAGTGGCGCTGCGCATGGCTCTCCAGACCCGCGAACAGCACATCCGGCGAGAGCGAGCGACCTCCAACATCTGTACGGCACAGGTGCTCCTGGCGGTTCTCGCAGGGGCCTACGCGGTCTACCACGGTCCCGACGGGCTGACTCGGATCGCCACGCGGGTACGGGCCCTGACGGCGGCTCTTGCTCGCGGCCTGACCGAGCTGGGGCACGAGATTCTGACCGAACATTTTTTCGACACGATCCGGGTCCGGCCGGCAGGCGACGCGAAAAAGGTGCTGGCGGACGCGAGGATGAACCGAATCAATCTGCGCGACTTCGGGGACGGCACTCTAGGCGTATCGCTCGACGAGGCCGCGACGGCGGAAGACGTCGAAGGCCTGCTCGCCGTCTTCGAGGTGGAAGAGAGCGGACGGCCCGTCCGAGAGCTGCCCCCGAATTCCCAGGGGGCGGACGAAGCTTCTCCGCTGCCGGACTGGGCACGACGATCAAGCGAGTTTCTCACGCACGAGACCTTCCACTCCTACCGTTCCGAGACCGAGATGCTTCGGTATCTGCATCGTCTCGAGTCGCGCGACCTCTCGCTGAACGTGAGCATGATTCCGCTGGGCTCATGCACCATGAAGCTCAACGCCACCACGCAGATGGAGGCGGTGACCTGGCGCGAGTTCTCTAGGGTCCACCCCTGCGCTCCCCGCGATCAGGTCAAGGGCTACCTCGACCTCTTCTCCGAATTGGAGGCGTGGCTCGCCGAGATCACCGGATTCGCGGCCACGTCGCTCCAACCCAACTCCGGGGCCCAGGGGGAGTACACCGGGCTGCTCTGCATCCGAGCCTACCACCTGGACCGCGGCGATGCCGCTCGCGACGTCTGCCTGATACCGGCTTCGGCTCACGGTACCAACCCGGCGAGCGCGGTGATGGCGGGCATGAGGGTCAAGGTCGTGAAGAGCCGGTCCGACGGCACCATCGACCTCGACGACCTGGATGCCAAGGCCCGCGAGCACCGGGACGAGCTCGCGGCGATCATGGTGACCTACCCGTCCACGCACGGCGTCTTCGAAGAAGGGATCCGCGACGTGTGCCGCATCACCCACGAGCACGGCGGCCTGGTCTATCTCGACGGCGCCAACCTCAACGCGCAGGTAGGGCTCGCGCGGCCGGGCGACTACGGCGCCGACGTCTGCCACATCAACCTGCACAAGACCTTCGCCATCCCGCACGGCGGCGGCGGACCCGGCATGGGACCGATCTGCGTCAACGAGAAACTGGCTCCTTTCCTGCCCGGCCATCCTGTTCACGACGTTGGCGGCGAGGCGGCCATCGGCCCGGTCTCGGGCGCGGCGTGGGGAAGCGCCGGCATTCTCCCGATCTCGTGGTCCTACATCGCGCTGCTGGGTGCCTCGGGCGCCAGAAGGGCTTCGCAGGTGGCGATCCTGAGCGCCAATTACATGGCCGATCGTCTCGCCGAGCACTACGGGATTCTCTACCGCGGCGAGCACGGTCGGGTCGCCCACGAGTTCATCCTCGATCTGAGGCCCTTGAAGAAGACGACGGGGGTGACGGCGGAGGATGTCGCCAAGCGGCTCATGGACTACGGTTTTCACGCTCCCACGGTATCGTTCCCCGTAATAGGCACCCTCATGATCGAGCCGACCGAGAGCGAATCGAAGGCGGAACTCGATCGGTTCGTCGAGGCTCTGCTCTCGATACGGGAGGAGATGCGGGAGATCGAGGAGGGGCGCTGGCCCGTCGACGACAATCCGCTCAGGAACGCGCCCCATACCGCCGAGGCGTTGACCGCCGACGAGTGGTCCCGCCCGTACTCCCGCCGAGCGGCGGCCTATCCGACCGCGGCGACGAAGAGCTTCAAGTTTTGGCCCGCCGTCAGCCGCGTGGACAACGCCTTCGGCGACCGCTACCTCCAGTGCTCCTGCCCGTCGCTCGACCACTTCGACCAATCGTGAAACTCACTTTCATCGGACAAGCCGCGCAGGTGGACATCCTCTCGCCGGGCGATTCTCTCGATCTCCGACGGCCCGCGTAACCGCCGGAGCGCGGGTCGCGCCTCCGACATTCGGAGGCCGAGCGCAGGCGTCACGCCCCGCCTGCGACCTGAAGGACCTTCCGCAGCACGACGACCTGCGCCGCTCCGCTGGCGGATACTGAACGATCCGGCTCTTGCCGGTTCCGAGAACATGTCTCGGGACCACGCGCTCGCCGGCCTGGTGGAGGCGGGCACCGGGGTTCTGCGCTTCTACCGCTGGATTCGTCCGACGATCTCCTTCGGCAGGAACGAACCTTCCGAAGGGCTCTTCGACACCGAAGCGGCGGTTCGCGCCGGTTACGACTTCGTCCGTCGCCCAACTGGCGGCAGGGCGGTTCTCCACGACGAGGAGCTCACCTACTCCGCGATCGTCCCGGTCCGCGCCCTGGGAGGCGCCCGGAAGACCTGCTCCCTCTTCGGGGAGGCGCTCGCGTCGGGACTGCGTTCGCTCGGCGCGCCGGCGGAGCTCGTACCGGACGGCGGTTCCGTTCCTCCTCTCACTGCCGGACCGTGCTTCGCGGCTCCGGGGCCGGGCGAAATCGTGGCGGAGGGGCGCAAGCTGGTCGGGAGCGCCCAGGCCCGTATAGGCGGGGCCCTGCTCCAGCACGGCTCCATACCGATCGCGGGAGACCAGAACGCGCTGCCCTTCGCGCTCGGGGGCCGGGCCGTGGAGGGCGTGGGTCACACCACCCTGCGAACGCTGATCGGCGAGATCGATCTCGGGGAGGCCGCCTCCGCGCTGACCCGGTCCTTTCGAGAGAAGCTGGGAGGAAGCTGGTGCGAAGGACGATTCTCGCAAATCGAGCTGAAACGAGCCGGGGAGCTTCGGCAGGGGCGTTACGGATCGTCGGCCTGGACCTGGAGGAGGTAGCGAAGAACGGCAACGCCCGGTATCTTTCGCCTCGTCGACGGGGACCTCGCCGACGGCGGCTGGCGGCCGTTCTTGACATATCCGCAAGCGCTCGCCATTATCCCCGGTCCCCGACGAGCACCTCACAGCGAGGCGCTCAACAACCACCCACACTGGACCCTTCGGGGTCGGAGGTCGCCTTGGCGATTCAACTCTACGCTCTTCTGACGCAGATACCCGGGATGGAGGCCCCCGAGATGACGCTGACGGAGACCCTCCTAGATCTCTGGCATACCACGGGCTTCATGGCCTATCCGCTGGCGTTCTGCCTGCTGCTCGGCATCGTGGTGATCGTCATCAAGTTCGTGATTCTGACGAACAAGAGCATCAAGACCAAGAAGGTCCTCCTGGAGGTCGACGAGCTTCTGACGCAGCGAGACATCTCCGCCGCTCTCGAGCTCACCCGCGACAGCGACGCGCCCGCCGCCAACATCCTCTACGCCGGTCTCGAGCGTCACGACGAGGGTACCGAGAGAGTGGCCAAGGCTATTGAAAACCAGGGCCTGCTCGAGATGAGCAAGATGGAGAAGGGGCTTGTGGTGCTGGCGACGCTTACCAACGTCGCGCCGCTCCTGGGCTTCCTGGGAACGGTCATCGGCATGATCGAAGCCTTCCAGTCGATCGAGAACGCAGGAGAGGTCGAGGCGCAGCTGGTGGCGGGCGGCATCAAGATCGCCCTGCAGACCACGGCGGCCGGCCTCATGATCGCGATTCCGGTCTCTATCGGCCACAACTACTTCGTCTCGAGGGTCGACGCCCTCGTCATCGAGATGGAGGAGGCGGCCCAGAAGCTGGTCGACACGCTGTACAACACCGGCAGCTGACGGCTGCCCTGCGGGGCTTCGGGCCCCGCGCCGCAAGCTGACGGAGTTGAACGACGGGGATGGATCCGCGGCAGCGCGGGTCCGTCTCATCCGGCGCGGTCGGCAGCCGTCGCACTTCCTTTCCGGCCGGCGCGCCGCTCTCGGCACTCATCGTGGATCGTCCGCCGACTGCGGGCAAGAGGGTGATGGCTGACGCCGGGGGCCGTTCGGGCGGTCGCCCGCGACTCTTCCTCGTCGATGCGTACGCGCTGGTTTACCGCTCGTACTTCGCCTTCGCCAGACGTCCGCTCACCAACTCGGCGGGCGAGAACACCTCGGCTCCCTTCGGGTTCACGGGCTTCCTGCGCGACCTTCTGCGCGACCACGACCCCGAGTACGTGGCCGTCGTCTTCGATGCCGGAGTCTCGTTTCGCGACGAGATCTATCCCGAATACAAGGCGACCCGAGACCGGATGCCGGACGACCTGCGGGCGAGCCTAGGGCATGTGCGGGCGATCGTCCGAGGGCTGAGTCTGGCGGTCGTGGAGCTGGAGGGATACGAGGCCGACGACGTCATCGGCACCCTCGCGCGCAAGGCGGTCGAGGCGGGCATCGACTCGGTGATCGTCTCCAGCGACAAGGATTTCCTCCAGCTCGTCGCCCCTGGGGTGAAGATCATGAATCCGGGCCGAGGCGGGCCGGGCGCGGTAGCCGCCGGGCTGCTCGACGAGGAAGCCGCCGAGCGCAAATTCGGAGTGGCTCCCTCCAAGATCGTCGACTACCTCGCTCTCGTCGGAGACCCGTCCGACAATGTCCCGGGCGCTCCCGGAATCGGGCCCAAGACCGCCGCCAAGCTTCTCGCCTCCTACTCGGGGCTCGACGAGATCGTCGCTCGATCCGAGGAGATCAGGCCCGTCCGTTTCGCTCGGATCGTCCGCGAGCACCGCGAACAGATCCGGCTCTCGAAGGAGTTGGTCACGATCAAGCGCGACCTCGACGTCGAACTGGACCTGGAACGCCTGGAGGTGGGCGAGCCCGACGCGGCGGCCCTCTACGAGCTCTTCTCCCGGCTCGAGTTTCTGCAGTTGAGGGACGAGTTCGCCGAGCAGGCGCGGGGCGGAAAGAAGGGGAGCGCCGCCGAGCCCGTCGCGCCGACCGAGATCGTGACCGATCCCGCCGAGTTTCAGCGGATCGCCGTCGCCGTCGCCGAGGCCGGTATGGTGGCGATCCACACCGAGAGCGCGGACGGGCGGCTCGTGGGGCTCGCCCTGGCCGTCGAAGGCGCCGGCCCGTGGTATCTGCCGTTCGGGCACCTCCGCCCGCTCGCGCTCGACGCCGGTCTTATGGACGAGGAAGGTCCGGCCAACCTGCCGCAGCCGGGCCGGGAGCCGATGGCGGCGTTGAGAGAGCTTCTGGAGGGCGCCGGGACCGAGAAGGTCGCACACGACATCAAGCGCCACGCCCTCGCGCTCGACCGGGCCGGTGTCCGGCTGGGCGGCGACTGGTTCGACGTCTCGATCGCTTCGTACCTCCTGGAACCCGGGAGGCGTGATCGGGAGGCGCATCAGCTCGCGCACGCCGAGTTCGGCGAGAAGCATGCCACTGCCGACGGACTGAGGGGACGCGGGAAGTCGCGCCGCTCGCTCGCGGAGCTGGCCGTATCCGAACTGGCCGAGCTCTGCGGCGGCTACGCTCGCATCTCGCTCCGTCTGGCGACCCGCTACCGGCGCCGGCTGGCCCGGGAAGGACTGACCCGGCTCATGACCGACCTGGAGATGCCGCTGGTACCGATACTGATGCGAATGGAGAAGATCGGAATCGGCCTCGACCTGGATTTCTTCGGCGAGATGCGCAGGCGGATCGTTCTCGACCTGGAGAAGCTTCGGAATCAGGTCCATCTGCTTGCCGGCGGGCCCTTCAACATGAATTCGACTCCCCAACTGCGTCGGATCCTCTTCGGGGAGCAGGGCCTGCCGGTGCTGAAGAAGACCAAGACCGGTCCGTCGACCGACGCTTCGGTCCTTGAGGAACTCGCAGCCCTGGGCCACGAGCTGCCGCAACGCATGATGGAGTACCGGGAGCTGGAGAAGCTGCGCTCGACCTACGTGGAGGCGCTTCCGGCCCTCGTCGACAGTGAGACCGGTAGGCTGCACACGTCCTTCAATCAGACCGTCGCCGCCACCGGTCGGCTCTCGTCGAGCAACCCGAACCTTCAGAACATCCCCATTCGCACCGAGGTGGGGCGGGAGATCCGCCACGGGTTCGTCGCCGACCCGGGCCATGTCTTCCTCTCGGCGGACTACTCGCAAATCGAGCTGCGCGTGCTGGCGCACCTCTCCGGTGACGAGGCGTTCTCAGCCGCCTTCCGCGAAGGGATCGACATCCACCGCCAGACCGCCTCCGTCCTCTTCGTCGTCGGGCTCGACGGCGTGACGCCCGCGATGCGGGACCGGGCCAAATCGGTGAACTTCGCGACCCTGTACGGTCAGGGTGCGTTCTCGCTGGGACGTCAGCTCGGCATTCCCCGCAACGAGGCTCAGGCGTTCATCACCGCCTATTTCGAGAAGCTGAGCGGCATTCGCGAGTACCTGGACGAGCAGGTCGAACGGGCGATGCGCGACGGCTGCGTCGAGACCCTGATGGGGCGGCGCAGGACGGTTCCCGAACTGAGGTCGCCGAACTGGCACGTCAGGGAGGGGGGCAAGAGGATCGCCCTCAACACCCCCATTCAGGGGAGCGCCGCCGACCTGATGAAAAAGGCGATGATCGACGTCCGGAGAGCCCTGGAC